>Ga0194127_10000426_pt1 | contig 67056 bp, 67 predicted proteins | sample TA2KigC100mmetaG_FD_148624 | JGI IMG/M metagenome (GOLD analysis project Ga0194127, IMG submission 148624) | Freshwater microbial communities from Lake Tanganyika, Tanzania - TA2015036 Kigoma Deep Cast 100m | ecosystem: Environmental > Aquatic > Freshwater > Lake | place: Tanzania: Lake... | reverse complement strand
TGCTGGAGCCAATGTTATTGCAGTTGTTTTTGAAGCTCTCCAATAATCTATAAATAGTTAGAAGTTAAACTGAGTTTCATTTCCTCATCCCCCGAAAAGATCATCCGGGGTCTTAATCTTTCTAAGCTCTCGCTTCATATTGATCTCGCCTGCCAACTTAAGGATTGATTGGGGAAGCTCTTGCCTTGGTTTTTTCTTCATGAGAAAGAGAGGAATTAGGCACCAGAATTGAAAGAGGTAAGCCCAGAAGGCCCAAAGAAAAGGATTTCTTCCAAAGGCAAATGCGGTGAAGGAAACTATTGGAATTGCCATTACTGTCAGTATCACTTGCTCAAGATCCATGGCTATAACCTAGAGGTGTGTGGGGACAAAAATAAGAGCTCTTGTCAGATGCAGGCCCTAGGCTCATGTCCATGAATCGAACCGAGAATCCTTCTATAGCCTTCCTTGTAATCATTACAGCTCCCATTGCCGCAGGAGCTCTTTTATTATCTTGAGCACCTTCCAATCACTTCTTTGACTTCTCGCCTAAATACGATGGCTATGTACCAGCTAGAGATATCTCAACAACCGTTGATACCGTTCAAGATGCAACCCTTACAGTCTTTTGTGATCAGAGCGCCGATCGAGGATCTCTTGGTACCGCCTGGGCGATCGATAAAGAAAATCTCCAGGTTAAATCAGATAAGGCTCTTCTTGTAACCAATCACCACGTTATCGAAGATTGCATTAAGCCTGGATCGAGGTTAAGCGTTGCTAAGTTATTTGGTAAGAAAAGAGATGCAAAGCTGCTAATTTTTGATAAGAAAAATGATTTAGCACTATTAGAAGTTGATATGAAGCTAAAGCCCTTAGAACTCTCTGACACTTTCATGAATTCAGGATATTGGGTGATGAGCCTGGGAAGCGCAGCAGGGTATGAAGGCTCGGTCTCCTTTGGAAATATCATTAACACTACCTATGACGAAGTCTTGTTTAACAACAATATCTCTGAAGGAAATAGTGGTGGGGCGCTAATTGACAATGAAGGCAAAGTTGTTGGGGTAATCACCTGGGGCGCAAGTAATGAGCGGGAGCAATTTAACGGCGCTAAAAGCCTTGATGCTTTATGTCGAAAAATTATTAAGTGTGAGTATGAATATGATGGAGAAAAGACCTGGTATAACTGGAACGACTAATTAAAGCGAAGCAAGCTTTTCTTGAACTTGTTTTACTGAAGGGTTAGTCATTGCGCTGCCATCTGAGAAAACTAGGGTTGGGACGGTTTGATTCCCCCCATTTACTTTCTCGACTATTTGCGCAGCTCCTGGGGTTTGCTCGATGTTGATCTCATCAAAGCTGATGCCCAAATCTGCTAATTGCGATTTCAGTCTCTTGCAATAGCCACACCAAGGGGTTGAATACATGACAAATGACATATCAAATTGAGATGATTTGATAGCCACTGGCAATCAATTTATGGGCAACATCTACTATCCCACTCTTGTCACAGGCCGATATCAGGGCTCGCTTATTCTTATCTATCTCTTCACCCATCAGCGCGCTATCTGCCCATTTCTAGAATTTTCAAAGGCGCTCCTTAATGAAAGCAGCGTCGCAATCCTATGAATTACGTGTCGCAGAGTCAAAGCGCAGGTCCTTTGCCTTTTCAGCGATGGTTGCGTCATCAACGCCCCGCTGACCTGCGATACTGGATAGCACATACTGCATAGTGAAGTTCTGTCTTTGGTCATCGACTAGATCTACTTGGAAGACAAACCCACCTTCGATGAGATCACATCGTCCTATCTCATAACTCCCTAGGTTCAATAGAGCGCTGTATTGGCCAGAGACGACTGAGGCAAACTCCTCTAAAGAAGCTCCAGAGCGAAACTGCTCAGAGGCAAAGCCATAAGTAGCCTTGATCTCAGAGTTACCAAAGGCATTGAATTGGCCAGTAATCCAAGCGCTGCCAGCAGAGATTTCTTCCTGGCTACATCCAGTTGCCTCAAGGCGAGTTTCATCATCTGGCTCTGGATTAGTCGAACACCTGGTGACCCCAAGAGATATCGCGATTAGCAGTCTTGCAGAGATGAGCAAGCTAAGAGCCATGGATGAAGGATGCTGCCGCTTCTCTTCTTTGGTATTTTGAAAAACTTCAGATCGTTGAACTGCTTAGGTCACTTGCGACTGGGCTACTAATTAGGATCGCTATGACGATGATTAGGATAATTAGAATTACGACTATCGAGGACCTCTTACCCACTCTCTGAGGAAGTCCCCCTATTTGACTATCTCGATCAGCGCTTAAGTCTTTCAAGACATTGGCGAAGTGAAATGCCACCCCAAGAAGTGATCCGGTTGCTAGTACCCATAGCGGTGGGTCCCTATCAACAGCATGGAAAATACTGGCAGGAAGGGCTGCGCAGGCGATGAAATAGGCAAGAGGTGAGATGATCTTGAACTTGAGATAGAAGTTATAGGCAATACCGCAGCCCACTCCGAGTAGGTAAACCGCTCCGCCCTTTAACCCGAGTGGCCCAAGTAAGTTTGCTATTACTGCGAAGGGAAGCAGGATAAATGTTGCTCGCTTAAGGCTTTCAATTCTTACTTTCCCGCTGACTAAAGGCTTGCTCATCCGATTATGCTTTAAATCATCTTGGTAGTCATAGATGTCATTGCTCCAGCCGATTAATAGCTGGCCAAGAAAGACGGTAAAGGCAATTGCATACGCCGGCCCTTCCCACCAGAGCATTGCAGCCAGAACAAATGAGATGGCAGTAATTAGCATCGTTGGGCCAAGGTGAGCAGCCCTGGCATATGCCGCGATTACTCTCATCTAGCAATGGTGACATGGAAGCGACCAAAAGCTGGCAAGATTCTCGGGAATTCCCCTATCTAGCAATTAAGGGAAAACTCTTCTAGCCAAAACTTCATCTGCCTTGGAGATAGCTACTCTGATAGGGTCCTAGCCATAGATTAGTTAGGTAGGTAGCTATGGATTCCTGGGTCTGGTTTGTGGTGGCTGGATTGCTCTTGGTTGCCGAGATGTTAGTTGTCCATCTCCTATTTGCATCCCTAGCACTTGCCGCCCTTGCTGCCGGAATCGGCAACTTACTCGGAGCATCTCTTGCTATCCAAGGAGTGGCCTTTGCTCTATTCGCTCTTATTTCTTTGGTAGGAATTCGCCCTATCGCCTTAAGACACATGAAGAAGCAGAGCTCCAATGCTTCAACAAATGTTGATGCCTTAGTTGGTGCAACTGCCTTGACTACTACTGACGTAGATCAATTAGGCGGTCAGGTGAAACTAAGCGGCGAGATCTGGAGCGCTCATACCTTGGGCGAGAAGATCTCAAGTGGTGAAAGGGTCCTAGTTGTTGCTATCGATGGTGCAACAGCCCGAGTAAGGAAAATCGAGGAGAGATAGCGATGTGGTATTCATATATCAGCGTAACGCTTCTAGTTCTTATCTTCGGAGTGATATTAGCTAGATCTATTCGAATAGTTCCCCAGGCAAATGCCGGAATTGTTGAGCGATTAGGCAGGTTTAACCGGGTGCTAGGAGCTGGTCTTGCGATCATCATCCCTTTTATTGATCGCTTGCGACCGCTCATTGATATGCGCGAGAGAGTTGTCTCTTTCCCCCCACAGCCTGTAATTACTGAAGATAACCTCGTGGTTTCAATTGATACGGTGATCTATTTCCAAGTGACCGACCCAAAGTCAGCAACCTATGAGATAGAGAACTTCATTCAGGGTATTGAGCAGTTAACGGTAACTACCCTGCGTAATGTTGTCGGTGGTCTTGACCTTGAGGCGGTATTAACTTCTCGTGACTCGATTAATGCAGCCCTCCGTGGGGTTCTAGATGATGCCACAGGAAAGTGGGGGGTTCGAGTCAATCGAGTTGAGCTCAAAGCTATCGATCCGCCTGCAAGCGTTCAGGAGTCTATGGAGAAGCAGATGCGTGCAGAGCGAGATAAGCGCGCAACAATTCTTACTGCCGAGGGCGAGAAGCAGAGTCAGATTCTCACCGCTGAAGGAGCTAGGCAGGCAGAGATTCTTCGAGCAGAAGGTGATGCTCAAGCCGCAGTCCTGCGCGCTAAAGGTGAGGCTGAAGCGATTGAAAAAGTCTTCAAGGCAATTCATGATGCAGATGCTGATGACCGCGTATTGGCCTATCAATATATTCAACAATTAAGGGAGATTGCCAATGGGCAAGCCAGCAAGATTTGGGTTATTCCAGCAGAGTTCTCTGGAGCTGCCCAAAAGATTGCTGAGGCATTTAAGGAGAAGGGTTAATCCCTACTTAAGAAAGTAGAGACCTTTGATGCTATCCCTGTGCGCTCTTGCAAGCGATGATTATCAGAGTTGGAAGAAGCTCTGGGATGGCTATCTAAAGTTCTATGAAATTACGTTAAGCGATGAAATTACAAGTAATACCTGGAGTGAGCTCTTGGATCCAAAGGGCCTAGTAACTGGAATTGTTGCAGAAGTCGATTCAGAAGTTTGTGGGATAGCGCATTGCTTCTTGCGCCCATCAACCTGGCGTAGAACGGTTCACGACTTTATTGTTGGAAGCAAAGTCATTCAACTCTAGATCTACTCGTTAAAGTCCCCACCCCGACCAGTTATCTTTGGCCCATGCTTAATTGGGTGATCAAATTTGAACGTGACCAACCCAACTAGGAATGTGAAGAGAATAAAGATAGCTACTGCAATCTCCATGTTTAAGTCATTACCGCCCAAATAACTAGAGCGAAAACGACTAGTCCTAGACCAATCACCGCAATTGCAGTTAGTGATAAGAAGTCTCTCGATGAGGCGATTTTCTTGGTGAGCGCTGTTGGATCTTTGACCTTACCCATATCAAGAAGTAAGGCTTCAGCCTCACGAATAGTGGCATACTGTGAAACGATCGCTAGAAATCCAGTAACTGCTGCTACTGCGATTGTTAGATAACCGGCAGCATCGCTAGCGGTCGCAAAGGTTCCTTGGGAGGTTAATACAAATACTGCAATTAAGACTAGGGCTGGTGCGATCTGAGCAATAATGATCTGCGTCCGTTTAACGTTCCAGAGCTCCAAAAGGGCTTTCTCATCCATCTTGTCAATCTCTCCTTATTCAGGCTGGTACCTGTTGATGCCAAAGCATAAGGCGCGAGGGTGGCTAACGCTTTCCCAATGGGTTCATCTGCCACTTACTCACTCTTTACCCTGCCTTATGCCAAGCTGAACCATACTTAATGCGCTTTTCTAGCGCCTTAGCTTGAGTTAAGCAGTTGGGGCTTCTGCTAGATCCTCTGGAGTATCAGGAAGAGCTTCGCGAGGCATGCCTTTGAAGGTCAATGTCTCTTTCCCATCTTTTTCTTCAGCATCAATAATGATTATCTGGCCGCTCTTTATCTCACCAAAGAGAATCTTCTCCGAGAGAACATCTTCAATCTCCCTTTGAATGGTTCTGCGAAGCGGACGAGCGCCTAATACTGGGTCATAACCGCGATGAGCAAGGACTGTCTTTGCTTTCGAGGTCAATTCGATTCCCATATCTTTTGCCTTGAGGCGAGTCTCAAGATTTGTAATCATCAAATCAACAATCTGAACTATTTCATCTTCAGATAACTGGTGGAAGATGATTACATCATCTATGCGATTGAGAAACTCAGGTCGGAAGCTATTCTTTAACTCATCCTGAACTCTATTCTTCATACGCTCGTAATTTCCTAGTGCATCATTGACGTTGGCAAAGCCAAGAGAGAGAGACTTTGAGATGTCGCGGGTTCCAAGGTTGGTGGTCATGATGATCACTGTGTTCTTGAAATCAACTTGGCGGCCCTGGGCGTCAGTTAGGCGACCCTCTTCTAATACTTGGAGGAGTGAATTGAAAATATCTGGGTGAGCCTTTTCAATCTCATCAAATAGAACTACTGAGAATGGACGGCGACGAACTTTCTCGGTTAATTGACCACCCTCATCATAGCCAACATAACCGGGAGGCGCGCCGAAAAGGCGAGAGGTGGTGTGCTTCTCCGAATACTCTGACATATCAAGAGCGATAAGGGCATCCGCATCTCCAAAGAGGAATTGGGCAAGAGTTCTAGAAAGTTCAGTCTTGCCAACTCCAGAGGGACCAGCAAAGATAAATGAACCACCAGGACGCTTAGGATCTTTAAGCCCTGCTCGAGTGCGGCGAATTGTCTGAGAGAGAGCTTTGATCGCTTGCTCCTGGCCAATAACGCGCTTATGTAGTTCATCTTCCATACGAAGCAGGCGAGAAGTTTCGGCTTCAGTCAACTTGAATACAGGAATGCCGGTTGCAGTTGAGAGCACTTCAGCGATTAACTCCTCACCAACTTCTGCAACTACATCAAGATCTCCTGCTTTCCAGGATTTTTCACGCTCAGATTTTTCAGCCATTAGCTGCTTCTCTTTATCGCGAAGAGATGCAGCTTTCTCAAAATCTTGACCATCAATTGCTGATTCTTTTTCTCTTCTAACATCAGCGATCTTGTCATCGAATGAACGTAGCTCAGGAGGAGCAGTCATGCGACGGATGCGAAGGCGAGATCCCGCCTCATCCAGAAGATCAATGGCCTTATCTGGCAAGAAACGATCTGCGATATAGCGATCTGCCAATGTGGCAGCAGCAACAATTGCATCGTCACTTATCGAAACTTTATGGTGTGATTCATAGCGATCGCGAAGACCCTTTAGGATTTCAATGGTGTGAGTAAGTGATGGCTCAGCAACTTGAATAGGCTGAAAGCGACGCTCAAGAGCTGCATCTTTCTCTAAATGTTTGCGATACTCATCAAGGGTGGTTGCGCCAATTGTCTGGAGCTCACCACGGGCAAGCATCGGCTTCAAGATGCTAGCCGCATCGATAGCACCCTCAGCAGCGCCGGCACCAACCAATGTGTGAATTTCATCGATAAACAAAATGATGTCGCCGCGGGTGCGAATTTCCTTTAACACTTTCTTTAAGCGCTCTTCAAAATCACCACGATAACGAGATCCAGCAACTAGCGCTCCAAGATCTAGCGAGTAGAGCTGCTTATCTTTGAGAGTTTCTGGGATATCGCCTTTAACAATGGCTTGGGCTAAACCTTCAACTACAGCAGTCTTTCCAACTCCAGGTTCACCAATTAGTACTGGATTATTCTTTGTGCGGCGAGAGAGAATCTGCATGACCCGTTCAATTTCTTTTTCGCGGCCAATTACTGGATCGAGTTTCCCCTCGCGAGCAGCCGAGGTTAAATTGCGACCAAACTGATCAAGAACGAGTGATGTTGATGGAGCCCCTTCAGCAGGTCCTGCTGGTACTGCTTCTTTTCCTTGATAGCCAGAGAGCAATTGAATGACTTGTTGGCGAACGCGATTAAGGTCTGCTCCAAGTTTTACTAGCACTTGAGCAGCAACGCCTTCGCCTTCGCGGATAAGTCCAAGAAGAATGTGTTCGGTTCCAATGTAATTGTGTCCAAGCTGGAGCGCTTCACGAAGTGATAGCTCTAAAACCTTCTTAGCCCTTGGAGTAAAAGGAATATGGCCTGATGGAGCTTGCTGTCCCTGGCCAATAATTTCTTCCACCTGTGAACGGACAGCTTCAAGTGAGATCCCTAGGGACTCTAAACCTTTCGCAGCGACGCCCTCCCCTTCATGGATAAGGCCGAGGAGAATGTGTTCGGTGCCGATGTAGTTGTGATTGAGCATGCGAGCTTCCTCTTGCGCCAGAACTACGACGCGACGGGCTCGATCGGTAAAGCGCTCAAACATCAGTTCATCTCCTTAAGTTCTACTCAAAACGGACTGGCTCTAGCGTATAAGAAGGCCCGAATCGATGCGACATCTATTTCTAAGGCCCTAGATAGCGCTAGATATGGGAATCCATAGGGGTTATAACCGCCATATCTAGGCTTTTATGCCCAGAAAGAGTTAGAGAATTTTGAGCATTCTGGTGTTGCCTAGGGTGTTGGGCTTCACGCTCTCAAGGTCAAGAAACTCGGCAATACCCTCATCATATGAACGCAGTAGTTGTTGATAGACCTCTGCTTCCACAGGAGTTCCTTGGATCTCCTCAAACCCATGTTGGGCGAAAAACTCCGTCTCAAATGTTAGACAAAACAATCGCCTTAACCCTAGCGAAATAGCGCGTTTAGTGATGGCCTCCAAGATCTGATTGCCAATCTTCATTCTTCTATGTTTCTCGATGACTGCAACAGTTCTAACCTCACCTAAATCTTCCCAGAGAACATGAAGCGCTCCGCAGCCAATGATTTCTCCATCACTTTCTGCGACAAAGAACTCCTGCACATCCTCATAGAGTTTGACCGTGTCTTTTGAAAGCAAGCGGCGCTGCAGAGCGTATTGATCGATAATGCTGCGAATTGATTTCACATCAGAAGCCCTTGCGGGACGAACTATTACAGCCATTTAATTCTCTTCCGGCCTCACTAAAGGAAAAAGAATCGTCTCGCGAATTCCGAGCCCGGTTAAAGCCATAAGAAGTCGATCAATTCCCATTCCAACTCCTCCCATGGGAGGCATTCCGTGTTCCATGGCACGCAGGAAGTCTTCATCAACCTGCATAGCCTCTAAATCACCTTTTGCTCCCAGTTCTGCCTGCTCCACTAAACGCTGCCTTTGAATAACCGGATCTATTAGTTCGCTATACCCGGTGGCCAATTCAAAGCCATCGATATAAAGATCCCACTTCTCGGCGATCCCTGCCTTGCTGCGGTGTTCGCGAACCAAAGGTGAAGTATCGACCGGAAAGCCCATGACAAAAGTTGGAGTACTTAAGTCATCGTTATAGAAGTGTGCAAAGATTTCCTCAGCCAACCTGCCTTTAATCCATGCAGGGTCAACTTTTAGGCCAACTTTTTCGGCGATTTTTACTAACTCTTCTCCTGTAGTAGCTGGGCTAACACTGATACCTGCAGCATCTGAGATAGCGCTGTAGAAATCTAATTCTTTCCAGCTTCCACCTAGATCACTTATGCGACCATCGTGATGTTCAACCTGATGAGAGCCGAAGATTGCAAGAGCGGCGTTTTGAACTATCTCTTGGGTCAAGGACTTCATGTCCTGCCAATCGGCATAGGCCCAATACATCTCAAGCATGGCAAATTCTGGGGAATGGCTTGAATCTGCTCCTTCATTACGGAAATTCCTATTTATTTCAAAGACTCTTTCAATACCTCCGACCACACATCTTTTTAAGAAGAGCTCTGGGGCAATTCTTAGATAAAGGCCCATATCATAGGCATTACTAAAGGTCTTAAAAGGTCTAGCGACTGCTCCACCATGCATAACCTGAAGCATTGGGGTCTCAACCTCAATAAAGTCATGATTATCGAAAGTCTCTCTCACCGACTTGATTACTTCGGGTCTGATTCTTGCAATCGACCTAGCCTCAGGCCTAACAATTAAATCGATATATCTCTGGCGGACTCTGGTCTCTTCATTCAATGGATTATGTTCATTAGGAAGTGGGCGAAGTGCTTTTGAGGCTAATTGATAAGAATTGGCCAGAATTGATAGCTCCCCACGCTTTGAGGTGATTACCTCGCCTGTGACGCTTACGATATCTCCTAGATCAATATCACTCTTCCAGCTTTCCAGAACTGTTTCCCCTACTTTATCTAGTGAGAACATCGCTTGAAGTTCTGTGCCATCGCCCTCACGAAGGGTGGCGAAACACAACTTTCCGGTATCACGCTTAAAGATTATTCGCCCGGTTACGCTCTCGATTGCTCCAGATGGACTATCTGTTGCTAGATCTTTGAATCTCTCGCGAATTTCTTTTAGGGAAGCGGTTCTATTAACAGAAACTGGATATGGGGCTATGCCACGCCTGAGAAGTGATTCGCGCTTTTCGCGCCTGATTCTTAATTGCTCAGGAAGGTCATTCTCGGCCATAGTGCCGATAAGTCTAACCATTCCTCTCGTGCACAAGACGTAGGCCAATGAGGGTTAGATCAGGTTCGTGATAATCAATAGTCCCTGAAATCCCCAGCACCAATGGCGCTAAACCACCTGTTGCTATCACTGAGATTCTCTCGTTATCAAGATAGAGAGCATCTAGCTCATCACTAATTCGAGCAACTAGGCCATCTACTTGACCAGCAAATCCATAGATAGTGCCGGATTGAAGAGCCTCTACTGTGTTCTTGCCAATGACTGATCTTGGCTTGACTAACTCAACTCTTCGCAATTGCGCCGCTCTTGATGCCAGCGCCTCCACTGAAATCTCAATTCCCGGCGCTAGCGCTCCTCCAAGGAATTCACCCTTTGGGGATACCACATCAAAATTAGTTGAAGTTCCAAAGTCAACAACAATGCAAGCTCCTCGGTCATAAAGGGTGTGAGCGGCAAGGGTGTTAACGATGCGATCTGCTCCAATTTCTTTTGGGTTATCGACCAGTAGTGGGACTCCTGTTTTTACACCAGGTTCGACAATTGTGGTTGGTACGTCTTGGAAGTGGCGACTGATCATCGCCCTTGCCTCACGTAATATCGAAGGCACTGTGGAGCAGATTGAGAGCCCACTTAACTCGTATCCGGCAATCAGAGAGCGATATTGCAGCCATAGCTCATCGGCAGTATCTCTGGCATCAGTCTTTACTCGCCAGGTATGAATCATCTGTTCTTTTGCAAATATTCCAAGGACGGTATTGGTATTGCCGACATCAATAGTTAGTAGCATTTAGAAGTCCAGTCCGATATCCAGTACTGGAGCTGAATGGGTTAAGGCTCCGACTGCCAGGTAATCAACGCCTGTCGCAGCATAAGCCGCAGCGTTCTCTAATTTGAGGCTGCCTGATGATTCAAGTTTGGTCTTTGAGCCTTTGGCTAATTCAACCGCCGCTCTGGTCTGCTCAATACTCATATTGTCTAGAAGGACTATTTCTACATTACTTTCTAGGGCTTCCTTTAGTTGTTCCAAGGTATCAACCTCTACTTCAATAAGCGCACCTGGAGCGGCTTTCTTCACTCGGTTGATCGCTTCACTAACAGAACCTGCGGCAGCAATATGGTTGTCCTTGATAAGCGCTTGACCACCAAGGCCCATTCGATGATTCAAGCCTCCACCCATACGTACCGCATATTTTTCTAACTCTCTTAATCCCGGGGTGGTTTTTCTTGTATCTCGAATTGATGCCTTACTTGATGAAACTTCCTTGACCCAAAGGTTTGTAAGAGTGGCAATGCCGGAGAGATGAGAGAGGAAATTCAGCGCAGTGCGCTCCGCCTTAAGTATCGATCTCGTCTCACCCTTTATTCGAATGATTTCGGTTCTAGCACTGACTTTTTGGCCATCCTTAATCAATAATTCGTATTCGTTTATCCCACATTGCTCAAGAACTACGGCAACCACTAAGGACCCGGCAATTACTCCGCTTTTTCTAGTAACAAAGCTAGCCCTGCTCACTTGAGACTCAGTGATTGTGGCACGGCTGGTTAGGTCATCGGTGAATGAATCTTCAGCTAGGGCCTCGATAACCTTCTGACCAATCGCATCGGGGTTGAGTCCTTGATCACCTAGTAATTTACTTAACGATTGTGAGATCACTACGAACCTCCGAAATCGTTGAGCTCCAAGAACCATCACCTGCCAGCCTCTGGGCTATTCTCTTTATCCAGGTATTTAGACTCTCTGGATGGTCCTGACGATAGTGAGATCCTCTTGATTCACATCGCTCAAGTGAGGAGCGAGCAATGGCTGTGGCTAGAAGATAGAGATTGGTTGTCTCCCAAGCATCAACGCTGGCATATATCGTTGCTGCGCTTTTTAGATTATCTAGAGTTCTTAAAGTTTCCTTTAATGAATACTCACTTCTCACCACACCAGCGCCCTTTGACATCGCTCTCTGTAGCTCACCGCGAATGGAAGGTGAGAGCAGAAAGTCATAGCAATCTTGGGCAACGGGTGGTTCTTGAGGTAGTTGGTTTGCAGCGATATCTTCAGCAATCCGTGCGCCAAATACCAAGCCTTCCAGAAGTGAGTTAGAGGCAAGGCGATTAGCCCCATGAGCGCCGGTGCATGCAGTCTCTCCGACTGCATATAGGCCAGGAACTGAGCTATGCCCATTTAGATTTGTTCTTACTCCCCCTGATGCATAGTGCGAAGCTGGCGACACCGGAATCAAATCAAGTGCTGGATCAATTCCAATCTCTCTACATGATGCATGAATAGTTGGGAAGCGTTCTGAGAAATCTTTGATCCCTCTGGCATCTAGCCAGACATGTTGGCTGTGAGTTAACTCCATTTGACGTGATATTTCTCTAGCAACCACGTCCCGTGGTGCCAGATCTGCAAGAGGATGGATACCGCGCATGAAACGCTCGCCACGATTATTCACTAAGAATGCGCCCTCACCGCGAAGAGCCTCTGAGATTAGTGGCTGCTGACCTTTTGAACCTTCGCCAATGTAGAGAACAGTTGGGTGAAATTGGATAAATTCCACATCAGCAACTTCTGCCCCTGCTCTAAGGGCAAGTGCCACACCATCACCGGTTGAGACTGATGGATTGGTAGTTTGAGAATAAACCTGGCCTAGGCCACCGGTTGCTAACACTACCGCCCTTGCCAGTACTTCACCTACGCCATCTCGACTTCCTTCGCCAATGACATGCAAGGTAACTCCGCAAACTCGGCCAGATCTACTTTTTAGAGCATCTAAAACTAAAGCATGTTCAATTACTTCAATACCTACATCATCAGATACTGCAGCAAGCAGAGCTCTTGATACTTCAGCTCCCGTGGCATCTCCTCCTGCATGAAGAATTCGGTTTCTCAAATGCCCGCCTTCTCTGGTTAGAGCAATCTCCCCGGTCTCTGACTTATCAAAGACAGCTCCCCTTGCAATTAACTTTCTTACTGCCTCTGGGCCTTCGCTTACCAATACTTTTACTGCTGCTAAATCACATAGGCCGTCCCCAGCCACCAGTGTGTCTTGTTCGTGTTGGCTTGGAGAATCCCCAGGGCCAAGTGCCGCTGCAATTCCACCTTGGGCCCACTTTGTTGAGCCAGCATCAATAGATGACTTCGTTACTAGTAATACTGAGAGATCATGTGCGCGAATCTGCAAGGCAGTAGTCAGTCCAGCAACTCCTGACCCAATGACTACAACGTCTGCCTGTGCTCTCCAGCCAGGAAGCGGGGCCCTTAGTCTCATACGCGCACCAGAGATTTCTGCATCGCCATATTATCAATCAATCTAACGCCCTCGATCCACCCCGCAATGATTGCTCGGGTCTTAACACTTGATTCGTCTGCAACTTGAAAGCTTTCTTCATCGATTATCTCGGCATAATCTAAAGTAAATGATGCTTCGCTTTCCACCTGCATCAAAGCTTGGCGAGCGTCCTTGATACTTGACTCATTACTTGCAGCTCTTAGAGTTCTCGAAATCACTAGAGCGTCCTTTAGGGCCTGCTGGCTTAACCTGATATTTCTAGAAGATAAAGCTAGCCCACTGCTATCGCGAATTGTTGGAGCAGTGATTATATTGATTTCGGAATCAAGCTTGGCTGCCATCTGTTTTATTAAGAAAAGTTGCTGAAAATCCTTCTCACCGAAAATCGCGTACTTTGGTCTGCTCAATTCAAATAGGCGATTAACTACTGTTAACACTCCATCAAAGTGACCTGGACGATGAATGCCCTCAAATCTATTTCCAATCTCTCCCGAGGAAAGAGTCTTGATTTCACCTGGATAAATACTTTCATAGCTTGGTTTCCAAAGAATTGTTGCTCCAGCCTGCATGGCTAATTGGTTGTCTTGCTTTGGAGCGCTTGGATATCTAGCTAGGTCTTCTCTATCTTCAAACTGGAGAGGGTTAACAAATACCGAAACTACAACCTCATCTGCTAATTCACGTGCTCGTCTAATCAATGATTGATGGCCGGCATGAAGCGCTCCCATCGTGGGCACAAGTGCGCACGGGCGACTTAGGTCCGGAAGGACTTCTACTTCTCTCATCTTATCTAAAGCTCCAGTCCGTTAGTGGTACCAGGCCATCACAAGTCTACCCCGCTAAATCAGGCCTGCCAAAAGCTCTCTTACCGATACAAAACGAGCTAACTCTGCCTCTGCATCAATCTCTAACCAGGGCTCTAAAACAAAGCGACGCTCAAAGGCCCTTGGATGGGGAAGCGTTAGATCATCACTCTTGATAACCATCCCTGCGTAATCAATTACGCCTAGAACTGTCGAGCGAGCCGCATTAAGACTGATTCGTTTGACTATGACGCCCTTGTTACTCGCTTTGGAGTATCACGAAGTCCATCACGACCATGGTCTTCCCCAAGGGCTGCAAGGAATTCACTTATTGCTAGCCTGGCTCTACCTTGATTAAGAAGGTTTGCTCAATTAATCAAGTCTATTTCGTAGGTGATTTTTTATTTCGTCTTACACGCTCGTCCCTTTTGCCATTTGCCGTCGTCTTTATTGCAACTGGTGGGATCCGAGAAGGAATGCGATAGGCAGATCCAGTCCATGCTGGTCTCTTGGGTCTTGAGGCAACATGCTTGAAGATTGCGGCAATTTCCTCTTTCTGTAGCGTCTCCTTTTCCAGTAGTTCTTCAACTAGAGCATCGAGGATTGAGCGATTTTCAATCAGTATTTCATAAGCCTCTTGATGAGCTTGCTCAATCAAAGTCTTGATCTCTTGATCCACGCTTGCCGCGATCTCTTCTGAATAATCTCGCTGATGTCCATAATCTCTTCCCAAAAATGGTGCTGCATTACTACTTCCTAGCTTTATGGCACCTAACTTCTCAGTCATGCCGTATTGAGTAACCATGGCACGAGCAAGGGTGGTTGCTTTCTCAATATCATTGGAAGCCCCAGTAGTTGGATCGTGAAAAACCAATTCTTCTGCGGCTCTGCCGCCCATGGTGTAGGCCAATTGATCAAGCATCTGATTTCTTGTCGTGGAGTACTTATCCTCATCAGGTAGAACCATGGTGTACCCCAGTGTGTGCCCTCTTGGCAAGATCGTAATCTTATGTACTGGGTCGGTATGTGGAAGTGCGTGGGCTACAAGTGCATGACCGGATTCATGATAGGCAGTTACCCTGCGCTCCTCCTGGCTCATAAGCCTTGACTTACGCTGTGGACCAGCCATAACACGATCAATTGCTTCATCAACATCAGTTGATGAAATTTCTTTTCGATTCTGCCTCGCAGTCAGAAGCGCTGCTTCATTGAGAACATTTGCCAAATCTGCTCCAGTAAATCCAGGAGTTCGTCGTGCTATTGCTAACAGATCAAGGTCTTTCTCTAGAGGTTTATTCTTGGAGTGAACTTCAATTATTGCCTCACGGCCCTTTACATCAGGGCGATCAATACCAATTTGTCTATCAAAGCGACCGGGGCGAAGTAGCGCCGGATCCAAAATATCTGGGCGGTTAGTTGCTGCAATGAGTATTACCTGCTCATGCGATTCAAAACCATCCATCTCAACTAGTAATTGATTTAGAGTCTGCTCGCGCTCATCATGGCCACCACCCATTCCAGCTCCACGATGACGGCCCACAGCATCAATTTCATCCACAAAGATAATCGCAGGGGCATTTGCTTTTGCTTGAGTAAATAAATCTCTTACTCGAGCAGCCCCAACGCCCACAAACATTTCGACAAAGTCAGAACCTGAGATGGAGTAGAAAGGGACTTTTGCCTCTCCAGCTACGGCCCTTGCAAGGAGAGTCTTCCCGGTTCCAGGAGGGCCGAAGAGGAGAACTCCCTTAGGAATCTTGGCTCCTATTTCCTGGTATTTCTTGGGCTCTGCAAGGAAATCCTTGATCTCTCTAAACTCTTCAATGGCTTCATCGGCTCCTGCAACATCTACAAAAGTAACTTGTGGGACTTCGCTGTTATGAAGCTTTGCTCTGGAGCGACCAAAGGAGAAAACCCTTGATCCTCCTTGGGACTGGCTCATAAAAAACAGTAAGAGGAATGCCAATAAGATAATCGGCCCCAAAGTAAAGAGGATGGAGACCAGAATATTTGTCTTGGGGACGGTTACATCCCACTGCTTTGTAGGCTGATTTGCGGTGAGTAAATTGATAAGGATTGGCTCTTGCCCTGTGACATAAGAGGCTTCAACCTTGCTAGCGCCTCCTATCGCAACACCAGGTTTTAGAACCAATTGAACTTTTTGATCGCGATCTACGATCTTGGCAGATTCCACATCACCCCTGGTAATTGCTGCCATCGCCTCTGAGGTATCGATCTTGGCGAATTGATTATTGCCGGATGAGATTTGGCCAAAAACTGTTACACCGACGATTGCTACCAGAATCCAAAACAAGGGACGCCTGAAGAGTTGTTGTATTGGAACCTTCTTGCCGGATTTGGCAGGAAGCTTAGGGGGTTTTATCTTGAATCTCTTATCGGTCATGTTCACTCATACATATGCTTAGCTAGCACGGCAATGAAGGGAAGGTTTCGATACTTCTCATTAAAGTCAAGCCCATAGCCAACCACAAAGTCCTTAGGGATATCAAAGCCAACATACTTGACATCAACGCTCACTTGAGCAGATTCTGGTTTTCTAACAACAGTCATAATTTCAACGCTCTTTGCTCCGCGGGATTTTAGGTTGGCACTCAACCAATCAAGGGTCAAGCCAGTGTCAACGATGTCTTCAACGATTAGGACTTTCCTTCCCGTAATGTCTTCGTCTAGATCTTTGATAATTTTTACAACGCCAGATGACTTTGTCCCAGGTCCGTAGGATGAAACGGCCATCCAATCCATATCTAGGTGTCTGTTGATATACCGTGATAGGTCAGCCATCACCATCACGGCGCCTTTTAATACACCAATAAGCAATAGGTCTTGATTCTTGTAATCTGCTTCGATTTGGGCAGCCATTTCTTTCAAGCGGGCTTGTAACTGTTCACCGGTTACGACAACGCGTTCAATATCACCCTTGACTGATTCCAGATCCACTTTCTCCCTCCCGCCTCGTCCTATTCCCCTGCCCATCGCTTTTTGAGAGCGAAAGTCTGCCCGAAATTCGAGCCACGGTCACACCGCCAGGAAGTGAGATAGCCCCCTGCCCCTTCCAGGCTGTGATGAGGGAGTCAACAGGCTCAATGTGCTCGGTCGATAGTGAGCCTTCAGGGGCTCCGGACAGATAGATAGCTCTTCTTAGGATCCGAGTTCTAATGGCCCGAGGCTGTGATTCAAGTTTTGAGATATCTAGTGATACTGGGTCTAACTGCGAAAAGATTTCGCCGCTGAAGTGATCCAGTGCGTCAGCATCATCGCGCAATAGCTTGGCAGATCTTGCAAGGGCTTCACTAATTCCAGGGCCAATCTCTTTTTCCATGGTTGGCAGCACTACTTCACGGACCCGCACTCTTGTAAACTCCATTGACTGATTATGGGGATCTTGCCAGAACTTGATTCCTGCCTCTTCGCATGCTGCTTCCGTTTGCGCTCTTGTAATTGATAAGAGAGGACGACGATAGCGATCAACTCTTGAAGCCATTCCAGATAGTGAACGACTCCCAGATCCGCGAGCAAGTCCTAGAAGCACTGTCTCTGCCTGATCATCTCTTGTATGACCTAGGAAGATTGCCACTGCGTTATGTGAGTTTGCGACTTCATTGAGCGCTTGATAGCGAGCCCTTCGTGCCGATGCTTCTAGGCCATCGGTAATTTCCACGTTAACTCGCCTAATCTCAATATTCTCATAGCCAATTTTTGTCAGTGTCTTCTTGGTTTCATGAGTGACATCTGCTGAATTCTTCTGCAGGCCATGATCGATGATTAAAGCAATTGCTTTAATTGACTTTGCCTTGCACTCCGATAGCAGCCCAGCTGCAAGGGCAGATGAATCTGCTCCCCCTGATGCTGCGACAAGTACTGAATCACCTACAGCAATGTCTTCTAACTCAGATCTGATGGCAAGGCGGATCTGAAAGAGCGGGGTGGCTTCGGCCATGTGGCTAAGGGTAATCGGCCTAGACCCGACCTCCATATGGCATCAAGCCTTTGATGCTATAGATATTGGAGAAGAGTAGGCCCTTACCTTTGGAGTTTGCCTCCCACATCATCCCCTCGCCAGCGTAGATAGTGATGTGATGGATGGTGTTGACCGTTCCTTTATAGGAATAGAAGAGTAGATCGCCGGGCTCCAACTGACCCAAAGGAACATGTTTGGTGTAACTGAAATAAAGTGAGGAGTTGAGGCGATCCCAATTTGGCCAACTAAGACCTGCATCGCGATATGCAGCATAGACTAGACCTGAGCAATCAAAAGAATCTGGTCCCTCATCGCCCCAGATATATGGCTTCCGGGCTAGAACTTGTTTCTTGGCAAATGCCACAGCTGCTGCACGCATCTCTGGATTTGAGCGAGAGGTACTACGTCCTTTGAAACCGATATCAGGCCAGACTTTGGTGTAAACCGCAGTATTGGTAGCGATATTTGCATTTGCTTCTTCCAATAGAGCAAGTTGTCTCTGTTGCTCAAGAGTCACACGAGTTTTCTTTGCGGCATTCAGCTCTTTTAATACTTGATCTTGAATCCTTTGAAGCTTATCAACCTCTCTTTGTTGGGCATTCTTGGCGGCATCGGCTTCAATCTTGGCCTCTTCGACTTTCTTGGTTGCCACTTCTTGAGCAGCCCTGGCGTAATCAGCTGCCTTCTTTGCTTTAGCAGCTGCCGCCTCTGCGGCCTGGAATCTAAATAGTGCTCGAGTGTTCTGAGTTCCTAAAGTATCAAGAGTTGAGAGTCGATCTACTAAATCCTGTGGCCCATCTGAATGAAGCACAGAGTTCAGGTCAGTAAATCCGCCACCCATGATGTAGGCATTGGTAGCAAGACGCCCGATGGAGTCATGAGTTGCCTTTACTTCACTAACTGCTGCGCCATACGCGGCAGCGGCTGTTTCAGCCTCCTTGGTTGCAATTGCTAACTCTCGTTTCGCTGCTTCATATCTGGCCCTAGCAGCACTTGCCAAGGCAGTTAGTTGCTTGAGGGTTAAATTCGCTTTGCTTAGTTTGGCAGTGGCTGCATCAACTAACTTCTTCTTCTCTGCTTCAGTCTTCTTGGCAGCTTCGATCTGAGCAAGGGTTGGTTTAGGGGTCTTGCCATAAGCAGGGCTGTGAGCAATAAGAAGTAAGAAGGAAGAGGAAAGCGCTATCAGGCTGGCGCGATTAGATCTCAATTCGTGGCTCCCTGGGGATTGGGGGTCAGATACTTGGGTGAAAGGATAAAGGGCAGGGCTGGAAATTGCGGGAAAAAAGATAGGTGTGTCAGCTAGAAAGTGATGAATATTGCGGCAACCAAGAGAATGGAGTAGAGGCTTAAGTAGATGATTGAGCCATGGAATATCTTCGCAGCAGACTTATCAATCTGAGAACTTCTTAGACTAAACATCTGTATCGCAAAGAAAACAGTGAGGGCGGTGTTGGCAATATAGCTCCAGCTTGGCAGATCTGCCGAGTAGATAGTCAGGTATGAGACAGCAAACATCGCAATTGTGTGAAACCACATCTGTAGCTCAACTTTGGCGATAGGAGCAACGACTGGAAGCATGGGAATCCCTGCTGCTGCGTAATCAACTTTGTATTTGATTGCCAGGGCCCAAAAGTGTGGTGGGGTCCAAAAGAAGATAACCATAAAGAAATAGAGAGCTGTGGCAGAAAGTGAGTTTGTCACCGCCGCCCATCCAATTAGGACTGGCAAGCAACCAGCGATGCCACCCCAGACAATGTTCTGGGAAGTACGGCGCTTAAGGCCCACGGTGTAGCCAAAGACATAAAAAGTGATTGCACCAACAGTTAGACCTGTTGCCAAAGGATTAGTGAAGAACCAGAAGATGACAAGAGAAGCGACAGTTAGCGCAGTAGCAAATGCAAATGCTTGGCTTTCACTTATCTCCTTATTGACTATGGGGCGCCTAGAAGTTCTATCCATTAGTTGATCAATATCAGATTCAATGATCATGTTAAATGCATTAGCAGCCCCAGCTGCCAGAGTCCCACCAATCAAAGTTGCTAGCGAGATACCAACTGGTGGAACGCCACCTGCTGCAAGAAAGAGTGCGGGGAGAGTGATTACCAGCAATAGTTCCACTACGCGCAATTTCATTAACGCGATATATGGTGAAATCATGCCGGGAGATTACCCTGTAAGTTGCACCTGTGCGTATTCATATGGCGTGGGCTATCTCTCTAAGCCTCACATTCACTAGCACCATCTCAACCTTTGCAGAGCCACCATCTGAAAGCTCTAGGTTGAAAATAGAAGCCACCATCACTGGCAACATCTCACCAAAATCAGTGCGATCGTCCAATACCGGCTTTGTCTCTGCTCACAACATGATGTATCGCCACAGCATCACTATCTATGATGCCCAGACTCTAGATCTGGTCAAGTCCATATCTGATCAGGTGAATCTAGGAGATCTTGGTATCAATGGATACTCTGGGCTTCATCGCGGCTCCCCAGTTGAAGGAGCATTCTCACCTGATGGGAAACATTTGTATGTCACAAACTATGCGATGTATGGAAAAGGTTTCAATAGAGAAGGCACCGACAAATGCAGTCCTAACGACAAATATGATCGCTCATTTCTCTATCGCATCGATACCGCATCATGGGCCATCGATGCCGCTTATAGAGTAGGGGTGGTTCCTAAAGTGGTTGAAGTAAGCCCTGACAACAAATATGTGTTGGTAAGCAATTGGTGCTCTTATGATCTTTCGATAATTTCCACAGAGCTTGGAAAAGTAGTAAGAACTATAAGAATAGGGGCATATCCCAGAGGGATTACTGTCTCTAGCGACTCACAATTTGCCTATGTGGCTCAGATGGGAGGATCGGTAGTTCATAAGATTAATCTGGCAAACTTTGAAAAAGAGTTGCTAGCCGTTGGCTCAAATCCCAGGGCTTTAGTGCTATCCCCTGATAATTCCTTTCTCTATGCCACACTAAATTCTGCAGGACGAGTCATTGCCTTTGATTTGAGCGCTAATAAGGTAGTTCAATCTGTGAAAACCGGCTCTGCAGCGCGAAGCCTTGATATCTCAGCTGATGGCAGTGCCCTCTATGTGGTGAATTACGCCAGCAATACCTTATCAAAGGTCAGAAGTGGTGATTTTAGGGTTTTGCAGAGAATCAAGGTATGTAAGGAGCCAATCGGTGTGACTTATGAAAGATTGCAAAAACGAGTTTGGGTCGCTTGTTATGGTGGAGCGATAAAAGTCCTTAGTGATTCCCCGTCACAATAGCTGCAAGTAGACGATCCATTGCAGCTCTGGCCTTCTTTCGAGCACTTAGCGTGGGTGTAATCCCATCGGCCAAGATTGCAAAGGCATATTCTTTATCTGCTGATTTCACATACCCTGCAAGAGTTACTGTGTTCCTCAACCACCCAGTCTTTGCCTTTACTTGCCCGGCTGCCTCAGGGCCATTTTCAGTAAACCTCTTCTTTAAAGTTCCACTCTCACCTGCCACAGGTAGTCCTTCATAGATCGCCAGAAACTCTGAGTTGTCTCTGATCTTAGATAGAAGCTCGACTACGGTTTGGGTTGATAGTCGATTGTCTTTATCTAGACCACTGCCATCTTTTGCTATCAAGCCTTGGCTGTTAACTCCAATCTCCTCCAATGCTAGTTTGAGTGTTCGGGTAAGACCCTTGCTGTCTCTTTCGAAGCCAATCTTGCGCGCTGCTGCCATTGCTAATCGGTTCGCCAGGGTGTTTTCGCTATATAGGGTTACAAACTTGACCATCTCAGAAAGGGGCAGTGAGATAAGAGAAGAGATCTCCTCGGTAGCTAATTGATTTGCCTTAGCTGCATCAACTTTCTTAAATGTGGCCTTGATGCCTCTTCGCTTCAGATTAAGGCTTAAGTCATATCGGTCCTTATCAAATAAGCCAAGGTAATAAACGGTGATCTTTCTTTTCTTTGATGGGTTTGCTTTGCTGATAAGGGAGGGAAGATATTTTTGCCCATTCTTCTTAGCCAAGCTCAGATTACTGGTCATCCAAGGATCCAGAGAGCCTCTAATCAAATAGCTGTTCTTAGTCTCTGTTCCAAATATCTTTGTGACATATCTAGTATCTCCGCCAACAAAGTGAAGAGCGGCGGTGGATGAAACTAGCTTTAAGACTGATGCCGGAATTCGTAGCGACTCTGGGGAGTTTTGCGCAATGACTTGTCCATCTGCGAGATTGAGAATCAGTAGACCTGGTGCAGCAAGGTGCTTGTTATTAACATATTTATCAAGAGAGTGAAGTGCTGATGCCTCAATTGGGTTCATAAGAAGAAGTAGCGCTAGAAGTAGAGCCACTCTTGACTTAGCCATGGCCGAAAGAGTAATAGTCATTTATCACACTTGGCTTTAGGCTTGAGCCTATGCGCACCGGATATCTTTATCACGAGATATTTGGTTGGCATGACACAGGCACATTCGTTGGATATATGCCATCAGATCCTGGTGCAGGCTTGCAGCCTTATATGAACTATGAAAATCCTGATACTAAGAAGAGGATCCATGAACTAATCGTAGTTTCAGGTCTGATTGAAGACTTGATCCGGATTCCAGTAAGGGCTGCCAGTGAAGCTGAACTAGAGACCGTGCATAGCAGAGAACATATTGCAAGAATCAAGGGGGAATCAGCTTTAAGGCTAGGTGGTGATGGCGGTGACTTAACAACACCATTTGCCAAGGGTGGATATGAGATCGCAGCCATGGCAGCTGGTGGTGCAATCGAATTATTCGAGGCAGTTCTAAATGGCGACATTGACAATGGATACGCCCTTATTAGACCCCCGGGCCACCACGCAGTATCTGAAAGAGGAATGGGTTATTGCATCTTCTCCAATATTGCAGTTGCTATAGCGGTAGCAAAAAAGACTCACGATAACGACTTAAGGGTTGTTGTGGTTGACTGGGATGTTCACCATGGCAATGGGACTGAATCAATATTTCTAGATGATCCCAATGTCCTAACAATTTCACTCCATCAAGACAAGTTATATCCTCATGACAGCGGAGGAGTTGAAGTCGTAGGAGTTGGAACAAACATAAATATCCCACTTCCTCCAGGAACGGGTCATGGCGGTTATTACTATGCCTTTGATGAGGTTGTGATTCCTGCCATCAAGAAATTTGAGCCAGAGATTATTGCGGTCGCTTCAGGTTTTGATTCATCGGTTTTTGACCCGCTAGGGCGAATGTTATTAACTGCTGAAGGCTACCGAGTGATGACTAGAAAACTTATGGATGTTGCCGCACAGGTCTGTTCAGGAAGATTGATGATGGCCCACGAAGGTGGATATAGCGCAACTTACGCCCCATTCTGCGGGCTCTTTGTCCTAGAAGAGTTAAGCGGGGTCAAGAAATTGTCTGACCCATTTGCTCATGGAAACAACTATCCAGGCCATGAATTGAAGGAGCATGAGAAGAGAATCATTGATCAGGCTAAGAAGTTGGTAAGTAATTTATGAGCATGCCTCCCGGTGAGATTGGCCCTGGTGAGTTTTACCCAGTAGTCGGGGTAGGAGCTCACCCAAAGCCTTGGCCAAATGATGAGCACTTTGATCCTGAGTTACTTGAGAATGGCGACCGCCGTAATGTACTTGATAAATACCGATATTGGAGAGTTGAAGCAATAGTTGCCGACCTTGAAACCAAGCGCCATAGCCTCCGAATAGCCATCGAGAATTGGCAGCACGATCTAAATATCGGCTCGGTAGTAAGAACTGCTAATGCGTTCAATGTTTCAAGTGTGCACATCGTCGGAAAACGCGATTGGAATAGACGTGGGGCTATGGTCACTGATAAATATTTATCCGTCATTCACCATGCCACCGTTGCAGAATTCAAATCTTGGGCCGATGAGAACAAGGTAGAAATTATTGGCATAGATAACCTAGAAATATCAAAGCCCTTAGAGGGCGCCAAACTACCTAGAGAATGCGTTCTCTTCCTTGGCCAAGAGGGAGCAGGCATGTCTGATGAGGCAGTTGCAGCCTGTAGCCAAGTCCTATCCATTAAACAATATGGTTCTACTAGATCAATGAATGCCTCAGCAGCTGGAGCGATTGCTATGTATGCCTGGGCGATCCAGCACTTAAATAAGTAATTTCTTTATCAGCCCATCTGTAGCTCTTTCAACCATCTCTAGAACCTCCTCAAAGGCCGAATCTGGCAGTGAGTATGGGTCTGGGACTTCAAGGGAGTCAGGGCCACTTAGATCGAATTGTCTCAAGTAATAGATCTTGCGCTCCTCTTCCTCATTTGTCACATACTTACTAACTTCAGCATGATTATCTCTATCCATAACCAGAACTAGATCAGCTGCTACCAGCCGTGAGTAATCAAATTGAGAAGCAATGTGATCAAAAAAATACCCCGCCTTCTCCCAGGTTCGCCTAGAAGTAGGATTTGCTCCTTGGCCAACGTGCCAATTTGAAGTTCCAGCTGAATCAACAAATATCTTGGGCTTCTCTATCCTCGAAACCTTATTGAAAAGGACTGCTGTTGCCATTGGGGAGCGGCAGATATTGCCGTAACAGACCATGGTGATAATTAAATGATCGCGTCCCTTTAGATGAGAAAGATCCGGAGCGCTCACTAATCTTCAATGATCTCTGAAACTGATTTGATTCGCCGCTCTATTTCAATAGCCTGATCAGAGCGGCCGAGGGCGTGAAGAATCGCTGCGATTCTGCGCTCAATTGAAACGATAAAATCAAAGTCTTTGGAATCGGCCTCAGCTGCGATATGAAGTACTCGCTCCAGGGTGATTAAGCCCTCACGAACCTCGCCTGATAGCACTTGGGCTTTGCCCAGCTCAAATGAGGCATGAGTCAGGCGGCGTTGATCATGAGCCGTTGTGAATACGTCAACTGCCTTCTGGGCTGCAGCGAGCGCTGATTCAGCATCACCAAGTTCGGTGAAGCAATGGGCAATCTTCTGATCACATCTGGCTATATGAATTACTTCCTTTGCTTCCTTGAAATACTTTCTTGCCTCAAAGAATGCCTCCAACGCCTTCTCATACATCTTTAGCTCTCTATATCCACAGCCGATGAGATGAAAGTCAGTTGCTGCTCCCAATTCATTTCCATCAATTAGATGTTCTCGGGCACACTCTTGCATGCAATCAATGGTGTTTTGATACTCCTTGGAACTAAACCACCACTCGCCTAGGGTGCAGGCTAGCTCAAGGGCCATTGGTGACTTATTCTCTCGGAGTAACTCCACAGCTTTGCTCATAGCAGTTGCTGCTTCATTCATACGTTTCAATTGATTTAAGTTATAACCAATCGCTGAATAGGCCTGAGCTAAGCTCTCGCTAGGAGCCGCATTGCCTAGTTCTGAGTAAATATCGCGAGCTGTCTCTGCTAGAGCGAGGGCTTCATCGTATTGGCCACGAGCGTAGATCCGAGCGCTCAATTCATAATAAGTGCTGGCGCGATCCACTCCTTGAGTATCAGGTATTCGTTCCCACAACATTTCTTCAGTAATGATTTCATCATTAACATCATCGTCGTTGTGTTCGTCGGCCAATGCATTTCTCCATTCACTAACAGCGCTACCAGTAAGCCTTAACTTATCAGGTGTCTTCTAAGCCATGCGCTTAGTACTCAAAGTTACTGTGATTCGGCCTTACCCAGCACTACTAGGAAGGTCCTTGCTCCTCCACTGGGCATATCCACAGTGATTTTCACAGCGTCGCCTGGGGCGAAGGAGCGAACTCGCACTATTGCAGTTACCAGATCATTGATTCTCCTTCCCTCAATCTCCCTAATTACCGCACCTGCTGGGATTCCGGCCTTATCGGCCGCTTCCCCTGGAACCAAACGCAACACCTTGGCGCCAACTCCGGTATAGGAAGTATCAAAATTCACTCCCAGAAATGGCCTGAAGGATTTCCCGGTGTCGATGATCTCATCAACCACGCGTCTTGCTTGATTAATAGGAATTGAAAAACCAAGCCCAATAGATCCCGAAGCTCCAGAGCTCAGAGTTGCAATAGCAGAGTTAATTCCCACCAACGCTCCAGCCCCATCAACTAACGGACCCCCTGAGTTTCCAGGGTTAATTGCGGCATCTGTTTGGATGGCATCGATAAATGACTCAGCGCCAAAGCTTCCAGTAGTAACCGGCCTATTTAAGGCTGAGATAATTCCACTAGTCACAGTTCCTGCTAATCCAAGGGGTGACCCAAACGCCACAACTGGCTCCCCTATGGCTAATCTGTTGGAGTTGCCGATCGTTATTGCTTTTAGATTACCTCGGTCGATTCTTAGAACTGCGATGTCATAGGTGCTATCTCTCCCAACGATTGCTGCCTTTTCATAATCACCATTATCTAACTCAACTCTTACGCTGCCGCTTGTTGCTGCAGATTCAACAACATGGTTATTGGTGATGATGAATGAGGAGTTTGCGCCAGTGCGATAGATAACGCCAGATCCACTGCCGCTTCCAGATGGAGCGCTGACTGCAATCGAAACTACCGATGGAGAGACCGCGGCTGCAATTGTCTCGACATTAACCCCAGATCCTGCAACCTCCATTAACGTGCGGTTTTTGTTGCAACCTCCTTTGGTTGTCGAATACAGAGCCTTGGTTCGATTGTCTACACATATCTTGGTCGGTGGCATATCTGGAGCTACCGCTACTGCCAGGCTGCCGGCGGCAAATGCACCCGCCATAAAGCCAACCATGACCTTGCTTAATGTAGATAGATTCTTCATGTGCTAGACCTAACCATTTCCCCCTGAAGAAAACCTTAGAGGGAATTCAACCTTGACTGTGAAGACTGCGCAACTTATGGATTCTGCCCTAAGCCGTTCCCGTCTTGCGGTCACTGTGACTCGCATCATTAATGGCTTTAGCGCCGCTAGCTTTGTGGCCAGAGTCCCCTACTTGAAAAAAAGATCTTTGATCTCTCCAATGGAACCCTTGGCCTATCTCTTCTTCTTGCCTCAGCAGCGGTCTTTCTAGCACTTCAACCGGCAGGAAAGTACTCGGCGAAATTCGATAGCCAACCAATAGTATTCTTCTCGACTATTGCATTAGCAATTTCCTAATTGACTCTTGGTTTTCTCTTCTGGCTTACCTAGTTCTGGATAGCTCTATTTATCTTCGGTTCTGTTTTCGGCCACCGCATATTGGATTTATTGCAGATGCCATTGAGCTTCGTTGGACGTTAATGCTCCTTGCTCTCCTTTCCTACTTACTGGTTCTTGCCTCTAGATTTGCCAAGGCAACTTAAGACTTACTCCAAGAGGTGTTAAGGGCTCGCCCCTCTGCATATCCTGATGCTGATTGAATGCCAATAACAGCCTTTTGCGTAAACTCACTTAGGCTCTTAGCCCCTGCATAAGCGCATGAGGACCTAAGGCCTGAAATAATCTCATCAATTAGATCTTCAACCCCCGGGCGGATCGGATCTAGGTACATGCGAGAGGTTGAAATCCCCTCTTCATATAGCGCCTTTCGCGCCCGTTCAAAGGCATCTTCATGGGACGTTCTAGCAGATACTGCCCTGGCAGATGCCATACCAAAAGACTCTTTATATAAACGACCTGAAGAATCAACTCTCAAATCACTTGGTGATTCATAGGTTCCAGCGAACCAAGATCCCACCATCACGCAAGATGCACCAGCGGCCAGTGCTAGGGCAACATCCCTTGGATGTCTAACGCCTCCATCTGCCCAGATATGTTTTCCTAACCTGCTTGCAGCCTGGGCGCACTCCATCACTGCCGAAAATTGTGGTCTGCCAACTCCAGTCTGCATCCGGGTGGTGCACATCGCCCCAGGCCCAACGCCTACTTTAATGATATCTGCCCCTGCCTCAATTAAGTCTCTGACGCCATCTGCTGTAACCACATTTCCTGCAACTATTGGAATATTTGGATTAAGTGAGCGAACCGCCTTTAGCGCTTCGATCATTTTCTCTTGATGGCCATGGGCGGTGTCAATAACTAATAGATCTACCCCCGCTCTTATTAACTCTGATGCTTTTGCTTTCACATCACCGTTAACGCCAAGTGCTGCGCCAATTCTCAATCGTCCTTTGGAATCAACTGCTGGCGCATAAAGAGTGGCGCGTAGAGCGCCGATCTTGGTGATGATCCCAACTAGCTCACCATTTGTATCAACCACGGGAGCAAGGCGGCGATTCTTCTCTATTAATAGATCAAAGGCCTTCCTTGCACTTACTGAACCGGGAATAAGCATCAAGTCCTTCGACATAATCCTGCTTAATTGGGTGAAGCGATCGGCTCCCTCCCAATCCTCCTCCATTACAATTCCTAGTGGCTTATTGTTTTCAACTACCACTATGGCGCCATGTGCTCTCTTATGAATTAGCGATGCAGCATCAGCAACTGTTTGTTCTGGTCTTAGAGTTATTGGCGTGTCAAAGAGGATATGCCTCGACTTAATCCATGAGATGACTTCAGTAACTACATCTATTTCAATATCTTGCGGGATCACGCTTAATCCACCACGCCTTGAAATAGTCTCTGCCATCCTCCTGCCAGAAATAGCTGTCATATTGGCCACAACCAAAGGAATCGTGGCGCCGGTGTTATCTGAAGTATTTAAGTCAACATCCATGCGACTGCTAACAGCAGAGCGCGATGGAATCATAAATACATCGTCATAGGTGAGATCGTGATTTGGTTGATGAATTAACCGCACGTAGCAGAACTATAGACCTACTTAAGCGCGATAGGATAAAAGGATGTCTGAAACCCTAATCTCCGCCCGTGGCTTAACTAAGCGCTATGGGGACTTCACAGCCGTTGATGCCATCGACTTTGATGTAGCCAAAGGTGAGTCCTTCGGTCTACTTGGCCCAAATGGCGCGGGTAAATCAACGACCATGCGAATCATCGCTGCTACCTCTCAGCGCACTTCAGGGACGATAACTATTTTAGGAAGAGACCCAGAAGAACATGGCCCACAAATAAGGGCTCATCTAGGGGTCGTCCCACAGCAAGACAACCTAGATACCGAGTTAACTGTCTCTGAGAACTTGTTCATTTATGGACGTTACTTTGGGTTAGGTAAGAAGTTCATCCGCAACAAAATCTATGAGCTTCTAGAATTCGCACAGCTTGAAGAAAAGCGTGACGTCAAAGTCGATACGCTAAGTGGAGGGATGAAGCGCCGTCTCACGATTGCCAGGGCCCTTGTTAGCGAACCGGATATCTTGATGCTTGACGAGCCAACTACTGGCCTTGACCCTCAGGCTCGCCACATTCTCTGGGATAGGTTGTTTCGACTAAAGGAAATTGGCGTGACTTTGGTAATCACGACCCACTTCATGGATGAAGCCGAGCAGCTCTGTGACCGCTTAGTGGTTATGGATAAGGGAAAGATCATGGCTGAGGGCTCTCCGCTAGAGTTGATCAAGACCCACTCCACAAAGGAAGTTCTTGAGGTTCGCTTCGGCTCTGATAGAAATAAGGAGATCGCTCCATCGCTTCGGGCTATATGCTCCCGGATGGAGGAGTTGCCAGATCGCATCTTGATGTATGTCGAAGATGGGGAGGCGCTACTTGAAGAGATCCTGAATCGGAAACTACACCCCACTACCTCGCTTGTCCGCCGCAGCTCACTTGAAGATGTATTTCTTCGTCTGACCGGAAGAACTCTGATCGAATGAATGCAGGCATTGACGTAGCTAGGGTGCGAAGCATTGGCGCCTTATATGTCGCAGAGTCGCGCATCTCAGCAATGCTTAAATGGAAGGGCATTATTGCCATTGTTGCCATTGGCAATCCCCTATTTTACTTAATAGCCATAGGAATCGGGGTTGGAGTCTTGGTAGATGAGAATTCTGGGACTTCTGGCACCGGTGGGGTTGAATACATAACCTTTATTGCCCCAGCACTGCTTGCGAGTGCGGCAATTACAGCAGCCCTTGATGAGGCGATGTTTCCTGTGATAGAGGGCTTCAAGTGGAGGAAGCTTTTCTATGCCATGAATGCCACGCCAATTACTGGGCCACAGATCGCACTTGGGGTATTCATTGCAGCCTTAATGCGCGTGGTCTTCACCGTGATCTGTTACTGGGCGGTGCTAATTGCATTTGGGGTAATCAGCGTTGCGCAATCCTGGGATGTAATACCAGTGACAATATTTGCAGCTGGAGCGTTTGCCGCAATAATCATGGCAATTACCGCTAAGGTGAAAAATGACGACTACTTCATGACCATCCTAGGACGCCTAATAGTGATGCCGATGTTCCTCTTTTCAGGCACGTTCTTCCCACTAAATACCATGCCAACTTTCCTGCAGCCAATTGGTTGGATCTCACCACTTTGGCATGCCACAGAACTCGGTCGCCATTTCTCCTATGGATACTCACTAAGTGCAATGATGTTAGCCATCCACTTTGCTTTTCTTCTTGCCTTACTTATTGGTGGATTTGCTCTAGCCAATAGAACTTTCACCACAAGGTTGACTAGATGAGCAATGCGGTGGCAATTGCAGATGCCAGAGCTAACCGCACTGGTCATCAGATCTATGCCGGACGCGCAAGAGCTATCATTGAAAGATCTCTGATTGCCCTTCGCTCCTCAACTTGGGTCCCTGTTGCTACTGGCTTTGTTGAGCCAGTGCTCTATTTGCTTGCTTTTGGCTATGGGATGGGCGAGCTAATTGGAAATGTGACTTTGGGAGATAGGGCTGTCGATTACACAGTGTTCATTGCCCCAGGCTTGCTTGCAGCCAGTGCTATGAATGGGGCGATCTATGACTCGACTTGGAATGTCTTCTTCAAATTAAACGAGAGCAAGCTCTACCAAGGAATGCTGGCTACGCCACTTGGTCCACTTGATGTGGCTCTCGGTGAGATTGTCTGGGCGCTCTTTAGAGGACTCTCTTACTCGATCGCTTTCATGTTGATCACTGCACCACTTGGACTTGTCCCAAGTTGGGGCGCGCTACTTGCAATCCCTGCGGCGGTCTTAATCGCATTCGGCTTTGCCTCATTTGGAATGGCGATAACTTCTTACTTCAAGACTTACCAACAGATGGGATTGATTAACATTGCGCTTCTTCCGATGTTCCTATTCTCTGGTTCGCTATATCCGATCTCGGTCTATCCTGACTGGTTAGAGCTCACAATCAAATTACTTCCGACTTGGCATGGTATTGAATTAACTAGAGATATCTGGTTTGGCATTATTGATTTCTCAAGTCTCTCTCATTTAAGTTACTTTCTAGTGATGATCGTATTAGGACTATTCTTTACAACGCGACGCTTACGCGACCTCTTTATGCGTTGAATTCACGCATACTTACGCATAAGGCACACGGTTGACCGCCCCCATTACCAAGGAGTAGAATCCGGCACGATTTCATTGAGTTCTTAAGGAGAGTGGTACCAACGAATCGGTTCTTCTGAACCGTATTTGGGAAGTCCCAAACTCCCATGTTTAACCAAACCCATCATGCGCAGACCTTTAGACAGGTTGCGATTTCATCTACCCCGGTCTCCCCGGCACGAATCCAAGAGCTGCTGGAAATTGAGCGAGCAAAGTTCACTGCTCGCGCGCCTAAATCAGGCAAAGAGAACATCCGCGCCGGCAGGGCAACTCCGCTCGGCGTCGCCTCAAGTTTCCAGTACTGGGATCCATACCCGATCTCCATCGTCTCGGCTAAGGGCGCCTGGATGAAGGATGTCGATGGTCGCGACCTGCTCGATCTATCGATGGGTTTTGGCGCACTCCTTGTCGGCCACCTAAATGATGAGGTCGTCAAAGAGGCGAGGGAGACACTAGAGGTCGGAACTCTCTTCGCTACCCCTTCACCAATTACGCGCGATGGCGCTGAGATTCTCTGCCGTCGCTTCGGACTCGACATGGTCCGCTTCGCAAATTCTGGAACTGAAGCGACGATGTATGCGATTCGCACCGCTCGCGCTGCGACAGGAAAACTCGGAATCGTAAAGATCGAAGGCGGTTTCCACGGCTCATACGACCCATTGATGGTCTCTGCAAAACCTGCGATTGATAGAGCCGGCCCACCAGATAATCCGAATTCAGTCCCACTTCCTGCAACCGTTCCTGGCGAGGTTCATGTAGTTCCTTACAACGATGCTGATGCAATCGAGCGAGTATTCAAAGCGCATGCTGATTCGATCGCATGTCTGATGATGGAACCGGTCCTTGAGAACATCGGAATCGTCCTTCCGGATATGGGATATCTAGAGCGAGTTCGCGCGCTCTGCGACAAATATGGAGTGCTTCTGGTATTTGATGAAGTAAAGACTGGTCTTACCGCTGGCCCACAAGGAGCAGCGCAACGTCTTGGAGTTAAGCCAGACTTAATCTCACTTGCTAAATCAATCGGTGGCGGAATCCCCGTCGCAGCCTTCGGTGGTAAGCGCGAACATATGCAAACCGTTGTTACTGGGACTCATGCACATCTAGGAACTTTCAACGGCCACTTCCTGGCGATGGCCGGACTTCGCGCTGTCGATCGCCTCTGCACCCCAGAAGCGCTACAGCGCTCTGAAGATTTCAATCGCCAAGCTCTCACTCGCGTCGCTGAGATCATCAGCGAGTATGAACTCCCAGCCCACACGGTTGGTTTCGGAGTTAAAGGCTGTATTACTTGGTCAAGCTCCCCAGTCCGTAACTACCGCGATTACAAGGCGACTGACTTTGATCTAGCCGAGCTCTCCTTCTTCTGGTCCCAAAATAGAAATGTAATGACACCGCCAGGACTTGATGAGCAATGGTTGATCTCACTCGCCCATGGCCAGCGCGAAATCGACATCATCGTCGGCGATTTCCTAGATTTCGCCAAGGCTCTAAGGGCTTAGCTCGCTTAATAGTGTTCCAAGCTCCAGGCTCGAACACCACCGGCAACACCAGCAGTGTTTGGCACAATAACGACATCATCGCCAATGCGCTCCAAATCAATCGGCCGAACAAGTCGCGCATTTCCTCCACCTATATATAGCCGATCCCATCTGAATACTGGGCGAAGTTCTTCTACTAATAGCCTAATTCTGCGCGACCAGAATACATTTCCAAGTCGGCGCCGCTCTTGTTCGCCAATCCAATTGTCGTAAGTTGTCCCACGACGAACCGTTGCATGCGATAGCTCAAAGTGTGGCGCAAGCTTTCCACCATAAAAGATTGCAAAACCAAGCCCAGTACCAAGTGTGATCACTACTTCGTAGCCAGTGCCCGTAATTATTCCGGCGCCATGAACTTCAGCATCGTTTAAAACCAAAGTTGGGATTCCTAATCTTGATGCAATCGCGCTCTGGGCATCAAAACCACTCCAGAGTTCTTGTAATTCTGGATCGATACGAGTGCGTGGACCCTTTGTCGTTACGTAATGCGGAGTAGCTACAACAACGCCGTTTCGAATCATCCCCGGCATTCCGATGGTGGCGCGATAACTGGCTGGAAGATTCGATGCGATCTCGGAAATCGTCTCGACAAGTCGCTGTGGTAGGAGGGGGTATGGAGTCTCGATCCGGTTTGGTTTTGAGTGCATCGTTCCCGAGTCATCTAGAACGCAACTCTTCAGATATAGCCCCCCACAATCTACTGAAAGGGTCAGGCGCTCGACCATTTCGCTATCTTAAACCCCTTACAAATGGCGCCTGCCCGAGTAGGGTTTTCGGGTGGCTCTGATAGAGAGCGGCGTTGGCGTATCTGATAACTACCCAACTGGACCACAAGATTGGGGAGTCGCAATCGCCCAGATGTATGCAACTACCGATCTCAATTGGTTTATTGGTAACAATCGCAAGATGTCTTTTGAGCCTGATCTAAATGCCGAGTGTCGAAGCGTTGATACTCAGACGCTCGGAATGATCATAAAGAAAGTAACGGGAATGCGAGTGGCTGATTACTTCAGCGAGAATGTCTGGCAGAAAGTCGGGGCCGAGTTTCTAGCCACTTGGAATGTAGATCGCGTTGATGGAACTGAGAAGACATTCTGTTGCTTCAACGCTGCTGCTCGAGATTATGCGCGGGTTGGAATGGCAATTCTTAACGGCGGGTTTGCCGGCCCTACTCGAATAATCAGCCGCGACTGGCTTGATTGAATGAAGTCCCCTGTAGTCACTTTGGACTATGGCTGGGGATATTCGGCACAGGCTTTGCACCCATTCCCCGGTACTTCGATGGCTCTTGGTCTATATGGTCAAATGGTAAATTCATCTTTATCGATCCCGGATCTAGAACCGTAATCCTCAAGTTAGGTGACAACCCACCAGGTAGCGATACTGAAGAGCCGACTGCTGAAGTTCTCTACGCCTTAGCTAAGGCGAAATGGTAAATCAGGTCTATCGGTAATTACTGCCGATACCTTCCATTCCTTTAACTTTGGAATGTATCTCTTCTCATTCACTGTCCATACCAAGATCTCGTGCTTTGCTAAATGTTTTCTTACCCAGCGAGATCTTTCAAAGAGTTCCACATCAATCGTGACTTTCTTAGTAGGTAGATAGAGAAGCCGCCAGCGATGTGCGATCACATAGGCGACATCATTGAGTTTGCGCTTGAACCTTAAAACAGCAAGAAGTGAGAATGACATTGCGGTGAACTTGTAGCGCTTTCCTAGTTCTATTACGACTTTCTCGACTTTGCCACCACTTAGGACTGGGTGTTTAGTGTCAATCAGAACCTCTTTGTTGTTTAGATTGGCTAACTCAAGTAAGTCTTCTAGCGTCATGACTTCCGTGATTCCTCGAAGTTGTTCCAAAGTGAGCGACGCGATTCGCTTCTTTACCCCAGCAATTCTCTTTGTACCCCGATCATGAAAGCAGACCGCTATGCCATCTTTGGTAAGCCGCACATCACACTCAAAGCCGTCGGCAGCCACTTCAATCGCTCCCTGGTAGGCAGCACGAGTTGCTTCTGGATACTTATGGCTAAAGCCGCGATGAGCAAAGATCTTCATTTTGCAAAGATAAAACGGAGAGCTTTGCCGAGCCCTGGCCAAGGGTTATTGGTCCGTATTAGGAAAGTAGCTCGATAAATGGGGGCTTTCCAGCCAAATACTCGACTGAATACTTTTGCCCGAGCTGATAAATCCGCTTCACTTCCCCATCTAGATCCGGAACTATCTTTTGGATGCATCGCCAGTTTTACCGGCAAATGAACGCCCTTTAGCCCGGCTCTAAGCGCATCGGCAATCAGGATGTACTCATCGCCAAGATAGTTCGTTGCACCAGCCCCAAATTCTTCATCGAACCTGATCTTCTTCCCTCGCAGTGCATCGACTCGAACCAACATCTCATAGGTGGCAGCTCGGGCTGAGTTCGTTAACTTAATTGGGGTCACTTGACTTAGATAATTCTTTCTTAAGGCACCACTCTCATCAACTGCTCGGGCGAGAATGATCGCACAATCTGGATTTGCTTTGAAGTAAGCGAGTGCATCATCGATCCCAGATTCGATAAATTTCATATCATCATCGCCGAAGAGTAAGAATTCACCGCTAGCTCGATCCAGCGCCGCATTTCTGCTCTTTGCCACGCCTCTGTTTTTCAACTCAACTAGTTTTGCGCTTCGTTCTGCAAAGATGTAAGAGCTATCATCCGTGTTCTGTACTAAGACAAGAATCTCTCGATCCTCACGTCGCTCCGGATAGGTGATCCCATTAAGGCGCCCAGGAAGCGTTGAGTAAGCGATAGTTAGTCTAAGGCGATCACTCATCATCTTCTGCGGGGCTCCTTGCTCCAGCCTTCGCCTTCGCATAGCGCATCAAGGAGCGGGAAGCTGATGTGAGAGAACCATTCTGCAACCGGGTTCCAAAGAAGATAATCAGAGTATTGACAAGGCTAATGTCGCCGTTGTAACTCATAAAGAGAAGAACCGCAAGAAGAAGGGCGATACCTAAACCAGTAAGAAGTGAGCCCAACTCCGCTGCTTTGATTCGCGTTCCATAACGTTTTTGGGGGCGGGCGCGTTTTCCATCGCGTTCAACCTGGAGTTCTTGTTGGACTTGTAGTTGCTTCGTAAAAATCCTTCCGATTACCGCAAGGACCACTAGAACTACGAGAAGGTTCAAGGCGGCGAAAATAGGCTCAAGAATTAAGGTAAATGCCAGAACTGCAACTAGTTGGGTTGCTTGGGCGAGGATATTTGAGATTTCGAAAGCCATCGCCCACTCAGGATTCTTAGCGCCACGATTCCTCAATTTACGGAGCGATTTAAAGGATCTAGCAAAAGCTTTGACTCGATAGATCTTTTGGTAATACTGGCTTACCCGGGTCAAGATAAAGAAAACGGCGAGCCCAACTCCAAGGAGGATAAAGTGATTCCGTTCAATTTCGCCCTCTTGAACAACAATATTCACAAAGAACTTCATTACTAGGAGCTCAGAGACTGAGATGACCGCGGAAAGCATCGAAAGGACTACCAAGACATACCTAAATCTTCCACCTGGAAATAGTTGGGTGAAACCTAGCTTGATTTCGCGGATGATTGAAATCATCTACTTATCCAACTTTCTAGAGCTAAGAATCGAGACAAGATGCCCAGCGGTCACAAATGCCGCTAAAGGGAGTCCGATTCGAATTAAGTTCTCATCGCCGGCAAAAAACAATATTAAGATTGACATTTCTACCGAGTGAAAGAGGCGTTGCACAGCAAAGATTCGAAATGGAGCACGCGCGACTCGGATGACTAGTGACTTTGGTTCGCCTACCATTTTGCTATCTGCAAGCTTTGGAAGGCTCGCATATGACCGGGCTACATGCACCGCGTCGTTGAATCCCTTATTGAGAAGAATTAGTACTGAGATTAGAGCGCCTAGGAAGAGCAATTCATGATCGCCTTCTCCAATCCGCCAGGCAAGAGCGATTGGGATCAAGCTCTCGGTTAAGTAATGCCCGACGCGGTCTAGGAAGACGCCCTTAGGTGATTGGGTGTCTTGCCAACGAGCTATCTCGCCATCGCAACAATCCCAGAGCATCTGTAGTTGCGATAGAAGAAAAGCCAGGAAAAGCCCGAGAAATCCGGGGATTTGAAGGGCAGCGCTCATAGAGACTCCGGTAGCAATCATTAAGTAAGTAACGCCATTTGCTGTTATCGGCGTCTTTAGCAACAGGCGTGTTAGATATGGCGAGAGTTTTCGAAGATATAGATCTGCTACCCAATGCTCGGCACTGGAGCGACCGGTGACTGAGGGAGGCTGACAGACCGCGCGCAACTCAGCGATAGCCGGCTTTGCGGGGCGCTGACTCACTCGCTAATTCTATTCTGCTTATGTCCGATAACCCATTGAAAAGATGAGAGCGCGAGGAAGATGACCGCAAAGTACCAGGCAATGAGGGTGATATCCACGCCCGTTAAGAGAGCAGCACCAATAAGCAAGATTCGCCCACCAAGATAGAAACCCAACGCGTTCAACCAAGTTGGTTTCTTCTCGTCCTGAAGGGCGCGATAGAGATTGTCATAGTGATGGAAGATGATGCTAAAAAGAATGATAAAGCTTGGGACTCCTAATACATCTTGGTGGACGAAGATGGCGATAAGAATAAGCGCTTCGATTAAGCGGAGTATGGATGGTTCAATCCAGCTAATTCTCCTTGTGAAGCTCGCCTTGATTCCTAACAAATCTGATTGATTCACAATCAAGGAGCTATTAAGAGGGTTCCTCTCCATCTCCTTGGTGCGAATTGCTCTTCCTCGGAAAACCACAACAGCCGATATGAAAGCAAGTGTCGGCATAATGGTAAATGTGAGAGCAGCGCCACCAACAACTGCGCTCGCGCTAATCACTAGCCAACGCTCACCGATAGGGAATTGGATTATCTTTCCTAACCAATAACGGAGCCTTCCCCTTGGGCCACGCTCAGTTGGGATGATCCCATCGAATTCGGCCATGAAATCAACTGGAGTCGCGAACTTCTCTTCTGTTCGAACCTTCATGCTCTGGGCAAAGTTGTAATCCGATAGATGCCTACAGGCCTGGATAGCCATCATCGCCATCGCGGGAATCCATAAGTCTCTACCTTCGAGCGATGCGCCATAAGCAAGACCTAAGAAGACAAGATACTCCTTAACTCGATCAGTTACCGCATCTAACCAAGCACCCAGCTTGGAGAACTTCCGGGTATATCGCGCTAACTCGCCATCCACACAATCAACGATGATGCTTAATTGCAACAAGAAGGCTCCGAGAAGTACCGATAAGAATGTGCCGCGTGAGAATGAATATGCAGAATAGAGACCAATTGCAAAAGAGAGAAGCGTGACTTGGTTCGGAGTTGCACCGACCTTTACAGCCGCCCAAGTCAGAATCTTGGAGAATTTGCGGAGAAAGAAGACTGAGAAGAAACCATCATTGGCTCGATTCGCAATCTTTAATCGCAGGGTTGCGATATTTAGCCCATTTATCTCGCTCTTAACTCGCTCACGCTCACGCGGATCATCGCTTCGTGACCATGGTGCACTTAATACATCTACAGCATCTACTTTGATTGTTCCGCGAACTAGCGCAACTAATAGAAGATCTAGCGCATTTCCTTTTGCTCTAAAAGCGATTGCGTTCTCAAGGGCCGGGATGATTGTTTCTCTCTGTTTCTGGGAAAGTCGAAGTCCGCCAACAAAGTCCCGATTTCCAATAGTCACTTTATGTGAGGCTGAACTTGCACTTGCGATGCGACTTTGACGAACTAAGGTGTTTCCATTCTTGACAATCGCAACAAGCGCTGCAGAACTACTTCGCGGGTAATCTGTAAGTAACTCTAGATGTGGATCCGTGATTACCGTCCGCTCATCGAACAATAGAAGATCTCTTGTTGAGTTTTGAAAGATATCAAGTATTTCTGAAAGAGAGGTCCTTGCGGTGACAGACAAAGAATCAAGTGCGACGCTCATTTAGAGTAGTATAAATCTATGGCCCTCCAAGTTGTGATTCTTGCTGCTGGAATAGGCACCCGTCTTGGAAAACCTTGGCCAAAACCACTCACTCCACTTGCAGATGGCCGTTCGATCATACAGCAGCAATTGGATAATGTTGAGAAGGTCTTTAGGAATGAAGCTCGCGTGACAATCGTGGTCGGGTTCAAGATGGAGATGATCATGGAGGCTCATCCGAATGCTTGCTTCATCTATAACGAGGTTTATGACCAGACGAACACCTCAAAGAGTCTTCTTAAGGCTCTTCGCGCATCACATGAAAGCGGAGTTCTATGGTTAAACGGTGATGTGGTATTTGATTCAAGAGTGCTAGATCGTGTGCAATCTCTCATGCGTGAGGAAAAGTCCTTTATTTGTGTAAATACCTCAGCAACGTCCGAGGAAGAAATCAAGTACACAGTAGATGCCGATGGAAATATTAATTCCTTGTCAAAACAAGTTAAGAATGCTTTAGGTGAGGCGGTGGGGATTAATTTCATTAGTAAGTATGACAAAACTGCGGCAATAACCTACCTAGAAGAGTGCGCAGATAATGACTACTTTGAACGCGGCCTTGAATTGGCTATAGAAAAAGCTGGCATGAAACTGGAGCCAGTCGATATTTCTGATCTGTTCGCCATCGAAGTTGATTTTCAGGCTGATCTAAAGAGAGCAAATGAGGGACTAGCTTAAATCTGCTTACGGATTCGCAGAGCTTGCGTACCCAATTTTCTCCTGTAGCGCTTAATTAGGTTTTTCCTAATCCAACTTAATGGCAGCCTCTTGACCAGATTCTTGTCAAAACCAAGCATCCCTTGAGCAATATGGCTTATCGAGATCTCGGTGGGATAAACAGGCTCTCCCTCTGGCACTGATGCCGATCCTAGGCTCTCGATATCGCCAATGATGATTGCCCCGGTAGCTATGAGTTCCCTCTTGTTTTGGGAGCCAATCTCATTCCCCTTATCTATTGCCCATTTCGGGGTTAGCAACTTTCTAGAATCACTTGGAGCCTTAACATTGTCTGTTAGATGCCCTATATACCCGTTTCTTATGAATACTTCATACTCATTCCAATTTCTATCTTTAGGAAATTCTCTATTTAACTCCAGAAGTAAGGCTATTTCCTCAAGATTTAATGAGCGATTACTACCTGATTCTTGAGGTCTTATGAAACCTTGGGGTAGCCCTAAGTATTGATTAACCGAGTCATAGAGGAACTCTGGCTTTGATTCATCAACAATAAGTACCGTCACATTGCCAGCTCCCAAGACTTCTACCCACTTGGCAACGACCTTTCCAGAAAAGTGTCTATTCCAGAATGTTGGGTTGATCTTTGATTCACCTGGTTTATCAAGAACCGAGTGAAGCCAGGTTACATAGTCTGCGGTTATCCCATATTTCAAATATTGTTGATAAGAGGAGCCGAGTAGCTTGACTAAAGGCCTCAAAGTAAAGAGGGCCTCAATCTTTCTTCCTTTAATTACGTCAAAAATAGTGAGGATCTGTTCTCTATCTAGTTCGGAGAAGAACTCGCTGCTAAGCAAGATGTTCTCTGCTTTATTTGAATTGATTGCCTTTGCTAGGCGAGTCCACTCCTTTCGTGAAGTCTTCTCACCCCCTTTCTTATCCCACCCCCAAGTTCCTCCAGAGAGCGCCCAGGCGATGCGGTGATGTGCTTTTCTTCCTATATTCGGATAGATGATCCCGCTTTGCCTTAATTCATCGTGTTGCGAATCAAATGACTCCTGTAGAGCGCTAGTCCCAGACTTATGGAATCCAGCATGAATGAACAAACGAGGCTGACTCATTAGGTAATTATTCTATGAGTTTTCTCGCAAGGTGTGGCCTTAGGCATAGATTGCCCATCAGAGAACGCTGAGAATCAATGCTCTAACGCCTTGGGTCAGATCTGCTAAAGCCCAGCTAGGTTGATTTGGAAATTGGGATGACTGTTCATTAACTAAAGGGAGGTGGACAAAGCCTGATTCTTTCCCCTGCCCAATGAGTTGATGTTGGAGATGGTAGAAAATGTGATTACAAAGAAACGCTCCGGCCGATAAGGAAATCTCGCTCTCTAGCCCAGATGCTCTTACTGCCTCAACCATTCTTTCTATAGGTAGAGTACTGAAATAACCATCAGCCCCACCTTCAATAATTATCTTATCTACCCTTGAGTCCCCGGCATTGTCGGTAATTCGAGTCGAATCCAGATTTATCGCAATCTTCTCTGGGGTTATCGACTTCCTTCCCTCGGCTTGCCCAAAACAGATAATTATCTCTGGATTGGCTTCTTTGACTTTAGAGAGCAAAACTTTTGCTGCCTTATCAAACTCCACTGGAAGTATTACTGTAAATAGCTCTACCCCGAATAGATCTTCTTTGGCAATGGCGTCTACTACAAGCTGTGAGGAGTTTGAGTTAGCTCCACCAAATGGCTCAAAGCCGCTTATCAGTATCTTCTTGCTTGAGGACAATTCAACTCCTCAAATTAGCTAGAGGCCAAGAAATGCTGCGCCCACAAGGATTGTCGCCCAGAGGATGTGAATGGGCAACATCCATCTAGCAATAGTCTCAACTGCCTCGCTCCCGCCCTCATCTTTTACTGATTCTTTCTTTATCTCCAATAACTCACGAAGGCCAACGGATAAGACCAATAGCGTTGCCACCCAAGAAACCATGCAATATGGGCAGAGAGCACCGATTTCAAATATGGTTTGGAAGGCTAGCCAGTGGCAGAAGACAACTGCTAACGCTGTCCCAGAAACTAGGAGTTGCCAGAAGAGTTTTGGAAAGCTTACTTTCATAAATAGAGCGACAGAAATTGCAATCATAATCGCAAAAGTCGCAATACCAATTAGTGAATTTGAAAAGCCAAAGACCTCTGCTTGGTCGGAGAGCATAACGCTCTTACAATTGACGCTGGCATTAATGTTGCATGAAGGGGTGAACTCAGAGTCTTTTAGGACTTTGAACTCATCGATTGTTAGAATAAATGAGGCTAAGAAACCACTAACTCCAGCAACAAGCAATACCCAGGCAGAAATTCGATTATCCGACTCCATGGTATGAGTATAAAGTTATCTCGTGATATCCGCACGCTTGTGCTCAGTTCTAGTTTCTATGCTGCTTTTCTCGCAGGCTTTAGCTATGCCTGTAGCACTTGGTGAAGAGTTGGAATTATCGATTCAAAGTAAGGATATCGATGAAACTCTAGTTGAGTCTTCAAGAGGTGCGGCCCTTGGAGTATTGAAGGATGGATCGTTACTTTTAGGCGGCGGTAATGGTGGAAACCTTCTCTACCATTACCAAGATTCAAAATTATTCTTGATTGGAGAGATTTCCAATCAATCTGAACGAATTAGAGATTCTCGCTTTGGCCCCACGGATATCGCAGTATTGAAACAAGGCTCAAAGAGCCTTGACCTTCTAATCTCCTATCCGCAATTGAGCAAAGTAAGGAAATGTGTCAGGTTAGTGGCCTATCGTTATAACGCTGATCTAGAGAAGAAGACGGTTGTAAAACGGGAGAGCTGGTTTAAAGGAAAACCTTGTGTCCCGATTGGGGCTGTCCAACATGCTGCCGGCAGAATCGAGATCATAGATTCCGAGAGCGCTTATCTGACTACAGGTGATCTAGGTTTTCGTCGCATTAATCAAGTTCCAGCCCGAGGCTACTTGGGTGGGGTATTTAAGATAACAAAGCGTGAGATTACTCAGATTTCGACTGGGCATAGAAATCCGCAAGGAATTCTTACGATAGGAAAGAATCTTTATGTTTCAGAGCATGGACCGCGCGGTGGTGATGAATTGAATCTTATTGAAGCAAATAAGGATTATGGATGGCCCTTTGTCACCTATGGAAAGCCCTATACCTCTGGTGACTATGTTATTCCCTCAAAAACCGGAACTCATGTTGGTTATCAAGAACCGCTATATCAATGGAGCCCGTCTGTGGCTCCCACAGAGCTAGTTCAACTGCCTAAGAATAGTATTTGGGGCGACTTATCCACTCAGATAGTGATGGGGACTTTGGCAGCAAAGTCTTTGATCTTTATCAAATTGCAAAGCCCAAATATCGTGGGTCAAGTTCGTAGCTATTCAGTTAATGAGCGAATCAGAGACCTTGATCTCCTGCCAACTGGTGAAATGGTGGCAACAACTGATGGAGGAAAGCTTTTATTCATTACCCCTACTAGATAGTAGGGTCAAGTTTCTTGTATTCTCCCGAACTATGTATAACGACGAGGATTGGAAAGATGACCTTAGAGAGAAGAAGCGTCTAAGCGATGAAGAGATTCACAAGAACAAAAGGTCTTGGAAGAGACTCTCTTCCGTAGCACTTTTGATAATTGCAGTTATTTGGGTCTTCAAAGGCTAATATCTCTAGTTATCCGGCCAATTAGAAATCAAGTCATAAACAAGTAGAAGCGCCGCAGAAAGAATTCCCCCGACCCAAATCCCTACTCCAACACCCCACTGCAGTTCAATAGAGGCCCAAGTCGAGGCAATAAAAATAACTACCATCGCAAGATCAAAGATTGTCCGTTCCTTCGAATTCATGGCTAAAGCATAGGACAGAGCGATTTAAATACGGGGTAGGCCTGGGCCTTGCTATACATTGAGCTTGTTACATATTGTGGATCTGAAAGGATATTTAAGGTAATGCGCTTTCTAATCAATGTAATTGAAAGCATAGAAAGGCATCATCATTCTCAGCAGGAACTTGCCGCGATAAATACCTTTAATGAGGAACTCATGGCCTGTGTCATAACAGAACCTTTATCGGGCAAAGAGTTTTAGCCCAGTCATCAATAATCACAATCGCCCCTTTCATCAGGGACATACTGATTCGGCATCAGAAGGCTCCAAGCCTTACTGATAGTTGGGATGGGTCTCTACTTACGTTAAGGGGTTCTGGCAGGCAGTAGACCGCTCTTAGGCCAATTAATATCTTGCTAAATCCGTTATTGATAACCCCCCCAAGATAAATACCTGCAGATAATAGGAGTAAATCCTGTAAATTACTTCAAAGATTTCTGATCGTTGCCTATATCTTCAAAACTCATAATCCTCACCTGTTCATTCAAGAAAGGGAGGGTGATGGCAACCACAGTGACCCCAACCAAAATATACAGAAAGTTTTCAATTCCAAACAGCCCAGATAATGGGGCAGCAATGGCTAAGCCAATTGGCCTAAACATCATTGAACCCATGGCATCAAATGATGCCACTCGAGAGAGTGCCTCCTGTGGCACCTTTTTTTGCATAGCGGTATTCCAAAATGTTCCCCACAGATCAAGTGTTATGCCAAACAAGAATGCAGCAGATGCAATCACAATAAGTGATTGTGGCTTTGCCATAGTGAAGATATAGAAGGTGAGGGTAAAGGAGGCAAGTTGTAAAAAGCGCAGTGGATACCTCAGCTTAATCCTTAGAGCAATGACCGAGCCAACTATTAATCCAACTGATTCTGAGGTTATTACCAATGACCAAGACTTTGCCCCGTTAAAGTGCTCTAAAGCTATTAATGGCCCTAAGACATTTTCTGCTGCTGCCCAGCACATAACTAAGAACGACCAAGACAAGACTGAGACCACAATCCATCTAAAGGAGACGAAGACCTGCCATCCATGGCGAAGATCAGCAAGTACTGTGCTTTCACTGTGTAATGCTCTAGGTGTTAAATGCCTAAAGCTATAGATCATTACCCCTGAGATCATGAATGAGGCTGCATCAATTGCTAAGGTAACCGCTGCCCCATATTGATCAATCAAAATCCCTGCACAAGCTGCGCCAATTATGAAGCCACTATTTGTCAGTAGTTGATTGAGAGCATTTCCTTTTTGTAATCCCTCGCTTGGCACCACCGCTGGAATAATCCCAGAAAATGCCGGCCAAAATATCCCCCAAAAAACACCGTATAAGCCATTAACAATTAACAGCAACGTCACCGGTACATCCCCAGTTGCAAAAGACCAAGCCTGCACCAGTAATACTAAGCCGGCTAGAAAGTCGGTTATCCCCACCATTCTGGCCCGACCATACTTATCAGCAATAACACCGCCAAAAGGTGCCATCAATAGAAAAAACACTGTGGTGGTGCCAAGCACTAAACCGAGTAAATTAGCAGAGCCATTTGGAAGCCCCAATATGCCAAAAGCCAAGGCGATCGGCCCCATGCCATTGCCAAGATTTGAGATAAAACGAGCAGCAAACAACCTTTTTACATATGGTTGGGATAAAACCTGCCTGGTATCCAACTTACTTTATTATCTCACTTGATGTAGTGATTGAATCAAGAAATTCCATATCGGGGGTTTTGCCAATTCCATCCCCGGTTGGTACAGCTAAATACCCATCATCCATAACAAATGGTGTTGTTATATCTTGCTTAAAGTATCGGGCAGAGGCTGATGTGTCACCAGGTAAGGTAAATCCAGGAAGGGCAGCCAGAGCTAGATTAGCAGCTCTGCCAATACCAGTCTCTAACATTCCGCCACACCAAACTGGAATATTATTTTTGACACACAAATCATGAATCTTTACCGACTCTAAATACCCACCAACTCTGCCTGGTTTGATGTTGATAACAGTTGTAGCTTTAAGTGCTAGCGCATCCTGCGCAGATTGCAAGGAGATAATTGATTCATCAAGACAGATTGGCGTCTTTACCTCTTTAGCAAGGAGTGCGTGCCCCAATATGTCATGTTCGTCAAGTGGTTGCTCAATTAGTAATAAATTAAACTCGTCAAGAAGGGCTAGGTGCTTACCATCATCTCTTGAATAAGCTTGATTTGCATCTACTTGCAGTGGGATCTCTGGGTAGATATCTCTAATAGTTTTAACCGCCTGGGTATCCCAACCTGGTTCAATCTTTAACTTAATTCTTCTATAACCGGCATCCACATAGGATTCAACCTCTTCAACTAGAGCATCAAGGCTATTTGCTATCCCAACCGAGACCCCACATTCAACTCTACTTTTAGTACCACCAAGATAGGCAGTAAGTGATCTTTTTTCATCCCTTAATTGCGCATCTAGAATGGCGGTTTCAAGAGATGCTTTTGCCATCTGCCCACCTAAGAAGGGTCTTAATATTGTGGCAACCTCTTCTGCTTTGAAATCCCCGGCTTTTTTCAAGGCTGGAATTAAGAATCTCTTAATAAGATCAATACATGCGTAGGTGTACTCTGGTGAGTAAAGGGGCTCAGACATCGCCACGCACTCGGCCCAACCAGTTGTGCCATTCTCATTTACCACCTTTACCATTAAGACTTGACGAGAGGTTTGACTCCCAAATGAGGTTCTAAATGGCCTCACTAGAGGTAGTTGTATGACTCTTAGTTCAATCTCTCTTAATCTCATATCCGCACAACATATTCATTATTTGTTGAAAAACCAATTACCTTGCCATCTTTCTCAAATGCTGCCATGAACTGCTCACGAACCTGCCTGCGCCACCTCATACTTTCACGTTGATTCTTACTGCGAATCGCAACAATATCCTCTGGAATCGCAATCAAAATATCATTAGGCTTTGGATTAGCGATCAAATCTCTGGCTTTTGGCGCATCTAGACTGGTTTTCCAAGAAACCATTAATCGATCTGATTCATCTCCAGCATTCAGCGCATCTGACATTTCACCATAGAAATTCGGATAGTAACCCAAGATTTCAACTCCTAATTTAACAATATTTAACTTGGCATTTCTTCTTACCAATGGGTCAAAGGTCCAGGACAGGTGAGAGTAATTATTTTGCTTAGCCCAATTCCATTGATCGACTTTCAATGCATAGCCAACACCTTTATCTCGATACTCATCTAAGACCGCTGTCATATGAGAGTGAAGATGTAGCCCTTGATTGGTAGCCGGAAATGCAAAAGCTGCACCAACCAATTTATTTTCAATAAATGCTCCGGATAAGTATGAACCACTATGAATCATTGCTTGCAAAAGGTTGGGTGTAATCTCTGTCCCAGCGTCCAGAGCCCAAGTTTGGTCAAAAACCATACGGGCATTATTTTGATCCTGGAAGGTATCTAACCTTCGAACTTGAATTAATTTATTCACTTGGCAATCTTATTGGCGCGCCCGAAGGGATTCGAACCCCTAACCTTCTGATCCGTAGTCAGATGCTCTATCCGTTGAGCTACGGGCGCAATTAGCCTGCGAAGCCTAGCATTTCTTGCTTGTCAGTAATTTTCACACGAGGTTTTCCTAGAACTTCGCCTGCTGCCACTTCAGCGTTATTTATCTGCTCCCAGCCCTTCTGTGAAACGAAGGTGATCTTTCTCGAATTTAGAATCTTACGAAGATCTAGACCTTTTTTCGGCGACTTCAAATTAGATATGAGTAACTTAATAACCTCTGATGAATCACTCTTGTTTGTTCCGATAACTCCAGTTGGACCTCGTTTAGCCCAGCCGACTACGTAGCTATTGCTCTGATCGATACGACCATCGGTATTCTTCACCTTCCCACTTTCATAGACAAGCCCTGGTAGTTCTAAGCATTGATAGCTAATCGCGCTGATTACTAGATCGCACTTGATTGATTTGGTCTTCCCAGTCGCAACCACTTTCCCACCTTTAACTTCATTTATACCGAATACTATTTCTTCAACCCTGCCCTGGCCTCTTATCTCTAAGGGAGTGGAGAGGAAGTGCAGAGATAGTCTGCGATCTACGCCCTTCTTGTCAGCCTTAGATATTGCTGCCATGGCCTCGAGGTTTGTCTTCAAATCTCTAGGCAGTTCACCTGTGCTACTAGCCCTTTGTTGCGCTGCGCTGATTTCTCCTTCATCAAAAAAGACATCGGTGAATTCAAGCTTTGGAAGCTCTCTAAGTTCTGGGGAGGTAAAAGCCGCATGTTCAGCACCGCGCCTACCAAATAAGTGAACTTGCCTGATCGCTGATTTGTGCAATTGCTCTAGGGCGTATTGGGCGGTATCGGTTGGGTCTAATTCTTTTGGATCAAGAGCTAGCATCCTCGCCACATCGATAGCAACGTTGCCCGCGCCAATCACCACCGCTACCCGACCACTTAAGTCGACTTCTAAATCTTTGAAATCAGGGTGGGCGTTATACCAAGGAACAAATTGAGCAGCAGAGATCGAGTTGGCTAAATCCTCCCCTGGAATTCCAAGCTTCCTGCCAACACTAGAACCAGTTGCGATGACGACAGCATCGTAAATCTCTTCAAGTTCTGATAGAGAAATGTCTTTGCCTAACTCAACATTGCCAAATAATCTAAAGCCTTCGGTGGTCGCAATCTTTTCAAATACTTTGGAAACGCTCTTTATTTTCGGATGATCTGGGGCAACACCGCTTCGAACCAAGCCCCAAGGGGTAGGAAGTCTTTCGATCATGTCGATTTTGAATTTGAGTTGCTCGGTCTGGAGGGTTTGAAGCGCTTGAGCTGCGAAATACCCTGCAGGGCCAGCACCAATAATCGCTATCGAATGAGTCCTCATAACCTTCCAGCTTTAGCGGCAGCAATTTCCAGAATTAGTAGAGCTGCAAGACGCGTACTTCGCTGATCTGAGGAATCAATAGTGGCATCTAATTCAGTTATGTCGAAGAGTTTGGTGCGACGATCTCGAGCCAAAGTAGAAATGAGTTTTCGAATCTGGTCAGCTGAGATACCGCCCGGCATTGCTGCTGGGGCGGCTGGGACAACGGAACGGTCGCAGACATCCATATCTATGTCTATGTAGATGATGGCGCATTTGTTGAGAGCGGAAAGCGCTCGTTTAGCGATTTGTTCTGGGCGAGATTTATTGAATTCATTTCTATGAATGACCTTTATGCCGGCTTTCTTGGCCCGATCCGCATAGAACTTAGAGTTAGCGAAGTCGTTGATACCTATTTGGACGATATTTTTTCCAGGTAAACCCTGATCCAGCAACTGTCTGATGGGTGAACCATTTGAGTAACCATCGCGAAGATCATGATGGGCATCTAATGTTATCAATCCAGTCTTTGCCGGTTCATAACTATCGAAGAGCGCAGCGAGCCCACTATAAGTAATCGAGTTATCGCCGCCAAGCAGAATTACTGTTTCGGCGCGTTGATAGAGATTAGATAGTTGTTTGATTGCAGAATCTTGGTTATCCGGATTCTTAACATCACCTAAGTCACCAGCGCTGATTGCAACGGAAAGATCGGTATCTGTAGATGCGCTATATGTACTGTACTTAAGAAGCGCTTCTCTAATTGCAGCTGGAGTCTTGTGGACGCGATTTGGCGTTAAAGAGGTCTTTGATGCTCCAACCCCAACAATTGCAAGATCTGCGTAATCGACTTCCTGGAACCAATTTCCAGCGCGGAGCCAATTCGGGTCGTGAGATAAGACCATTTTCGCTGGTGCTCCTTACGGTATTGCCGCTGATAGTCTTGCGCGCAAGGTCAATCTTAGCGGGGTGGGTAATGCCGGCAGAAATTCTGCTTGGAAATTCAGGTCTTCGAGCAAGTGATGTGATTGCTATAGCTCGAGAAGGTGCAACCATAAGAATCGGTGATTCTGCAATTTCTGCGATCGAACGTGCCCGCAAGATTATTGATCAGTTAGATGCATCCAAAGAACCCGTTTACGGGGTCTCGACTGGATTTGGAGCTCTTGCTCGTAAATACATCGATGCTGATATGCGTGCGCAGTTGCAAAAATCATTGATTCGATCTCATGCTGCTGGCTCTGGCACACCAGTCGAAATTGAAGTCGTACGCGCGATGATGGCGCTTCGCCTCGCCACAATATGTCGAGGTTTTTCTGGAGTACAAGCTCAAACCGCGAAGGTTTATGCAGCAATACTTAATGCTGGGCTAACACCGGTAGTGCGCGAATATGGCTCGCTTGGCTGCTCTGGAGATCTTGCGCCACTTTCTGTATGCGCACTAGTAGCGATGGGTGAAGGTGAAGTCTTCAATCAAACTGGCGCGATTGTTCAAACAAAGTCAGCGCTGGGAAAAGCTGGTATCAAGCACATCGAGTTGAGCACTAAGGAAGGCCTAGCGCTAATTAACGGAACCGATGGAATGTTAGGTCAATTAGTGATGGCTATTTTTGATATCGAAAAGTCCCTAAAGATACTAGATATCTCAGTTGCGATGAGCGTTGAAGCGTCACTCGGCACGGATCGAGTGTTCCAGGAGGAACTTCATTCGATTCGCCCCCAATTAGGTCAACAAGATTCAGCAAGGAATGTTGCTTTACTCCTTAAAGAGTCTCCAATGGTCAAATCCCATGCGGTTGATGATCATCGCGTACAAGATGCCTATTCGATGAGATGCGCACCGCAAGTTGCGGGAGCAGCTCGCGATACTTTGGCACATGCTCGCGCGATTGCCGAGCGCGAGTTAACTTCCATAATTGATAATCCGATAGTTCTAGAAAATGGCGAAATAAGAAGTAACGGCAATTTTCATGGGGCACCGGTTGCACACGTCCTAGATTTTCTCGCAATTTCAATCGCAGATGCTGCCTCGATGTCAGAACGGCGGACCGATAGCCTTCTAGATGAACATCGCTCAGCTGGATTAAATGCTTTTCTGGCAGAAGATCCGGGGGTTGATAGTGGCATGATGATTGCGCAATACACCCAAGCTGGATTAGTTAGCGAGATGAGGAGATTGGCCATTCCTGCATCTGTTGATTCGATTCCAACTTCAGCGATGCAAGAAGATCATGTCTCTATGGGTTGGCATGCAGCTCGCAAACTGCGTCGCGCCATTGACGCTTTCCATCGCGTAATCGCTATCGAGATTATGGCGGCAGCTCGCGCTGCTGAGATGCGTAAGCCACTATCAACCGGTCCGGCAACTGGTGCTGCAATAACAACAGTACGTACCAAGGTTGCAGGTGTCGGTCCAGACCGTTGGTTGACGCCAGAAATTGAAGATTGCGTGGAGCTAGTAAGGAGTGGGAAGATTCTTGAATCGGTAGAGAAAGTTGCAGGTAAATTGTCGTGACGGTGACTCGGACAATTCGCGCCGCACGCGGCACTGAGCTATCCGCGCGGGGTTGGCAACAAGAAGCCGCACTTCGGATGTTACAAAACAACTTAGATCCGGAAGTTGCCGAACGCCCCGAAGATCTCGTGGTTTATGGTGGGACTGGTAAAGCCGCTCGGGATTGGAAATCTTTTGATGCGCTAGTTCGTACTTTAACTACGCTAAAAAATGACGAAACGATGTTGGTGCAATCTGGTCGGCCAGTCGGTGTGTTCCAAACCCACGAATGGGCACCACGAGTCTTGCTAGCTAACTCGAATCTAGTTGGCGATTGGGCAAATTGGCCCGAGTTTCGCCGCCTAGAATCACTCGGGCTGACGATGTACGGCCAGATGACTGCTGGTTCTTGGATTTACATCGGGACTCAAGGGATTTTGCAGGGTACCTACGAAACCTTCGCCGCAGTCGCTAACCAGAGTTTTTCTGGGACTCTTGCCGGCACGCTTACGTTAACAGCGGGAGTTGGTGGAATGGGTGGTGCGCAACCACTAGCGATTACGATGAATGATGGCGCTGCAATCTGTATCGATGTTGATCCCACCAAGCTACAACGCCGAGTAGATCATCGCTACCTAGATACTTGGACTGATAATGTTGAAGAAGCGATTCGGCTAGCCACAAAAGCGAAAACGGAGCAACGTGGCTACAGCGTCGGCCTATTGGGAAATGCCGCAACCCTCTTTACAGATTTCTTGAAGCGCGGCGTACCTATCGATGTCGTTACCGATCAAACATCCGCGCACGATCCACTTTCTTATCTGCCAGAAGGGGTGAGTGTTGAGGAGTGGAGTGTTTTAGCAAAGCGCGATCCAGAAACTTTCACAAAGCGTTCCCGAGAATCGATGGCAAAACATGTCGCAGCAATGGTCGGTTTTATGGACGTTGGCGCAGTTGTATTTGATTATGGTAATTCCATCCGAGGTGAGGCAATGCTTGCTGGATATGAGCGCGCCTTCGATTTTCCAGGTTTCGTTCCGGCTTATATTCGTCCGCTTTTCTGTGAAGGGAAAGGTCCATTTAGATGGGTAGCGTTAAGCGGAGATCCGAGAGATATCGCCGCAACCGATAAGGCAGTCTTAGAACTCTTCCCAGATAACGATCCGCTGCATCGCTGGATTCGAAAGGCAAGTGAAAGGGTTGCCTTCCAGGGACTCCCAGCACGAATTTGCTGGCTGGGCTATGGCGAGCGACATCTAGCTGGTGAGAGATTCAATGAAATGGTCGCCAAGGGTGGAGTAAGCGCACCAATCGTTATTGGTCGTGACCATCTTGATTGCGGTTCGGTAGCTTCGCCATATCGCGAGACTGAAGCGATGTTAGATGGTTCAGATGCAATTGCAGATTGGCCCCTATTAAATGCGTTAGTTAATACTGCGTCTGGAGCATCCTGGGTCTCCATCCACCACGGTGGTGGAGTCGGAATTGGCAGATCCATTCATGCTGGTCAAGTTTCGGTTGCGGACGGCACTAAATTAGCTGGCGAGAAATTACGTCGAGTATTAGCAAATGACCCAGGCATGGGAGTTATCCGCCACGTCGATGCTGGATATGAGCGTGCCGAACAGGTTGCAAGTGAGCGCCATGTTCGAATTCCGATGCAGGAATTATGACCGCAACTCTTATCTCCAATATTGGGGAGCTAGTAACTAATTCAGATAAAGATCTTGGAATCGTTAATGATGCTGCGCTCGTCATTGAAAATGGCAAAGTTATCTGGGCAGGGAGTGCAAGATCTGCACCCAGCGCTGACGCCAAGATCGACGCTGATGGCGGTTGCGTCACTCCAGGCTTTGTAGATTCTCACACCCACTTGATCTTTGCGGGAGATCGCTCAAAAGATTATGAAGCTCGGATGTCGGGTGGCAGCTATGCTTCAGGGGGAATCAACACGACCGTTGCTGCGGTACGAAATTCTAGCGATGATGAATTGAGAGCTAACGCAAAACAATTAGTGGAACAAGCCAGCAGCGCTGGCACCACAACTTTAGAAATCAAGAGCGGCTACGGCCTAAATGTTGAAACAGAAGCACGGGTCCTTCGCATTGCCCGAGAATTTACCGATGAAACCACATTCCTAGGCGCCCATCTTGTCCCAAAGGAATCGGCAGACAACAGAAATGAATACATCGAATTGGTTAAAGGCAAAATGCTCGATGCGTGTGCGCCACATTCAAGATGGATCGATGTCTTCTGTGACAAAGGCGCATTTACTGTCGATGAAGCTCGAGAGGTTCTTCAAGCTGGTATTGCCAAAGGCCTAAAGGGGCGTATCCACGGAAATCAACTCGGTGATACTGGTGGCGCTGACTTAGCCGCAGAATTAGGACTAGCCTCAGTGGATCACTGCACTCATGTCTCGGACAAAGCATTAGAGGCGCTAGCTGCGAAGAAGGTGGTTGCAACACTATTGCCTGGCGCTGAATTCTTCACTCGATCGCCATATCCAGACGCAAGGCGATTCCTCCAATTTGGCGTAACTGTTGCACTTGCCAGCGATTGCAATCCAGGATCATCTTTCTTGACTTCAATGCCATTAGTCATGGCGCTAGCAATACGTGAGATGCATATGAACCCAAAGGAGGCGCTCTATGCCGCCACGAAAGGTGGCGCGATGGCTTTACAACGAGACGATATTGGCCATCTAATCGTTGGATCTACTGCCGATTTAGTAATCTGGGATGCGCCAAGTTACCTACACATTCCATATCGTATGGGTGAAATCAAATCACGAGTATTTATTGGCGGAGACGAGAGGATTTGAACCTCCGATTCCCTTTCGGGAAAACCTCATTAGCAGTGAGGCGCACTCGACCGGGCTATGCGACGTCTCCTTGTTACAAGCGTAGTTTACAGGTTAATAAGTGCTCATGGTTACCCCTAATTTCCCCTTATTCTGAACTCTTCATTAGTAAACCGGTAGCGAAGTATCGATCTGCTTTGCCCAAGCAATTACTCCGCCAGAGACGTGTGAGGCATCGGCAAAACCGGCACCTTTAAGTATCGCTAGACATTCGGCTGAGCGAACTCCGCTCTTGCAATGCAAAATGATCGGCTTATCTTGTGGAAGATTTGCTAATACAGTTCCATCCAGGAAGCCTTGCTTTGGCATTAGATGTGAGCCTGGGATGCGAACGATTTCAAATTCGCTAGGTTCGCGAACATCAATCAGATAGAACTCTTCCTGGTTATCAATCTTTGATTTTAAATCTGCGACAGAAATAGTTGAGTCTTTCACTGCAACTTCAGCCGCATCAGAAAGAACGCCACAGAAGGCTTCGTAATCTGGGAGAAGCTCAGTTTGAGTTGGATTCTCGCTACAGAGCGGGCAATTTGGATCTTTGCGAACTTTGATTTTTCTAAAGGTCATATCAAGTGCGTCATAAATCATGAGCGAACCAATTAACGGTTCGCCAACTCCGGTAATGACTTTTATCGCCTCGGTTGTCTGGATTGAACCAATAGTTGCGCAGAGAACTCCGAGTACGCCACCTTCGGCGCAGCTTGGAACCATTCCTGGAGGTGGTGGTTCTGGATATAGGCAGCGATAGCAAGGTCCGTACTCTGCCCAGAAAACACTAGCCTGGCCATCAAAGCGATAGATCGAACCCCAGACATATGGCTTCTTAAGCAATACGCAGGCATCGTTTACTAGATACCGTGTTGCAAAATTATCTGTGCCGTCAACGATAATGTCGTATTGCGAAAAAATCTCTTTTACATTTGTGATATCTAAGAGAACTTCATGGGTAATGACTTTCACATATGGATTGATCTCAGAAATCTTCTCTTTTGCTGACTGCGCCTTGCTTTTTCCAATATCCGACTGACCGTGAATAATTTGGCGTTGTAAATTCGATTCATCAACGATGTCGAATTCGACAATTCCGAGCGTGCCAATTCCCGCTGCCGCAAGATACATAAGCGCTGGAGACCCAAGTCCGCCCGCACCAACACATAGAACTTTCGCATTCATTAAGCGTTGCTGACCTGTCATGGCGACATCTGGAATTATGAGATGTCGGCTATAGCGGCGAACTTCATCAACTGTTAATGCAGGTCCTGGCGAAACTAATGCAGGGACTGGGTCGCGCTCATTTTTCATAGTTGTTATTCTGCCGTAGCCGCAGGCTGAGTGCCAATTACATAACTTTTTTGCTGCAAATCATTCTCATCTGCAGATCTCTTTCACAATTACCGTCCTTGCCTCTACGTTATGCGCAATGACTACTGCGGATTTAAACTCAAAAGGCGATAAGGCGCGTTTGCCTCGCGACGAGCGCCGTGCAATTTTGCTTACGGCAGCTCTCGAAGTTTTTACAGCTGCGGGTTACCACTCAGCGGCAATGGATGAGATTGCAGATCGTGCAAATGTCAGCAAGCCAGTGCTCTACCAACACTTTCCCTCTAAATTAGATTTGTATCTTGCAGTACTTGATTTACATATTGATTCTCTTGTTTATGAGATTCAAAAGGCAATCTCTTCAACTCCAGATAACTCAAAGCGCGTCCACGCTACTGTGGTTGCGTACTTTGAATTTATCGAAAATGAGGGTGAAGCTTTCCGCTTGCTCTTTGAAAGCGATATGAGCGTTGAACCTCAGGTTCGAGAACGTCTAAATCGAATGACGTACGACTGTGCAGCTGCAGTGAGTGCCATTATCTCAAATGACACTGGACTTCCTAAAGATGTCTCGATGCTCCTCGGAGTCGGATTAATTGGTTACACACAAGTAACCGCCCGACATTGGCTATAGCGAGATGGAAAGTTAACTCGCCAGCAGGCCGTTGAACTTGTCGAGAATTTGATGTGGCGTGGCATATCCGGATTCCCACTCTCGGATAGCAATTAACTCTTAATCTCCAGATCGTGTCGCCATCTGATTATCTAGTACCCATCGAAGCAGTTCTTCTTCTAAATCTTGTGGCCATCCAAGCCACTCTGATTGAGTTCTGACTGCGAAGAGATATCCAATTCCCTGAACAATCTCAACGGACTTACCGCGCGCTAGTTCGGAAACGAGTAATCGGGCTCAAGAACGTACCTGCTGTGCCTGATCTAGAACTCTTCGATGCGAGAGATACTGATCTATGACTAGCCTAAAAGCTCTGTGCGCATCTCCATCAAGACTATTTGGAATTGCAAGGTGACGTGAAACCTGATTCGAATAGAAGTGACTCTTGCGACAAACTATCCATTCAATGCCAACCCGCGTACTATCAGTTTCATGTCTGAAAAACCAAACCCGCGAGTTAGATTTAATATGAAAACTGGTTCTGTAAAAATCGTCGGAACAGTTGATATCGTCGATGAAGAAGGAAAGATAATTAAAACCACTGATAACGTTAAATTCTGTGGATGTAAGTTGTCAAAGGACTACCCATATTGCGATGGATCCCATCGAGCAATAACTGGTGATCCCAAACCTACGATTTCTTAGCGGCATTAGGTTTTGCATACCTAAACCATGTGATTAGGAAACAGAGAACCACATAACCAGCAAGCCCACTCAAGAATATTTGTGGCGAGAACGCTACAAGCCCGATACCAAATAGAAATGGCCCGAAAGCGGCAATCGCTGATACCCATCCAATAACCCCACCTGCCTGGCGAGGTTCAAAGATCATCGGCATTTGTTTAAAGGTTGAAGCATTCCCGATTCCGGCAAAGAAGAAAATTAACAACATTCCATATAGGAATAGGTGGAATTCACTTTGGAGATAATCTGCTCCTTTTGAATACGTAGGGTTCACGTGTTGCATCGTAAAGACAATCGATCCAAATAGACCCGCAGCTGAGACAAGAGTCCAAGGCGCACCACCAAATTTATCCGTCAATGGGGCGAAAACAATTCGAGCCCCCGCTCCAATCAATGGTCCGAGGAAGGCATACTTCGCAACGTCAGGAATCATGTACCCCTCAATAAGCAAGCGATTGGCACCATTGACGACTCCTACGATGTTGGAATTTGCAGCGCCGAATATGTTTTTAATTAGGAGTCCAAATTGGGCTGACAATCCAGAAAAGATTCCGAATGTCATTATATAAAGGAGTGTCATCCAAAGAGTATCGATGTTTCCAAATATGTCGATTTGCTTTCTGAAGTTGGCTGTAACGGGAACACTCTTCAAAATTAACCAAGCCAAAATCGAACCAATGATTACAAAAGGCACATAGACATATGCTGCATTCTGATACCAAGCGTCGACTACTACACCATTTGTTGGATTAGTGAATTTTCTCGCAGGACCCATGAAACCAACAAGCGAAAAACCAACAATCCAAGGAGTTAAAAATTGCACAAAACTTACACCAAAATTACCAAGACCAGCCTGTAAACCTAAAGTAGTACCTTGTAACCGTTTTGGAAAAAAGTAAGACGTGCTTGGCATGAATCCTGAAAAAGCTCCACCGCCGATTCCTGATAGAAAGGCGAGTACCAAAAAATGTTTATAACTAGTATGTGGGTTCTGAACTGCCATACCCCAACCAATTAGAGGTATGAGTAGAAGTAACGAAGTGAATGTCACTAGTTTTCTAGTTCCCACTATGGGAGGGAGAAACATCCAAATAATTCGGAGTAATCCTCCAGCTAAACCAGGAACTGCAGTTATCCAATATAATTCACTCTTACTTAAAGTAAATCCTAGTCCTTGTAGCTTAGGAGCCAGTGCGCTAGCTAAGAACCATGTTGCAAATGCAAGACCTAAATTGAACGTTGTAATCATTCCTGTCTTATGGGCTAACTTAGGATCCCACTTACCCTCTTCAGGTGACCAACCTTCAAGCCACGCACTCTTAACATTTGATGGCTTTTCTCTCATGTCTTGTTCCTAGCCCTTTCGCTCGAAAATGTGCAGAAGATTTGGTGAATTCTTTTGAAGAATGCGCATAACAACCGAATGCATCCATACTAAACAAATCAACGTAAGCATAAAGAGAGCTGCAAAAGGTGAAGATTTTATTCCGGTGAGAGCTTGCATATACCCAAAGGTGGGTAATAAGAAGAACCCGCCTAAAGCACCCACCGCACCGACCACCCCACCGACAGCACCCACTCGATTAGGAAAATATTCTGGAATATGTTTGTAAACCGCGGCTTTACCGATTCCCATCGCAGAACCCAAGGCAATGGTCAACAGAACAAAGAAGAATAGGTTCACATGCCAAGGCAAAATTTCTAAAGTTCCATCTAAAGCTTTCTCCTTAGATACTTGAATAGTAATGAATCCTTGCGGCATCATTAATATTCCGCTAGCTATCAACATCATGCCGAGAGTCCAATACATAATTCTTCTGGCTCCAAAGCGATCTGATAGTAATCCGCCTAAAGGTCGAAGAAGTGAGGCTGGAAAGATAAACAAAGCAGTCAGCAGAGCTGCTTCCCAAAGCTGAACACCAAATTGTTCTTCATAGTATTTTGGAAGCATCGAAGCCAAAGCCACATATGCTCCAAAAACAACCGTGTAATAGAGAGAAAATCTCCAAACCCTCACTTCTTTCAATGGTTCTAATTGTTTTGCTAGCGGAATACTTGAACCTGGCTTCCGATCTACCTTCGGTGTGAATAGTAAGAGCGAGATAACCATGATTAAAATTAATACTGTGTAAATTGCAGGCACTAGACGCCAACCCCCGAGGGCTAATCCACCCAAATAACTTGCGCCGGCAGTTGATGTAATTATTGCTGGCCCTATCAATTTTGTGACTGAAGCTCCTACATTCCCAGCCCCATAAACTCCCAATGCAAAACCTTGCTGCTCTCTTGGAAACCAAGCGCTATTCCAGGATATCCCAGCACTAAAGGAGTTGCCCGCGATTCCTATTAGAAAAGCCAGTATGAAAAGTGTTGTCACGTTATGAGTTCGAGTTAGTAGCGCAGTTGGAATTGCTGAGAGCAATAGCAGAGAAACCATAACTTTCCGTCCGCCATATTTATCTGCCCAAATACCAGTAAAGAGTCGCCAAATTGCGCCATTTAAAACTGGTAAAGCTGTGAGCCAATAAAACTGCGTATCACTTAGTCCAAATTCTTTTTGAATGGGAATTGCAAGAATTCCAAACTGCAACCAAACCGCAAACATAAGAGTAAACGCAATTGAACTTAGTGTGAGAACTGAAAGCCTGTTCTTTCGTTCACTCATGCTCTCTCCAACCGATGATAATTTTTATTAATTAATTATGTTGGAGTTTGTTCTATAAACGGTCAAATTAAATAGGGGCTAAAGACCCTATTTACTTTTTTGCGCGATAGTGGATGATAGATGCAGGGACGAATGAGGGGTAGCACTCATGAGAAGTAAGCGCAATATTGATGATCCATTCATAGATTTTTTGATTTCTTCAAGATCTTTGTTGACGAGATCGGAAACCTCTGAGGACAACCGCGCAGTCTTCTATGAAGGCGGAAGAGAGAGCGATAATTTTTATAGAGAGCGCTGGTCTCATGACAAAATTGTGCGTTCTACCCATGGAGTTAACTGCACGGGTTCCTGTTCGTGGAAAGTTTATGTAAAAGATGGAGTTATCACATGGGAAACGCAGCAAACTGATTATCCTTCAGTTGGAGCTGATTCTCCCGAATACGAGCCACGTGGTTGTCCTCGCGGTGCCGCGTTCTCGTGGTACACCTACTCACCCACACGTATTCGATATCCATACATTCGTGGTTTTCTACTTGACGCGTATAGAAAAGCAAAAGTTTCGGTCGGTGGTGACCCAGTTGATGCTTGGGCAAGCATTGTTGAAAATGAAGAAATAAGTCAAAAATACAAATCTCTTAGGGGCAAAGGTGGGTTGGTACGGGCTACTTGGGATGAAGCTCTGGAACTAGTTGCCGCAGCTCAAGTTTATACAATTAAGAAATATGGACCTGATCGTGTAGCGGGATTTTCTCCAATTCCTGCCATGTCCATGGCTTCTCATGCAGCTGGTGCGCGTTACACCTCATTAATAGGTGGGACTATGTTGAGTTTTTATGACTGGTACTGCGATTTACCAATTGCCTCTCCACAAATTTGGGGGGATCAAACAGATGTGCCGGAATCCGCAGATTGGTGGAATGCAAGTTATTTGATTATGTGGGGTTCAAACATCCCAACTACCAGAACTCCAGATGCTCACTTTTTGACCGAAGCGAGATATAAGGGTCAGAAAGTTGTAAGCGTAAGTCCAGATTATGCAGATAACACAAAATTTGCAGATGAATGGATGCCTGCTCAACCAGGCACCGATGGCGCTCTAGCGATGGCAATGGGCCACGTCATTCTCAAGGAATTTTATGTAGATCGAGAAACCCCAGAATTTCTGGATTACGTTAAGAAATATACGGATTTACCATTCCTAGTTTCTCTAACTGAAATAAATGGAAAATTAACTCCCGATAGATTCATCACTGCTAGTGATTTGGGGCTTGAGACAGAATCCGGTGAATGGAAGCCAGTTTTATTGGAACAGGAAAGTGATGAAATATTTGTTCCTAACGGGACTATCGGTGATCGCCATACAGAGGCTGGTATGGGAAAGTGGAACCTAGATCTAGAAGGCAAAGACCCTCGAATCACTTTCTACGACGAAGGTCAATTTACCGAGATTGCGCTTCCTCGATTTGATGAAGACGGCGAAATTATTAGTCGAGGGGTCCCAACGAGGAAAATTGGAAAATTTCTTGTTACAACAGTTTTTGACTTGATTCTTGCTCAGTATGGAGTGGCTCGTGGTGGATTGCCGGGCGTCTGGCCCACAGATTATGAGGATGTAAATTCTCCCTACACCCCAGCCTGGCAAGAAGAGATTACTTCAGTAAGCGCTGCAACAGTAATCAGAATCGCACGAGAATTTGCGCAGAATGCTAAGGACTCGGGTGGACGTTCAATGATCACTCTAGGTGCAGGAACTAACCACTGGTATCACTCAGACACTATCTACCGCGCAATAATCTCTTTAGTATTACTAACAGGTTGCCAAGGAAAAAATGGTGGTGGTTGGGCGCACTACGTTGGTCAAGAGAAGGCCAGACCATTCACAGGTTGGGCGCAACTAGCATTTGGCGCGGATTGGTCACGACCCCCGAGGCAAATGGCAGGAACTTCATTTTGGTATCTAGCGACAGATCAATGGCGCTATGACTCATGGGGTGCTGAAGGCATAACTTCACCACTTTCTAGAGGTCTCATTGGAAAAACAGCAATGGCAGATACTTTAGTTAAAGCCGTTCGAATGGGCTGGACGCCTGCTTATCCAACGTTTAACCAGAATCCATTAATACTTGCTGAAGACGCAAAATTACTTGGCAAGGATCCGAAAGAACACGTTGTGGATTCACTCAAATCTGGTGAGCTTGATTTTGCGGTTTCAGATCCAGATAACCCCGTTAATTTCCCACGAGTTTTAACTGTTTGGCGAGCTAATCTTCTTGGATCCTCAGGTAAAGGAAATGAATATTTCTTGCACCATTTACTTGGAGCAGATGGTGCACATAGTGGAGCAATGACTTCTCCAGACAAACGACCAAAGGAAGTGATTTGGCGCGACGATGCTCCAAATGGAAAATTAGATCTCCTAGTTTCACTGGATTTTCGAATGACTAGCACCGGTTTATTTTCAGATGTGCTTCTTCCTGCCGCTACCTGGTACGAAAAATTCGATCTCTCATCAACTGACATGCATCCTTTCATTCACGCATTTAACGCGGCAATTAACCCACCTTGGCAAACACGCTCTGATTACGATGCCTTCCAAAGGTTAGCTCAAGTATTTAGCCATATGGCTGAAAAACATCTAGGTACTCAAACGGACATTGTTGCCTTGCCTCTTCAACACGATACTCCAACAGAAACTGCTCAACCTTTTGGAATTGTCAAAGATTGGAAGCTCGGAGAATGCGAACCTATTCCAGGAAAAACAATGCCAAATCTAGTCGTTGTGGAACGGGACTACAGTGCCATAGCTCAAAAGATGCAAGCTCTTGGACCAAATGTAGAGAACCTTGGAACTGTTGTTAAAGGCATCACCTTAAAACAAAGTCAAGCAGTTGAATATCTAAAGAAAGTGAATGGAGTTTATCAAGATGGCATAAGTGCCGGCCGGCCACTTCTTCAAACTGCGGAGCAAGCTTGCGAGGCAATCCTTGCACTTTCTGGAGTTTCCAATGGAAAAGTTGCTGTAGCCGGTTTCAAGGAGCTTGAAAAACGTACCGGACAAAAGTTGAGTGATCTTGCAGAGGATAATGAAGGTAAACAAATAACTTTTGCAGATACGCAATCACGTCCACAAGGCGTTATTACTTCTTGGGAATGGTCCGGCAGTGAACACGGGGGTCGTAGATACTCTCCATTTACGATTAACGTTGAGCGATTGAAGCCATGGCATACATTGACTGGGCGACAACACTTCTACCTAGATCATCAGTGGATGTCGGAATTGGGAGAACAAATGCCCATTTTTCGACCTCCATTGAATCTGACCACACTTGCGAATTACCCAAGCATCGGTGCGCAAGATGAAGTTGGAATAGCAGTTCGATACCTGACCCCACATTCCAAGTGGTCAATCCACTCTGAATATCAAGATAACTTCTTCATGTTGGCATTATCTCGAGGCGGACCAGATCTTTGGATGAGCGTTGAAGACGCAGCCAAGATTGATGTCAAAGATAACGATTGGATTGAAGCCGTGAACCGTAATGGCGTAATCGTTGCAAGAGCAGTGGTTTCACATCGAATGCCGGAAGGTTTGGTATATATGTACCACGCCAAAGATCGGACTATCGATGTCCCTAGAGTTGAAGCGACTGGCAAGCGCGGAGGAATTCACAACTCTTTAACTCGCCTTCTCTTGAAACCTTCGCACTTAATTGGAGGCTACGCACAGCTCTCCTATGGTTTTAACTACTACGGACCTACTGGGAACCAGCGGGATGAAGTAACAGTTATTCGTCGTCGATCACAGGAGGTCGCATACTAATGAGAGTCATGGCTCAAATCGGAATGGTGATGAACCTTGATAAGTGCATTGGTTGCCATACCTGCTCAGTCACTTGCAAACAGACCTGGACCAATCGTCAGGGCGTTGAATATGTTTGGTTCAACAATGTTGAAACTCGACCGGGAGTGGGATATCCAAGGCAATATGAGAACCAAGAACAATGGCAAGGTGGTTGGGTCCGCAAAAGGAATGGAAAGATTAAATTAAAATCTGGTGGGCGTATAAGCCGTTTAACCAAAATATTCAGTAATCCGAAATTACCAGGTCTAGATGATTACTACGAACCTTGGACTTACGATTATGACAATCTCATAAGTTCTCCAACCACAGACACAACTCCGGTAGCTCGCCCTAAATCTCTAATTACTGGTAAAGATATAAAAATTTCCTGGAGCGCTAACTGGGATGATGATCTAGGTGGAACTTATGAAACTGGGCATAAAGATCCAATGCTCAAAGGAATCGAAGATTCTGTTAAGTTTGAGTTTGAAAAATCATTTATGTTCTATCTCCCACGTATCTGTGAACATTGTTTAAATCCATCGTGCGTCGGCTCTTGTCCTTCCGGGGCAATGTATAAGCGAAGTGAAGATGGAATCGTGCTTGTAGATGGTGACAAATGTCGTGGTTGGAGAATGTGTGTTACCGGTTGTCCCTATAAGAAGGTCTATTTCAACCATCGGAGTGGAAAGGCTGAAAAATGCACGCTCTGTTTTCCTAGATTAGAGGTCGGTCAGCCCACAGTTTGCGCAGAAACTTGCGTAGGCAGACTTCGCTATATCGGACTCTTTTTATACGATGCCGACCGGGTTCTGGAAGCCGCCTCAACTGAAAATGAACAAGATCTGTATGCCGCCCAATTAGATATTCTCCTTGACCCAAATGACCCTGCGGTTTTTGCACAAGCAAGACGCGATGGGATTCCTGAGGATTGGCTTGAAGCAGCCAAGAAATCACCGGTATATAAATTGGCCAAGGAATACAAAGTTGCGCTTCCATTACACCCTGAATATCGAACAATGCCAATGGTTTGGTACATACCGCCATTATCTCCGGTTGTAGATGCACTAAAAAACACTGGAAATGACGCCGAAGACGCAAAGAATCTCTTTGCAGCAATTGATACGTTGCGAATCCCGGCACAATATTTAGCTAACCTCATGACCGCAGGAGACGTATCTGTCATTAATAAAGTGCTAAAGAAGCTCGCAGCAATGCGTTCTTACATGAGAGATTTCAATCTGGGGAATGACTTTAACGAAGACATTCCAAACTCAGTAGGAATGACTGGCGAAAATATCTATGACATGTACAAACTTTTAGCAATCGCTAAATATGTAGATAGATATGTAATTCCTGCTGCACATCAGGAAACCGCCGATAAGTTGGAAGAAGCGATGGCAGCCGGGTGCTCAGTGGATTTCACTGAAATTCCTGGTGGCCCTAATGCAGAGCGAAAGCCCGTTCCAATAGCGCTTGAGACTTTCCACCTAACTAAGAAGCGTGCTTCTGCAGAATCCTTTGACGAAACTCTAGAAGGTGGTGAGTAATGCTTGATTTAGAAACTAGGAGATTATTTGCAGCCGGAGCTATTGCCCTGCGATATCCAGAGCGCTCTTGGCTGAAATCATTTGAAGATATTGAAAATGAATTGAGTCAATTTAGTGATGAAACTAAAGAGGTTTTATGGCAATTACTCTCATACTTTGGAAGTCGATCCCTTTTGGACTTACAAATGGACTACGTCAGTCTATTTGACCGTAAACGTCGAGCATGTCTGTATCTCTCATACTACTTGAATGGTGACACGCGCCGCAGAGGAATGGCTTTACTCAACTTCAAGGAAACTTTTGCCGCAGAAGGTTGGCGAAGTACAAATGAGGAGTTGGATGATTATTTACCTACTTTATTGGAGTTCATCTCAGTAACTGACTCCCCACTTGGTTTCTCCTTACTGCAACAACATAAGGCCGGTGTTTCACTTTTAGCCATTGCGCTTAGAGATATGGGCTCACCATATGCTCTGCTGGTAAATGAAATTCTTCTCCGCATACCAGGCGATGAGAACCCAGTTACATTGAAATTGATTGAGACAGGTCCACCGATGGAGATGGTTGGACTCTCGCCATACGGAACTGAAGATAACTCAGCAATAACGGTAGGTGCGAAATGCTAAATGTTTTCTGGAACTCCGGACCATATATCGTCACAATGATTTTCATCGTGGGGATGTTCTGGCGCTACAAATTCGATAGATATGGTTGGACCTCGAGATCATCACAAATTTATGAATCTCGCTTACTACGAATCGGTTCTCCCCTTTTTCATATTGGCTTATTAATGGCGCTCGGAGGGCATGTGATGGGATTAATGATTCCTGCCTCCTTCACCGAATCGCTAGGAATCAGCGAACATCTATATCATTTAGTAGCTGTTGCCCTTGGAACAATTGCAGGAGTTATGGTGGTGTTTGGAATGACCATCTTAATTTACCGACGTAGAACCGTTTTGCGAGTTTTCCAAGTAACAACCAAGATGGATAAATTGATGTACTTAGTTTTAGGATCTTTAGTATTACTAGGCGTCTATAACACCATTGGTATCAATCTACTTGATTTGCCTGGAAAGTATCCCGATGGATATAACTACCGCGAAACTGTTTCGGTATGGTTTAGATCTATCGCTACTTTTAACCCGAAGGCAGAATTAATGAAAGATGCTCCTCTTACCTTTCAATTACATGCACTTGTCGCTATGGCACTCATTGCAATCATACCTATCACACGTTTAGTTCACATATTCTCCGCCCCTGTCGGGTATCTCTCTAGGCCATACCTTGTATATAGAAAACGCACCACCAAGAAAGCTAGGCGCGGCTGGGAGCCAACACAAGTAGGCTAGGAAATGTGGAAGCATCATTATTGCGAGAGATTGTTGAAATAGCAGGGGAAAATACTCTTCATCGCATTTTGCTGAAAACTCAAGCAGCAGCTCGGCGATTGGTTCCTAATAAGAAAGTCGAATTTACCTCTGACAATTACGCGGTAGTGATTGAAACAAATTTAGATGGTTTCAATGAAAATGAGAGAATGTTTATTGAGATAATCGCTCAAGCTGCAACTCTCTCATTAGATAATTCTTTGAACAATGATTTAGCAAATAGACTTCAAATTAACGAAGAGCGTTTACGCATTGCAAGAGACTTACACGATCGAGTTCTCCAACGAATTTTTGCCACCGGGATAACGCTTGAGGGAGCGCTCAGAAAGGCTATCGTGACTGATGTAATTGAAGCACTCAAGCAAGCAATAGTTGATTTAGATGAGACGGTAGGGGAGATCCGCACTACTGTGAATTCGCTAAAAGGACCGCAAGGCTCTCTACGACAACAAATCTTGCGGGAGATTGAAAGAGCAAGATTAGCTTGGGAGATGGTTATTGATTTTCAAGTAGGTGGTCCGATAGACACAATGGTAAATCGAGATAAGTTTGATGATATTTTATCGGTGACGACAGAACTATTGAACAACTGCGGCAAACATGGGAAGGGTGAGGGTGTTAAGTACAGTCTTGTCGTAGACGGAAGTGAATTAGAAATTTCTGTTACTAATTCAGGGATGAGTACACGAGAATTTAGATTCGGCAGTGGATTAGAAAATTGTAGCTACAGGGCAACCAAATACGGAGGAAAATTCGTTGTTAATAATCTAGAACCTGGTCTGCAAACCATTTGGAAGATTCCTTTGTGAATCAGGGCGCATACCCACTCGCGTTACTAGAGATGCCGCTTGCGTCCGTCGCTCTAACCCTAACTTTGCCAGCAATGAGCTGACATAATTCTTAACAGTTTTTTCTGCGATAAACATACTTTCAGCGATTTGTTTATTCGTTAATCCGTCTCCAATAAGCGTAAGAATTCTTCGTTCTTGATCGCTCAAATCTGCAATTTCAGCAGCTGGCGAGCCTGCAGCCCTCAGTCTCTCTCTGACGCGTTCGGCAGCATTTTGATCGAAGATATTCTCCCCAGCTGCTACCTTATGGATAGATCTTAAAAACATTTCGCCTTTTATATCTTTAAGAAGATAGCCACTTGCACCTGCCAAAATCGCCCCAAGTAAAGCTTCATCATCTGCATAAGCAGTCAACATGATTACTTTGACACCAGTAATTTGAGATTGAATTTCGCGGCAAAGTTC
>Ga0194127_10000423_pt1 | contig 67276 bp, 60 predicted proteins | sample TA2KigC100mmetaG_FD_148624 | JGI IMG/M metagenome (GOLD analysis project Ga0194127, IMG submission 148624) | Freshwater microbial communities from Lake Tanganyika, Tanzania - TA2015036 Kigoma Deep Cast 100m | ecosystem: Environmental > Aquatic > Freshwater > Lake | place: Tanzania: Lake... | reverse complement strand
GCTTCGGTTCGCGAATCAGGGGCGCCACTCGCTCCCAGTCCCGATCCGTGAGGTCCACGCACCTCCCCCTTCGAAAGGGGAGACGAGTCTCGCGTCAGCACCCGCTGCCCGAACTCGCGTTGGCTACACCGTAGCGCAACATCTATTTTGGGACCGCTTCTAGGGAGCGAGTGACTCGAGCACGCCGCGGATCGGAACGCCGTGGTCGAAACACGGGATCAGGAGACACGGCTTCAATTCTCGCTCCCCGATCCCGCTGCGAGCTGCGCCCGGCCCTGCGCGAAGACGCGCTCTCCGTCCGAGAGCTCGAAGCGCAGGCGATCGCGCGCCGGCGAGAGCTCGAGCGAGAGCCGGAACGGCTGCGACGGGAGCAGCGCGTCGCGGAAGCGCAGCCCTTCGAGCGCGAGAAGCTGCGGCGTCGCGCCGAGCAGCTCCGCGGCCGCGAGCATCACCCAGTGCAGCTGCACCACGCCCGCGACGACGGGCTGGCCGGGAAAGTGGCCCTCGAGAAAGGCGAGATCCGCCGGCACGCGCAGCTCGCGCACGATCGAGCTCGCGCCGCGCTGCTCCGAGAGCACGACCGGATCGCGCACCGGCGCGCGCTCGGCCGCCGGCTCGAGCAGCTCGAGAAGCGCGGCGCGCGTGACCTTCCCCTGCGCGTCGCGCGGCAGCTCGGCGACGTAGCGCCACGCGCGCGGCAGCAGCACGCGGTCCCAGTACGCGGCCAGGTGCTCCCCGAGCGCCGCGCCGAGCGCGCGCCGGCCCTGCGCGTCGAGCGCGGCCTGGCCCGAGTCGGAGAGCGCGACCACCGCGCCCACGCGCGCGTCGCCGATCGGCTCGAACGAGACCAGCGCAGCGTCGGCCACGTGCGGGTGCGCGCGCAGCGCGCTCTCCATCTCGGGCAGAGCGAGCCGCTTCTCGCCGATCTTCACGATCCGGTCGGCGCGACCGAGCAGGCGGAAGCGTCCGCCGCCAAGCAGCTCGGCGCGGTCGCTCATCAGCGTCTCTTGCACGTCGCTCCTTCCCGCTGATGCCGGACCCAGGCTCGCGTACGGGGAGCGTACCACCAGCTGGCCCTCGACCCCGGGGCCGCTCGCGCGCGCGAGCTCGACGTGCGGGAAGCTGTGGAACGCCGCGTCGGGCTCCGCCGCGATCTGCTCGCGCCAGGCCACGCCGCCGGTCTCCGTCGAGCCAAAGATCTCGATCGGGGTGAGCCCGAGCACGGACTCGATCCCGCGCGCGATCGACTCGTCGAGCGGACCTCCCGACGAGAAGATCGCCCGCGCCTGGCTGCGCAGGCTCGCAAGCTCCGCGTCCGCGCGCATCCGGCGCAGATGCACCGGGGTCGTCACGAGCGCGAAGCCGGCCGTCGCGCGCATGCACGGAAAGAACTCCTCGCTGTGCAGATACGTCTCCGCGCAGAACGCGCGCCCGGCGGCGAGCGGCCAGAGCAGTCGGAACAGCAGGCCGTACAGGTGCTGATGGGAGACGGTCGCGAAGACCCGCGCGTCCCTGCCCAGGCGCGGCCCGAAGAGCGACTCGAGCGTCGCGACCTCGCGGTCCAGGTGGCGCAGCGCCTTCGGCACGGCCTTTCCGGGCCCGGTGCTTCCGGAGGTCGATAGCTCCGCGATCGCAAGCTCCGGATCGAGCGATCCGAAGCTCGCGGCCGCGGCCGGCGCGACTTCGAGGGGCGCGATTCGCGGCAGGCGCGCGAGCTCGGTCGCGGCGATGCTCGAATCGACCAGCGCCCCGTCGACCTGCGCGGCCAGCGCCGCGAGCGTCCCCGGCTGCCGGTTCGGCGCGAGCAGCGCCGTCGCGCCGCTGTGCGCCAGCGCGAGCAACGCCACCGCGAACGCGTAGCTGTCCTCGCTGAAGAGCAGGAAGCGCGTGCCACCGACCCTTCTCAGCTCCGCGCAGAGCCCGGCGACGCGTCCCGAGAAGTCGGCGAAGTCGCGCACGCCGTCGCGCGAGAACGCGACGACGTCGCCCGGCGCTCGGCCGGTTCGGAGCAGCTCCGAGAGCGGCAGGAAGCGCGGCACGGCTTCGATCGGCGGCACCGCTTCGGTCCTCAGTCGGCCTTCCCGGCCGCGCCCGTTCGCGCGGAGATCACCGCGACGATCTGGTCCATCGAGCGCATCCGCTCGATCTCGTCGTCGGTGAGCGCGAGGGGGAGCTCCTCTTCCACGAATCCGGCCAGCGCGACCGCGTCGAGGCTGTCGAGGTCGAGGTCCGCCTCGAGATCGGTCTTCATCGTCATCTCGGCGGCCGTGACGTCGAACTCGCGCTCCAGGATGCCGACCACGTGCGCGAAGATCTGCTCGTTCGAAAGCGCCACGGCTCCCTCCCCTGGCGGGCTCAGGCCGCCCGCTGCGCGGTCACGAAGTCCGCCAGGCTCTTCACCGAGGCGAAGATCTGCCGGTTCGTCTCGGGATCGTCCTCGATCTTCACGCCGTAGCGCTCCTCGAGCGCCATCGCGAGCTCGAGCGCGTCGATCGAGTCGAGTCCGAGCCCCTCGACGAAGAGCGGCGCCTCGGTCTCGATCTCCTCCGGCGCGATGTCCTCGAGCACGAGCGCCTCGACGATGAGCTTCTTCAGCTCCGCCTCGAGGCCTTCACTTCGCTGCATCGAAATCCCCTCCCGCGAGCCGCTCGCGCAGCACCGCGGTCAACTTCCGCGCGGCCATCACGGACGACTCGGTCCCGTCGAGATGCTCCTTCGCGACGATCGGATCTCCGGCCCGGAAGGTCCAGAGCGGGCGCCGCGCCGGAACGTGATACCACTTCTGCCCCTTCATCAGCGAGGGCGGCTCGACGCTGATCCTGACCGGGAGCAGGTCCAGGCCGCTCTCGAGCGCGATGTGCGCCGCGCCGCGGTAGAAATGGCCGAGCCCGTTCTCGGGCGAGCGCGTGCCCTCGGGGAAGATCAGCAGGGTTCGATCTTCCCGGAGGCAGCGGACGGCCGTGTTCAGTACGTCGGCCCCGGTGTCGTTGCGGATGTACTCGGCCTCGCGAACCGATCCGCGCAGCCAGAAGTTCTCGGCATAGTCGCTTCCGACCACGCAGTCCGCCTGGGGCAGGTTCGAGACGATCAGCAGCGTGTCGATCAGCGACGGGTGGTTGGCGACGACGATCTTGGCCCCCGGGACCGTGAGCCGTTCGAGCCCGACCCAGCGCACCTCGATCAGATCGAGCGCCTTCATCAGGCCGGCGTGCACGCGATAGGCGCGCTGGATCGCCCGCTGCGCGCGCCGCCAGCGCTCCGGAGTGCGGCGGTCCCAGACGCTGCGCAGCGGCAGCCATACCGCGCCGAGCCACAGGCTGATCAGCCCGAGCGCCGCGAACGCGACGCCGGTTCGCAGCGCCCGCCACGCCGTCGAAGTCCGCGTGGGCATCCGCTCTCCGTGCCCTCTCAAAACTCTCCGTTCCCGCCCACCGGCGGCGAGTCTACCACCGCGCTTCTCGGGGTGTAAACGAGCGCCGTTGCATGAGAACCCGTCAGTTGCCCTGCCCGGGGCCGGCCCCGATCGAGCTCGCGTCTCCGCGGCGGAGGCGCGACTGGATCCCCGCGAGCGCGCCCGAACCTAGCGCCGGACGGTGGCTTTGTTTAGACCTGCGCGAATGAGGGCGCTGCTTCTCCCGCTCGTCGCCGCGGTCCTGCTCGGCGCCGAGGCGCCCGCTCCCGGCGGAAGCCTCACGCTCGACGAGCTGCTCCGGCACATGGCGACGACGCGCGGGGTCGTGGCCGAGTTCCGCGAGGAGAAACGGCTCGCGCTTCTGGAGGCGCCGCTCGAGACCCGCGGCACGCTCTACTTCGCTCCGCCCGACAAGCTCGCCCGCGTGACGCGCAGCCCCGCCGCGACCCGGCTGCTCCTGCTCGGCGACCGGATGCGCTTCGAGGACGAGGCGGGCGTGAGCGAGATCGACCTCTCCGCCAATCCCGTCGCGCGGCAGTTCGCCCACAATCTGATCGTGCTCTGGCGCGGCGACCGGAAGGCGCTCGAGTCGCTCTACCGGCTCGACTTCGCGGCCGACGGCCCGCGCTGGACGCTCTTGCTCTCGCCGAAGGAAGCGCCGCTTCGCGACTTCATCCGCTCGATCCGGATCGCCGGGGACGGGCCGGCGATCGGCGAGATGGAGCTCACCGAGAGCGACGGCGACCGCACGAAGACGCTCTTCGAGAGGAGCGAGGTCGACCACGCCTTCGGCCCCGAGGAGGAGCGCTCGATCTTCGGATCGGAGCCGAGCCGGTGAGCCGGCGCGCGCGGCTCGTGGCCTGGGCGGCGCTCGGGCTCTCGCTCTTCGCCTACAGCGCGAGCCGGATCACGTTCAGCACCGACATCACGAACTTCCTGCCCGACGGTCGAGGCGCGGAGCTGGCGCAGATCTCGCGCGAGCTCGTGCGCAGCGACCTCGCGCGCACGATGGTGCTCTCGATCGGCGCGGACGATCCTGCGGACGCGATCGAGGCGGCGAAGGCGCTTTCGGCGGCGATTCGCGCCCATCCCGAGGTCGCCTGGCTTCGCACCGGCGCGGACTCCGAGCTGCAGGAGCAGCTCTACCGGCTCTACTTCCCGCGCCGGCTCTACTTCGTCTCCGACGATCCGGAGCGCGAGCTTCCCGCGCGCCTCTCCGATTCCGGCCTGCGCGCCGAGGCGGCCGAGCTGCGCCGCAGCCTCGCGCTGCCGATCTCGCCGCTGCTGAAGCGGATCGCGCCCGAGGATCCGCTGGGCGCGTTCCGCGGCGTGCTCGAGCGCATGCAGGCGGGCGAGCCGCCGCTGGCGACCCGCGACGGCGCCTTCGTCACCCGCGACGGGCACCACGCCGTGATCCTGCTCGCGACGAAGCGCTCCGCGTTCGACACCGTCGCGCAGCGGCCGCTGCTCGAAGCGATCCGCTCGGAATTCGACTCGCTCCGCGCGCGGCTGGGCCCCGACCTGTCGCTCGAGCAGAGCGGCGCGAACCGCTTCGCGCTCGACGCCGAGACGAAGCTGCGCGCCGACGCATCGATGATCTCGACGCTCTCGTTCGCGGGCGTCGCGCTGCTCTCCTGGCTCTTCTTCCGCTCCGCAGCGCAGCTGGCGCTGGTGCTCGTTCCGGTTGTGCTCGGGCTGTCGCTCGCGACGGCGGTCGGCCTCGCAGTGTTCGGCCGACTCGACGGCACGACGATCGGCTTCGGCGCGTCCCTGATCGGCGTCACGATCGACTACCCGATCCACTACCTGATCCTGCGCAGCTTCTCGCCGCCGCTCACCTCTCCGTGGCGATTGGCGCGCCGGCTCTCCGGATCGCTCTCGCTGGCCGCGCTCACCACGATCGTGAGCTTCGCGGGCCTGGCGATCACTTCGTTTCGCGGCTTTCGAGAGCTCGGCGTCTTCGCGCTGGTCGGTGTCGCCGGGGCGCTCGCGGCGTCGCTCTTGCTCCTTCCGGATCTGGTCCCGCGGGATCGCCCCGCGCCGCCGATCTCGGCCCGGCTCGCACGCGGCTTCGCGGCCGGATTGGCCCGGCTTCGCGCGCGGCGCCGCGCGCTCGCGCTGGTGCCCGCCGCGATCCTCGCGCTCGGGGTGTTCGCGCTGCCGAAGCTGTCCTGGAACGACGACCTCTCGAGCCTCGGGCAGCCCGACCCCGAGCTGCGCGCGGAGGAGGCGCGCGTTCGCGCGCGCGTCTCGAGCTTCGACGGCGGACGCTTCGTGATCGCGCTCGCCGATCGGCCCGAAGCCGCGCTCGAGCGCGACGAGCAGGTCCACGCGCGGCTCGAAGCGCTGGTCGAGAGCGGAGAGCTCGGCGGGATGCGCTCGCTGCACGACCTGCTCTGGTCGCCGCAGCTCCAGCAGCGCAATCTCGACGCTCTGCGCGCGAGCCCCGATCTCGCGGCGCGGATCGAAACCGCCTACAGCGAGGCGGGCTTCCGCCCGGGCGCGTTCGCGGCGTTCGCGCAGTCGCTCGATTCGCCGCCGCCGCCGCTCACGCTCGCGGAGCTCCGCGCCTCGCCGCTCGGCGCGCTCGCCTCGACGCTCGTGCTGGACCTGGAAGGGCGCACCGCCGTGATCACCTACCTGCGCGGCGTGAACGACCCCGAGCGGATCCGCGCGGCGCTGGACGGCCTTCCCGACGTGCACTTCCTCGAGCAGGGCGCGTTCCTGAACCAGATCGCCGCGAGCTTCCGGACCCGCACGCTGCTGCAGATCGTTCTCGGCAGCGTCTGCGTTCTGGGGCTCCTGGTCGCCCGCTACCGCAGCTTGCGCCGCGCGCTGGCCGCGTTCCTGCCGGCGCTCGCCACGGCGATCCTCGTGCTCTCGGGGTTCGCGCTCTCGGGCACCGAGACCAACCTGCTGCACGCCGTGAGCCTTCTGATCGTGATGGGAATGGGCGTCGACTACGGCATCTTCGTGGTCGACAGCAGCGCGAAGGGCGAGGAGATCGGCGCGACCCTGGTGTCGTGTCTGCTCTGCTGCCTGACCACGATCCTCGGCTTCGGAACGCTGGCGCTCTCGAGTCACCCGGCTCTGCGCGCGATCGGTCTCACGACCGGCGTCGGCATCGTTGCCTCGCTCGCGCTCGCGCCGCTCTCGCTGCTGGCGCTGCGCGCGGACTCGGACTCCGGCCGTGCGGCCTGATCGGCTCTCTCTCGCTCTCGTGCTCGCACTCGCCGCGTCCGCGGCCTGCCAGCTGCGACCGCCGCCGCGGATTCCGGACTGCGCGGGGAGCCTCGTGTCCACCGCCGATCTAGCGAGCGACTTTCTGATCCACGAGCGGATCCGCGTGCGCGGCCACCGCGTCGACGAGGCCTACGGGCTGGTCGCGCAGAAGAGCGGCGACCGGCTCGTGCTGATCGGGCTCACGCCGTTCGGCGCGACGGCGTTCACGCTCGTGCAGGTCGGGCTGGAGGTGCAGAGCGAATCCAGGCTCGGCCGCGCCCTGCCCGTCCCGCCTGAGAACGTGCTCCGCGATTTCCACCGCGCGCACTTCCTGGCGACGGACGTCGCCGAGCTCGAGAATCGCCGCGTGCGCCGCGACCCGGACGGCGTCGTGCACATCTCGAGCGACGCCTGCGGCTACGAGGCCACGCTGGCGCCCGCGCGCGCGGGCGATTAGAGCGGCAGGTCGCCTGCGGCCGCCCGCACGCTGCCCGTCTTCGCGTAGGCCTCGATCGAGCGCTCCGCGATCCGCCACTGATGGATCTCGTCGGCGCCGTCCGCGAAGCGCGCCCAGCGCGCCTGCGTCGCCATCGAGGCCAGCGGCGAGTCCTTGCTGTAGCCCAGCGCGCCGTGGACCTGGATCGCGCGGTCGATGATCCGCCCCAGCGCGTTGGCCACGAAGTGCTTCGCCATCGAGACCTCGCTCTTGAAGTCGAGCCCCTTGTCGATCCGGTAGGCGGCGTGCAGCACCATCAGCTTCGACTGGTACAGCTCCATGGTCGAGTCGGCGATCATCCACTGGATGCCCTGCTTCTCGGCAAGCAGCGACCCGTGCGAGAAGCGGTGCAGCGCGCGCTCGATCGTCATGTCGAGCGCGTTCTCGGCCTGGCCGATCCAGCGCATGCAGTGCGCCAGGCGCGCGGGCCCGAGCCGGTACTGGCCCAGGCGGTGGCCCTGACCGCGCCCGCCCAGCAGGTTCGACTTGGGCACCTTCAGGTCGGTGATCCGGATCTCGCAGTGGTTGTGGCCGCCGCTCATGGTCTCGATGTCGCGCAGGATGTCCCAGCCCTGCGACGGGATGTCGACCAGGAAAGCGGTGTTGCAGGCCTGCGGAATCTCGGGGCTCTCCTCGGTGCGCGCGATCAGGATCGCGAACTGCGCGCCGCGGGCGCCGGAGATGAACCACTTGTGCCCGTTCACGAGCCAGTGGTCTTCCCTCTCCACCGCGCGGGTCCGGATCAGCGTCGGGTCGGAGCCCGCGACATCGGGCTCCGTCATCGCGAAGCACGAGCGCGCCACGCCCTTGCACAGCGGGCGCAGGTACTTCTCCTTCTGCTCCGGCGTCGCCCAGTGCAGGAGCGTGTGCATGTTCCCCTCGTCGGGGGCCTGGGCGTTCAGTGCGAAGGGGCCGAAGCGCGTCCGGCCGGCCTCGGCGGAGACGGCGGCCATCGCCACGTGCCCGAGCCCCATGCCTCCCCAGTCCGCCGGCATGTGGGGCAGCCACAGTCCCCACTCCTGCGCCGCCTTGCGCATCCGGATCACCTGCTTGACCAGGACCTCGCGCGAGTCCGGGTGCAGGTCGATCTCCTTCTCCGCCGGGCGGACGACGTCGTCCATGAACTTGCGCGTGTGGTCGATCGCGAGCTGGACGTCCTCATCGAAGCTGAAATCGATCGCCATGGATCCTCCTGGTGGGACGGGTCGTCGCCGCTGACTTCGGGGCAATCCTATCCGCCGGCGACGGCGGATGCAGGCTGATACGCTCGGACTGGAGGACGCTCATGGCGCAGCCCAGACACCGCTTCGTCGACGCGCACGGCACACGGCTTCACGTCGCCGAGCAGGGCGAGGGGCCGCTGGTCCTGCTCTGCCACGGCTTCCCCGAGTCGTGGTACTCGTGGCGCCATCAGCTCGACGCGCTCGCCGCGGCGGGATTCCGCGCGGTCGCGCCCGACATGCGCGGCTACGGCCGCAGCGCGCGCCCGCACGAGGTCGAGGCCTACGGCCAGCTCGAGCTGGTCGGCGACATGGTCGGCCTGGTCGCGGCGCTCGGCGAGAGCGAGGCGGTGATCATCGGCCACGATTGGGGCGCACCGGTGGCCTGGAACGCGGCTCTGCTGCGCCCGGACCTGTTCCGCGCCGTCGGCGCGCTCTCGGTGCCGCTCTCGCCGGCGCCGCCGCTCCCGCCCACGCAGCTGCTGAAGGCGCTCGCGGGCGACCGGTTCCACTACATCCTCTACTTCCAGGAGCCCGGCAAGGCGGAGCGCGAGCTCGAGGCCGACGTGCGCGGCTGGCTCGAGATGTTCTTCTACACCGCGTCGGGCGACGTGCGGATCGAGACCACCAAGCTCGGACAGCTGGCCAAGACCGCGAAGTTCTCGGACGGGTTCGCAAAGCCCGAGAAGCCGCCGGCCTGGCTCTCGGAGCAGGACCTCGACTTCTACGCCGGCGAGTTCGAGCGCACGGGTTTTCGCGGCGGTCTCAACTGGTACCGCAACATCGACCGCTCATGGCAGCAGATGCGCGCGCTGCGCGGCGCGCGGATCCGCGTGCCGGCGCTCTTCGTCGCGGGCGACCGCGACGGCGTGGTGATGGCCAATCCGCAGGCGGTGACCGACCTGGCCAAGACGGTGCCCACGCTGCGCCGCAGCGAGATGCTGCCCGGCTGCGGCCACTGGACCCAGCAGGAGCGGCCGCAGGAGGTGAACCGCATCCTGGTCGAATTCCTGCGCTCGCTCGGCTGAGCTCCTCGTCGACCCCGTCGCGCCGCGCGGAGGATTCACTTCCGTCCGAGCTCGCGGTCCAGGAACGCCAGCTGATCGGCCACGCTCTGCTCGAAGGCCGCGCCCGCGTAGATCTCGAAGTGGCCGATCGGGTAGCGCTTCAGCGTCGCGCGCTCGCCGAGCTCCCGTGCGGCCGCCTCGATCGCGCTGGCGGGCGCGAAGCGGTCGCGCTCGGCCATCTGCAGCAGCACTGCCGCCCGAACCTCGCGGGCCCGGCTGACCGGGCGGTACTTGTCGGCGCGGATCAGGATGCGCGCCGGGACTTGGTTCTCGTAGCCCGCGGGCGCATGCGCGCTGAAGAAGTCCCACGCCTCCTTGCCCGCGAGCACGGCGATGGTTCCGGGCCGACCGACGAACGGGACGTAGTGCGCCGGCAACCCCAGCCACGAGCGGACGAGATCGCGCTGGGCGTGCGCGATCGCCCGCAGCCCCAGGCCAATGGACTCGTCCTCGCGCTCCAGCTCCATCGCCGCCCGTCCGTCGAGGAACGGCACCTGCGCGATGACCGCGCGCACGCCGGGGTCCTCGGCCGCCGTCACGAGGACGTGGCCCCCTCCGAACGACGTGCCCCACAGGGCGATGCGCGAGGCGTCGATCTCGGGCCGGCCGCGCGCGAACTCGAGCGCCGCCGCCAGGTCGACCAGCTGGTCCGGGATCCAGAGCAGCTGCCGCGGCGCCCCTCCGCTCTCGCCCCAGCAGCGGTAGTCGAACGCCAGCGCCGCGTAGCCGGCCTCGCGGAACCGAGCCGCGTATTCCGGCACGGCCATCTCCACGGTGCCGCCGGCCCCATTGGCCATGACGACCGCGGGCACCGGCGCGGCCAGGTCGTCCGGCAGATACAGCCACCCGTTCACCGGAGTGCCGTTCACCTCGAACGCGACCCGCCTCCGGCCGAGCCCCGCGTCGGAGTCACCGCGAGCGACCGCAGCCGTGTCAGTCCCGAACGGCTGCGGTGGAACCGCCATGCCGGGCACCACCGCGACGATCGCCAGGTACGCCAGGAAGAGCGCGACGGCCGCGCCCACGGCCGTAAGCACCCGCCGGGCGATCCGTGCGCCGGACTTCATCGCGCCTCCCCGCGCTGCGCGCTCCGCTCGAAGCAGCGGCGTGGTGAGAATCCGCAGCTACGCATCCGCGGCGCCGCGGGCGAGCTTTCCGGTCGCGGTTTCGGGAAGCGAGTCGACGATGCGGAACTCGCGCGGGATCTTGTACGCGGGCAGGCGCTCGCGGCACCAGGCCGCGAGCTCGGCGCTCGTCGGCGGATTCGCGGGATCGGCCGGCTCGAAGTCGGCGATGGGAATCTCTCCGAGGTGCGCGTGCTCGCGCGCGCGGACGCGGCTGCGCCGGACCCGCGGATGCGCGTCGAGCACGGCCTCGACCTCCTCGCTGAAGAACTTCATCCCCGCCATGTTGATCCGGTTCGCGCGCCGCCCGACCAGGAACAGGTCGCCCTCGGCGTCGAACCAGCCCTGATCGCCGGTGCGGAAGCCGTCGGGCTCGAGCACGAGGCGCGCGGGCGTCCACGGATCGAGATACGCGTCGAAGCAGCCGGGCCCGCGGATGCAGATCTCGCCGGTTTTGTCGGGCGAAGTGGGCGGTGAGACCGGAAGCCCGTCCTCGCCGCGCAGCCAGACCTCGTAGTCGGGAAGGGGCCGGCCGAGCGAGCCGGGCTTGTGGGCCGCGCTCGCGGCGTTCAGAACCGGCAGGCCGACCTCGATGATGCCGAGCGCCTGCGCGACCGGCCTTCCGAAACGCGACGCGAAGGCGCGCGCGATCTCGGGGCGCAGGCCTTCCGCGGTCGAGATCGCGAGCCGCACGTCCGCGAGCTGCAGCTCGGAGGCATCCTTCGCGAGCAGGTTCATGTGGTACGGAGAGGCGTAGAGAATCGTCGCGCGCTCGCGCGAGGCGAGCTCGAGGATCGGCCGGGCGAGCGAAGCCGCGGGAAGCAGGATCGACGCTCCGTAGCGCAGGTAGAGCAGGATCGACACCACGAAGTGATGCGCCATCGGCAGCAGCCAGAGGATCCGGTCGCCCGGTCCGACGCCGAGCCCGCGATTGGCCGCGGCGAGTCGCGCGAGGATCGCCGCGTGACCGAGGATCACGCCCTTGCGCCGGCTGGTGGTGCCGGACGTGAAGCGCAGGTACGCGGGATCGAGCGCGGCGAAGTCGCGATCCGCGTTTGCGTCGACGGCGCGCGCCTGCGGGCGGACGACGAGCTCGAAGCCCGGCGCGCTCTCGCGCTCGATCGCGATCGCGTGCAGCTGTGCGCGCTCCGCGAAGGCCTCGAGCACCGCGCCCTTGTGGTCGTCGGCGATCGGCACCAGGCACGCGCGGCAGGAGAGGATCGCGAGCGCCAGCTCGATGAAGCCGCGACCCTGGCGCGCGACCAGGCCGACGCGCTGCGCGCTTCCGACTCCCGCCGAGCGCAGCTCCGCCTCGAGCGCGTCGACGCGCGACACGAGCTCTCGGTACGAGACGCGCTCGGGCGCGGCGCCCGCGCCGCCCGACACGACCAGCGCTGCCCTCTCGGGCGCGCGCAGCGCGTGCGCGCGGATCAGGTCGACGACGGTCTCGCTCACGTCGCGCGAGTTTGCTCGCGGACCCGCGCCGGCGCAATCGCGCCGAGCGCGACGCCCGCGTCCACCGCGAGCGCGGCCGCGCGACCGATCGCCTCGCCGGTCGCGAGCGACGTGCCGATCACTCGCAGCGCGCCGAGCGCCTCGTGCGTGGCCGACACGCAGCGCCCGGCCACGCCGAGCCGGGGATGCGTGCGCGAGACCAGCGCGCCGAGCGGAACCGAGCACGCGCCACGCGGGTATTCCAGGCTGGCGCGCGCGTGCGATTGCCACAGCTCGGGGGGCCAGGTCGAGACGGCGACCTCGTCGTCGCGCCGGACGCCATCGAGCACGTCGTCGGCCCCGAGCACGACCGGGCCGAGCGCGCGGCGCGTCTCGCGGATGCCGAGCCGCAGCGGGTGCTCGGCGATCCGACTCGCCGCGAAGCCGGGGCGCGAATCGCGCAGGAAAACCGCGATCGCCTCTGCGCCGGCACGCGCGCTCGCCTCGAGCGCGGCCACGCAGTCGGGGTCCAGCGGTCGCCACGCCTCGCCCTCGGGCCGCGCCAGGTTCAGCGTCACGAAGACCTGCCCCGGCTCGCCGCAGCTGCGCAGCACCACCGACTCCGCGAGCTGCGGAAGCGCGCCCGCGCGCGTGGCCGCCGCGAGCGCTGCGGTGAGGCGCACGCGCTCGAAGCCGGAGGTCGCTCCGGCCGCGACGCCCTCGATCCGGAAGACGTACGACGGGCACTGCAGCCGCGCCGGAGGCTCGATCTCCCAGTCGGCATGGCCGAGGAAGGCCACTGCCGCGTCGCCGCTGGCGTCGATCACCGCGCGTGCGCCAAGCTCGATCTCCCCGTCGGGACCGCGGAGCCGCAGCGCGCTCTCGCGCCGCGCGTCGGTCGCGAGCTCGACCGCGACCAGCTCCGCGTGCAGGCGCAGCGCGAGCGCGGGCTCCGCCCGACACCGATCGCCGTAGAGCGCGGAGAGCGCGGCGGGCGGCGCCGGCAGGACCCAGACCTTCCCCGCGCGCTCGGCCACGCCGCCGAGCGCGAGCGCGATCTCGCGCGGGACGCCGCCGTTGGCGAGGACCGGCTCGCCCGCATCCGCGGGCAGGTACAGGCCGCAGATCGTGTGGACCAGCGCGTGCGCGGCGTTTCCCCCGAGCCTCGCCTCGCGCTCGACCAGAAGCGTGCGCGCGCCGCAGCGCGAAGCAGCGAGCGCCGCCGCGACCCCGGCGCTTCCGCCGCCGATCACGGCCACGTCGAAGCGCGAGGCGTTCGCGGCCACCTTCACCCGCCGAGCAGGTCGGCGCGCAGCGCGCGCCGGAACAGCGCCGCCTCCGCGTCGGAGAACACGCCCTGCTGGCGCACGTGCGTGGTGTTCAGCCGCCCCGCGCGCAGCGAGAAGACCACGCCGCTTCCGGGCGAGGGCGGGACCGACGGCGCGTGGAAGGCGTTGCGGATCTCGCAGTCCAGGAAGCGCGTCATTCCGGGCAGGAACTCGTCGGTGTAGGCGAAGAAGAACGAGCAGAGCTCGCCCGCGAACGTGTGCCGCGCCATTCCGGTGTAGAAGCGGCGCGGCAGCCAGCGCGCGAAGTCCATCGCCGCGCTGCCGGCCTCGACGAGCTCCTCCTTGATCGCCGCGAGCCGCTGCGCCTTCAGCTGCGCGATCAGGCCCTCGAGGCTCTCGGCCTGCTCGGGAAACACCTGGAACCAGATCAGCGAGATGCGCGTGCCGAAGATCTCGCCCTGCCCGCCCTTCGCGCGCAGGTTCACCGGCAGCGGCACCACGAAGCTTCCCGGGTCGACGCCGCGCGCGCGAAACACCGCGTGGTGAGCGCGCACGCCCGCGGCCAGGTAGAAGAGCATCGGCGTGAGGAAACCCGCGCTCTGCTTCGCGCGCGCGACGATCCGCGCGGTCTCGTCGGGGGCGAAGCTCTCGACGTCGTAGCCGAGGTTCTGCGCGCGGCGCGCGAGCGGCCCCGCGAGCGACCTCGGCGCCCTCGCGGCGAACGAGCGCATCCGCGCCTGCCAGCGCAGCGCGTCGTCGCCGCGCGCCTTCGCGGTCTGCGCGGCCCGGGCCGTTCGCGCCTCGGCCTCCTCGGGCAGCTGGTCGGCCCGCCGCGCGCCGCGTCCGACCTCGTCGAGCCAGCGCACGAAGCGCTCGCTGCCGGAGCCGTCGAGCAGCATGTGCAGCCAGGTGAAGGCCACGTCGCTTCCGGCCGCGCCGCTGTTCCAGCGCACGACGTCGCAGCGCAGCAGATCGCCGCTCCGGCCGTCGAGGCGATCGTTCAGGCGCATCTGGATCGGCTCCGGAACCGCGCAATCCGGGCCGTCGGGGCCGGCTTCGCGCTCGTGCACCTCGATCCGCGGCGGGGTCGCGCGCGCCGCGAGATCCGTGCGGTACACCGGCGGCAGCAGGCCGAACGGCCGGCGGATCGGCGCGCGAAGCAGCGGCTGCGCGCGCGCGACCTCGGCCAGCAGCGCGCGCAGGCGCTGGAGATCGAGACCCGGCCCGAGTCGCAGCACCAGCTGCGACAGGTGGCTCGAGCCCGCGGTCCGGCGCACCTCGGCGTCGAAGGCGCGCAGGAAGCAGTCCGCGCCGGTGAGCGGAACCGGGCTAGCGGCCAGGGAGCTGGTCATGCACGCAGGCCGCCAGGGTCTCCGCGCTCGCGAGCGTCTTCTCGGTGAGCAGGCTCTCGTCGACCCAGACGCCCGTGCTCTCCTCGATCGCGAGCAGGAGCTGCGTCACCGCCAGCGAGTCGAGCCCCGCCGCGACGAGGTCGGACTGGGGCGTGAACTCGTCCCCCACCGAAAGCAGCTCGTCGCGGAGGATCTGGTGGATTCGGGTCGTCAGCGCTTCGCGGCTCCAGCTCATCGCGCCACCGTGTTTCGCACCGCGCCGCTCGGCTTGTCAAGGCGCGTTGAAACGCCGGATGCGCTCGTCTAGATTGCGGCGAGAATGCGACGCTTCGATTGGCGGCCGGCTCGCGATCCGGTGCAGCGGGCGCGATGAGGTTCCGCCGCGAGGCGCGACGCGACCGCTACGACGCGATCGTCGTGGGCAGCGGGCTGGGGGGCCTGAGCTGCGCAGCTCTGCTCGCGCGCGCCGGCCGGTCGGTGCTCGTGGTCGAGCGCCACGATCGCCCCGGCGGCTACGCGCACTCGTTCCGCCGCAACGGCTGCGTCTTCGACTCGGCGGTGCATCTGGTCGGCGGCTGCGAGCCGACGCCGTTCGAGGGCGGCGGGCTGCTGCACCGCGTGCTCGAGGCGGTCGGCGCCCGCGCGGAGCTGCGCTTCGAGCGGATCGATCCGCTCTACACCGCGGTCTACCCGGGCCTGGAGCTGCGGCCCAGGCTCGGCCTCGACGAGTTCGAGCGCTCGCACGCGCAGGTATTCCCCGCCGAGCGCAAGGGGCTTCACGACCTGCTCCAGGAGTGCCTTTCCATCCAGAGCGAGGCGCGGCGCGCGGCGGAGCTCGCCTCGCCGTTCGAGGTCATGCAGCGACCGGGGCGCTTTCCGACGCTGCTGCGCTACCGGCGCGCGACGCTTTCGCGAGTCATGGACGAGCATCTGGACGACGCGCGCGCGAAGGCGGCGTTCGCGACTTTCTGGCCGTATCTCGGCCTGCCGCCGCAGCGCGTCTCGTTCCTCTACTTCGCGACCATGCTGCTCTCGTACGTCGCCGAGGGCGCGTACTACTGCCGGGGCAGCTTCCAGCGGCTCGCGCGCGCTCTCGCGCGATCGGTCGAGCGCGACGGCGGCGAGGTGCTGCTGCGCAGCTCGGTGCGGCGCATCAGCGTCGAGGGCGGCCGGGCGACCGGCATCGTGCTCGAGAACGGGCAGCGCGTCGCGGCGCCCGTGGTGGTCTCGAACGCCGATCTGCGCCAGACGGTCTTCGAGCTCGTGGGGCCCGAGCACTTCTCCGCGCGCTTCCGACGGCCGCTGGCGCGGCTCACGCCGTCGATCTCGGCGTTCGTCACCTATCTCGCGACCGATCTCGACCTGGCCCGGCTCGGCGCGTCGCACGAGACGTTCGTGTACCCGGACTTCGACCACGAGGCCGCCTTCGGAGCGACGCTCGCGGGCCGGCCGGGCTGGTGGACCGCGACCGTGCCGACGCTCGCGGATCCTACGCTCGCGCCCGAGGGCACGCACCTGATGACGCTCACGACGCTGCTTCCCTACGGGGCGCAGCGCGACTGGCGCGCAGAGAAATCGGCGCGCGTGGACGCGATGATCCAGGTCGCGGATTCGCGCTTTCCCGGCCTGGCCGGATCGGTCCGCTTCGCCGAGGGCGGCACGCCGCGCACGCTGGAGCGCTATACACGGAACAGCGACGGAGCGATGTACGGCTGGGCGCTCTCCCCGGACCAGATCGGGCCGGGCCGGCCCGGGAACGAGACGCCGCTTCCCGGGCTCTGGCTCGCGGGTCACTGGGCGCAGCCGGGCGGCGGCGTCTACGGCGTGGTGACGTCGGGCGTGAACGCGGCGCGCGGGATCCTGGGGGTCTCGAGCGACGCCGAGCTCTTCGCAGCGCTCGCTGCGCGGGAGTGACGCGCGGCTACGAGATCGCGCCCCCGGCTCGCGAGAGCTCGCTGATCACCTGCGCGAGCGCGACGTCGCGTTCGGTGATTCCGCCGGACTCGTGCGTGACCAGGTCGATCGAGACGCGGCTCCAGACGTTGGACCACTCCGGGTGGTGATCGCGCTTCTCGGCCTCGAGCGCGACCCGCGTCATGAACCCGAACGCCGCGCTGAAGTCGGCGAAGCGCAGCTCCCGGTGCAGCTTGCCAGCGCGGATCGACCAGCCCGGCAGCGCCCGCAGGGCGCTCTCGATCTGCTTCTCGCCGAGCTTCGTGGGTGCGGCCATCCGCGGAGCCTCCCACCGGTTCGGGCGGGCGTCAAACCACGGACGAGTTCGCTAGCGTAGCCGCGTGGCGAAGAGTCGACGCAAGCTCGAACGGACGGAGGCTCGTCCCGGCGCGCTGTGGCTGGCGGCACTGCTCGGCGCGGCGTCGGCCGGCTGGGCCGCGTTCCAGTGGTGGCAGCTCGTGGTCGGACGGCGTGGCGGCGAGATCTTCTGCTCGCCGGTCGGCGGCGGTCACTGCGCCGAGGTCTGGGACTCCCCGTTCGCGGCCGCCGTGCACGCGTGGACGGGGCTGCCGGTCGCGGGCTGGGGCGTCGCCTGGGGTCTGGTCGCGTTCGCGCTTCCGCTCGTCGCGCGCGCGCGGCTCTCGCGCCGGCGAGCGGCCGAGATCTGGATCGCCGCGACGCTCTGCACCGGCGTCGCGGGCGCGCTCGGCGTGGCGGCGCTGATCGGCATCTCGCTGCGCTTCGGCGCGCTCTGCACCACCTGCGGGCTCACCTACCTGCTCATGCTCGGCTACGCGGCGCTGTGCTTCTACGGCGTGAGCAAGACGCTGCGCGCCGATCTGGCACACGGAGCGGGGCTGGCCGCCGGTGCGCTGGTCGTCGCGTTCGCGGTCCTGCTCGTGCCCGGACTGGGCACGCCGCAGAACCCGATGGGTGCGGGGGCGCGAGCCGTCTCCGAGGTCGCGCGGCTTCCCGCGGGGGGCAGCGACGACGCGGAGCTCGCTCGCTTCATCCGCGAGGCGTCCCCGGAGCTGCGCCAGATGCTTTCCGACACGCTGGCCGACTACGCGGCGAGCCCGGTCCTGACGCCGCCGCCCACGCGAACCGTGATCGGCCCGCCGAACGCGCGCCTGGCCCTGACCGAGTGGTCCGACACACTCTGCAGTCACTGCGCCCAGCTGCACCAGACACTCGAGCAGCTCCGGCAGCGCTTCGGCCACGACGCCTTCTCGCTCGCTCCCCACTACTACCCGCTCGATCCGGCCTGCAACGCGAGCGTCCAGCGCGAAAAGAGCAACCCCGTGCCCTGCACGAGCGCGCGCGCGCAGATCTGCGCCGAGGGCCGGCCCGGGGCGTTCGAGATGAGCGGCGAGCTGTTCCGGCGCCAGCGCGAGCTCTCCGAGCCGATCGTGCTCGAGATCGCCTCGCGGGTGTTGCCGCGCGCGGAGCTCGACGCCTGTCTGCGCGCGCCCGAGACCGAGCGCAAGCTCCAGGACGACATCGCCTGGGCGGTCGCGAACGACATCCACGGCACGCCCATGCTTCTGGTCGGAGGGCGCAAGACGCTGCCCTTCCCGCCGCTGCTCTACGCGCTCGCGCTCACGCGCGGCTCGCCCACGCACCCGGAGTTCGCCGCGCTCCCGCCGCCCAAGCCGCTGCCGAAGCACGAGCACTAGGCGCGGGAGCTCAGCCCCTCGGCCCGGTCGCGGGCGTCGGGTCGCGCTCCTCGAGGATGTTCTCCACGCGGTGGCGGATCATCGACTTCCACTGCGGGTGGGTGAGGATCCAGAAGCGCTCGGCGCGAATCGCCTCGAGCACCAGATCGCCGACGCGGCGCGGGTCGAGGCCGCTGGCGAGCATCGACTCGACCATCTTTCGGCGAATCTCGCCCTCGGGGCTGGTGCGGTCCTGCGGCAGGTGGTGGCGCACGGCCTCGGGCTGGTTGCGCTCGGACGACTCGAGGATCTTGGTGTTGATCCAGCCCGGGCAGAGCACCGACACGCGCACGCCCGGCTTCCCCTGCGCGGCGAGCTCGTTGAAGAGCGCCTCCGAGAGCGCGACGACCGCGTGCTTGGTCACGCCGTAGAGCGCGTTACCCGCGCCGCTGATCAGCCCGGCCATCGACGCGGTGTTCACGATCTGGCCCTCGCCCTGCTCGAGCAGGATCGGCGTGAACGTGCGCACGCCGTGGACCACGCCCATCAGGTTCACTCCGACGATCCATTCCCAGTCGTGGAGCGTGCTCTCCCAGGTCGGCACGCCGCCGTGTGCGACGCCCGCGTTGTTGCAGACCACGTGTACGGCGCCGAACGCGTCGAGCGCGCGCCGCGCGAGCGCGTCGACCTCGTCCTGACGCGAGACGTCGGTCGCGACCGGCAGCACCTCGGCGCCGGTCTCTTCGAGCTCGCGGGCGACGGAGCGCAGCCGATCCGCGTCGACGTCGGCCAGGACCAGCTTCATTCCCGCGAAGGCGAAGCTCTCCGCCATGCCGCGGCCGATTCCGCTCGCGGCGCCGGTGATCACGGCGACCTTGCCCAGGACTTCCTTCATCGCGCCCTCCCCTCGGTTTCGATCAGCGAAGCGTCGGAGTCAGCGCGTGCCGTGCCGGTGACAGTGCAGGCACGCGCCCGAGACTTCTCTCGTCAGGGTGTAGCTCGGCGGCTCCGCGGATACGCCGCGCCGCGCGGCTGCGAGGTCCGCGCGGAACTGATCGCGGTGCTCGTCGACCAGCGGGTGGTTCGTGCGGATGCCTTCGCGACCGAGCCGCCCGGTCGCGTCCTCCATGATCACGAGCAGGCGCGCGATCTCGTCGCGCTGCGCCGGGCCGACGCCCGCCGGATCGTTCACCAGCGCGTCGATGCGATTCACGTCGCGCGCCAGCTGCCACATCACCGACTTCAGCTGCTCCTTGGTGATGTAGTCGAAGTTCGGCCCGTAGGTCAGCGGCCGCATGAAGCTGCCGATCTTCGCGCAGCCGAGCATTCCCGCGCCGAGCGCGAGAGCCGTGACCAGGCCGAGAACCCTGCGCCGCATCCGTCCCCCTTTCCCGCGGACAGTACAATGCCGCGATGTCTTTCGTCGCTCGGCTTGGCTGGGTCGCTGTGGCGCTCGCGGGCGCCGGTTCGCTCGGGGTCGTCGCGCTCTCCCGCGGAGAGACGATCTCGAGCACCTGGTTCCTGGTCGCGGCGCTGTGCACGTACGCGCTGGGCTACCGCTTCTACTCGGCGTTCCTGGCCGCGCGCGCGCTCGCGCTCGACGACGCGCGAATCACGCCCGCGCACCGGCTCGCCGACGGCAAGGACTTCGTGCCGACCAACCGCTGGGTGGTCTTCGGCCACCACTTCGCGGCGATCGCCGGTCCGGGGCCGCTGGTCGGGCCGATCCTCGCGGCGCAGTTCGGCTACCTGCCCGGCACGCTCTACATCCTGATCGGGGTCGTGCTCGGCGGCGCGGTGCAGGACTTCACGATCCTGGTCGGCTCGCTGCGCCGCAACGGCAAGAGCCTGGGGCAGATGGTCCGCGAGGAGATCGGACCCGTCGGCGGCACCGCGGCCCTGCTCGGCGTGCTCGCGATCATGGTCATCCTGATCGGCGTGCTGGGGCTCGTGGTCGTGAACGCGATGTTCGGCAGCCCCTGGGCGACCTCGACCGTCGCGGCGACGATCCCGATCGCGCTGTTCATGGGCGTGTACATGGTCCGGATCCGCCCCGGGCAGGTGCTCGAGGCCAGCCTGATCGGCGTCGCGCTCGTGCTCCTGGCCGTGGTCGGCGGGCGCTGGATCGACGAGCACCAGGCGCTGCGCGCGTACTTCGACCTCGACAAGAGGTCGCTTGCGATCGCGATCATCGGCTACGGCTTCGTGGCGAGCGTACTTCCGGTCTGGCTCCTGCTCGCGCCGCGCGACTACCTGTCGGCGTTCGTGAAGATCGGCACGGTCGCGCTGCTCGCGGCTGGCCTGCTCTGGGTGCGCCCGGACGTGCAGCTCCCCGCGCTCACGAAGTTCATCGACGGGACGGGCCCGGTCTTCGCCGGAAAGGTCTTCCCGTTCTGCTTCATCACGATCGCCTGCGGCGCGATCTCGGGCTTCCACGCGCTGATCTCGAGCGGCACCACGCCCAAGCTTCTCGACCGCGAGAGCGACGCGCGCTTCATCGGCTACGGCGCGATGCTGATGGAGAGCTTCGTCGCGATCATGGCGCTGCTCTCCGCGGGCGTGATGCACCCGGGCGTGTACTTCGCGATCAACTCGCCGCCGTCGCTGATCGGGACCGACGTCGCGAGCGCCGCGCAGGTGATCAGCGGCTGGGGCTTCGCTCTCGACCCGGTCGCGTTCGAGGCGCTCACCCGAAGCGTGGGCGAGACCACGCTGCTCTCGCGCACCGGCGGCGCGCCGAGCCTGGCGGTGGGAATGGCCGAGATCTTCTCGCGCGCGCTCGGCGGCGATGCCATGAAGGCGCTCTGGTACCACTTCGCGATCATGTTCGAGGCGCTCTTCATCCTGACCACGCTCGACGCCGGAACGCGCGTCGGGCGCTTCATGATCCAGGACATGCTCGGCAATCTCTGGGCTCCGCTCGGGCGCACGTCGTCGCTTCCGGCCAACCTGCTCGCGTCGGGCCTGATCGTCGCGGGCTGGGGCTATTTCCTGTACCAGGGCGTGATCGATCCGCTGGGCGGGATCAACTCGCTCTGGCCGCTCTTCGGCATTGCCAATCAGCTGCTCGCGGCCACGGCGCTCGCGCTCGCGACGACGGTCTTCGTGAAATCGGCGCGGCCGCGCTTCGCGTTCGCGACCGGGATTCCGCTGGCCTGGCTGCTCTCGGTGACGATGACGGCGGGCTGGCAGAAGATCGTCGATCCCGACCGAAGGCTCGGCTTCCTCGCGCAGGCCGAGTACCTGTCGGGCCAGCTCGCGCAGGGCCTGGTCGCGCCCGAGAAGGTGCTCCAGACGCAGACCCTGATCTTCAATGCGCGACTCGACGCGGTGATCACGGGCCTGTTCATGCTCCTGGTCGCGATCGTGGTGCTGGACGCCGCGCGGGTGTGGTGGACGACCCTTCGGGGTGCGTCGTGAGCCGACTGCGACGCGCGCTCGCGGCCGTTCGCGACTTCCTGCGCGGCTACGTCGGGGCGACCGAGCTCGGCGCCGATCCGCGCCGCGCGCTCTGCGAGCACGGAGAGAAGCGCGGTCGCTGCTGCTAGCGACCCGGGTTCGCCTGGCGCACTTCCGCCCAGGCCCAGTCGAGCCAGGGCAGCAGCTCCTCGACGTCGTCGCGCTCGATCGTGGCGCCGCACCAGATGCGCAGGCCCGCCGGCGCGTCTCGGTAGCTCGCGATGTCGAGCGCCACGCCCTCCTTCTCGAGCAGCGCGACCAGCTTCTTCACCACGTCGGCGCGCGCGGCCTCGGCCTGCGCCTCGAACCAGGGGTCGACGATCTTCAGGCAGACGGAGGTGCAGGAGCGGGTCGTGCGCTCGCTAGCTAAGAACTCGATCCAGGGCGTGCGCGCGACCCAGGCCGCCACCACCGCGAGGTTGCCCTCGCTGCGCACGACCAGCGCGTCGAGCCCGCCGACGCGCTCGGCCCAGGCGAGGCCGTCGAGCGCGTCCTCGACGCAGAGCATGGACGGCGTGTTGATGGTCGCGCCGGAGAAGAGCTCGGAGTCGAGCTTGCCCTTCTTCGTCAGCCGGAAGATCTTCGGGAGCGGCCGCGGCGGGGTGTAGCTCTCCAGGCGCGCGACCGCGCGCGGCGAAAGCGCGAGCATGCCGTGCGCGGCCTCGCCGCCGAGCACCTTCTGCCAGCTCCAGGTCACCACGTCGAGCTTGCGCCAGGGAAGCTTCATCGCGAACACGGCCGAGGTCGCGTCGCAGAGCACGAGCCCGGAGTGCGTCTCCGGGATCCAGCCGTCGTCGGGCACGCGCACGCCCGAGGTCGTGCCGTTCCAGGGGAAGACCACGTCGCGGTCGAAGTCGACCTGCGACAGGTCGGGAAGCTCTCCGTACGGCGCCGAGAGCACGCGCGCGTCGAGCCGGAGCTGCTTCGTCAGGTCCGTGACCCACTCCTGGCCGAAGCTCTCCCAGGCGAGCACGTCGACCGGGCGCTCGCCGAGCAGTGACCACATCGCCATCTCGAACGCGCCGGTGTCGGAGGCCGGCACGATCGCGAGCTTGTAGTCGGCGGGCATGCCGAGCAGGCGGTGACTGCGCTCGATCACCGCCGCGAGCCGCTCCTTGGGCTGCTTCGCGCGGTGCGAGCGACCGACCAGGGCGTCCTTCAGCGCGTCGAGGCTCCAGCCCGGGCGCTTCGCGCAGGGGCCGGAGGAGAATTCGGGGCGACTCGGGCGATCGTTCGGCTTGGTGGGGCGCATCGTGGCCGCAGGCTACTGATTCGACCGGGGGCGCGCATCTGTGCTACTAGACGGCCGCCCGCAACCGGGAAGAGGGAGCCCGTCCGATGCACAAGTTCGTCCCGCGCTTCGTTTGGTCCGGCGCCGCCGCGGCGCTCCTTTCGATCCTCGCCGCCGCCTCGGCGCACGCGAGCGAGGCGTCGCTCGTGCTGCCGAGCTTCGCGGACCCCGCCTTCTTCGGCGGCTCGACCAGCGGCGCCAGCATCCTCATGTGGGGCCTGCTGGTCTGCGCCCTCGGGATGGGCTTCGGACTGTTCCAGTACATGCAGCTCCGGAACATGTCGGTCCACAAATCGATGCTCGAGATATCCGAGCTCATCTACGCGACCTGCAAGCAGTATCTCGTCACGCAGGGCAAGTTCATCGCGATCCTCTGGCTCTTCATCGGCGCGGTCATCGTGCTCTACTTCGGGTTCCTGATCCAAGACGCCGAGATGACTCCGTTCCGGGTCGCCATGATCCTCGGCTTCAGCCTGATCGGAATCGCCGGCAGCTACGGGGTCGCCTGGTTCGGCATCCGCGTGAACACCTTCGCGAACTCGCGCACCGCGTTCGCGAGCCTGCGCGGCAAGCCCTTCCCCACCTATTCCATTCCGCTCCAGGCGGGAATGTCGATCGGCATGGTGCTGATCTCGGTCGAGCTGCTGATCATGCTGGCGATCCTGCTCTTCGTGCCCGGCAGCTTCGCCGGCCCCTGCTTCATCGGCTTCGCGATCGGCGAATCGCTCGGCGCGGCCGCGCTGCGCATCGCCGGCGGCATCTTCACCAAGATCGCGGACATCGGCTCCGACCTGATGAAGATCGTCTTCAAGATCAAGGAGGACGACGCGCGAAACCCGGGCGTGATCGCGGACTGCACCGGCGACAACGCGGGCGACTCGGTCGGCCCCTCGGCGGACGGCTTCGAGACCTACGGCGTGACGGGCGTGGCGCTGATCACCTTCATCCTGCTGGCGTCCCACGACCCCCAGGTCCAGGTGCAGCTTCTGGTCTGGATCTTCGCGATGCGCATCATGATGGTGATCGCGAGCCTGGCCGCCTACTTGATCAACGACGCGATCGCCCGCGGGCGCTACGCGAACTCCGACCACATGGACTTCGAGCAGCCGCTCACGTTCCTGGTCTGGCTGACCTCGATCGTCTCGGTGGTGCTCACGTACATCGTCTCGTACGCGCTGATCGCCGACCTCGGTGACGGGACGCTCTGGTGGAAGCTATCCACGATCATCACCTGCGGCACGCTCGCGGGCGCGATCATCCCCGAGCTCGTGAAGGTCTTCACGTCGGTGAACTCTCGCCACGTGCGCGAGGTCGTGACGAGCTCCCGCGAGGGCGGCGCGTCGCTGAACATCATCTCCGGCCTGGTCGCGGGCAACTTCAGCGCCTACTGGATGGGCATGGTGATCGTCGCGCTGATGGGCATCGCCTGGGGCGTCTCGACGATGGGGCTGCAGGCGCTGTTCCCGATCGCCGGCTCGATGATCGACGCCTCGCCGGTCTTCGCCTTCGGCCTGGTCGCATTCGGCTTCCTGGGCATGGGCCCGGTCACGATCGCGGTCGACAGCTACGGGCCGGTCACCGACAACGCGCAGTCCGTCTACGAGCTCTCGCTGATCGAGGCGATCCCGAACGTGAAGTCCGAGGTGAAGCGGGACTTCGGCTTCGAGCCGAGCTTCGAGCGCGCCAAGGAGTTCCTCGAGGAGAACGACGGCGCCGGCAACACGTTCAAGGCCACCGCGAAGCCGGTGCTGATCGGCACCGCGGTCGTGGGCTCCACGACGATGGTCTTCTCGATCATCCTCTCGCTCACCAACGGCATGACCACGGATCTCGAGAACCTCTCGCTGATCCACGCGCCCTTCCTGCTCGGCCTGATCACGGGCGGCGCGATGATCTACTGGTTCTCGGGCGCGTCGATGCAGGCGGTCTCGACCGGCGCCTACCGCGCGGTCGAGTTCATCAAGCAGAACATCCGGCTCGAGGGCGTCGAGAAGGCGTCGGTCGAGGACAGCAAGAAGGTGGTCGAGATCTGCACGATCTACGCGCAGCGCGGCATGTTCAACATCTTCCTGGCGATCTTCTTCGGCACGCTGGCCTTCGCCTGCGTAGAGCCATTCTTCTTCATCGGCTACCTGATCTCGATCGCGATCTTCGGCCTGTACCAGGCGATCTTCATGGCCAACGCGGGCGGCGCCTGGGACAACGCCAAGAAGATCGTCGAGACGGAGCTGAAGGCGAAGGGCACGCCGCTCCACGACGCCTGCGTGGTGGGCGACACGGTCGGCGACCCGTTCAAGGACACCTCGTCGGTGGCGCTGAACCCGGTGATCAAGTTCACCACGCTGTTCGGGCTGCTCGCGGTCGAGCTCGCCGTCGAGCTGGGGCACAGCAACCCGGCACTCACGCACGTGCTCGCGGCGGGCTTCTTCGTCGTCTCCGCGTACTTCGTCTACCGCTCCTTCTACGGCATGCGGATCGAGGGCGCCTCGGCCTAGCGCGAAGCCGCTGCGGTGTAGACTCGCGCCGTGCCGGAAACGCTCGACGCGGGTCTGATCGCCGAGATCACGCTGCGCACGCTCGCGGTCTGCGGGGCCGCGCTCGCGTTTGCGGTCGCGGTCGGAGTTCCGATCGGGGTCTGGCTCGGCGCGCGGCGCTTCCCCGGCCGCGCGGCGATCGTGGCGCTGGTGAACTCCGGCATGGGCGCGCCGCCGGTCGTGGTGGGCCTGCTCGTGGCGCTCTTGCTCTGGCGAAGCGGGCCGCTCGGCGCGCTCGGGCTCATGTACTCGCAGCCGGCGATGGTCTTCGCGCAGGTCCTGATCGCGCTGCCGCTGGTGGTCGGGATCACGCTCGCGGCGGTCGGCGCGCTCGACGAGGACTGGGCGCTCCAGGTGCGGACGCTGGGCATCCCGCGCCGCTACCGCGCCTGGCTTCTGCTGCGCGAGATCCGCATGGGGCTGCTCGCGGCCGTGATCGTCGCGCTCGGCGGCATCCTCTCCGAGGTCGGCGCGGTGATGATGGTCGGCGGCAACCTCGAGGGCGAGACGCGCGTGCTCACGACCGCGATCCTGATGCACACGCAGATGGGCCGCTTCGAGACCGCACTCGCGCTCGCGGGCGTGCTGCTTCTGCTGATGCTCGCGCTCGCCGGGCTGCTCACCTGGATCCAGCAGGCGGACCGGCGGTGAGCGGGCGCGTGATCGTGCGGGCGCGCGAGCTGGTCGTGCGGCGGCGCTCGCGCGCGGCGCGCTTCGAGCTCCGCGTGCCCGACCTCGAGCTGCGCGCGGGCGAGGTGCTCTGCGTGCTCGGGCCCAACGGCGCCGGAAAGAGCACGCTGCTGCGCGCGCTCGCGGGCCTCTCGCCGCCGATCGCCGGCTCGATCGAGCGCGGGGCGGACCGGGTGACGATGGTCTTCCAGCGGCCGGTCGCACTTGCGGGAACGGTCGGGCACAACCTGCACGCCGCGCTCTACGGATCGGGGCTCTCGCGCGCCGAACGCGACGCGCGCCGTGCGCGCGCGCTCGCGCGCTTCGGCATCACACACCTCACGACGCGGCGCGCCGCCGCGCTCTCGGGCGGCGAGCTGCGCAGGCTCGCGCTGGCGCGCGCGTTCGCGCTCGAGCCCGCGGCGCTTCTGCTCGACGAGCCCTTCGAGGATCTCGACGCCGCCGCGCAGGAGTCGCTCTCGCTCGACCTGCGCGCGGCGCTGGCCGAGACCGGCGTCGCAGTCGCTCTGGTGACCCACGACCTGCGCCGCGCGGTCTCGATCTCGGATCGACTCGCGGTGCTGCACGGCGGGTGCGTACGGCAGGTCGGCGCGACGGCCGAGGTGCTCGAGCGCCCTGCGACCGCGACGATCGCGCGGCTGGTCGGAATGTCGAACCTGGTGCCGGGCGTCGTGGCGGAGGACGGCCGCAGCATCGCGATCGACGCCGAGCACCGGCTCGCGGCGGCCTGCGCATTCCCGCCCGGGACTCCGGTGCTCGCCGGGCTTCGGCCCGAGCGGCTCAAGCTCGACGTCGGCCGCGGCGAGACCGAGCGGCTCAAGCTCGACGTCGGCCGCGGCGAGACCGAGCCGATCGGAAAGGGAATCGTCCGGCGCGTGGTTTCCGACGGACTTCTGTGTACGGTCGCGATCGCCTGGGCCGGCCACGAGCTGCGCACGCATCTGGTCGCGGGCCGCGGCCTCGCGAAGACGCTCGCCCCCGGCGACGCGGTGCTGCTCTCGGCGCAGGCGGGCGACGTGCACGTCCTCGCGCGCGACTCGGGCGCGGATCAGGACGCCGCGTCGAGCTCCGGCGCGGCATCTGCGAGCGCCTCCAGGAACAGATCGACCGTGAGGATCTCCGGCAGCACGACCGGCCGATCCGGGGCGCCGGGCGAGTAGACCAGATACAGCGGCACGCCCGCCTTGCCGAAGCGCGCGAGCTCGAGTCGGATCGCCTCGTCGCGGCGCGTCCAGTCGCCGGCGAAGACCTCGAAGCCGAGCCGCGCAAGCGCCTCGCGCACGCGCGCGTCCGCAAAGACGATGTGCTCGTTCACCTTGCAGGTCAGGCACCAGTCCGCGGTGAAGTAGACGAAGACGGGCTTGCCACTCGCCAGCGCCTCGCCGATCTGCTGCGGCGCGAACGCGCGCGCGCTCGCGACGCCCGCCTCGGGCTGCGCGGGCAGATCGCTCCGGGCTCCGGCGACCGGAAGCGCGCCGAGGCCGAGGGCTGCGAACCCGATCAGCGAGATCAGGGCCAGACGCGCGACGCCCGGACGCTCCGCGCGCTGCAGCGTCCCGAAGAGCCAGGCTCCGGCGGCGACGACGAGCAGGTACGCGAGCAGCGCCGTCTGCGCGCCCGCTCCCGCCGAGCGCCCCATGATCCAGAGCAGCCAGACGACCGTGCCGAGGAGCGCGAAGCCGAGCCCCGCGCGCAGGTGCAGCATCCAGCGTCCGCTGCGCGGGATGAAACGCGCCCAGCCCGGCACCAGCGTCACGAGCACGAACGGAAGCGCGAGACCGACGCCGATCGCGAGGAAGATCGCGACGATCAGCGGCCAGGGGCTCGCGAACGCGAAGCCCACGGCCGTGCCCAGGAACGGCGCCGAGCAGGGCGTCGCCACGACCACCGCGAGCAGCCCCTCGAAGAAGCTGCGCCGCGCGCCGACCGCGCTCTCGCCCGCGGCGGCCAGGCGCGTCACGTCGAAGCCGATCTCGTAGACGCCGAACAGGTTCAGCGCGAAGACGACCAGCACCGCCGCCACCGCCGCGACGAAGAGCGGCTCCTGGAACTGGAAGCCCCAGCCGACGGAGGTTCCCGCGGCGCGCAGGGCGCCGACGACCCCCGCGAGCGCGAGCATGGTCACCAGCACGCCGGCGAGATAGGCGACACCGTATTGGATCACCACGCCGCGATGCTTGTGCGCGAGCTCCGCGATGCCGAAGACCTTGATCGCCAGCACCGGCAGCACGCACGGCATCAGGTTCAGGATCAGCCCCCCCGCGAGCGCGAGCAGGAGCGCGCGCCAGAGCGGGACCGCGAGCGCGGGGCTCGCCAGCTCCGCGGGCTCGAGCCACGGGCTGTCCAGCGCGAGTACGTTCGCGCCCGCCTCCGCGCGCGGAAGCGGCAGATCGACCTCGACGTACGCGGGCCGACCGTCGCGGTCGAGCGCGAGTGCGCCGCGCAGCCGTTCACCCGCGTCGTGCGGAGAATCCGCGGCCGCGCGGCCCGAGAGCGTGAGCAGGAATCCGCCCGCCAGGAAGTCGGGGCGGCGTCCTCCCGTGACCTCGAGCTCGACGCCGTCGATCCGGTCCGGAACGAACGCGCTCGTAGCATTGCGCGTTCCCGGCGCGAGCGTCGGGCAGTCCGCCGGATCCGCGCCCGGCGCGGAGCAGCCGCGCACGGCGAGCGCCGCGCGGAACTCGTCGCCGGGCCGGATCGCCGAGCGCGAGTAGACCGCCTCGAGCTCGAGTCCGAGCTGCGCCGGGTCGCGCGGGACCCGCGCGCTCCACGCCTCGAAGAACGCGTGCGTCTCCGGATCGGGAAGCGCCGGCTCGGGATCGACGCGGACCGTGCGGCGCAGCCGCGCCTCGCCGGGGATGCACTGCACCTCGCAGGCGAGGAACTCCACGTGGACCTGGATCTCGACCTCGCCGCGCGTCTCCGGCGCGAAGACCGCCTCGGAGATCAGCATCACCTCGCGCGAGTAGCCGTAGGTCGTGACGAAGCCGTCGGCCTCGCGGAAGACCTCGGGGAACGGCCACGCGATCGGGGCGACCTGCGCGCCGTCGATCGTCCAGGTGAGCTTGGTCGGCAGCCCCGACTGACCGGAGTTTCGCCAGTAGACGTGCCAGCGGCGGTCGAGGTTGAAGTGCACCCCGAGCCGCAGCGGCTCTCCGGGGGCGACCGACTCGCTCTCCACGTACAGGCGGGCCTCGACCCGCGCGTCGTCGCCGTCCGCAGCTCCGACCCCGACCGCGGACTCGGGCAGCTCGGGAAGCGCCCGGGCGGAGCCCGCCGCGAGCAGGCCGAGCAGCAGGATCGGAATCGCCAGGCGCATCGTCCGCCAGAATCTACAGGAGCCCGACCGCGCCGGCTCCGGCCTTGACACCACCGGGTCGGGCTCGATCGTCTCAGTCGACGGCGACGGTCCGCCGACCGCCGCACGGAGGTATCGAATCGAATGAAACGCGTGGTCCTGTTCATCGTCACCAACCTGGCCGTTCTCGTGGTTCTCGGGATCGTCGCGCGGCTGCTCGGGGTGGACCGGGCCGTGCCGGGTCAGTACGGCGCCCTGCTCGCGTTCGCGGCGATCTTCGGCATGGGCGGCTCGTTCATCTCGCTTGCGATCTCGAAGTGGAGCGCGAAGCGGATGATGGGCGTGAAGGTGATCGCGGAGCCGCGCGGCGACGCGGAGCAGTGGCTCGTGAACGCCGTGGCGCGCCACGCGCAGGCGGCGGGAATCGGCATGCCCGAGGTCGGCATCTTCGACGCGCCGCAGCCCAACGCGTTCGCGACCGGCGCGCGGCGCGACTCGGCGCTGGTCGCGGTCTCGACGGGGCTGCTCCACTCGATGAACCGAGAGCAGGTGGACGCGGTCCTCGGCCACGAGATCTCTCACGTCGCCAACGGCGACATGGTCACGCTCACGCTGATCCAGGGCGTGCTCAACACCTTCGTGATGTTCCTGTCGCGCGTGATCGGGGGAATCGTCGACAAGGCGGTGTTCCGCTCCGAGCGCGAGCACGGCCCCGGCTACTTCCTGTCGGTGATGGCGCTGCAGATCCTCTTCGGGCTGCTCGCGAGCGTGGTCGTGTTCTGGTTCTCGCGCCAGCGCGAGTTCCGCGCGGACGCCGGCGGCGCGCGCCTTGCGGGCCGGCCGAACATGATCTCGGCGCTCGAGCGCCTGAAGGCCGCGCACGAGCAGCCGCTCCCCGATCAGCTCGGCGCGTTCGGGATCTCGGGCGGTGGCAAGGCGATCTCGCGCCTGTTCATGACCCACCCGCCGCTCGACGAGCGGATCGCCGCGCTGCGCGCGATGCAGGGCTAGTCGGCCTTCGCCGGCCCTCCAGCCCGGATCGCAGCGGCGACCTCGCGCGCGATCTCCTGGCGGACGGTGGCGGCGTCGTCCGGCGTGCGGTCGTAGCTCGCGGACCAGATCTCGGAGGCGTCCGCCGCGCGGATCAGGCGGGCGGTGATCCGGACCTGATCTCCCGAGCGGCGCACGCTGCCGGAGACGACCGATCCGATCCCGTCCTTTCGGGCGATCTCCGCGGACGGGCGCGTGACCACGCGGAGCGCGTCGACTCCCGAGAGCGTCTGGATCAGCTCCTCGGCGATGCCATCCGCGAGCCGCGCAGGGTCCGCGTCGGGTCCGACGTTCTCGAAGGGAAGCACGGCGACCGAGGCGAGCGGAGCGACGGAGGGCCCCGGAGCGCGCCAGATCGTCGTCAGGTAGGCGACTCCGGCGAGCCCGATCATGCCCGGGGCGACCAGCGCCCCGAGGACCAGGAGCACCAAACGTCGGAATTCGGGCTGTCTCGCGGCGGGCGCGGCGCTGCGAACGAGATAGGCGCGTAGGGGCGCAGGCGCCTGCTCCAGCGTCTGCTCGCCCAGATCCTGAAAGCGAAGCTCGAGCTTCCTGTCGAGCTGTGCGCGAACCGCCTCGGAAATGCAGATCGCCCCCGGCGCCGCCAGATCCCGCAGCCTCGAGGCGACGCTCGCCGGCCGCTCGCCGCTGTGCACGCCGATCCTGGACTCGGCGCCCGCGATCGACGAGATCTCGCGCGCGCAGGCCACCGCCGCCGCCGCCGTCGCGAACTCCGCCATGAACTCGCCGTCGCCGCTCTCGAGCACCCGACCCTGGTGCTCGCGGAAGATCGGCCCGAGTTCTTCGCGCCAGGCCATGCTCGGGTCGGCGCCGCACACGTTGCCGCTCAGGATCGCCGGGGGTCTTCGCTGCTCTGCACTCGAGGTCATGCCTCCTCCTACTACCGCGGCGAGCCGCGCTTGCCACCCTCGCGCGCGGCGCGGCGGTAGCCCGGACGTGTGGCGCGCTCGGCGGCGTCCTGCGCCTCCTGCCGGCGCGCTTCGATCGCCTCGCGCGGCGGGCGCGAGGGGATCAGGCAGTCGGGTCCGTCCCCGATCAGATCCGCGCGTCCGGCCTGCTCGAGCGCCTGGTGCACCGTGAAGTAATTCTCGGGCGCGAAGAACTGCAGCAGCGCGCGCTGCACCTTCCGGTCGTGCAGCTTGCGCGCGGTCTCGACCGGCTTCATCGAGAACGGATCGAGCCCCGTCCAGTACATGCAGGTCGCCAGGTCCATCGGCGCGGGGATGAAGTCCTGCACCTGCCGCGGCCGGTAGCCGCGCTGCTTCAGGAAGATCGCGAGCTCGATCATGTCCTCCACCGTCGAGCCCGGATGGCTCGCGATGAAGTACGGCACCAGGAACTGCTCCTTGCCGGCGCGGCGCGACGCCGCCTCGAAGCGCTCCGCGAACTCCTCGAAGGCCTCGATCCCGGGCTTCTTCATGCGCGCGAGCACTCGCTCCGAGACGTGCTCCGGAGCGACCTTGAGATGGCCGCCGACGTGGTGGGCGGCGAGCTCGTCGAGGTACTCCGGGTCCTTCCGCGCCAGGTCCATGCGGATGCCCGAGGCGACGTGCACCTTCACCACGCCCGGCACGGCGCGCGCCTCGCGCATCAGCGCCTTGGTGGGCTCGTGGCTGGTGCCGAGCAGCTTGCACACCGTCGGGTGTACGCAGGACAGGCGCCGGCAGACCGCCTCGGCCTCGGGCTTCGTGCAGCGCATCCGGTACATGTTCGCGGTCGGCCCGCCGAGGTCGCTCACGTGCCCGGAGAAGCCGGGGGTCTGCGCGAGCGCGCGGACCTCGCCGAGGATCGACTCGGGGCTGCGGCTCTGGATCGCTCGGCCCTGGTGCATCGTGATCGAGCAGAACGAGCAGCCGCCGAAGCACCCGCGCATGATCTGGATCGAGTCCTTGATGATCTGCCAGGCCGGGATCTCCTCCGTGTAGCGAGGATGGGGCCGACGCGTGTACGGCAGGTCGTAGAGCGCGTCCATCTGCGCCTCGGAGAGCGCGAGCGTCGGGGGATTCACGACCAGCATCCGGTCGCCGTGCTTCTGCAGCAGGCGGCGGGCGTTGCGCGGGTTCGTCTCGCGGTGCATGTCGTGGGTCATCACGGCGAAGGCGGATTTGTCGGCGACGACGCTCTCGAAGCTCGGCAGGACCACGTCCCGGTCCGATCCGCTCGCGCCGCCGAAGTGGTGCGTCGGAACGGCCTCGGACTTCCCGAGCAGGTACGCGAGCCCGCGCAGGTCGCGGAGCCCCTCGACGCCGAGACCCGCGTCGAGTCGCCGCGCGATCTCGAGAATCGCCACCTCGCCCATCCCGTACACCAGCGCGTGTGCCTTCGACGTGACCAGGCTGCTCGGCCAGACCTTGTCGGACCAGTAGTCGTAGTGCGCGATGCGGCGCAGCGAGCCCTCGACGCCGCCCGCGATCACGGGCACGCCCGGGAACGCCTCGCGGCAGCGCTGCGCGTACACGGCGAGCGCGCGGTCGGGGCGCAGGCCGGTGCGCCCCCCGGGCGAGTACGCGTCGGCGTTGCGGCGCTTCCGGTTCGCCGTGTAGTGGTTGATCAGCGAGTCCATGTTGCCCGCGCTCACGCCGAAGAAGAGCCGCGGCTGGCCGAGCGACCGAAACGCTTCGGCGCTTCGCCAGTCGGGCTGGGGCAGGATCGCGACGCGGTAGCCGTTCGCCTCGAGCCAGCGGCCGAGGATCGCCGCCGCGAACGACGGGTGGTCGATGTACGCGTCGCCCGAGACCAGCACGACGTCGGGCTGCGTCCAGCCGCGCGCGCGGATCTCGTCCGCGCTGGTGGGCAGGAACTCGTCGCTGGAGGCGGGCTTCGTGCGGCGCATGGGGGCCGCGGAGTATAGCCTCCGCCGCGTGAGCGAAGAGATCCCTCCCTGCCCGCACCGCCCGCCCTGCCCCGGCTGCCCGAATTACGGCGAGCCGGGGATCGCGCGCGGAGCGGCGCTGCGGCTCGCCGAGCTCGCGTCTCGCGCGGGCCTGCCCGGGCCGGAAGTCCACGTCGGCGCGGCGCTGGGATTTCGCACCCGCGCCAGGCTCGCGGTTCGCGGCCGCGCGCGCGCGCCGAAGCTCGGGATCTTCGCGGAGGGAACGCACCGGGTCACCGACATTCCCCGGTGTCGGATCCACCACCCGCTCGTGAACGAAGTCGCCGCCGCACTGCGCCGCGCGATCCGCGCCAGCGGCGTGGCGCCGTATGGCGAGGACTCGAAGCTCGGCCAGCTCCGCTATGCGCAGATCGCGGTCGAGCGCGCCACGTCGCGCGCGCAGGTCGTTCTGGTCGGAAACGACGCGACCCCGGATCCGCTGCGCTCCACCTTCACGGCGCTCGAGCGCGAGCTCGGGCCGCGGCTCTCGGGGCTGTTCTGGAACGGAAATCCCGGCGGCGCGAACGCGATCCTCGGGCCGCTCTGGGAGCGCGTCTCGGGCGAAGAGGCGCTGCGCGAGACGATCGCGGGCGTCGACGTGTTCCAGCCGCCCGGGGCGTTCGGCCAGAGCCACGCCGGGCTCTTCGAGGTTCTCGCGAGCCGGGCGCGAGCGGCGGTTCCCGACGGCGCGCGCGTGCTCGAGCTCTTCGCGGGCACGGGCGCGATCGGGCTCGGCCTGCTCGGACGCGCGCGGAGCGTGGCGCTGAACGAGATCTCGGCGCACGGGCTGCGCGGGCTGGAGCTCGGAATCGCCGCCCGGCCCGCGGACGAGCGGTCGCGCGCAGAGATCCTGCCCGGCGACGCGGCCGACTTCGCCGATCGTCTCGGATCGGCGGACTCGGCGATCGTAGATCCCCCGCGGCGCGGCCTCGGGCCCGCGCTCGTCGACGCGATCCGGGCGCATCCCCCCGCGCAGCTCGTGTACGCGAGCTGCGGCCTCGACGCGTTCCTGCGCGAGGCCTCGCGCTGGCTCGACGCGGGCGTGCTCGAGCTGCGGCGGCTGGAGTGCTTCGCCCTGTTCCCGTACACCGAGCACGTCGAGACGCTGGGGGTGTTCGCCCGCCCGTAGCCGGCGGCGCACTGCCGGCCGAGTCGAGGGCTGATAGGATGCCCGCGCAGCGCGAAGGAGGAACGAGATGAAGGTCGATGCAGGATTGCTGGGCGGTCTCGAAGAGGTGCCGAGGCGCATTCGCGAGCTCGAGGCCGCAGGCTACGACGGCGCGATCACGGCCGAGACGTCGCACGACCCGTTCTTTCCGCTGCTCCTTGCGGCCGAGCACAGCACGCGGATCGAGCTCATGACCTCGATCGCGGTGGCGTTCGCGCGCAACCCGATGATCCTGGCGAACCTTGCGCACGACCTGAACGCGTTCTCGAAGGGGCGCTTCATCCTCGGGCTCGGCTCGCAGATCCAGCCGCACATCACCAAGCGCTTCAGCCAGCCGTGGTCGCACCCGGCCGCGCGGATGCGCGAGCTGATCCTGGCCATGCGCGCGATCTGGGCCTGCTGGTACGAGGGCAAGAAGCTCGAGTTCCGCGGCGAGTTCTACACCCACACGCTGATGACGCCGATGTTCACGCCCACCGACACGCAGCACGGCGTGCCGCGCGTGTTCCTGGCCGCGGTCGGGCCGCTGATGACCGAGGTCGCGGGCGAGACCGCGGACGGAATGATCGCGCACGCCTTCACCACCGAGCGCTACCTGCGCGAGGTGACGCTTCCCGCGCTCTCGCGCGGGCTCGCGAAGTCCGGCCGCGCGCGCAAGGACTTCCAGATCGCCTTCCCCGCGTTCGTGGTCACCGGCGCCGACGAGAAGTCGTGGATGGCGCAGCGAACCGCCGTCTGCAAGCAGATCGCGTTCTACGGCTCGACGCCGGCCTATCGCCCGGTGCTCGAGCTGCACGGCTGGGGCGGGCTGCAGGGCGAGCTCAATGGCTTGAGCAAGCAGGGCAAGTGGGACGAGATGGGCGAGCGCATCGACGACCGCATCCTCGAGGCGTTCGCGATCGTCGGCACGCCCGACGAGATCGTGCCCAAGCTCGCGTCGCGCTACGGCGACGTGGTCGACCGCGTCACGCTCACGTTCGGAGGCGGCGGGAAGCAGAGCCCGCGCGAGCTGATCGCGAAGCTTCACGGCTAGGTCCCGCCGCATGGGCTGCATGGTCGACGCGATCTGCCCGTGCGGGTACGAAGCCCGCGACCTGCTCGAGGGCGGCGGGATGTCGGGGCCGGAAAGCGAGCGGCGTCTCGCTCGCTGCGATCGCTGCCGCGAGATCGTGTCGGTTCGCGCTGCGAGCTTCGCGCGCGGCTGTCCGAGGTGCGGAGGGGAGCTGGCGCCCCCGGTCGAGTGCCCGCGCTGCCGCAGCGCCGCGCTCGAGCTCGTCCCGACCGGAGAGTGGGACTAGGAGCGCGCCGCTTCACGTGTACAATCCCGCGGCGCGAAACGGGGGTGGACGGGATGGACGCATCGCAGTGGCTGGCGCTGGGCATCTTCGCCGTCACGATCGCGGCCGTCGTCAGCAACCGGATCGACAGCACGCTCTCCGCGCTGCTCGGCGTGAGCGCGATGATCTGGCTCGGCGTGATGACGGAGGTCGACGCGTTCGGCTACGTCGACTGGAACGTGATGTCGATCCTGGTCAGCGTCTGGCTGATCGCGGGCTACTTCGGGCACAGCGGCGTGCCGAGCTGGCTCTCGCTGCAGGCGCTGCGGCTCTCCGGCGGGCGGCCGGGGCTGCTGGTGATGATCCTCGCTTTCCTGGCCGGGATCATCTCGATGTTCGTCGACAACGTCGTGACCATCCTGATGATGACGCCGGTCGCGCTGCCGCTGGCGCGCGCGATGAAGCTCGCCGCCGCGCCGGTGATCCTGATGATCGGCTTCGGCGCGAACTTCATGGGCACCGCGCTGATCATCGGCGACCTGCCGCCGCAGATGCTGCACGGCGTGGCCGGCGCGGAGTTCTTCGACTTCATCTGGCAGTTCGGCCGGCCGTCGTCGTTTCCGATCCTGCTCGTCACGTTCCTGATCACGCTGGCCGCGATGTACGCCTACGGCTTCCGCGGCCGCGAGCGCGTGCGCGACATCGCGGCGCTCGGCATCGACGCGCGCATCCCCAATCCCCTGTTCGCCTCGGTCGTGGTGCTCTGGTTCGTGGGCACCGTGGTGGCGATGTCGTTCCGCGAGGCGCTCGACGTGAAGCTCGGCTTCATCGCGCTCACCGGCGCGGTCACGCTCGTGCTGGCGCTCACCCTGCTCGGCAGCCGCGCGAAGGCGCCGAGCATCGAGGCGATGGTCGGCGAGCTCGACTGGCGCGCGATCTTCTTCTACATCGCGCTCTTCGCGCTGGTCGGCGGGCTCGAGAAGAGCCACATCCTCGAGCTGCTCGCCGGCGGGATCAAGCCGCTCTTCGCGCAGAGCTACCCGCTCGGCGCGACGGTGCTGTACTGGATCACGATCCCGATCGTCGGGCTGGTCGAGCACGACGCGTACATCCTCACGTTCCTGTACACGATCCGGGACCTGGGCCACGCCGGGATCGAGCCCTGGCCGCTGTACTGGATGCTGCTCTGGTCGGGGACGCTCGGCAGCAACCTCAGCATCGCGGGCGCGCCCGCGCTCTACGTCGCGCTGAGCCTGGCCGAGAAGGAAGAGGGTCGGAAGATCTCGCTGCGCGAGTTCCTGGCCTGGAGCGTGCCGTTCACGCTGGTCTGCTCCATCGTCTGCTACGCGCTGGGCATGCTGATCTGGGTGCTACCGTACGCGAACTAGCCGGAGGTCGAGTCGATGTACACGCACATCCTGGTTCCGACCGACGGCTCGCCGCTCTCGCGAGCCGCCGTCCGCGACGCGATCGCGCTGGCCCGCGCTCTGGGCGCGCGAATCACGGGGCTCTTCGCGGCGCCGGCCGCGACGCCGATCCTGTTCCGCAATCGCCTGCCCGCCGGCTACTCGACCACGCGCAAGAACGAGGAGCTGATCGAGAAGGCCGCGGCGACGCACCTGGGCCAGATCGAGAAGGCCGCGAAGGCGGCCGGGGTGCCCTGCAGCAGCGTCTGCGTGAAGAGCGATTTTCCCGCCGACGCGATCCTGGCCGAGGCGAAGCGGCGCAAGTGCGACCTGATCGTGATGGCCTCGCACGGCCGGCGCGGAATCCGCGGCCTGCTGCTCGGCAGCGAGACGCAGAAGGTGCTCGCGCAGGCGAAGGTCCCCGTTCTGGTGCACCGCCCGTCGCGCTGAACGCCCCGGCACCGCGCGGACTGTGAAGGAATTCACAGTGTCGCGGCGACGCCGAGGCGTAGCCTGCAGCTCAACCATCGCGAGGGCGCGCGGCGAATGGAGCAGCTCTTTCTCTTCATCGTCGCGCACGCGGTCTGCGACGGGGTGCTGCAGGGCGAGGCGATGGGGAGCGGGAAGAGCCGCCGGCGCGACATGGCGGCGGCCCGCGGGCCCGGCTTTCCGCCCTGGTACTACTGGCTCGGCGCACACGGGATCACCCACGGTGGCGCGGTCTACCTGATCTCGGGCCTGTGGCCGCTCGGCGCGCTCGAGGCGGCGATCCACGTCGCGATCGACTTCATGAAGTGCGAGGGCCGCCTCTCCTTCAACCAGGACCAGGGGCTGCACCTGGTCTGCAAGCTGGTCTACGTCGCGATCCTGGCGTAGCGAGCTACGCGCCGTGCGCTCGCAGCCAGGCCAGCATCCGCGCCCAGCCGTCGCGCGCGGGCTCGGGCCGGTAGCTGGAGCGGTAGTCGGCGTGGAAGGCGTGCGGGGCGCCCTCGTAGACCACGAACGTCGAGCCCGAATCGGAGGCGTCGAGCGCGGTCTTCATCCGCTCGACGGTCTCGAGCGGGATGCCGGTGTCTTCGGAGCCGTACAGGCCGAGCACGGGCACGCGCAGCTCGGGGGCGACGTCGAGCGGCTGGCGGGGGTGACGCGGGTCGGTGTCGCCCACCAGCCGCCCGTACCAGGCGATGCCGGCGCGCAGCCGCGCCTCGTGCGCGGCGTAGAGCCAGACGATCCGCCCGCCCCAGCAGAAGCCGGTGACGCCGATCCGTGTCGGGTCGCCCGAGCACTCGCGCACGGCGAACTCCGCGCTCGCGTCCAGATCGCCGAGCACGCGCACATCGGGCGCGTTGCGGACGATCTCGAGCACGGCTTCGAGCGTCTCGCACTCGCCGGGCCGGGCCTCGCGGGCGTAGAGCTCGGGCGCGATCGCGACGTAGCCCGCGTGCGCCGCGCGCCGACAGATGTCCTTCAGGTACTCGTCGACGCCGAAGATCTCCTGGACGACGAGCAGGATCGGGTGCGGCCCCGCGCCGGCGGGCATCGCCCGGTACCCTGGCAGCTCGCCGTCTTCGACCGGCACCCAGACCGCTCCCTCGACCAGCCCGTCCGCGGGTGTGCGCAGCGCCGTCGGCGTCGGCGGCAGGATTCGCGGGTATCCGGTCGAGAGCGCTCCGAGCTTGCGCGGCTGGGCCATGGAATCCTCCCTCGCGAGCGATCGATTATGCTCGATTCCCGGGAGGCGAGGTGAGCGAGATGACCTTGCGAGTCGCGACCGCGGCGGATCTTCCCGCCCTGCGCGAGCTGATCCCCGACTCGGTGCGCGCGCTCGGCCGCGGCCACTACACGCCCGAGCAGATCGAGAGCGCGATCCGACACGTCTTCGGCGTGGACACGCAGCTCGTCGCCGACGGCACCTACTTCGTCGCGCTTGTTGGCGACGCGATCGCGGGCTGCGGCGGCTGGAGCCGGCGCCGAACGCTCTTCGGCGGCGACCAGATGAAGAGCGGCCCCGATCCGCTGCTCGATCCCGCACGCGAGCCAGCGCGGATCCGCGCGTTCTTCGTGCGGCCCGAGCACGCGCGCCGCGGCGTGGGCTCGCGGCTCATGGAGGCGTGCATCCGGGCGGCGCGCGCCGACGGCTTCCGCGCGCTCGCGCTCGCCGCGACGCTTCCCGGCGAGCCGCTCTACCGCGCCTTCGGCTTCGAGCCGAGCGAGCGGATCGACACGCGGCTTCCCGACGGAGTCACGGTCCCGTTCATCCTCATGTCGCGGTCGATCGAGCCGTGAAATCGGATCCGCGATCGTAACCGGATCACATCTGGGCTAGGCTCCGGCCCTACCCCGCGCCTCGTAGACCGAGTGCGCCCCCGTATCAGGAGTCGATTCACGTGCCTTTCACTTCGTTCGGGCTGCATCCCAGCCTTCTCAAGGGAATCAAGGAGCTGGGATTCACCCGGCCCACACCGATCCAGGAGCAGGCCATCCCGCCTGCGCTCTTGCACCGAGACGTGCTCGCGTGCGCGACCACCGGCAGCGGCAAGACCGCCGCGTTCCTGCTGCCCATCCTCCACCAGCTGATCGAGCGCAAGCGCGGCACGACCTACGCGCTGGTGCTCACGCCCACCCGCGAGCTCGCCGCGCAGATCCTCGAGGACCTGAACGACCTGGCCGTGCACACGCCGATCTCCGGCGCGGCCGTCTTCGGCGGCGTCGGAATGGGCGCGCAGGAGCACGCGTTCCGCAGCGGTGTAGGGGTGATCGTCGCCACGCCCGGCCGCCTGCTCGACCACTTCCGCGCGCCCTACGCGAAGCTGCGAGGACTCGAGTTCCTCGTGCTCGACGAAGCGGACCGGATGCTCGACATGGGCTTCCTGCCCGACATCAAGCGCGTGCTGAAGCACATCCCCGCGAAGCGGCAGACGCTGTTCTTCAGCGCCACCATGCCTCCGCCGATCGCGGAGCTGACGCGCGAGCTGCTCCACGATCCCGCCACGATCAACCTCGCACGCCAGGCGGCTCCCGCGATCGGCATCACGCAGGCGGTCTACCCGGTGAGCGGCGAGAAGAAGGGCCCGCTTCTGCTCACGCTGCTCGAGAGCGGGCTGATAAAGGACGCGCTCGTCTTCACGCGCACCAAGCACCGCGCCGATCGGCTCGCCGCGTTCCTGATCAAGGCCCGGATCAAGGCCGAGCGGATCCACGGCAACCGCTCGCAGTCGCAGCGCACCGCGGCGCTGGCCGGCTTCAAGAGCGGCAAGCACCGCGTGCTGGTCGCCACCGACATCGCGGCGCGTGGAATCGACGTCGAGGCGCTCGGCCACGTCGTGAACTTCGACGTGCCCAAGGTGCCCGAGGACTACATCCACCGCGTCGGCCGCACCGCGCGCGCCGAGGCGACCGGCGACGCCTTCACCTTCGTCTCGCACGAGGAGGAGGCCGATGTCGCGCGAATCGAGCGCGCGATCGGAAAGCGCCTGCCGCGCGTGACGGTGCCCGACTTCGACTACGGCCCGCAGGGCGTGCCGAGCATCGCGCCGCCGGCCTCGCGGTCGCCGCAGCACGGTCGACGCGGCTCCGGCGGAGGCGGCGGCGGATCCGGCTCCCGGTCGCGGAGCGGGAGCGGAGGCGGGAGAGGTCGCGGCCGCGGTCGCGGTCGGGCGCGCTAGCCGCGCCGCGCCTAGAGCTCTTCCTTCAGCCTCGGCTCCACGAACATCTCGGGGTGCTTCGCGGTCTTGTCGGCGTAGAACGCGCGGATCTGGTCCATGTCCTTGCGCACGTTCTCGGTCGCGCGCAGCGACGAGCCGAAGCCGCCGCGGCGGCGCGCGTAGTCGAGATAGCCGAGCACGATCGGCACGTCGGCGCTGCGCGCGATGTGGTAGAAGCCCGACTTCCAGTGCTCGACCGCGCCGCGCGTGCCCTCGGCCGGAACCACGAGCGCGAGCTCCTCTGACGCCGCGAAGCGCTGCGCGGCCTGCGCGACCAGATTGCCGCGCTGGTGGCGCACCACCGGAATTCCACCGAGCCGCCGCATCAGCCCGCCGAAGGGAGGCCGGAAGATCGTGTCCTTGCCCATCCACGAGATGCGCACGTCGAAGATCTCCGCGAGCGCGAGCAGGTACACCAGGTCCCAGTTGGAGGTATGCGGCGCGGCGATCAGCACGAAGCGCTTCTCCGCCGGCTTCTCGCCCTCCGGCCTCCAGCCCGTCGCCAACAGGACCAGCTTCGCGATCAGCTTCAGCACGTCGACTTCTCGCGCGCAGACTACCGCGTCCGGCGGCGGAAGCGGAACTCGGCACGGAGGGCTTTCGCGACCTTCGCGTCGCTGCCGTAGATGTCGGGCCGGAGCTGCAGCACTCCGTTGCGGTCGACCCAGGCGGTCCAGTACGCGAGCAGCACCGGGACCGGCCGCGCGAGCGTCACGGTCCGGGTCGCGCCGCTCTCGATCGCGCGCTCGATCGCGGCCCGGTCCCACCCGCTCTGTCCCTCGAGCAGGAGCGCCGCCAGCTCGAGCGGATTCTCGATCCGGATGCAGCCGGAGCTTGCCGCTCGCCTGCTCCGCTCGAAGAGATCGCGACTCGGCGTGTCGCGCAGGTACACGGAGTGCGCGTTCGGGAACATGAACTTCACCCGGCCCATGGCGTTCTCGGGTCCGGGCCGCTGGCGCAGCAGGTAGGGAAAGCTCCGCGCCGTGGCGCTCGACCAGTCGATCGCCGACGCCGGCACGGTCCGGCCGCTCGCATCGATCACCTCGAGCTGCTTCCTCGCCAGCGTCGATCGATCGCGTCGCTGTTCGGGCAGGATGTCGTGCTCGAGAATGCCGGGCGGTACCGTCCAGGTCGGATTGAAGACCAGGTACGTCATGGTCGAGCGGAAGATCGGCGTGGCGCGGTACTGCTGCCCGACGACGGCGCGCGCGGACCAGACCACTTCGCGGTCGCGCAGGTAGTAGACCTGGAACCCCGCGACGTTCACGACCACGAACGTCGGGTCGAGCTCGTGCAGCAGCCAGCGGCCGCGCTCGAGGTTCACCAGGATCTTCTCGATGCGCTCGCCGACCGGCGCGTTCAGCGCCTCGAGGGTTGCTCGCCCGACCCGTCCGTCGACGTCGAGTCCGTGGCGGGCCTGGAACGCCTCGACCGAGGCAACGAGGACCTCGTCGTAGACGAGCTCGTCGATCGGCGGGATCGCGGCCAGGTCGCCGGTCGCCGCGAGCCGCGACCGCAGCTCGCGGACGCGCGGATCGCTCGCTCCCGGCTCGAGCGTCGGGCCGGCGCTCACCGTCGGCCAGGCGCCAGCCTGCGCGAGCGCGCGGTGGCGCGCGAGCTCCGCCTTCAGGCCGCGGTACATGGCGTGCTGGGGCTTGGCGAGCTCGATGCGGGCGTACAGCTCGCCCGAGTCGATCAGCTGCTGCACCCGCGCCGCCGAATCGCTTTCGTGAATCCTGCGCGTGAAGTTCCAGCTCGGATCGAGGCTCTTCGGATCGACCTTGCCGAAGCTCACGTGGTAGAGCAGCCGGATCAGCGCTTCGGTGAGGAGCAGGTCGCAATCGATCTGCACCTGCGCCGACGCGGCCGGCGCCTGCGCGGCGCGCTGCGCGGTCACGAGCGCGCCGAGCAGGTAGTCCTCGGGGTCGAGCCCGTCGGCCGCGCTGTCGCGGATCGCGCGAAGCAGAGCGTCGCTCGAGCTCGGCGCGGTCCAGACCCGGGTGAAGCCACGCCGCGCATACAGGTCCGCGATCAGCCGCTTCGCCGCGAACTCCGCGCCCAGGATGCTGAACGACGGGTCGTCGCGGATCTGCTCGACGCGCGCACGCAGGATCTCGCTTTCCAACGCCGGATCTTCACCGCGAGCTGCGTGTCCGAGAAGCAGCGTGAGTGTGATGACGATCACCGGGAGCGATGCGCGGGGACGCGTCTCTCGCATCAGCGGTTCCGATCCGATGGAGTGTGGCGACACGTCGCTTGCCCGAGGCGGCGCCGCCACGTACACCTTCGACGGCAGTGATGAAAGCAACCCGAACCCCGAGCTTCGCACTCGCGATCGCGTTCGTCGCGGTCTTCGCGCTCGCCGCAAGCACGAATGCCCCACCGAGCCCGGCGACCGAGAGCCGGCTCTGGGAAGCCACGGACGTGCGGGCGCGCTTCGCGCTGCGCCGCGGGGGCGTCTCGAGCCGGCTGCGCATCGCGAGCACGGCGGTGCTTCCCGGCGCCACGCTCGAAATCGCCGCGCTCGATCGCGACGGAGCGCCGCTCGAGATCGAGGTCACCGGCGCGAAGGGTCTGACTCCGACGCGACGCGGTGTATGGGTGCTGAGTGCGCCGAAGCGCCCCGGACTGCGCGTGCTTCGCGTGTCGAGCGCGCAAGCCCGCGACGAGATCCGCTTGAACGTCTTCGTGATCGTGCCCCGCGCGAAGTCCGCGAAGCAGGCGCTGAACGGCTACGCGATCGGCCGCTACCCCGAGGCGGCGCTGGTCCAGGGCGCGAGGGTGGAGCCGCCGAGCGGCTTCATCGAGGTCACGCGCGAGAACATCGACACCCCGATCTCGCCGCGGCTCCGGCTCGGACAGTTCCTGTGCAAACAGGAGAGCGCGTTCCCGAAGTACGTCGTCCTCGACGAGCGGCTGCCCGGAAAGCTCGAGGCGCTGCTCGACGCGATCCGCGCCGCGGGAACCCCCGCGCAGACGCTCACCGTGATGAGCGGGTATCGCACGCCGGCCTACAACCGCGCGCTCGGAAACGCGACGAGCTTCAGCCGGCACCTCTGGGGCGCGGCGGCGGACGTCTTCGTGGACGAGTCTCCGCGCGACGGGCGCATGGACGACCTCGACGGCAACGGCGTGGTGGACGTGCGCGACTCCGAGCACCTCTTCGCTCTGGCCGACGCGCTCGACCGCGACCCGGGCGAGGACTGGTTCGTGGGCGGCGCCGGCTACTACCCGGCGACCGGGTCCCACGGCCCGTGGGTGCACGTCGACGTGCGGACCCACGCCGCGCGCTGGTGACCCGCCGCTAGGTCCGGGCCGCCGGCTTCCCGCTCTCGAGCGGATGACCGGCCTCCTTCCAGGCACGGATTCCCCCGTCGAGGGCGACGGCTCCGGTGAATCCCATCTGACGCAGCGTCGCAGCGGCGAGCGTCGAGATCCTTCCGATCTCGCAGCAGACGACCATCCGCGCTCGCGGATCGGGGAAGGCCGTGTCGGCGCGAAGCTCGAGCTGGCCGCGCGGCAGGTGGATCGCGCCGGGAATGTGCTCGAGCGCGAATGCGTCGGCCTCGCGCACGTCCACGACGGTGACGCCCGGCTTGCCGCTCGCGATGCGGTCGCGCAGCTCCTCCATGCCCATGAAGGCGATCCGGCTGGCCGCCTCGCGGATCAGCTGGTCGACGGACTTTCCGCCGGTGCTGTTCGTCCGCAGCGCCTCGGTCAGGTGATTGGGCAGTGACAGATTCAAGCTCGCCATCTGAGCGACGAAGGCGTCGCGATCGGACTTCTGCAGCCGGGGGTTGGTCTCGCGCTCGTGCGCGAGCGTCGCGGTCGGCGTGTTCTTGTAGTTGTGGCCCGGGCAGACGAGCAGCCGGTCGTCCAGACGCAGCAGCCGATGGAACAGACTGTCCCAGAGCGCGTCCGCGTCACCGGTGGGAAGATCCGAGCGCCCGGTCCCACCGAGCAGGAGCGTGTCGCCGGTGAGAACGCGATCGGGAAGCACGACGCAGATCGAGTCGGCGGTGTGCCCCGGCGTGTAGAGCACGCGCAGCCGCAGCTCGCCCACGATCAGCGTCTCGCCATCCGCGACGCGCACGTCGACGTACGGTGCCGGCGCTCGCGCGTGCATGACCGCCGGAGCCCCGAGCCGCGCGGCGAGCTCGCGCACGGCCGAGAAGTGGTCCGCGTGCGTGTGCGTGTCGATCAGGTACGCGATCCGGAACCCGCGCGACGCTGCGACCCCGAGATAGCGGTCGATCTCGTGCAGCTCCGGGTCCACGATCGCCGCCACGCGCGCCCGCTCGCAGCCGACCAAGTACGCGCAGCAGCCGCCATGTCGGATCTCCTCGAAGTACATCGCGGTGCTCGACATCGGCACGGACCTCCCCCTCGGTTCAGGCGCTCGCTTCTCCGCTGGCCACCGCGACCTCGGCGCGCCGCGCCAGGCGCTGGCTCAGGTTCGCGAAGACGAGATAGACCGCGGGAACGACGATGAAGGTGAGCGCGGTCGAGAACCCCACCCCCCCCACGACGGCGATCCCGAGCGGCGCGCGCGACTCGCCGCCCGCGCCGCTGCCGATCGCGATCGGCAGGATACCCGCCATCGTCGCGAGCGCCGTCATCAGGATCGGCCGGAAGCGGATCCGCGAGGATTCGAAAACGGCCTCGCGCGGCGCCATGCCCTGCTCGCGGAGCTGGTTCGCGAACTCGACGATCAGGATCGAGTTCTTCGTCACCAGACCCACCAGCATGACGAGGCCGATCTGGCTGAACAGGTTCAGCGTCGCGCCCACGGCCAGGAGCGTGACGAGCGCGCCGGTGAACGAGAGCGCGACCGCGACCAGGATCGTGATCGGGTGCAGGAAGCTCTCGAACTGGGCCGCGAGCACGAGGTACACCGCGACGACCGCGAGCAGGTACGCGAACAGCAGCGCGTTGCCCGAGGCGTAGAACTGCTCCGATTCGCCCGAGAACACCGTCTTGTAGCCCTTGCCCGTCGGGAGCACCTCCGCCGCGACTCGCTGCACCTGCTCGAGTACCGCGCCGAGCGCGGCGCCTTCGGCGAGGCTTCCGGTGATGGTTGCGGAGCGAACCCGATCGAAGTGCGGCAGCCCGCGCGGCGCGACCGATTCGCGCACGTCGACGAACGAGGCGAGCGGCATGAGCAGGCCCGAGGTGTTTCGCACGTAGGCGCGCAGGACCGAGCGCGGGTCGGTGCGGTCCTTCTGCTCCAGCTGGACCATCACCTTGTAGGTCTCGCCGCCGAGCTTGAAGGTCGAGAGCTCCTGGCCGCCGAGGAGCGTCTGCAGCGTCGAGGCGATGTCGCGCGCGGAGACGCCCAGGTCGCTGGCGCGGTTGCGGTCGATGTCGACCTCGAGCTGCGGCTTGTTGATCAGCAGGTCCGACTGCAGGTTCACCAGGCCCGGGATGCCCGCAGCCTCGTGCACGATCTGGTCCGCGTAGCGCGCGACCTCGTAGATGTCGGGCCCCTGCACGACGAGCGACACCGCCGCGGGGCGCAGATTCTGCCCGAGCGCGTCCGGGTTCACCGGGAACGCCTGGACGCCCGCGATCCTCCCGAAGGTCTCGCGCCACTCGTCGACGATCTGCTGCTGGGTGCGGTCGCGCTCTTCCCAGAGCTTTAGCGACGTGAACAGCACCCCCTCGTTCACCATTCCCGGGCCGCCCATTCCGAGCGAGACGATCGAGAAGCTTCGCGCGACCTCTGGCGTCGCGAGCACGAGCTTCTCGACCTCTTCCTGGTAACGCGCGGTGTAGTCGAGCGTGCTGCCCTCGGGAGCGCGGACGAAGGTGAGCACGGTGGCGCGATCGGCCGGCGGCACGAACTCGCGCGGGATCACCGCGAGCAGCAGGAACCCGAGCCCGACCCAGGCCGCGCCCGCGAGCACCACCAGGCCGGGCCGGGCGAGCACCGGCCCGAGCGTCGCCGCATAGGCGCTCGCGAGCCGGTCGAAGCCGCGCGCGAGCACGGCCTTCAAGCCGTGCTCGCCGACGTGCGCGCGCAGGACCCGCGCGCCCAGCGACGGCGTGAGCGTGATCGCCACGAAGCCCGAGATCGCGACCGCGGCCGCGACCGTGACTCCGAACTCGCGGAACAGCCGGCCCGTCGTGTCGGTCAGGAACGCCAGCGGCAGGAACACCGCGATCGTCGAGACCGTCGCCGCGATCACGGCGAACAGGATCTCGTTCATGCCGCGCCGCGCCGCCTCCATCCGCGGCGTTCCCTGCTCGATCCAGCGCGTGATGTTCTCGAGCACGACGATCGCGTCGTCGACCACCAGCCCGATCGCGAGCGTCACGCCCATCAGCGTCAGCGTGTTGATCGAGAAGTCGAGCGCGTACAGGACCGCGAACGTGCCGACGACCGAGACCGGAATTGCGACGGCCGGGAGCAGCGTGGCCCGCGCGCTGCGCAGGAACAGGTAGATCACGATCACGACCAGCAGGACGGCCTCGAAGATCGTCCGGGTCACGTCCTCGATCGAGCGCTCGACGAAGATCGAGGAGTCGAACGCGACCTCGGTCGAAACCCCGGGCGGAAGCTCGTCCGCGAGCGGCCCGAGCTCCGCCCGTACCGCCGCAGCCACGTCGAGCGTGTTCGCCTTCGACTGCTTGACGATGCCGAGCGCCACCGCCGGCACCCCGTTGAAGCGGACCAGCTTGCGGTCGTCCTCCGCGCCGATCTCCGCGCGGCCCACGTCGCGAAGCCGCACCGGTCCGGACGGGGTCTCGGCCAGGATCAGCGCTTCGTACTCCTCGGGCGTCTTCAGCTCGCCCGGGGTGCGCACGGTGAACTCGCGCTCGCTGCCCTCGATGCGGCCGGAGGGGATGTCGACGTTCTCGCGCCCGAGCGCCGATGCGATGTCGGCGATCGTGAGCGAGTGGCCGGTGAGGAGCGAGTTGTCGATCCAGATCCGCATCGCGAAACGGCGCTCGCCCGCGAGCATGACCTCGGCCACGCCGGGCAGCCGCGCCAGCCGGTCCTTCAGCTTCGTCTCCGCCAGCGTCGAGATCTCGATCTGCGACAGCCCCCCGCCCGAGAGCGAGATCCACTGGATCGGCCGCGCGTCCGCGCTGCGCTTGGCGATCACCGGCTCGTCGACGTCCTGGGGCAGGTCGCGTCGCGCGCGCGCGACGCGGTCGCGCACGTCCGCCGCGGCCGCGTCCACGTCTCGGTACAGCTCGAACTCGACACTGATCGACGACACCTGCTCGCGCGAGACCGACGTGACGTGCCGGATGCCCTCGATCCCGATCAGCTGGTCCTCGAGCACCTGCGTGACGGAGGTCTCGACGACCTCGGCCGCGGCGCCGCGAAACACCGTGCTCACCCCGACCACCGGCGGATCGACGTCCGGAAGCTCGCGGTTCGGCAGGCGCTGCAGCGCGATCGCGCCGATCAGCACGATCGCGAGCGACATCACGGTCGTCAGCACCGGTCGCTCGATGCAGACTTCCGGCAGCCTCATAGCGGGCGATCGGCCTCGGGCGCGGCCTTGCCGGCGATCGTGACCGCCTCGCCCTCGGTCACCTTCTGGGTTCCCGCCGAGACGATCCGGTCGCCGGCCGAAAGCCCCGACCTGATCTCGACGCGCGACGCCTTTCGCAGGCCCGTCTCGACCGCAACCCGAATCGCCTTGCCGTCGTCGCCGATCCGCCAGACGAACGCGCCGGCCTGATCGACCAGGATCGCCGAATCCGGGACGACCACCGCGTTCTCCCGCTCGGCGAGCTGCACCTCGAGGTTCGCGAACAGACCCGGCTGCAGCTTGCGGCCGGGGTTGGGCACCCAGGCCTTCAGCGTGAGCCGGCGCGTGGTCGCGTCGAGCGTGGGCGAGACGAAGAACACCTCCCCTTCGAACCGGACCTCGGGAAACGGTGTCACGGTGATCGTCACCGGCATACCGACGCGCACGAAGGGCACGCCGATCTCGGGCAGCGCGAAGACGAGCTGCAGCCGGTCGACGGCGTCGATGCGCACGATCTTCGTCATGCGGCGGACCCGCTCGCCGGGCGATACCAGCCGCGCGCCGACCACGCCGTCGAAGGGCGCGCGGACGCGCGTCTTCGCGTGCTCGACCTCGCGGAGCTGCACCTCCGCGCGCGCGACCTCGAGCTCGGCGCTGGCGCGGTCGTACTCGGCCTGCGCGGAGACCTCCTTCTTGGCGAGGGCGCTGATGCGCTCGAAGATCTCCGAGGCGAGCTTCGCGCGCGCCCTCGCCTCGCGCACGTGCGCGGCCTGCTCGGCGTCGCGAAGCGTGACCAGCACGTCGCCCTTCTTCACCGTCTGGCCCTCGGTGAACTCGATCGACTCGATGATCCCGTCGATCTCCGGCTGGATCGAAACCGAGGATTCCGAGTCCAGCTGCCCGACCAGGCCGATCGTGTCGCGGATCGTCTCGGCCTCGACCGTGAGCACCTCGACCACCGGCGCCGGCCGCGCGAAACCGGCCTGGTCCTCACCCGATCCGCAAGCTGCGAGCCAGACGGCCGCCAATGCTGTCGCGAAGGGGGATGCGAGACGGCGCATGCCCGGAGGCTATCAGGTCCGGGTCCCGGCTTCCCGTCGGGAGCCTGGCTCAGCGCGGTGCGAGCGAGATGCGCATTCCGTCCTCCGCGATCACGACCGGGCCCTCGTAGACGTCGGAGACGCCGGCGAGGAAGAGCCGGCGCGCCAGGACGTTGTTGGGCGCGGGCACCAGATGCGTGAGCACGAGCTTCGCCACGCCCGCATCGCGCGCGACCTCGGCGGCCTCGACCGGGGACGTGTGGTAGTCCGGGATGTCGCCCGCGAGCTTCGCCACGCGCTCGAGACCGAGCCGCGAGGCGATCGCGACACCTCGCCCGATCAGCTCCTTCTGCAGAGCCTCGTGGACCAGCACGTCCGCCGATCTCGCGTGCTCGACCAGGCTCGCGCTGCGAACCGTGTCGCCTGACACGACCACCGAGCGCCCGGCGAAGTCGAAGCGGTAGCCGACCGCCGGGTGCACCGGCTCGTGCCCGACGCGGAACATCGTGACCGTGAGGCCGCTCCGCTCGAAGACGACGGCGCTCGCGTTGGGCGCGTCGCCGAGCGCGATCTCGTGCGCCTGCGCGGGTGCCGCGGCGCGCGACATGTAGCCCTCGCCGTGGTGCGCAACCCGGTAGTCGACGTCGGCGGCGTACGCCGCGGCGAACCCATCGACGACGCGAGCCACGCCCTCGGGCCCGTACACCGGAAGCGGCTTCGCGCGGCCCGCGATCCAGCTCTGCGTGATCGCCTCGCCGAGCCCGCCGATGTGGTCGGAGTGGAAGTGCGTGAGGAGAACCGCGGAGACGCTCGCGACCGGCAGGTTCTCGAGATCGAGCACTTCCCAGGAGCCCGGCCCCGAGTCGACGAGCACGAACTCCCCGCCCGCGATCACCGCGGTGCAGGCCGCCGCGCGGCTCGCGTCGGGGAGCGGCGAGCCGCTGCCGCAGATCACGATCTGCAGCTCCGGAGACTCGAGCACGCTCGCGTCGACGCGCGTGAAGTTCCGCTCCATCTGCCGCTCGACCAGTCGTTCGCAGCCGGAGAGCGAGAGCGCGAGAAGAGCGAGCGCGGGCCAGCGATGCATCGAGCCTCCCCGATCAGATCTGTGAGTAGCCCGAGCCTCGCACATCGATTCCGAGTCCGCGCCCTTTTTCGATCCAGCCGAACTCCTGCAGGATCTGCTGGCTGTAGCTGACGCGGCCGCTCACCTTCTCGATCGGCTCGGTCGCGAGCAGCAGCGCCGCGCGCGCCATCATCTCGACCGGCTCGGCGTGCGGGGCGTCGGGGCGGTCGAGGAGCTTGTGGAACATCACGCCCGGCGTGGGCACGACCTGCGACGGGCTCACGCAGGCGACGCTGACGCCGTCGCCGTAGACCTCGGCCGCGAGCCCCTGCGTGAAGCGCTCCAGCGCCGCCTTCTCCGCGCCGTACAGCGTTCCGCCGCGCATCGGGGCGCTCTTGTACGGCCCCCGCCCGGGGCCGATCGCCGCGCCGCTCGAGATGTTCACGATCGCGCCCGATCCGCGCGCGATCATCTCTTCGAGAACCAGCCGGCTCATGAAGAACGGGCCGTGCAGGTTCACCGCGAACGACTTCAGCCACTTCTCGACCGGGAACTCCGCCACCGGGATGAAGTAGGTGAGCGCGGCGTTGTTCACGAGCACGTCGATCGGCCCCAGCGCCTCGCGCGCGCTGCGCACGATCCGCTCGCAGTCCGGAAACGACGAGACGTCGCCTGCGATCGCGATCGCCTCGCCGCCGGCGTCGGCGATCTCGGCGAGCGTCGCGTCGAGAGACCCGGCGAGCCGGTGCGCGCCCTCCTCGACGGTGCGCGCGGTGCACGCCACGCGCGCGCCCTCGGCCGCGAAGAGCTTCGCGATCTCCTTGCCGATCCCGCGGCTCGCGCCGGTGACGATCGCGACCTTTCCCTCGAGTCTGGCCATGCGTGTTCCTCCTAGAGATTTTCGTAGCGGGCGAGATCGTAGATCCCCGCCTCGCCGGGCTGGCGCCGGCGCAGATCCTCGCGCAGCCAGTCGGACGTCTCCCAGAAGCGCGGATCGCTGCGCCGGATGCCGTAGCGGGCGACGAAACGCTCCAGATCCGCGGCCGAGGCGACCGCGCGGAGCTCGTCGACGAACTCGCCCGCGCGCGCGTGCTCCACCTCGAAGAAGAAGTTCGGATAGCTGCCGAACTGGCCGCGCACGACCGTCACGGTGTCCTCGGCCGGCAGTCGCCGCGCGTCCTCGCCGAACATGAACGCGACGTTGGTGTGCGCGTCGTTGTGGATCAGGCCGTAGACCAGATCACTCGCGCCGCTCGCGTCGACGCGCACGCGCAAGAGCGAGACCTGGGGAAGCCACGCGACCCAGGCGCCGCGAACCGAGGCGAGCCGCTGCAGCTCCGCCTCGACCGCACGCTCCACCGGCGACGCATCCGGGCGCAGGCACGGCGGCGACGCGCAGCGGTTCAGCAGATCGGGCGGCCCCGAGACGGCCGGGCTCCGGGCGAGGATCTTGGCGATCAGCTCCGCCTTCGGATCTGTGCCGCGGAACTGGATCTGCGTCGAATGATCGACGCCCCGCATGCGATTGGCGAAGAAGTAGCGGAGCTGGTGCGTCGCGCCGACGTACCAGGAGGCGCGGATCGACTCGCGTTTCTCCTTGGGCAGAAAGCCCAGGAAGAGATTCTCGGACTGCATGCGCAGGTGATCCATGTACAGGCGCGTCGAAACCTGGTGCACGACGTTGCCGTAGACGTTGAACCCGGCGACCAGATCGTAGTAGAGCCGCTCGAAGAGCGGATAGTCGATGATCCAGGCCGTCTTCGGGATCTCGCCCACGAATCCGCGCACCACCGTCGCATTGTCGAAGTTCCGGAACACCGTGAGCAGCGCGTTGGTGTTCTCGCCGTCGCCGTCCCAGATCCAGTCGAGCGCGGGTCCGCGACGCTGCGGGTCGAGCACGTCGTAGGCGGCCTCGCGCGCATTCAGGTAGCGGTGCTGGTCGCGCGCGTAGGCGAGGAAGATCTCGCCGGGCAGGAGCCGGCCGCGATTCTCGGCGGGAAGCCGCAGCAGCGACTTCGTCCGCTCGAGGAAGGTCGGATCGGCGACGGAGAGATCGCGATCCGGATCGAGGAACGCGACGAAGAAGTGGTCGTCGACCACGTCGACCGCGACCTGCCCCCTGCACACCGGCCCGCGGATGAACGTCATCACGAAGTACTGCGCGTCGTCGAGCATGAACTGGTAGCGGCTGCGCGCGGGGATCTGATCGAAGGCGGCGAACGGATTCGACGCCTCCTCCGCGGTGTAACCGGGCAGGCGCGTGGCCTTCCAATCCACCGCGAAGAACAGCTTCTCGAGGCGCGCGAGGCGCCGGGGTCCGATCGAATAGACGATGTGCGTCTTGTGGACGATGCTCGCCTCGATCGGCAGCAGCCGGTACCAGAACTCGGGACCGGGATCGTCGTAGGGACGCACCGTCGCGATCTCGGAGACCGGCTGGCCCGGCGCCGTGCGCGAGCGAACGACGCGGAAGAACGGCCCCGCGGGACGGTCCTCGAAGTGCAGCTCCGCCAGGAACCAGTGCTCGTACAGGTACCGGCTCGTGATCCTCTGCTCGAGCGACGGCCGGTTGAGGAACGCCTCCCAGGCGTCGATCTGCGCGCGCAGCTCGGGCGGGAGTGCGGGCGTGGCCGAGCCCTGCGCGCCCTGCGCGACCCAAGCCACCAGCGTCGCGAGCTCGTCGCTGCGAAGCGGCGCGGTGCCGTAGGGCATGCCGCCGAGCGGCTGTTCGCGCGCGTAGGCCTCGAACTCGTCGCCCTGCGCGCAGCTGAGCTTGCGGTCGATGCCGAGGCCGACCGAGTCCGGAAGCCGCGCTCGCTCCGCGAACGGGTGCGCCCTTCCGAGCGCGAGCATGCGCAGCAGCAGCGCGTCGGACGTCTTCGGCGAGCCGGCCGCCGCGGGCGGGTCGACCACCGGGAAGAACTGCTTCGCGCGCCACGCGTCGACGCCGTGCGCGTCGACGAAGAGCCGCGTCGGATCCTTCGCGACCACCCGGGCGGAGTCGTAGACCTTCTCCTTGGTCGCCCCGCGCATCACCCCTTCGTGCGAGGACAGGAGGAGCTGACACGGAGCGTCGTTGCACGCGTGACAGACGACGCAGCGGTTCTCGAGCACCGGCACGACGTCGGTCGCGAAATCGACGGGACGGTCGAGCCCCTCCAGCAGTGGCAGGCCGACTGCGCCGGGAGTCGGGGATTCCTGCGCTTCGCGCGCGCAGCCTCCACCGACCAGAACGAGTGAGAAGACGCCGAGAGCCGCAGCCGCAGAGCGCAGATCCATCCAACCCTCCTGAATCGGATACTACCGCGCGCGCCGATCCAGTAGGATGAGGCGATGAACGGCTTCCTGATCCGGCTGGCGATCGGAATGCTCGGGCTCTGGATCGCGCAGGCGATCGTGCCGGGAATGACCATCACGGGGGTGGGAACGCTCGCGCTGGCGGCGTTCCTGCTCGGACTCGCGAACGCCGTCGTGCGGCCGCTGCTCGTGATCCTGACGCTGCCGATCACCCTGCTCACGTTGGGGCTGTTCCTGCTGGTCGTGAACGCGGCGATGCTGGGGCTGGTCGCCGGGCTGCTCGACTCGTTCGCGATTTCGGGCTTCTGGCCGGCGTTCTTCGGCGCGTGCGTGGTCAGCTTCGTCTCGTGGCTCGCCTCGGGATGGATCGGGCCGAGCGGACGATTCGAGCTGTTGATCGTGAGGAGACCCTCGTGACGCTGATGGACGAGAAGCTTCTGGCCGAGGCCCGCGAAGGTCTGCCGCGCGCGGTGGCGCTGCGGCGCCGCATCCACGCGAGCCCGGAGCTCGGGCTCGATCTGCCGGCGACGACGGCGGCGGTGCTGGAGTCCCTCGAGGGACTCGAGCTCGAGCTCACGCCGAGCCGCAAGACCAGCGGAGTCTTCGCGCGGCTTCGCGGCGCGCGCCGCGGCCCGACGCTGCTGCTTCGCGCGGACATGGACGCGCTGCCGATGCCCGAGGACACCGGGCTCGAGTTCGCATCGCGAAACGCGGGGAAGATGCACGCCTGCGGCCACGACGCGCACACCGCCATGCTGGTCGGCGCGGCTCACCTTCTCGATCGCCACCGCGACGCGCTCGCCGGCGACGTGCTGTTCATGTTCCAGCCCGGAGAAGAGGGCTTCGCGGGCGCACGGGTGATGCTCGACGAGGGTCTGATCGACCCCGCCTCCGTCTCGCGCGCGTTCGCGCTGCACATCGATCCGCGCATTCCGGTCGGCCGGGTCGCGTCGCGCGCCGGCGCGCTGCTCGCATCGGCCGACGGGTTCGCCATGACGCTCACCGGGCGCGGCGGCCATGCCTCGATGCCGCACGACACGATCGACCCGGTTCCGGTCGCCTGCGAGATCGTGACCGCGATCCAGACATTGGTGACTCGCCGGATCGACGTATTCGACCCCGTCGTGATCACGGTGACCCGGATCACCTCGGGCACGACCGGCAACGTGATCCCGGAATCCGCCGAGATGCTCGGCACGATCCGCGCGACCTCGCCGCGGGCGCGCGAGCGCGCGCATGCGGGGCTGCGGCGCGTGGTCGAGGGGATCGCGGCCGCGCACGAGGTCGAGGCGAAGCTCGACATCGTCGAGGGCTACCCGGTGACGGTGAACGACGCGAGCGCGACCGAGTTCGCGCGCGAGGTCGCGGACGAGCTCTTCGGCGCGAATGCGTTCATCCCGATGCCGCAGCCGGTCATGGGCGCAGAGGACTTCTCCTTCGTGCTCGAGCGCATTCCCGGCGCGATGATCATCCTGGGGGTCCGGCCCGATGGCGACGCTCCGCCCGCGCCCTGTCACTCCAATCGCATGCTCCTGAACGAGGAGGGAATGGCCGCCGGCATCGCGCTGCACGCCGCGCTCGCGCTTCGCGCGCTCTCGGGCTAGCGAGGCGGCCGATGGAGCTGCTCGTGATCCGCCACGACGAAGCCGAGCCGCGCGACCCGTCGCTCGGAGCCCGCGCGGAGGCGAAACAGAAGCTCAGCGCTGCGGGCCGCAAGCGCGCGCGCCGCGCCGCGATCGCGCTCGCGCGCCTGGTCGGAAAGGTGGACGTGCTGGCTTCGAGCGGCCTGCGCCGCGCGGACGAGACCGCGCAGGCGATCGCGGACGAGCTCGGCGGCGTCGCCGTCGAGACCGTGGACGCTCTGTCGCCGGGCGCGAAGCCAGAGCAGCTGGCCGCCTGGCTGCGCGGAATCGAGGGGAAGTCGACGGTCGCGATCGTCGGGCACGAGCCCGGTCTCTCGACGCTGGTCACCTGGCTCGTCTCGGGCCTGTCGCGGAGTCTTCTCGAGCTCGGAAAGGGCGGCGCGTGCCTGGTCGAGATCCCGGGTCGGATCGCTCCCGGCCAGGCGCGGCTCGTCTGGCTGCTGCGCCCCGGCCAGCTGCGCCGGCTGCGCTAGCGAGTCGCGATGGTGGAGCTCGAGCCCGAAGACGTTCGCCGACCCGCGGAGGCCGGCGCCAGGCTGGTGGCGCTGCGCCAGCTCGACGAGGTGCAAGCGTCGTGCGCGCGCGTCTCCGATCCGGACGACCTCGAGGCGATCCACGATCTGCGCGTCTCGCTGCGCCGTCTGCGCAGCACACTCGCGGCGTACCGCGGATTCCTCGACCCCGAGACGACCCGAAATGCGCTGGCCCGTCTGGGTCGCCTGGCGTCGCGGACGGGCGAGGCGCGCGACGCGCAGGTCGCGCTCGAGTGGCTCCGCCGCGAGCGCGCCGAGCTTCGACCCGCGCGGGGACGCTGGCTGGATCCGCTGATCGAGTCACTCGAGCTGCGCGTCTCGTCGCGGCACGGGCGCTCCGACGCCGGCCTCGCCGCGGACTTCGCGCGAATCGAAGCCGACCTGCGCGGCACACTCGAGACCTACCGAGCGCGCGTCTCGTCGGGCGGCGACGCGCGCTCGCCCAGCCTTGCCGCGGTCGCGGCCGGCGAGATTCGCGCGACGGCCGAGGAGCTCGACGCCGCGCTGGCGGGAGTGACCGGGCCAGAGGAGATCGCCTCGGAGCACCGCGCGCGAATCGTGGCCAAGCGGCTGCGCTATCTGCTCGAGCCGGTGCGCAGGCTCGGCGCCGATGGCCCGGCGCTGGTCGAGGACCTGAAGGGGCTGCAGGACCTGATCGGCGAGCGCCACGACCGCGACGTGCTGGCGGCGATCCTGGTCTCTGCCGCCGAACAGGCGGCGATCGCAAGCGCGAGCGCGCTTGCGCGTGCGATCCGATCGCGCGACGAGCAAGCCGAGCGCAGGCTGCGCGCGCGGCCGCTCGAGAACCTGCTCCTCGAGCTGATCCGGCGCGCTAGAGAGCAGGCCGACGCGCTCTTCGCCGAGCTCGCCTCGAGCTGGCTCGGCGAGAAGGGACAGGTCTTCTTCGATCGCGTCGCCGAGTTCTGCGCGGAGCTCGGCCGGCTCGACGGCTCGAGTCTGGAGATCGAGCGGAAGTACCTGCTTCGCAAGCTCCCCGAGCGCGTGCGCGGCGCGGAGTCGATCGAGATCGAGCAGGGCTATCTGCCGGGGTCGACGGTGCGCGAGCGCCTGCGCCGCGCGTCGGGTCCGCGCGGAACGCGCTTCACCCGCACCGTCAAGCTCGGAACCGGGGTCGTGCGAGCCGAGTTCGAGGAGGAGCTGCCCGAAGCGGAGTTCGCGCGCCTCTGGCCGCTCACCGAGGGCGCGCGGCTGCGCAAGCGCCGCTATCTGGTCCCGGCCGATGTGCTCGTCTGGGAGATCGACGAATTCCTCGACCGTCCGCTCGTGCTGGCCGAGATCGAGCTTCCCTCCGCTGAGTCGGAGATCGCGTTTCCAGAATGGCTCGCACCCGTGGTCGTGCGTGAAGTGACCGACGAGCCCGCGTTCAGTAACCTGCGCCTCGCATGCGAATCACCCACGTCCTCCTAGCGGCCGCCTTTTACGCTTGCCTCGCGTTCGACTCACTCGCCGCCGAGCGCGAGGTCCTGCTCGCCACCACCACGAGCGTGCAGGACTCCGGGCTGCTCGACGTCCTCCTGCCCCAACTCACCAAGGAGACAGGCGTCGCGGTGCGCGTGATCGCGGTCGGCTCGGGAGCCGCGCTGCGGATGGGAGCGGACGGCAACGCCGACGTCGTGCTCTCGCACGCGCCCGCGGCCGAGCTCGAGCTGATGAAGACGAACGTGTTCGCCGCCCGGACTCCGTTCATGGAGAACCACTTCCTGATCGCGGGGCCGGCCGAAGACCCGGCCGGCGCGCGCGAGGCGAGCGACGGAGCCGACGCATTCCGGCGTATCGCCACAGCTACGGCGGCCCTGGCGAGCCGCGGCGACGACTCCGGCACGCACAAGCGCGAGCAGGAGCTGTTGCTCGCGGCCGGGCTCGGTGCGCGGCCGGAGTGGCCCGGCGTCGTGCGCACGGGCGCGGGAATGGCCGCGACGCTGCTCGTGGCCGGCGAGAAGCGCGCGTACGTCCTGTCCGACCTCGCCACATTCCTCGCGTTCCAGAAGCGCACCGGGCTCGCGCGGCTCACGCGCACGCCGGACGACCTGCGCAACGTCTACTCGCTCCTGCCCGTGCGCCCGGAGGCGTTCCCCGGCCGGATCCACGCCGAGGACGCCTCGATCTTCGTCGAGTGGATGCTCCGCGCGAAGACCGCTCGGGCGATCGCCGAGTTCGGCCGCACGACGCACGGCGAGCCGCTGTTCCGGCCGCTCGAGCCCGCTCGCTAGACGCGCCGCGCCGCGCTGGTCTCCTTGCGCGTCTCCTCCGCGATCTGGTCGGGAGGCAGGCGCATCAGGCGCAGCGCCTCCGCCTCGGTCTGCAGGAAGTGCCCGGCGTCGGTCGTGACGCAGAACTCGACCATGATGCCGTTCGGATCCACGAGATAGAGCGATGTCGACCAGCCGTGGTCGAGCACGGTCATCTGCTCGACGCCGCGGTTTCGCAGGCGCTTCTTCATCAGCTCGAGCTCCTCCAGCGAATCGAGCGCGAAGGCCAGGTGGTTCACCCAGACCGGAAGGCCGTTGCCGACCGCGATCGCGGTGCGGTACCCGGGCTCCTCGCCGACGTTGCTGATCTCGAAGAAGGCCAGGCACTCGCCAGCGCCCATGTCGAAGAAGAAGTGCCGGAAGTAGCCCTCGCCCTGCCGGTGGTTCTCGGTGCGGAGCAGCTTCATGCCCAGCTTGTTGGCGTAGAAGTCGTAGGTCGCCTCGGAATCCCGGGTGGCGTACGCGACGTGGTGCAGGTGCTTGGAGCGGATCGTGGTCTCGTCGGTCATGGGTCCATTCCTCGTCGGCTCCGCGGCGCCGGATCCCGGAGGCTCCGGGAGTCCGGCGACGGGATGAATTGCGGCACTCGCCAGTGTAGAGCGCGGAGCGGGGTCATGGCGGCCCGCCCTCGCGCAGCGCGTCGCGCGCCTGCAGCACGTGCTCGATCATGAGCCGCGCGGCCCGGTCGCCGCGGCGCTCGCCGATCGCGCGCGCGATCATGCGGTGGAAGAGCGCGGAGCGGCCGAGCTCATGGCTGCTGAAGCTCCGGAACGAGCGCAGCGCGAGCGGGTTGTCGCGGATCGCCGTCAGCACCAGCGACAGGAACGCGTTTCCCGTCGCCTCGGCGATCTTCTGGTGGAACGCGTCGTTGCGCTCGCGAACCGCCTCGAGCCGCGCGTCGTCGTCGGAAATCCCGGTCGCGCGCTCGAAGTCCTCGGCCACCCGATCGAGCTCGCCGATCTGCGCCGGCTCGGCGCGCTCGGCGGCGAGCTCGCAGGCAAACGCCTCGAGCCGCGCGCGCACCTCGTACAGGTCCGAGAGCTCGCGCGGCGACATCGGCCGCACCGCGGCTCCGCGGCGCTCGCGGATCTCGACCACGCCTTCCCGTTCGAGCCGGCGCAGCGCCTGTCGGACCGGCGTTCGCGAGACGCCCTCGCGTTCCGCGATCGCCTCTTCGACCAGCCGCGCGCCGGGGGCGTAGCGGCCCGCGGCGATCCCGTCGCGAATCGCGTGGTACGCGCGCTCGGACTGATCCATGCCGCGGCCTCCAACCCCAATACGCCCAAGGTTCGTATACGATACCTGTGATGAATCTACCAGAACTAACAAATCAGCGATATCGGTGCCGTATTGTATACAGATCCTCTGCCGAGGAGCGAGCATTACGGAGCTTCGCGACCTGCTCGCCCCCCACTACGCGGTCGTGAAGGCGATCCACGTGATCGCGGCCGGGCTCTGGTCGTTCACGACCGCCGTCGCCTACGCCTACTACCTGAAGCCCGCGTTCCTGCGCGCGCAGCGCCATCCGGACGACGCGAGCGCGCGCGCGACGCGCGACTGGCTGATGGAGGGCTTCGATCGCGGCGTGGCGATCGAGCACGTGGCGCTCGCAGTCCTGGTCGCGACGGCGGGCCTGATGCTCTGGCTCGGCGGCTTCGATCTGACGCGGTGGAGCTTCGTCTCGGCGAAGCTCTGGATCGGGATCCTGGTGATCCTGCCGATGGAGGCGATCGACATCCACCTGTCACACCTCGGCGGCAACAAGGCGCGAATCCGAAGGCACGGCGAGCCCGGGCGCTACGAGCGCACGATGGCGCGCCACTGGCTCTTCTTCCGCGTCACCGAGCCGCTGGTGCAGGTGCTGATCCCGCTGATGTTCGTGCTCGCGATCGTGAAGCCCTTCTAGCCCGGATCGATGCAGAGCAGCTTGTCGCCGTGCTCGGTGGTGTTCACCGGGAAGTTGCTCTCGACCGAGCAGGCCCAGCCGTCCTTGGTGAACGAGATGTCGCGCGTGTAGGTGAAGCGCGAGGGCATCGGGTACACCACGAAGCGACGCTCCTTCGGCAGGAAGCGGAAGGCGCGATCGCTCGTGTTCGAGGTCACCCAGACGTCGCCGCTGCGCGGCTCGACCGCGACCGCGTAGGGCATCTCGACGTCCTCGGGCGACAGCTGCGGCAGCGGGAACGCGTCGTACTTCATCGTGCCGGGGTCGAGCCGCACCAATGTCCCGTCGCCGAACGCGGGGATCCAGAGCATTCCGTCGCGGCCGAAGCGCATGCGGCGCGGGCCGACCAGCGGCACGTCGAACTCGCGCACCTCGCGCGTCTTCGCGTCGATTCGGCCGATCCGATCCGCGTAGAGCTTCGAGTACCAGACGCTTCCGTCCTTGGGATTCACGTCGAGCCCGTACAGGACCGGTGGCTCCCAGGCGGCGCGCTTGCCCTCTTTCGGCAGATCGACGAGCTCGGTCTGCTTCGTCTTCGGATCGAGCCGCGCGACCTGGTTCGAGAACGCGAGCGTGTACCAGAGCACGCCGTCGGCGTCGAAGCGGCCGGTGTGCGGGTAGAGTCCGCCGCCGCCGGTCGGGAAGAACTCGAACGCGCCCGTGCGCGGGTCGTACGCGGCGACCTCGCAGGCCGCGGCCGACAACAGGTAGAGGCGCCCGTCGGGGCCCGGAAGAATTCCGTGCGGACCGTGGAAGCTCGTGGTGATCGACGGCACGAGCGGCAGACCGAGCCGCGCGAACTTGCCGCCCGCGTTGTGGCCCTCCTGCGGCATCGCAACCGCCTTCGTGGTGGCTTTCGCGAGATCGGTCACGAAGATCGTGTCGCTGCCCTGGTCGATCGTGTAGGCGAGCCCGTCGGGCGCGACGAGGGCGTCGTGCGGGACCAGAACCGCTGCGCCGAGCGGGTACTGGATCACCCGCGCGCGAAGCGCCTCGGGACTCGGCGTCTGCGCCGGCCGCGAGCGCACGGGCTTGCCGTCGTTGCCCTCGGTGAGCGCGCGGACGTAGATCTCTTCGAGCTCCGGGTTGTTCGCGCCGATGTACTGGCGCTGCATGCGCTGCACGACGACGCGCCAGGCCTCGGCGTCGCGCGGCCCGCGGTTGTACGGCGCGCCCTGCATGTGACAGGTCACGCAGTGCACCGAGAAGCGCTTGCGCGTATCGGCGTCGGGTAGCTTCGCGAGGAGCTTCGCGACGTGCGCGCTCGCGGGCTGGCTCTCCGATTCGGCCTCGGGCGTCGCGAAGCTCCCGAGCGAGATCGAGACGCGTTCGCTCGATTCGGGCGCGAGCGAGAGCCCGCGCGTCTGGTCGGCGTGCCCGGCCGCCCGGACGCGCAGCGTGGCCGCGCCTTCGACCCGGGTGCGAAGCCGGAACGCCCCCTGCCCTCCCGCGTACACCGTCTCGGCGTAGCCGGTCGCGTTCTCGTAGAGCGTGACGAGCGCGCCCGGAACGGGCTTTCCCGAAGCGTCGCGGACGTCGCCCTCGATCACCGCCGCGAAGCCCAGGCCCGGCACGAGAAGAAGCAGGCAGAACCAGCGCATCGCCACCCCTCCAAGCGCGGGCCCCACCGCCCGCACGCCTTTGCATCGTACAATGCGGCGCACAAGGGAGGAACGATGGCCGAGACGACGGGCGGTGCGGTTCTGGCGCGGATGCTGGCGGCGGAGGGTGTCGAGAAGTTCTTCGGAATCGTCGACGGCACCTACACGCAGCTGTTCGCGTGGTGCGTCGAGCACGGGATCGAGCTGGTCTCGCCGCGGCACGAGTCGATCGCGCTGCACATGGCCGGCGCGTACGCGCGACTCACCGGCGGGCTCGGGGTTGCGATCGCGAGCAACGGCCCGGGCGTCGCGAACGCGCTTCCGGGCGTGGCCGTCGAGAACGCCGAGGGCAATCGCGTGCTGCTCATCACCAGCTCCCGGCGCACGGGGATCACCTACCCCGACCGCGGCGGCAGCTACCAGTGCTTCGACCAGGTCGGCGTGATCCGCCCGATGGCGAAGTTCTCCGAGAGCGCGGCTTCCGCCGAGCGCATCCCCGAGCTGTTCCGCGCGGCGCTTCGCGCGGCGTGGAGCGGCCGGCCCGGCGTGGTCCACCTGGACGTGCCCGAGAATCTGATCAACGGGCCGTGCGCCGAGCCGATCCTGCGCCCGCCCGCGCAGTACCGACGCAGCGAGCCGCAGCGACCCGATCCCGCGCTGGTCGAGCGCGCGGCGCGGATGCTGGTCGAGGCGCGCCTGCCGGTGCTGCACGCCGGAAGCGGCGTGATCTGGTCCGGCGCGTTCGCGGAGCTGGCGCGCGTGGCCGAGCTTCTGCACGCGCCGGTCACCACCTCGTGGAGCGCGCGCGGCGTGCTGCCCGAGACCAGCCCGCTCGCCTGGCCGATGGTGCACATCGAGGCCTGCAACCAGCTGCGAAACGAGGCGGACTGCGCGCTCGTCGTCGGCGCGCAGCTCGGCGAGACCGACTGGTGGGGGAAGGCGCCGTACTGGGCGACGCCCGCGCGGCAGCGGCTGATCCAGGTCGACGCGGACGAGGCGCGGCTGGGCCGCAACCGGCCCGCCGATCTCGCCGTGCTCTCCGACGCGCGCGGCTTCCTGGCCGCGCTCGCGCTCGCGCTCGAGCCGCTGGCCGGCCGGATCCCGCTCGCGGACCGGCGCGCCGCGGTGGCGAAGCTGGCCGAGCACAAGAGCCGGCACCGCGCGGAGCTCGACGCCCTGCTCGCGCACCAGCGCGTTCCGATGGTGACCGCGCACGTCGGCGCGACGCTGCGCCGCGTGCTCGACGACGACGCGGTGATCGTCTTCGACGGCGGCAACACCGCCGTCTGGGGCCACAGCTTCTTCGAGCTGCGCGCGCCCAACACGATGCTGCAGACCGCGCACATGGGGCACCTCGGCGCGGGCGTCGGCCAGGCGCTCGGCGCGGCGGTCGCGCGCCCGGGCAAGCAAGTCGTGTGCATGATCGGCGACGGCGCGATGGGCTTCCAGATGCAGGAGGTCGAGACGGCGGTGCGCCACGGGCTGCCGGTGGTCTTCGTGGTCTGCTGCGACCGCCAGTGGGGCATGGTCAAGATCAACCAGAAGTTCGCGCTCGGTCCGACCAAGGAGCGCTTCGCGCGCGCGCTCGGCCCGGACCACGAGGGCACGATCAACACGGACCTTGGCGAGATCGCCTGGGACGAGCTCGCGCGCGCGATGGGCGCGTCCGGCGAGCGCGTCTCCGACGCGGCGAAGCTCGAGCCGGTGCTGCGCGCGGCGCTGGCCTCGCGTCGCTGCACCGTGATCCACGTCGACGTGGACGCGGGCGCGCACCTGTTCGCGCCCGGGCTCGCGCACTTCAAGGACATGCACCAGGAGCCGGCGGGCGAATGACCGCCGACGGCGAGTTCCGCCGCGTGCTCGTGACCGGCGCGGCCGGCTATCTCGGGCGCCAGCTCGTGACGGCGCTGGCGGCGGAGCCTGGCGGCGTCGAGACGATCGTCGCGAGCGACCTGCGACCGCTGCCGCCGCACGACACCCCGGCCGGCGTGGTCGCCGACGCGCTCGACGTGCGCGACGGCGCGGCGGTGCGCGCGAGCTTCCGCCGCCACCGCCCCGACGTCGTGGTGCACCTGGCCGCGATCGTCACGCCGGGGCGCGGCTCCAACCGTGAGCTCGAGTGGCAGGTCGACGTCGGCGGCACGAAGAACGTGCTCGAGGCCTGCCTCGAGGCCGGCGTACGCAAGCTGGTGTACACCTCGAGCGGAGCGGCCTACGGCTACCACGCCGACAACCCCGAGTGGCTCGACGAGTCACACCCGCTGCGCGGCAACCGCGAGTTCGCCTACTCCGACCACAAACGCCAGGTCGAGGAGATGCTCGCCGACTGGCGCGCGAAGCACCCCGAGCTGCTGCAGCTGGTGCTCCGGCCCGGCACGATCCTGGGCGCCACCACTCGAAACCAGATCACGGACCTCTTCGACGGCCGGATCGTGCTCGGTGTCGGCGGCTCCGCGAGCCCCTTCGTGTTCATCTGGGATCAGGACGTGGTCGGCGCGATCCTGCTCGGCGTGCGGCGCGGCGGCACGGGCTGCTACAACCTGGCCGGCGACGGCGCGCTCACCGTCCGCGAGATCGCGAAGCGCCTGGGCAAGCCCTACGTCGAGATCCCGCCCGCGCTGCTCGCGGCGGGGCTCTGGGCGCTCTCGAAGCTCCGCCTCACCCAGTACGGCCCCGAGCAGGTCGGCTTCCTGCGCTACCGCCCGGTGCTCTCGAACCGCAGGCTCGTGCAGGAGTTCGGCTACCGGCCGCGCAAGACCACGCTCGAGACCTTCGAGTACTTCGTCGCGTCGCGCGCCGCGTCCCGGCGCTAAGCCGAGCGCCAGCGTGTGTGGTGCTCGCGCACGATCGCGATGGCCTGCTCGGCGTCGTCGACGCAGTGGGGAATCCGCAGGTCCGCGGGGCTTGCGAGCTCGAAGCCCGGGCGCAGCATCGCCCCGCTCGCCCAATCGACCAGCCCCCTCCACATCCGTCCGGTGAAGACGAGCGGCACGTCGTCCAGGTGCCGCACCTGCAGGAGCTGCCAGATCATCATCGCCTCGAGCACCGTGCCGATGCCGCCCGGGGCGACGATGAAGGCATCCGACATCAACACGAACTGGTGCAGCCGGGTGAAGAAGGTCTCGTGCTCGAAGGCCTGATCGACGAAGGGATTCACGTCTTGCTCGAAGGGCAGCTCGACGCGAATGCCGATGCTCTGCACCCGTTCACCCGCCCCGGCCTCGATTGCGCCCTCGTTGGCGGCCTGCATCAGGCCGGGGCCGCCGCCGGTGACGATGTCGCAGCCGAGCGCGGAGAGCGCCGCGGCCATGCTCTTGACCTCGCCGTAGACCCAGTGCCCCGGTGCGGTGCGCGCCGAGCCGAAGATGCTCACGCGATAGCGCTCGCGCTTCGTCGGTCGCAGGCGCGACAGAGTGTTCACGGTCGCCCAGAGGCCGAACATGGCATCGACGAGGACGCGCTTCACGCCCTCTTCGTCGGCGAGGCTCACGGTGGGCGCGCTGCGATCGTCGGTCGTGTCGTCGTCCATCGAGAAGAGCTCGATGGCTTGCCGCGCGCGCGGGCGCTAGCTCGCGATCCAGGTCGCGATCGCGAAGTAGATCAGCAGGCTCAGCACGTCCTGGATCACGGTCGCGACTGGCCCGCTGCCGAAGGCGGGGTCGCGGCCGGCGCTCTGGAGCAGCCAGGGCAGGAGCAGGCCGATCGTGGTCGCGACCGTGCCCGCGACCACGATCGCGGCCGCGACCGCGAATCCGAGCCTCAGGTCGCCGACGCCGAGCGCGACGAGCGGCAGCGCGATCGCCGCGAGCGCGAGCCCGATCAGCAGCCCGGTCCGGAGCTCCCCCGCGAGCAGCTCGCGCAGCGACAAGCGGGAGAGCGACAGACCGCGCACCGCGATCGCCTCGGTCTGCGTGCCGATCGCGTCCGCCAGATACACGATCGCCGGAACGAAGTACGCGATCGCGAGCTTGTCCTCGAGCAGGTGCTCGAAGCGCGCGACCACCAACGCCGCGAGCATGCTTCCCGCGAGCCCGAAGAGCAGCCACGGCAAGCGGTGGCGCGCGCGCCGCGCCGGCGGAGCCTCGAGCGCGCTGCGATTGCGAGATCGCTCGCGCGTGATTCCGGCGAGCCGGTGCAGATCCTCGACGTGCTCGCGCCGCAGGATCTCGAGCAGCGAGAGCGACCCGACCACCCCGATCAGGCGCTGCTCGTCGTCGACCACCGCCACCGAGCTCGCGCGCGCGCGCAGCGCCTCGGCCGCGACGCGCTCCTGGTCGAAGTGCGACCCGACGCGCGGGTAGCCGCGGTCCACGAGCTCTCCGATCGTCTGCTCGCGCGCGGCGCGGTGCAGGTCTGGAAGTCGCACCGCTCCGAGCAGACGGCCGCCGCCGTCCAGCACGTAGATCGCCTCGAGCGCGTCGTACGCCTGGCGCGCGAGCTGCTCCAGCACCCCGGCGACGGACTGCTCCGGCCGAGCGAGAGGCACGGTGGTGACGAGGTGCCCGGCCGCGCTCTCCGGGTGATGCGGACCTGCGAGCTCGGGCAGGTCCCGCTCGACTCGAACGACGGGTTGGTCGGTCACAGCGGCACCTCCGATCGCACGCTCTTCGCGAGTCGGCCGAAGGCTACAGCACTCTGCGGATCGGTTAACCTCCGACCACCTGCGCAGAGGAGTCCGAGATGCCCCACCCCGAGTTCTTCGACCAGGTGCCGCGGATCGCGCTTCGCGATCCGCTCGCCGCATTCCTGGGCAGCTTCGCCGACGGCGTGGTGGACTACGGCTACCTGGACGCGGTGCGGCTCGCCGGGCACTCGTGCCCGACCGTGGCCGGCGCGTACCTGATGACCGCGAGGGCGCTCGCGACACTCTACGGTGACGCGCTGCCCGAGCGCGGCGCGATCCGCGTCGAATTCAGGGCCAACGCCACGCAGGGCGTGACGGGCGTGATCGCCGGCGTCGTCTCGCTGATCACGGGCGCGCGGCAGGCGGACGGATTCAAGGGGCTGGCCGGGCGCTTCGACCGCCGCGACCTGCTGCGCTTCGACGTGCCCGGACCGGGGGAGATCCGCTTCACGCGCCTCGACACCGGCGCGGCCGTCGACGTGGCATACAGCGCAGCAACCGTCCCGCCCGATTCCTCCATGCAGGCGCTGCTGCCGCGCGCGCTCGCGTCCGATGGGGAAGGAGGCGCGGACGCGGCCGGGTTCGCGCGCGTCTGGCAGGATCGGGTTCGCCGGATCCTGGTCGAGCACCGCGATGATCCGCAGCTGGTGCAGATCCGACCGGTGGCCCGGGGCTAGCCCGCATTTCTCACCACGGTGATCCGTAGGTGGTCGCGGTGCGCTGCGAGGGCGTCGGCGGTGGTGGCTCGGCGGCCGAGGGCCAGCGGCGGCCTTCGA
>Ga0194127_10000421_pt1 | contig 67457 bp, 62 predicted proteins | sample TA2KigC100mmetaG_FD_148624 | JGI IMG/M metagenome (GOLD analysis project Ga0194127, IMG submission 148624) | Freshwater microbial communities from Lake Tanganyika, Tanzania - TA2015036 Kigoma Deep Cast 100m | ecosystem: Environmental > Aquatic > Freshwater > Lake | place: Tanzania: Lake... | reverse complement strand
CCCGAAGCGTGACCACCCGATCGGCGCGCTCGGTCGCGCTCGCGTCGTGGGTCATCATCACGACGGTGATTCCGTTCTCGCGGCAGAGCGTGGTGAGCAGGTCGAGCACTTCTCCCGCGTTGCGGTCGTCGAGGTTCCCGGTCGGTTCGTCGGCGAGCACAAGGCCGGGGTCGCCCGCGAGCGCGCGCGCGATCGCCACCCGCTGCATCTCCCCGCCCGAGAGCCGCGTCACCTCGTGGCCGGCGCGGTTCGCGATCCCGAGCCGCTCCATCAGCGCGCGCACCCGCGGCAGCGAATCGCTGAGCCGGCGGCCGTCGAGCAGCAGCGGCAGCGCGATGTTCTCGATCACGTCGAGCATCGGGACCAGATTGAAGAACTGGTACACCAGCCCGATCTTGTGCCGCCGGAAACGCGCGGCCTCGGCTTCGCTCAAGGAATCCACCTCTACGTCACCGACGACCACGCGGCCCGAGGTGGGCCTCCTCATCCCCGCGAGCAGGTGGAAGAGCGTCGATTTGCCTGAGCCGCTCCGGCCGCGCACCACCAAGAATTGGCCGCCAGGAATGGCCAGGTCGAGCGAGCGAAGCGCGCGAACCCGCGGCTCCTCTTCGCCGTAGGTCATTTCGAGCGCCTCGGCGCGCACGGGAAGCCCGAGGCTTCCGATCTTTCGCAGCTCCACGTGAACGTCCGGCCGCATGGCCGCTGCGCCCGCAAGGTTTGGGCCAGACTCAGGCGAACAGCCCGGCCAGCCTCGCCCGCTGCGCCCCCTCGAACTCCCCTCGCCCCCGCCACAGCCGCGTGTCCTCGGGCAGCCGCAAGTAGATCCCCCGCGCGACGCCGAGCGAAGCGTCCGGCTCGGACGGCCAGGCGAGCCCGCGCGCGATCTGCGCCAGCTCGGCCGCCGCGTCCGCGTCGCGCCGCACCCAGCGCGAGACGTGGGTGCTTGCGGCCAGGTGGTCGCTCTTCGAGCCGTTGCAGCTCGCGTGGGCGGCGACCAGGTTCTCGATCGCGTCGTTGGGGTGGCGGGACCAGGGCACGAAGTGGTCCACCTCGACCGCGGCGCCGCGAAGGGGTCGCGCGCAGTAGAAGCACTCGCCGCGCTGCAGCTCTCGGAGCGGCTCGCGAAGCATGGCGAGCGCGGCGCGGTCGCTGCTGAACAGGAACTCCTCGAGCGCGGCCTCGGGCAGGCGGTTGAAGCGCGCGATCAGCGCAGCCCACTCGCGCTGGATCAGCGGGCGCAGCAGGCCGGAGAGCCGCACCAGCTGCTCCGCGGCGCCGGGAAGGAAGCGGATCGAGTTGTCGAAGTCGGGGCCCTTGAACTCGCCTTTCCGGATCGTCTCGTCCCAGCGGATCGCGTACAGGAAGGGAAGCGGCGCGTCGCCCACGCGCTGCAGGCGCGGCAGCGGCATCTCGACCAGCTTCCACTCCACCTCTCGCGCGAGCCGGGCCCACCCCGCGGGCGCCGCGGTCCGCGCGCGGTGCGGCGTGCCGGGCGCGGGGTGGGCCGCGCGGAACTCCTCGATCCGCCGCACGATCTCGGGCGTGCCGCGCGTTCCGCGCTGCGGAAGGTTCTGCTGCAGCACGCGCGAGGTCGCGGGGAACTCGCGGACGTGCGGCCAGTACAGCTCGATCACGCGGCTGGCGAGCTGCGGCGTCGTGACACTGGTCGGTGGCGCGCCGTCGCGCTCCGTGGCCTCGAGCGCCAGGTCGAGCAGGCCGAGCAGAACCGCGTACTTGTACGTCGACGTGAAGCTGCCGCGGTCCAGCACCGACAGGATCTTCTCGCCGAAGGACGCCGCGTCGTCCATTAAGTGCATCGCGCGATCGTATCCCGCGCGGGGCGCCGCGGTCCCGCCAAGTCCGCGTCCGCGCTCGGGACGGACCGTCGTCGAGCCGGTCGGCGCGAATCCGGTGCGGGCTGATTTACGGCCCGAAACCCACTCCCGTCGTCGGAGGTGCACTATTTTCGTCGGTGCGGCCGTCCCCCCGCCGCACCGTCGAGGAGGGAGAACCTTGGGACTCGTCCATCCGTTCCTGTATTTCCTGAAGGCGCGCTCCGCGGAGCGCCGGATCCTGGCTGGGAACACGCGCGACGAGGCCGCGCTCCGGGAGGCCAACGCCGTGTTCTCGGGTGCCGGCTATGGCCTGGGCGAGGTGTTGCTGAACTTCCCGCCGGCCGACGGACAGGCGGGTGTGCTGCTCGAGCTCGACTGCACTCGCGCGCGGTGCGCAGACGTAGTGCTCTCGGCCACGCGGCCGACGGTCGAGATGGTCGAGGAGCTCGATCCCCCGAAGAAGAACGTCCCGCGGGGCTACACCGATCTGGAGCGGCTGCTCGACGCGGTCTGGGGGCACTACTTCCAGACGATCACGCGCAAGAACTTCTGCCTGCAGCCGTGGCTGCGCGCGGCGCTCCGCCCCGGCTACGAGGATCGCTTCCTGGTCGGCTTCATGCAGGGACCGCGCGCCGACTACGCGAGCCTTTCCGCGTGCAACGGCCGCGGCGAGAAGAAGGTGCGCGGCGTCGGTCGCACCGCCGCGTTCCTGCTGAACCAGCCCGAAATCTGGACCGACGGCCCGCGCTACGTCGGATTCTTCGGCATGGACAGCCTGTCGACGCTGGCGTGGGCGTACCTGCTCCGGCACCGGCACCCCGAGCTGCTTCTGAAGCCCGGTTTCCACATGGTCGAGCTCGAGACCCGCGAAGTTCCCGTTCGCGTGCCCGACCACTCCTGGGCGCTCGACTGGAACGCGGAGCTCATCCTGTCGGTGCCGCCCGCGCGGCTTTCCCCCGAGGTCGAGGCGCTCCGGCCGAAGAATTCTTAGGGCCGAAACGTTCGCTCACCGACGCTGCGCCACGATCTCCCTCGGATTCGAAACACCAACATCGATTGAGGGAGATCGAGATGACCGAGAAGACCGAGAAGACCAAGAGCGCGAGCAAGAAGCCGGAGGTCCGCAGCACGGGATTCAGCTGGGAGCTGGTCGAGCGCGTGCTCGCCTGCGTCGCGTTGACGCGAATCTACCTCTGGGGGCCGCCGGGCGTCGGAAAGACGTTCGCGGCCTACCACCACGGCCGGCTCGAGCGCGGCCTGTACGCCTGCACGCTGGTGCCCGAGCTGTCGGCGGCCGAGCTCCGCGGCACCTACCTGCCGAAGGGCGACACCATCCTGTGGCACGACGGGCCGGTGATCCGCGCCATGCGCGAGGGCGCGCGGCTGGTGCTGAACGAGCTCTCGCACGCGGGCGAGGACGTGCTGGCGTTCTTGTACCCGATCCTCGAGCACGACAGCACCTGCCGGCTCACCCTTCCCACCGGCGAGACGGTGACGCCGGCGCCGGGCTTCCACGTGATCGTCACCGACAATCTGCCGTCCGACGATCTGCCCGCGGCGCTTCGCGACCGATTCGACGCGCAGCTCGAGATCCGCGAGCCGCACCCCGAGGCGCTCGCGCTGCTCTCCGAGCCGATGCGCGAGGTCGCGCGGCGTGGGGTCGGGCTCGACGAAGATCGGCGCCTCTCCGTGCGCGCGCTGCTCGCGATCGAGCGCGCGAAGCTCGTGCTCGGGCTGCGCGATGCGTGCCTGGTCGTGCTCGGCGCCGCGCGCGGCGCGCTGTTCTACGACGCCGCCCTGCTCGCGGGAGTTCGCTAGTCATGCGCGCATTCGAGTCCCATCGCGAGCGCTTCCTTCCGTACCCCGAGCTCATTGAAAAGCGCGGCGCGGGCGATTGCGCGCCGTACCTGATCGTCGATTCGGTGAAGACCTCGGGACGCGAGCTGGCCGGCGCCGTCGACAAGGTGGCGCGGCGGCTCGCCGTTCCGCTCGATCCCGACGGGCGCGGCGTGGTCCTGCACGAGTACGGCCACGTGCTCTACTCGCCGCTCGTGCCGCCGAAGGTCGCCTTCGACCCGCGGGTCGCGGCCGCGGTCGAGGACGCGCGCGTGAACCTCGCGCTCTGCGCGTCCGGACGTCCGGTCGAGCTCGGCGAGACGGGCGAGCTCTACGTGAGCTGGCTGCTGGCCCTGGACGCGAAGCGCGGCGACGGGTTCGCGCTCTTCGTGCGCAGCGTGGCGTCGATCGGCACCAGCGTCGAGCCGCGGCTCTGCGAGCAGCTCGAGCGGCTCGACCCGCGCACGGGGGCGGGCGTGGTGCGCGAGGTCGTCCGGCGCGCGCGCGACGTGCTCGAGAAGGCGCGAATCCGCTACGGCCGCCCCGACGCGCCCGAGCGCAGCGGCCGGATTCTGGCGCGCAAGCTCGCGGAGCTTCTGCGCCTGCACGGCCTGCTCGACGAGAACGGGTTCTCGCAGAGCGAGCTCGTGATGGACTGCTCGCTGAAGCACGCCCACCACGCCGTGCCCGAGGCGGAAGACGAGATGCGCCGCCTGCGAAACGTCCGCGAGGACGTTCCGGACCTCGCGCCCGGCGTGATGAGCGTCGTGCGCGCGCGGCTCACGCGGCGGCTCTCGGCGCGCACGGGGCTGCGCGCCTGGGGCTCGTCCGTCGAGGGGAGCGTGATCCGACACGCGCACCGCTGGTCGATCGACCGCAAGATCTTCCGCAGGCGCGGCGTGCGCGGTCGGGGCACCGTGCTTCTCGACGTGAGCGGAAGCATGCGGCTCGACGCGCCGGACCTCGAGCGGCTGCTGCGCGCGACCGGAGAGGGAACGCGCGTGGCGATCTACTCGGGCGAGGGAGCCCAGGGCCAGCTCCGCATCGTGGCGGATTCGGGCCGCCGCGCCGAGGGCGACGAGCTCACGCGCTACGGCAGCGGCAACGTGATCGACCTGCCCGCGCTGCGCTGGCTCTCGCGCCAGCACGCGCCGCGGCTGTGGATCTCGGACGGCAAAGTCACGGGAATCGGTGACCAGGTCTCGACGCGGCTGCGCCAGCGCTGCCACGCGCTCGCGCGCCGCCACGCGATCCGCCGCGTCGACGACATCGCCTCGGCGGTGAAGCTGCTCGGCGGGGCGCCCCGCTAGCCGCTACTTCGCCGGCTTCTCGAGCGCCGCGATCAGCGCCTCGACGCTGGTCGGGTTCTCGATTCCCGTGACCCGCAGCTTGTCGAGGACGAGGACGGTGGGATAGGTCGCGCCCCCGGGGATGTCGGCCGTCTTGTCGCCCGCGTCGTCGACGAGCAAGCGGTACGGGCGGCGCTTCATGGCCGGCCGCGCGAAGAGCATCTTCACCAGCGATGGCATTCCCTTCACGTCGACGATGTACACCGCGGAGTTCCGCTCGAACAGGTCGGGGCCGGCCTTCTCGACGGCCGCCTTCGCCACGTCGCCCGCCTTCATGTCGCGGGTGAAGACGATCGCGCGCACGGATTCGTCGAGCTTGCGTAGCTCGCCGTGCTGATCGGGCAGCTCGATGGGGGGAAGGGTGCTCCCGACCGCGTAAGGCTCGGCGAAGGCGGTCGAAGCGACGAGGACCAACAGGGAGGCAAGGAGGGTTCGCATGGCCCGATGGTAGGACAGGATCGCTAGCGTGCGTAGGCCAGCTCTCGCGCGGCCGCGAGGATCGTGGGCATGTTCATCTCGGCCGCGAGCTGCAGCGCGCGCGCCGCGTGCGTTTGCACCCGCTCGTCGTCGCCGGGCTCGCCGCGCGCGAGCGCGGCGCGCGCGCAGTCGAGCACGGCGAGCGCCTCGAGCGGGCGCGCGCCGGCGTGCCGCTCCCACTCGATCGCGTCTTCGAGGAACGCGACCGCCTCGTCCTGGTCGCCGCGCGCGTGGGCCAGAAGCCCGCGGTAGCGCTGCACGGAGCCTGCGCAGACCAGCGCGCCCAGACACAGGTTTCCGTCGCCGGCGATTTCGAGCTCGAGCTCGAGTCGCGCGGCGGTCTCGGAATCGCGCAGGCAGGCGCAGGTCTCGGCCAGCAGCGCCGCGGAAAGCGAGCGGCTCTCGTCGGCGGGAAGTCGGATCAACCGGCCCTCGCGGCAGCGCTCGACGATCCCGGCGAGCCGCTCGCGCGCGGCAGCAAAGCGCCCGGTCGACGCGCAGAACAGCGCGAGCATGCACTCGAGCTCGAGCCGCTCGGGCCGCTCGCGAAGCACGGCTTCGAGATGCGGCTCGAGCTCGGCGAGCCGGCCCTGGAAGCGCCGCAGCGCGAAGCGCTGCGAGGTCGCGACGCCGAACGCGAGCTCGGCCGAGCGGTGGTCGGCAAGCGTTCGCGCGGCCTCGTCCGAGAGCGCCTCGGCCAGGACCAGATCGCCGAGCCAGAGCGCTCGTGCGGCGAGCGCGGCCGCCGCGTGGCCGCGGTGCATCGGGTGGCCGAGCGCCGCCGCCGACTGCTCGCAGGCGCTCGCGGCCTCGTCCACCGCCGCGCGGTCGCCGCGCGCGAGGGCGCTGGCGAAAAGGCGCTGCTGCGCCAGGACCTCGGCGCCGCGATCGCGCGCGCTTCGTGCGAGCGCGACCTCTTCGCGCGCGAACGCCTCGCGCTCGCGCGGATCGTTCGGGTAGAGCAGAAGGCCTGCGCGGCTCGAGACCGCGCGAAGCAGCAGCTTCGGATCGCGCAGCCTGCGCGCGGCGGCGATCGCCGCGTCGCTCGTCGCGCGCGCGCGCTGCGGGTCGCTCGAAACCAGATCGCGTGCGAGCGCGATCTGCAGCTCGGCGCGAAGCGCGGCGCGATCGGACGGGAGCTGCAGCAGCACCTCTTCGACCCGCGCGACGCGCGCGAGCGGATCGCCGCCCGCCGTCGCGGGGCGGATCGCTTCGAGCGCAACGAGCGCGATCGCGAGCGCGTCGATCGCGTCCGCCCCGTGCGCGACGCCCGCCGCGCGCTCGAAGTCGCTCTCGGCCCGCGCGGGATCGCCCGCGAACAGGTGCGCGCGCCCGAGCTCGATCAGGAGTCGCGCCTCGCGATCGGGCGCGACCGCCGGGCCGAACTCGAGCCAGTGCAGCGCGGCGCCGAGCTCCCGCGCCGCGTCCTCGAAGGCGAGCAGGTTGAACGCCCGTTTCGCGGCCGCCTCGGCGCACTCCGCCGCGCGAACCGCGCCGTCGGGGCGATCGGATTCGCCGAAGTGGTGCGCGAGCCCGAGCCAGGGCGTGGTCGACGGATCCGCGGCCAGGGCCTCGAGCGCGCGCGCCACCGCGCCGTGCAGGTTCGCGCGGCGCACCAGCGGGAGGTTGGCGTAGATCGCCTCGCGCACGACCTCGTGGCTGAACTCGATCCGGTCGGGATCGGCGTCGTTTCGAGCGAGAATGCCGAGCGCGGCGGCGCGGTCGATCTGCGCAAGCGCGTCCCTGCGCTCCACGGCCGCCGCAAGCGCGAGAACGGAGAGCTGCGCCTCGCGCCCGATCACCGCCGCACACTCGACCCGCTCGCGATCGTCGCTCGCGAGCGCCCGCAGCCGCGCGTCGATCAGGTGCGCGAGCGTCCTCGGCACGCGTTGCTCCGCGTCGGCGCCTTCGGCGCTGCGCAGCAGCTCGCGCAGGAAGAGCGGGTGCCCGCCGCTTCGCCGCTGGAGTGTCTCGATCTCGCTCCGCGACGGCGGCTCCTTCCCCGATCGCGCAAGAAAGGACGCGATTTCGTCCGCGGACAGCGCGCCGATCTCGAGCCGCCGCTTCGCCGGAGCGATTCGCCGCAGGCAGTCCGTCAGCGCGGGATCCGCGTCGGCCTCGAGCTCGCGCGCGATCGCGATCACGAGCACGCGCGTCGCGTACGGCGTGTCGCCGAGCCGCGCCGCGAAGCCCGCCGACGCCAGATCGGCCAGGTGCAGGTCGTCGAGCACGATCGCGAGCGCGCGGCTCTCGGCCTCGCGCTCGAGACCGCGCGCGAGCCGCTGCAGCAGCAGGTGGCGGGCGGTCTCGGGATCGAGCCGCTCGGCTCCGCGCCGATCGAATGGCGTCTGCAGCTCGACCCGAAGCGCGTCGAGCTCCTCGCGCTCGTGCGAGCCCTCGCAAAGCTTCGCCAGCACCTCGAGCCACGGCGCGAGCGGCTGCTCGGCCCGGCCCTGATCGCAGCGACTCCAGACGAAGAGCACCGATTCGCTTCGCGCCGCGAGCTCGCGCACCAGCGCGGTCTTGCCGATCCCACCCGCGCCGCTCACGAGCAAAGCGCCGCCGCGGCCGAGACGCGCCTCGTCGAGCTCGTTGGCCAGCCAGGCGAGCTCGCGTTCGCGCCCGGCAAAGCTCGGCTCACGCGTCGGAGACATGCTCACCGTCCAGTGGTCGAATTCGCCCATGGAAATCCTGAGAGGGACGCCGCTCGTCCGCGAGGCGCGCAAGACACCCGCGACGCGAGTGGACACGCGCGCCGAGGCCCGCGCGCGGCGATCAGAACGCGAGCAGCCGCTCGATCAGCCAGTACGACGCCAGCGCGCCGATCCCGTACGCCGCGGCCGTCGGCCAGCCTCGGGGCGCTTCGACGCGCAGCAGCGCCGGCAATCGGCCGAGCAGGAGCAGCGCGGCGACGAAGGCGAGCTGACCGGCCTCGACGCCCAGGTTGAAGCAGAGCAGCGCGAGCGGGATCTGCTGCGCCGGGAAGCCGATCTCGGCCAGCGCGCCCGCGAAGCCGAAGCCGTGCAGCAGGCCGAAGGCGAACGCGACCAGCCAGGGCCTTCGCGCGGACAGGCTCGACCGGCCCCGGCGCGACTGCGCGATCTCGCTCGCGACGAAGACGATGCTGAGCGCGATCACGGCCTCGACCGGCGGCGGCGAGACGGTGATCCAGCCGAACGTCGCCGCCGCGAGCGTCAGGCTGTGCGCGATCGTGAAGGCGGTGATGGTCCAGAGCAGCGGGCGCGTGGCGCCGATCAGGATCACCAGCGCGAGCACGAAGATCAGGTGATCGACGCCCAGCAGGATGTGCTCGACGCCGAGCCACAGGTAGGTGCGCGCGACCGCTCCGGATCCCGCCGTCGCCTCGACCGTGAACGACGGCGAATCCGGAGTGAGTCGCAGGACCTGTGTGTGTCCGTCGAGTCGCTCGATGCGCACGAGCACGTCGGTGAGCGTTGCCGAAAGCCCCTCCACGGCGATTCGCGCGCCGTCGAGTCCGCCCGCGCGGAGAATCCGCGTTCGCTCGACGTGCGCGCGCCCGGAGAAGCTGCTCCGCGGCGCCCCGATCCGCTCGACGTCCGCGGGGAGCTCCAGAACCAGGCCGAAGCGCAGGCTCTCGCCGGCGGCGGGAACCTTGAAGAGGACGTCGTAGGTCTCCTCACCGGTCTCTACGATCTCGAGATACGCGGGACGAACCTCGTGCGCGCCTGCACTGGTCGCAAGACCCAGCGCGAGCCAGAGCGCGACGAGCGCGCTCACGGGTCGGCGCGCTCGACGCGGATCAGGTAGCGCTCGCGCAGCGCCTGGTACTGCGCGTCGAGCCCCTCCTGGCGTCGGCGCGCTTCGAGGTCGCGGGCGACCGCATCGCGCACCTCCGCGAGCTCGGGCGTTCGCTCGGCCTCGCGGGACTCGACCCGCACCAGGTGCGCGCCGTAGCCCGACGTCACCGGCCCGAACCACTCCCCGACCGGCGCGCCGCGCAGCGCGGTCTCGAACTCGGCGCCGAACAGCCGCACGAGCTCGGAGGCGCTCGCGTTCTCGTAGCGCGGCGAGAGCATCAGGCTGTCGCCGCCGCTGACCGGATCGGCGCCGTCCGGCTGCGCGCGCAGCTCGGCGAGCAGCCGCGCAGCGTCGGCCTCTAGCTCCGGGCCGCGCTTGCCGGGATCGAGAAACACTTGCGAGAAGCTGAGCCGTGACTCGACGCGGTACTCGGCCGCGTTCTCCTCGAGATACCGCTCGAGCTCGGGCTCCGTCGGCTCCCCCGCCAGGCTCGGGTCCTCGAACAGGAACTCGAGCTTCTGGCGCAGCCGCCTGCGCACCACCGTGTCGTCGCGATCGAGCCCGAGCGCGACGGCCTCGCGGTACAGGGCCTCGTCGCGGATGTGATCCTCGACGAGCCCCTCGAGCTCCGACTCCGTCGGCGCGCGCTGCCAGGTCTGCGTGAAGGTCTGCTTCAGATTGTCGATGCGCCCGCGGCTCACGACGATCTCGGACGCCGGCTCTCGCGCCGGCGCTGACACCCATCGGTGCAGCCCGAAGAGCGCCGCGCCGAGCAGCAGGAAGTGGAGCAGCGGCTCGCCGGCGAGCCGCCGCGCGTTCACGGCGTGTACCAGATCGGCGAGGAGTAGGCCCGCTCGGTGAGCGTCATCGCCGTGCCCGGCAGCGGAGTCACGCCGAGACGGACCACGTCGTAGGCGGTCCAGCGCGGCGTGGGGATCTCGATCACGCGCGCGTAGTAGAACGCGCGCTCCCCGGCGTCGAAGTCCGGATCCTTCCAGACGGTGACGAGCTCGGCCGCGCCGATCGTGTTGGTCCAGGTCGCCGTCGAAAGGTCGACCGTGCTTCCGACCGAGGGAAGCCTTCCGTCCGCGCCCGGCTTGCGCGCGCCGCTCCAGGCGACGTCGTACACTTTTTCGTGAAGCTCGCCCTTCGCGTCGAGCCAGCCCTTCACGATCTGCACGCGGTCGAGGTTGGCGCCGATCGGGTCCTTCAGCGCGCCGACCAGGAACGTGGGCGCCTTGCCGGAAGGCGCGCGGCTCAGGTCGCCGCCCATCGGCACGCCCTTGGCGTAGCCCGCCAGCGCCGGGTTCGGAGCCGCGGCGTCGGAGCCGGCGAAGTCCCAGCCGCCGAAGAAGCGCAGCGCCATGCGCGGGCCCGTGGTGCGTAGGTCTCCTTGCGCTCCATGGCGTCCCAGATCGCCTCGCGCGTGTTCTCGCTGGCCCAGACCGCGCAGTAGCTCGACGACGAGACCTGCCACTCCATGACCCGGACGCCGGACTTCTCGTTGGACATGAAGGCGCTGGTCATGCGCTTCGGGCCCGGCTCCTGCGGCACGGTCTTGCCGAAGAAGTTGTCCTCCTCCATGGCGGTGAGACCGGTGTGCGCGTCGCTGCCGCCGGCGAGGCCGAACTTGTATGGGTTCACGCCGAGCTTCGCCTCCAGCGCGAGACCGTTCTTGTAGGCCGAGCGCGCGTACTCGAACTCGAGCATGTCCTTGGTCTTCGCGACGCTGCCGTCCAGGTTGCCCGCGTCCCAGCGCTCGAAGTTCGCGAACTCGTCGTTGGGCGACAGGAACGGATGCGTCTCGCCGTCGCCCTTGGTCTGGCTGGCCTCGTACAGGCGCTCCCACCTCGCGCGCTCTTCGGCGTACTCGCGGTCGATCGGCTTGCCGGTGAACGACTCGATGATCGGGAACATGCGCCCGTTGCTCAGGTTCCCGTTGTGCGCGATCGCGAGCACCTGCCCGCCGGTCTTCTTCTCGTACGCGGCCATCCACTTCCACAGATCGCGCGGGTTGTCGCTGCCCACCGGCGGGTACACCGTGAGCGGCTCGACCTGGCTCGCCTTGTCGGCGGCGTCGCGGAAGATCACGTTCCGGTGCAGGTTGTTGCCGCTGGTGTTCGAGGTCCACTCGTAGCCGATGAAGGCGGTGAAGCGGCCCGGCTCGTTGTACTGCTCGGCCGCGGCGATCGTCTCCTGCCAGGCCCCGCGGTACGCGGGCGATCCCGGCCGGTACATCAGGGTCTGCGGGAAGGTCCCCTGCGAGAAGGCGACGATGATCTCCATCGCGGCATCCGCGCCCCGGCCGGACCGGATCATGTCGTACCACTTGCGGCCGGTCGGATCCGCGAGCAGCTCCGGCTTGCCGGCGAACAGATCCGGGAAGAAACCCATGTTGTCGGAGTGGTCGGCGACGACCAGGAAGTCGAGCGGCCGCTGCAGCCGGACCTTCTGCTTGCTCGACGAGACGACCTCCTCGCCGCGCGCAAAGCGGTAGGCGTCGCTCGGCCCGAGCCGCGCGCCGAACGCGCCCGCGTCCATCGAGAACGAGGTGTGCAGGTGGGTGTCGCCGAAGAGCGGGCGCGTCGGCAGGCTGCGCCCGGTGTAGGGCGAGTAGTCGGCGGACGCCTCGGGCTTCGGATCCGCAGCCCGCGCGGGCGCTGCGAAGGCCAGGCCGAGCGCCGCGGCCAGGATGGCAGTTCGGATTCGATCGCTCATGGAGCCCCCTCTGTGCTGGACGACGGCGCGCAACCGTAGACGGGCCGTCCTCGAGTTGCCACGATGCCACGATGCGGACAGCCCTGGCCAGCGTTTCGATCCTCGTCGCCGCGCTCGCGGCATGCATCGACCCCTCGGACCGCCGACCCGGCACGCGGCTCGGCGGGAACGTCGTGTCGGAGCTGCCGTCGGACTGGACGTTCAGCGACGCGCACGCCGAGATCGCGGTCGAGGTCCGCACGCCGTACCTGATTCCGCATTCCGTCACCGTCTGGTGTGCATCGCTGGATGGAGTGCTCTATCTGGGCGCGCGCGACCCGCTTAGCAAGCGCTGGCCGGCGTGGGCCGACCGCGATCCCGAGGTGCGGGTCGGAATCGGCGAGAACGTCTACGAGGTTCGGCTCGTGCCGCTCGACGACGCGGCGACGCTCGAGCGCCTGCGGGCGGCCTACACCGCAAAGTACGCGCTTCCCGAGACACCGAGCTCTACCGCCGTGCCGTCGACCCGCTACTGGCGCGTGGAGCCCCGCGGCTAGCTCCCCCACCGCAAGTTCCGTTGCCCGGGATCCGATTTCGTATCAGGAGGCGGGCGAACGAGTTGTCGTTGCGTGTGGAAGAGACGACGTCGTCCGCAAGCCCCGCGAGCGCGAGCGTCTACGAGCTGCTCGTGCGCAGCGCGCGCAGCGTCACCCGAATTCTCGCGATCATCGTGCCGCCGCTCTGCGTGGTTCCGGTCGCGACGGGAATCGCGCCGCTCGAGCCGTCGCTTCTGTATCTCGCGATCCTGGAGTCCGGGTTCGTCGCGCTGTGGTGGCTCGCGCGCGGGCGCACGGGCGAGCTCTGGCCGGAGCCTGTGATGTTCACCGCGACGCTTCTCGCCAGCGGCGGCGTGATCTTCTCTCCCTCGCACCTTCTGCTCGACTACAAGCCGTATGCGCTGCTCGCTCCCATGACGCCGCTCGCCTTCGCGTCGCTCGCGCCGGTGCGGCCTCGGCTCACCTACGCGCTCGCTGGGGCCACGGCCGCGCTCTACGCGCTCTCGCTCTGGCTCGTGCCCAGCGACCGCGCAGTCGACGTATTCAGCTTCGGCGTGATGTGCCTGGCGATGGCGTGGCTCGGCGCGACGCTCGCGCGCGACCAGCTGCGACTGCTGGCGGATCTGGGCGACGCGCGCGAACGCGCACTCGAGTCGGCTCGGCTCAAATCCGAGTTCCTGACCAACATGAGCCACGAGATCCGAACGCCGATGACCGCGATCCTCGGCTTCGCCGAAGAGGTGGAGCTCGAGCTGGAGAGCGCCTACGCGAGCCCGAGGATCCGCGCCGCGCTCTCGACGGTCCGCCGCAACGGCGCGCACCTGATCTCGCTGATCAACGGGATTCTCGACCTCTCGAAGATCGAGGCGGGCAAGCTCGAAGTCGTGCGCGAGCGGTTCTCGCCGATCGCCATCGTCGCGGAGGTCGCGAGCCTGCTCGGCGTGCAGGCGAACGAGAAGGGGCTGGCGCTCGAGGCGGTCGCGGTCGGCCGGATCCCGGAAGAGATCGAGAGCGACCGCACGCGTCTGCGCCAGATCCTGATCAACCTGGTCGGAAACGCGATCAAGTTCACCGCGCAGGGACGCGTTCGGATCGAGGTCGGCCTGGTCGAAGACGGGCTCGAGTTCGCGATCGTCGACAGCGGCTGCGGAATCGCGCCGGATCAGATCGAGCGCGTCTTCGAGATGTTCACGCAGGTGCACGGCTCGGTCACGCGCGCGCACCAGGGTACGGGTCTGGGGCTCGGCCTGTCGCGCAAGCTCGCGCGAATGCTCGGCGGCGACGTCGACGTCTCGAGCGAGCTCGGCCTCGGCAGCCGCTTCAGCCTGCGCGTTCCCTGCGGCGACCTCGCGAGTGTCCGCGTGCTTCCGGCCGCGAGCGTCGGAGAGTTCGCGGTGCTCGAGCGCGCGCCCGTCGCGCCGACCACGACGCGGCTCTCCGGCCGTGTTCTGCTCGTCGAGGACGGGCCAGACAACCAGCGCCTGATCAGCGCGATCCTGCGCCGCGCCGGGCTCGAGGTCGAGCTCGCCTCCGACGGCGCCGCGGGCTGCGAGCTCGCGCTGCACTCGCTCGCCTGCGGCGATTCCTACGACGTGATCCTGATGGACATGCAGATGCCCGTGCTCGACGGCTACGCCGCCGTGAAGCGCCTTCGCAGCGCCGGATACCGCGGCGCCATCCTCGCGCTCACCGCACATGCGATGTCCGGCGACCGCGAGCGCTGCCTCGCGATCGGCTGCGACGACTACGCGAGCAAGCCGATCCGCCGCGAAGCGCTGCTGCAGCAGCTGGCAGGATTCCTGGCAAAGCCCGGATAGAGGTTGCCCGACGGCGGTATAGTGCGGGCTGCATGACTCCATTCCTGATTCGCGCCGAGTTCGGGTGTACCGAGACAGGCGGGGCGGAGATCGGGCGCTACGAGGTCGGCGGGGCCGGGAGCGCGAAGTGAAGCGGCACCCGGACCTGCGGCCGCTCTCGGAGGATCACCACACGGCGCTCGTGCTCGCGCGCCGCACGCGGCGAGCGGCGGAGCGCGGCGGTGACGACGCGGGCGCGCTCGACGCGCAGTGGCGGGACGTGGTCCGGGCGTTTGCCGCCGAGCTCGAGCCGCACTTCGCGACCGAGGAGCGCTGGATGTTGCCGCGGCTCGAGGAGTCGGGCGAGACCCGGCTTGTGGAGCGCACGCGCGCGGATCACGCGCGGCTTCGCGAGCTGGTCCGTGACGCGGCGAGCGCGCCGGTGCTGGCCGAGTTCGCGGCGCTTCTCGAGCGGCACGTCCGCTTCGAGGAGCGTGAGCTCTTCGTGCGCTTCGAGGCTCTGCTCACGGAGTACGAGGACGCGTCCATGCGCGGGCTCTGCCGGGAGGGCGCGTGGGAGGCCGCGATCGGCGCGCTCCGCAGCGCGCGGCGGAACGCGCAGCGCGACTAGGCGCGGTGTAGGATCGCGACATGACCCAGCCCATCCTCGTCGAGCGCAGAGTCAACGGCGTCGCCACCGTCACCATGAATCGGCCCGATCGAATGAACTCGCTCACCGGCGAGCTGCTCGCGCTTCTCGCCGAGAAGCTTCGCGAGGTCGCCGACGACTCGTCGGTGCGCGTGGTGGTGCTCACCGGCGCGGGGGAGCGCGCGTTCTCGGCGGGCGCGGACCTGGCGCCGCCGGGCGCGCCGGGCCCGGCCGAGCGGCACGCGAGCGGGCGGCAGACGCTCGAGGAATCGTTCGACGGGTTGAAGCGCATGCAGGAGTCGTCGTTCCTGCTGCACACGATGCCCAAGCCGACCATCGCCGCGATCAACGGCGCTGCGGCGGGCGCGTCGCTCTCGATGTCGATGGCGTGCGATCTGCGCGTCGCCGTCGACGGGGCGGTGTTCACGACCGCGTTCGCGCGCATCGGCTTCTCGGGCGACTTCGGCGGCTCGTACTTCGCGACCAAGCTTCTGGGCGCCGCGAAGGCGCGCGAGCTGTACCTGCTCGGCGATCGCTTCGACGCGGCCGAGGCGCTGCGCATCGGTCTGCTCTACCGCGTGTTCGCGCCGGACGTCTTCCGCAAGGAGGTCGACGTGCTCGCCGATCGCCTGGCCGAAGGCCCTCCGCTCTCGTACCGCTACATGAAGCGCCACCTGAACCTGGCCGAGCACGGCAACCTGCGCGACGTGCTCGACCTGGAAGCCGAGGCCATGATGTACACCGGCCGCAGCGAGGACTTCCGCGCGGGAACCGCCGCGTTCCTCGGCAAGAAGAAGGCGAAGTTCACCGGTCGGTAGGCTGCGCGGCGGTCTCCGATGTGACTCGCGGTTCACCGTCTTTTCCGCGGGTGATCTCTGCGGTATCGATTCGCTTCGGTCCCGCGGGGAGTGACCCGTGGCAGAGAAGCGCAGCGTCGTCCCGAGCCGGAGGATCGCGGAGGCGATCTTCTGGATCCGTGGCCATCGCGTGATCATCGACGAGGATCTCGCCTCTCTCTACGCGGTGGAGACGCGCGTGCTGATCCAGGCGGTGAAGCGCAATCCGGCACGTTTCCCCGCGGATTTCATGTTCCAGCTCTCGACGGCCGAGTTCACTCGTTTGAGATCACAGTTTGTGATCTCAAACGGAAGCGGCGGTCGACGACACCGGCCCTATGCGTTCACCGAAGAGGGGGTCGCGATGCTCTCCAGCGTGCTTCGCAGTCGACGCGCCGTGCGCGTGAACGTGGAGATCATGCGCGCCTTCGTCCGGCTGCGAAGACTGCTCGCCAGCCACGAGCAGCTCGCTCGAAAGCTCGACGTCCTGGAGCGCAAGTACGATGCGCAGTTCGGCACCGTGTTCACCGCGATCCGGCAGCTGATGATCGCGGAGGCGAGCCCGAAGCGGCGGATCGGCTTCGGTCGGAGCGACTGACGCACGGCCCGCGCCTTTCCTCCGACCCCCGACGCAGCGGACCGCGCGAACCGAGGGCACTGGAGCGAACGGGGATCTCCGATACGATCGCCGGTCCTTTGCGCTCGAAGTCGAGGAACAGGCGGAGATCGCGCGGGAACCGGCGCGTGTCGCGAAAGGCGCGGAGCCTCGCCCCGCTCGCGCGGCGCGGGCTCGTCCTGTCTGCGCGGGCGCTCGCGGTCTTCGTCGCCGTGTCGGTCGCCGCGGTCGCGCTGATGCGCTGGGTCGATCCGTGGACGAGCGCGTTCATGATCGAGTCTCGGATCGCGGCGGCGGCGCGCGGCGAGCGCGGCTACCGCACCGACTATCGCTGGGTCGACTACGAGCAGATCTCGCCGGAGCTCGCGATCGCCGTCGTGGCGTCGGAGGACCAGCGGTTCCCGAAGCACGCAGGCTTCGACTTCGCAGAGATCGCCGACGCGCTCGAGGATTCCGCGGATGGCGAGCCGATGCGCGGCGCGAGCACGATCACGCAGCAGGTGGCCAAGAACCTGTTCCTCTGGCCGGGCCGGAGCTTCGCTCGGAAGGGGATCGAGGCGTACTTCACGGTGCTGCTCGAGTCGCTCTGGCCCAAGCGGCGCATCCTCGAGGTGTATCTGAACGTCGCCGAGTTCGGCCCCGGTGTGTTTGGTGCGGGCGCGGCCAGCGCGCGGTACTTCGGCAAGCCCGCGCGAGCCCTCGACCGCGAAGAGGCGGCGCGGCTCGCCGCGGTGCTTCCCGCGCCGCGCCTCCTGCACGCCGACCGCCCGTCGGCCTACCTGCGCACCCGCACCGCGCGGATCGAGCGCGCGATCGCCCGGCTCGGCGGATCGGGGTACTTGCGCTCGATGTGACCGGGCTCGTGTAGACTGGCGCCATGGACTTCACCTTCAGCGATGCAGAGCAGGCGTACCGGGAGAAGGCGCGGGCGTGGATCCGGGAGCACGTTCCCGCGTGGTGGCGCGACGCGGACGCGCACGAGTTCGACGAAGAGGACGCGATGTTCGAGGGCGTCCGCCGCTGGCACCAGGACCTCTACGACGCGGGCTACGTCGGCGTGACCTGGCCGGTCGAGTACGGCGGACAGGGCCGCGGCCACGTCGAGAACGCGCTCCTGCAGGAGGAGCTCGTGGTGCAGGACGCGCCGCCCGTGACGAACGGTCTGGGCATCGGGCTCTGCGGGCCGGCGATCATCCACCACGGCAGCGAGGCGCAGAAGAAGCGCTTCCTGCGCCCGATGCTTCGCGCGGAGGAGATGTGGTGCCAGGGCTACTCGGAGCCCGGCGCGGGCTCGGACCTGGCGAACCTGCGCACCACCGCGGAGCTGCGCGGCGACCGCTGGATCGTGAACGGACAGAAGATCTGGACGTCGCTCGCGCACCGCGCGGACTGGATCTTCTGCCTGGTGCGGACCGACCCGAAGGCGGACAAGCACGAGGGCATCGGGTTCCTCTTGATCGACATGAAGACGCCCGGGATCGAGGTCGCGCCGCTGGTGCAGATCACCGGCGGGCGCGGCTTCTCGCAGTGCTTCTTCAAGGACGTCGAGGTGCCGGTCGCAAATCTGGTCGGCGCGCCGACACAGGGCTGGCAGATCGCCAACACCGTTCTGGGTTACGAGCGCGGCGCATCCACGCTCTCGCGCTACGCCGGCTACCGGCGCGAGTTCGAGCAGCTCGTCGACGACTCGCGCCGCACGCGGCGCAATCGCGACGGCGTGTACCGACAGCGCGTCGCGCAGGCGGCGATCGAGCTCGAGGTGCTGCGCCTGAACTCGCTGCGCTCGCTCACGGCGCTCGCGCAGGGCGTGAAGCCGGGGCCGGAGTCGTCGCTGCAGAAGCTCTACTACTCCGAGATGGGCCACCGGCTGGCGAAGCTCGGCTGCGATCAGGAAGGCGCGTTCGGCCAGCTCGAGCGCAAGTCGTACCGCTCGCCCGAGGCGGGCCGCTGGGCGCAGCGGCTGCTGCAGAGCCGCGGGCCGATGATCTTCGCAGGCACGAGCGAGATCCAGCGCAACATCATCTCCGAGCGCGTGCTGGGACTGCCGCGGCGCTAGACGAAGGAGCCGGGTGCCCACCGCCTGGGAGCGCGATCTCGATTCCGCCCGCGCGAGCCTGACCCGCTGGCTGCGCGGCAAGCTCCCGAACGCGACGGAGGTGGAGGTCTCGCGGCTCGTCGCGCCGCAGAGCTCGGGCTTCTCGAACGAGACGCTGCTCTTCGACCTGGCCTGGACCGAGGCGGGCCGACACCGCACGGCGTCGCTCGTGGCGCGCATCGCGCCGACCGGCTTCGCGGTCTTTCCCGAGTACGACCTGACGCTTCAGTTCGAGTGCATGCGGCTTCTCGCGCCGGCCGGCGTCCCGGTGCCCCGCGTCTACTGGCTCGAGACGGAGGACGAGGGCGTCTTCGGCGCGAAGTTCTACGTGATGGGCCGCGTCGACGGACGCGTTCCGTCCGACCGGCCGCCGTACCCGCTCGAGGGCTGGCTGAAGGAGCTTGCGCCCGAGAGCCAGGCGCGGATCTGGTGGGGCGGGATCGAGTCGATGGCGCAGATCCACTCGCTCGACTGGCGCCGGCTGGGCCTGGGATTTCTGGACCGGCCGGAGCTCGGCCGCACCGGGCTCGAGCAGCAGATGCGCTACTGGGAGCGCTACATGCGCTGGGTCGCGCGCGGGCGGCCGCAGCCGACCATCGAGGCCGCCTGGCAGTGGCTGGTGCGGAACCAGCCCGCCGACGAGAGTGACTCGCTGGTCTGGGGCGACGCGCGGATCGGGAACGTCATCTTCTCCGCAGACGGAGCCGAGCCGCTCGCGGTCCTCGACTGGGAGATGGCCACGCACGGAAACGGCGAGCAGGACCTGGCCTGGGCGATCTTCGTCGACCGCCACCACAGCGAGGGCCTCGGCGTGCCGAGGTTGCCGGGCTTTCCGAGCTACCCGGAGACGATCGCGCGCTACGAGGAGCTCTCCGGCCGCGCGGCGAAGCACCAGGAGTTCTACGGCATCTTCGCGGGCTACCGGTTCGCGGTGATCATGAGCCGGATCGCGCAGCAGATGGTGCACTACGGCGTGCTTCCCGCGGACTCGAAGTTCGAGACCGACAACATGGTGACGCGGCTTCTGGCGAAGGATCTGGGCCTGGCCGCGCCGGAGTGAGACGAATGGCCGAGTCACATCACCACTTCCTTCCCGCCGCCGGCGCTCACTGGCTTCTGCCGCTCTACGATCCGCTCACGCGGCTGCTCGGCGCGCCCTCCGCGCTGCGAAGGCTGCTCGAGCAGGCCGAGCTCGCGCCCGGCCAGCGGGTGCTCGACCTCGGCTGCGGCACGGGGGCGCTCGCGCTCGAGGCCAGGCGCGCGCAGCCCGGCTGCGAGATCGTCGGCCTCGATCCCGACGCGAAGGCGCTCGCGCGTGCGCGCGCCAAGGCCGCGCGCGCCGGGCTCCACATCGCGTTCGAGCAGGGCTTCGGCGACGCGCTGCCGTTCGCCGACGCCAGCTTCGACCGCGCGCTCTCCTCCTTCATGTTCCACCACTTGCCGCTCGAGCAGAAGCCCGCGGTGCTGCGCGAGCTGCTGCGCGTGCTCCGGCCGGGCGGGCGCCTGCACCTGCTCGATTTCGGCGGCCCGAGCCACGCGCTCACCGCGCAGATGCGCGACGCCGGCTTCGCCCGGGCCGAGACGGTCGAGCAGCGCCGCTTCTGGATCGCCAGCCTGGTCTACGTCCGGGCGGAGTGCCCCGGAAGCGCGAGCTCCGCGTAAGGCGGGGCGAAGAGCAGGATCAGCCTCTCGACGCCCAGGCCCGCGAGGCGCTTGCGGCTGGCTTCGGTGCCCGGGAAGCCGCCGAAGGCGGTGACGTGGAACGGTGTCGTGCGGCCCGAGTCGCGGTGCGCCTGGCGCGCGTCGCGGACCAGCTCGGGGAGCATCGGGTGGCCGGCTGCGCAGTTGAAGCCGTCGCCGTAGCGGCCCGCGACCTGCGCCATGCGCGGGCCGAAGCCGCCGACGATGATCGGCGGGGGCGGGGCAGGGCGCAGGAAGCCGGGCGGATCGCCGGACCAGATCCGGCGAAGCGCCGCGATCACGTCGATTACCCGTTTACGCCGTTCGGTGTCGGTGCCCGGGGGCAGGCCGATCGCGTCCTGCTCTGCGGCGTACGGCGTGGCGCGGCTGCCGCCCGCGCCGATCCCGAGCAGCAGCCGCCCGCCCGAGACCTCTTGCAGCGTCGCGGCCATGTTCGCGAGCACGCCGGGATTTCGGTTCGCGGCGTTCAGCACCAGCGGACCGAGCATGACGCGCGAGGTCACCGCCGCGAGCGCCGAGAGCACTGTCCAGCACTCTGGCACCGGAGCGGGGCCGGTCTCGCCCCCGCCGCGAAGATGATCCCAGAGCCAGACGCCGTCGTAGCCGGCGTCCTCGGCGCGGAGCGCGGCGACGCGAAGCATGGGCCAGCTCGCGCCGAACGGAATCAGCAGGACATCGGTTCTCACGGGACCCGGCGCGCGGGCGGCCGCGCGCCACCCGCCTTCGCTCGGCTGCGCCTCGCTGCGCGCTTCGCTTGCAACTCCAAACTCACGCGCGCGCTCAGCCCGCGATCGGCGGGTCGGCGACCTTCAGGAGCTGCTTGCCGAGATTCTTGCCCTGGAACAGGCGAAGGAAGGTCTGCGGCGCGTTCTCGAGCCCGTGCTGGATGTCCTCGGCGTGCGCGATCTTCCCCTCCGCGACCCACTTCGCGAGCTGCGCCGCGGCCTCGCCGAAGCGCGCGAGGTAGTCGATCACGATGAAGCCCTCCATTCGCGAGCGCGTGATCACCAGGTTCATCAGGTTGCGCGGGCCGGGCGGGGGCGCGGCCTCGTTGTAGGCCGAGATCCCGCCGCAGAGCACCACGCGCGCGCGCTGGGCGAGATTGCCGAGCGCGGCGTCGAGGATCTCGCCGCCGACGTTGTCGAAGTACACGTCGAGGCCCTTCGGGCAGAGCTCGTGCAGGCGGCGCGCGACGTTCTCGCGCTTGTAGTCGATCGCGGCGTCGAAGTGCGCCGTTCCGGTGAGCCAGCCGCACTTCTCCGCGCCGCCGGCGATGCCGATCACGCGGCAGCCATTCAGCTTCGCGATCTGGCCCGCGACGGAGCCGGTCGCGCCGGCCGCGCCCGAGACCACGACGGTCTCGCCGGCCTTGGGCTTGCCCAGGTCGAGCAGGCCGAAGTACGCCGTGAGCCCCGTGATGCCGCAGACGCCGAGCGGCCAGGTGAGCGGGACTCCCTTCGGCAGAACCGCGGCGGGCATGACCCCGCCGCGCGCGACGATCGCGTAGTCCTGCCAGCCGAACGTCCCCTGCAGGAAGTCGCCGACCTCGTAGTCGGGGCTGCGCGACTCGACGACCTGGCCTACGGCTCCCGCGCGCATGACCTCGCCGATCTGGACCGGCGGGATGTAGCTCGGGCGGTCCTCCATCCAGCCGCGCATGGCCGGATCGAACGACAGGTAGAGCACGCGAACGCGCGCCTCGCCGTCGGCGAGCGCCCGCAGCGGCGCTTCGCGCAGCTCGAAGTCGCCAGGCTTCACCATTCCCGACGGCCGCGCGCGCAACAGCCACTGACGATTCTGATCTGCCATGCGCATAGAATACGCCAAGGAGGGCGGCAATGGCGTTCGCGGAGTACAGCGAGTACGACGGGCTGGGACTGGCGGAGCTCGTGCGCCGCGGCGAGGTCTCGGCGGCGGAGCTGGTCGAAGAGGCGATCCTGCGGATCGAGCGTCACAACCCGGTGTTGAACGCGGTGGTCACCAAGGCCTACGAGCAGGCGCGCCGCGAGGCGCGCGGCGGGCTTCCCGACGGGCCGTTCCGCGGCGTCCCCTTCCTGGTGAAGGATCTGTACATGGAGGTCGCAGGGCTGCCGATGAGCGACGGCAGCCACTTCGCGCCCGACGAAGTGTCCGGCCAGGACAGCGAGCTCGTGAAACGCCAGCGCGCGGCTGGGCTCGTGATCCTGGGCAAGACCAACACGCCCGAGTTCGGCATCACCGGCACGACCGAGTCGCGCCGGCTCGGGCCGTGCCGGAATCCCTGGAACCCCGAGCACATCTCGGGCGGATCGAGCGGCGGATCGGCCGCGGCCGTCGCCGCCGGAATCGTGCCGCTCGCGCACGCGAGCGACGGCCTGGGATCGATCCGAATCCCCGCCGCCTGCTGCGGTCTCTTCGGCCTGAAGGTCACGCGCGACCGGAACCCCGGCGGGCTCGACGTCGGCGCGAACGTGCTCGGGTTCGGGGTGAGTCACGTGGTGTCGCGCAGCGTGCGCGACAGCGCGGCGATGCTCGACGCCACGAGTCACCCGGAGGCGGCGATGCCGTTCGCCGCACCGCAGCGGTCGAAGTCGTACCTCGCGGAGCTTCGCGTGCCGCCGGGACGGCTTCGCGTCGCGTTCTCGTCGGAGACGCCGAGCGGCCGCCCGATCGACCCCGAGGTGCGAAGCGCGCTCGAGGACGCCGCGAAGCTCCTGGTGGAGCTCGGCCACGACGTGCACGAGCAGGGACTGGGAATCGACTACCGCGCGCTCTACCGCGTCCAGGGCGTGCTCGGCGCGGCGAGCTCCGCGGCGGGAATCGCGGAGAAGACCGAGCGGCGTGGCCGCGAGCCGGAAGAGGACGAGCTCGAGCCGCTCACCTGGGCGGGAATCCGCGCCGGCCGCAAGCTCTCCGGCGAGGCGGTGATGCGCGCGCTCCGCGATCTGCGCCGAATGACGCACGAGCTGCTCGGGTTCTTCGAGAGCTGGGACGTGTACCTGACGCCGGTGATGGGGACGCCCCCACCCCGGGTCGGACACATCGATCCGGTCCGGCTCACCCCTCGCGAGGTCGGCCAGCGCCAGTCGGCCGCGTTCCCGTTCACGCCGCCGTTCAACTTCACCGGACAGCCGGCCATGTCGGTTCCGCTGCACTGGTCTGCGACGGGACTCCCGATCGGCATGCAGTTCGCCGGTCGCTACGGCGACGAGGCGACGCTCTTCCGTGTCGCGGCACAGCTCGAGGCGGCTCGGCCGTGGCGCGCGAAGAAACCCGCGATCTGGGGCTAGCTGGCGCGGGCTTCGCGCTCGCGGCGTATTCGCTCTGGGGCGTGCTTCCCGCGTACTGGAAGGCGCTCGGAAACGTCACGCCCGCGGAGATCCTCGCGCACCGCGTGGTCTGGTCGCTGCTCTTCACGCTGGCGCTCGTGGCCGCGCTCGGCCGCAGCCAGGAGCTTCGCGCGGCGCTGCGCTCGCCGCGCCACCGGCTCGCGCTGCTCGCGAGCGGCAGCCTGATCGCGATCAACTGGGGGATCTTCATCTGGTCGGTCTCGGTCGGCCGCCTGGTCGAGGCGAGCTTCGGCTACTACCTGAACCCGCTGGTGAACGTGGGGCTTGGCGTGCTCCTGCTCGGCGAGCGCCTCTCCCGCGTGCAGCGGATCGCGATCGGCGTGGCTGCGCTCGGCGTCCTCGCGCTCGGCTTCGGCTCGGGCGCGGCGCCCTGGCTGCCGCTCTCGCTCGCCGCGACCTTCGGGCTTTACGGGCTGGTGCGGAAGCTGACCCCGGTCTCGTCGCTCGCCGGGCTCGCCCTCGAGACCGCGCTGCTCTCGCCGCTCGCGCTCGGGTACATCCTCGTCCTGGGCGACACCGGCGAGGGTCATCTGGGAACCGCCGACCTGCGGACCAGCTCGCTGCTGGTCTTCTCCGGCGTGGTGACCGCGCTGCCGCTGATCTGGTTCGCGAGCGCCGCCCGGCGGCTCAGCTTCTCGGCGCTGGGGATCTTCCAGTATCTCTCGCCTACGCTCTCGTTCCTGCTCGCGGTGCTCGTGTATGGCGAGCCGTTCACGCGCCTGCGCGCCTTCGCGTTCGCCTGCATCTGGATCGCGGTCGGCCTGTACAGCCTGGACTCGTGGCGGGACGCGAGAGCCTGAAAGCCCGCTAGACTGAGTCGAATGCGAGGCGTGATTCGCCGGAGCCTTCGGCTCTGGCTCTTGGTGGGCTCGAGTCTCGTTTCGATTCCGATGCTCTCCGCGGGCGAGCCGCTGCTGCGCTCGCAGGTGCCGGAGCCGCTGGCACCATGGATCGACTGGGTGCTGCGCGGCTCGGAGGACGCGGGCTGCGCGCTGGTGCTCGGCAGGACCGACACTCGACTGTGTTCATTTCCGGCGCGCGTCGAGCTCGACATGGGGGCGCTCGCCGGGCGCTTTCGAAGCGAGGTTCGGCTCGACGTAGCGGCGTGGCTGCGCCTGCCCGGCGACGCCGCGCTCTGGCCGCAGGACGTCGAGGTCGACGGGGCGCCCGCGAGCGTCCTGCTGCGCGAAGGCTCGCCCTCGGTCTGGCTCGAAGCCGGTCGCCACGTCGCGACGGGAGCCTTCGGCTATTCGACGCTGCCCGAAGGGATCGTGGTCCCGCCCGACACGGCGCTGCTCTCGCTGCGCGTCGCGGGCGCTGGGATCGAACGTCCGCGACGCGATCCGGACGGACGCGTCTGGCTGCGCGAGAGGTCGACTCCCGACACCGCCGAGAGTCGGATCGATCTCGTCGTGAACCGGCTAGTGCGCGACTCGATCCCGCTCGAGCTCGAGACGCGAATCGAGCTGCGGGTCTCGGGGACGGCCCGCGAGGTCTCGCTCGGGCCGGTGCTCCCGGCCGGGCTGGTCCCGCTCGAGCTCGAGAGCGCGCTTCCGGCGCGGCTCGAGAGCGACGGCCTTCTTCGCGTGCAGGTGAGCCCCGGGGACTGGCTGGTGAGCGTGCGCGCGCGCAGCGTCGCGCCCGTGTCGTCGCTCGGGCCGGCGGCCGCCGCGCCGCCCTGGCCGGAAACGGAGATCTGGGCGTTCGAGGCCGAGCCGAGACTTCGCGCCGTCGAGGTCCAGGGCGTGCCGGCGGTCGATCCGCAGCAGACCACGCTTCCCGCCGAGTGGCGACACCTTCCGGCGTATGCCGTCGTGCAGGAGAGCGCGATGACGCTCGCGGAGAAGCACCGCGGCGACGCCGATCCAGCGGCCGACGAGCTCGCGCTCGAGCGAACGCTCTGGCTCGATTTCGCCGGCACCGGCTACACCTTCCACGATCGCATCTCGGGAAGGCTCTCGCGCAGCTGGCGGCTCGACATGCCGCAGCCGTCCCAGCTCGGCCGCGTCTCGGTCGACGGCGTAGATCAGCTGATCGGGCGCGTCGGCGAGGGCTCGGCCCCGGGCGTCGAGCTTCGCCAGGGCAGCGCGGCGATCGAGGCCGACGGCCGCTTCGACGGCGTGCTTCGCGCGCTTCCCGCGGTCGGCTGGGACCACGACTTCGCGAGCGTAGCGGCAACGCTGCAGCTGCCGCCGGGCTGGCGCATCCTCCACGCCAGCGGCGTGGATTCGGTCTCCGAGACGTGGATCCGTTCCTGGACTTTGCTCGACCTGTTCCTGGTGCTCGTGATCGCGCTCGCGATCTCGCGGCTGCGCTCGCGCGCTTGGGGTGCGGTCGCGGCCGTCGCGCTCGCGCTGATCTGGCCCGAATCCGGCGCGCCGCGCTACGCGTGGCTCCTGCTCCTGGCCGCACAAGCGCTCGTGCGCCTGCTGGCCGAGGGCCGGCTCCGCACGCTGCTTCTCGGACTGCGGCTCGCGGCCTTCGTGCTCCTGGTCGCGATCGCGGTGCCGTTCGCGATCGGCCAGCTACGCATGGCGGTGTACCCCGCGCTCGAGCAGCCCGACGCGCTCGCGTTTCCGGCGTCGCTTGCGCCGGCGTCCGCCGTTCTCGCGAAAGGGGAGCTTGCCGAGCAGCCGCTCGCCACGAGCGAAGCGGACGAGGGCCGGGCCTACGAGAGAAGGCCGCGCGAGGCGGCGCGAAAGCGCGCGCGCTCGAGCTACTACGCGCCCGAGCCCGGCGCGCTCGTCTCGACGGGGCCGGGCCTGCCCTCGTGGACCTGGCGCAGCGTCCGGCTCGGCTGGAACGGACCGGTGGAGCGCATGCAGGAGCTTCGGCTCTGGCTCGTTCCGCCCGCTCTGAACTTCGCGCTCGGCTGGCTGCGGGTGGCGCTTCTGATCGCGCTCTTCGCGGCTGCGAGCGACTTCGACGACCGCCTCGGCGCGTGGCTGCGCGCACGGCGCGGAGCGGCAGCCGCTTCGCTCGCGGCGCTGGCGTTCCTGCTCGCGCCGACGGGCGCCGCGCGCGCGAGCGAGTTCCCGCCGGCCGATCTGCTCGAGCAGCTCCGAGCCCGACTGCTCGAGCTTCCCTCCTGCGCGCCGACCTGTGCCGAGAGCCCGCGAATGCGGCTCGAGATCGACGCGCTGCGGATGCGCGCGCGAATCGAGATCGCGGCGGCAGCGCGCACGGCCGTGCCGCTTCCGGGCGGGGCGGCCGATTGGACGCCTGAGCTCGTGAGCGTGGACGGCGCGCCCGCGAGCGCACTCGCGCGCGATGCCGACGGTGTGCTCTGGCTCGGACTCGAGCCTGGGGTCCACCAAGTGGTGTTGGAGGGTCCGCTTCCCGACCGCGAGGCGGTCGAGCTGCCGCTGCCGCTGCGCCCGCACCGGGTCGAGGTCCAGGTCTCGGGCTGGCGTGTGCACGGCCTTCACGACGATGGCCGCGCGGATTCGAGCCTGCAGCTGGCGCGGATCGCGCGCGCCGCAGGCGAGGGACCGAAGGCGCTCGAGCCCGGAGAGCTCCCGAATTTCGTTCGCATCGAGCGCGAGCTCTCGCTCGGGATCGTCTGGCAGGTCGAGACGCGCGTCGCGCGCCTGACCCCCGCAGGGAAGGCCCTGTTCCTGGAAGTTCCGCTTCTCGCGGGCGAGTCCGTGACGAGCGCGGGCGTGCGGGTGGTCGACGGCCGCGCCCAGGTGAGCTTCGCGCCCGACGCAGCCGAGGTCGTCTTCGGCTCCTCGCTCGCGCAGACGGATCGGATCGCGCTCGCGGCGCCCGAGAGCGATCTCTGGCTCGAGGTGTGGCGCGTGGACGCCTCGCCGATCTGGCACGTCGATGCAACGGGAATTCCGGCGATCCAAGGCGAGGGCTTGGCCGCGCCGCGCGCGCGCGAGTTCCGGCCCTGGCCCGGCGAGGCGATCGAGCTACGAGTGACGCGGCCCGAGGCCGTGCCCGGGCCGACGCTCACGATCGACCGCGCGGCGCTGCGCGTGACGCCCGGTCTGCGCGCGAGCGACGCGAAGCTCGCGCTCAGCGTGCGCGCGAGCCGCGGCGCGCAGCACGAAGTCACCCTGCCGGAGGGCGCGGAGCTTTCGAGCGTGACGATCGACGGCGAGGTACAGCCGCTGCGCCAGCTCGGGAGCCGGGTGGTGCTGCCGATCCGGCCCGGCGCGCACGCGGCGGAGCTCGCCTGGCGAACGCCCATGGGAATCTCCTTTCTCTGGCGCATGCCACCGGTCGGTGTCGGATCGCACGCCGTGAACGTCGAGCTCGAGCTCGAGCTTCCGCTCGACCGCTGGGTGCTCGTGCTCGGCGGGCCCCGTCTGGGTCCCGCGGTTCTGTTCTGGAGCATGCTCGCGGTCGCGCTGCTGCTGGCGCTCGGCCTGGCGCAAACGAAGCTCACGCCGCTCGGAGTCACGAGCTGGATCCTGCTCCTCGTCGGACTCACGCAGGTGGAGGTGTGGCTCGCGCTCGCGATCGTCGGCTGGCTGCTTCTGCTCGGCTGGCGTCGCGCGCACCCGCCTCACGGCGACGTCGCCTTCGTCACGCTTCAGGTCGCGCTCGTCGGCTGGACGCTCCTCGCGCTCGGGGGCCTGATCTTCGCGATCCAGCAGGGGCTGCTCGGCTCGCCAGAGATGCAGATCCGCGGCAACGGGTCGACGCGCGAGCTGCTGCGCTGGTACCAGGACCGCTCCGCGGCCGAGCTTCCGGGCGCGTTCGCGCTCTCGGTGCCGCTCTTCGTGTACCGGCTCGCGATGCTGGCCTGGGCGCTCTGGCTCGCGCACGCGCTGCTCGGCTGGCTGCGCTTCGGCTGGGAGTCCTTCGGGACCGGCGGTCTGTGGCGCCGCGGCGCGCTCAGGCGCCCCCGCGTGCAGCCTCGAGCGTGACACCGCCGAGGATCACGGCGGCCCCCACCAGCGCGAGCGCGCCGACCGGCTCGCCCAGCGCGAAGTGACCGGCCGCGAGGCCGACGACAGGCTGCACGAAGATGAACGCCGCCATGGTTCCAGCGCTCATCCGACCGAGCGCCCAGTTCCACGACCACGAGCCCAGCGCGGTCGCCAGTAGCGCCAGCGCGACGACCCAGACGAGCGCCGGCAGCGCGCGCTCGAGCGAGAAGTCCTCGCCGAGCGCGAGCAGAAGCAGCGGCGGAATCGAGAGCAGCACCGCTGCGAGCGAGACGCGCATCGCGTCGTGGCGCGCGAGCAGCGGCTTCGCCGCGAGGGTGTAGATCGCCCAGGCCACGTGTCCGAGCGCGATCAGGCCGTCTCCGAGCGGGTCGCCGAGCTCGGGCCGGACGGCTCCCTGCAGGATGATCAGCAGCGCGCCGATCGCCCCGATCACGACCGACGCGATGCGAAGCGGAGAGAGCCGCTCGCGCAGGAAGAGCCAGCCGCCGGCGAGGATGCCGATCGGCTCGAGCGGCGAGAGCAGGGCGCCGCTCGTCCCCGTCGAGAGCGCGATGCCGCTCGCGAGCAGGATCTGCGGCAGCGCGAACCCGGCCCAGGAGAGCAGCAGCAGCAGGCCCCAGTCGCGCCGCGTGAACGCCTCGCGCTTCCGCGTGCCGCCCTGCGTCGCCCGGTCGATCGCGATCAGTACGAGCACGCCGAGGATCTGACGCGCGGCGACCATGGTCCACGGCCCCATCCCCGCGAGCGCGAGCTTGGTCAGGATCGGCGCGAGCCCCCCGCAGGTCTGGGCGAGCAGCGCCACGAGAAGCACCTGGATCGACATTCGCGCGCAGGATACCGCGTGCTACTCGCCGCGAACGCCGCTCGCCTCGAGCGAGAGCTGATCGTGCGAGACGAGCAGCGAGGCGCCGTGATCGCGCTCGAGCTCGGCGAGCAGCCGGCGCAGCGCGTCGAGGCGCTCGGGCGCTTCCGGCACGACCAGCATCTCGTAGAGCCGGGGCTTGGGGATGTTCCCGCGCACGCCGTCGATCTGGTTCACGACGTCCCCCGTGAGCAGGTAGGTCCGCACGCCCGCGCTTCCCCGCACGTGCGCAACGAAGACCTGCGAGCCGGGGGTGTGGCCCGCCGCCGCGAAGAAGGCGAGCCCCGGGAACCCGCGCACGGCGAATAGCGGGCCGCCTTCGGCGACCTCGCGCTCGAGGCACGGCGCTTCCGCGATCTGCTTCTGCGCCCCGCGCGTCGTGTAGTTCGACTGCTCGAACTGCAGCCGATTCTGGATCAGCCGCAGCGGCTTCGTGTGCAGGCGACACAGTGCGGCGACGCCCTGGGTGTGGTCGGCGTGCTCGTGCGTGAAGGCGATCGCCTCGACACGCTGCAGCGAAGCTCCGAGCTTCTCGGCGATCGAGCCGAGCGGAACCATCGGTTCGGCGCCGGCCAGGAGCTCGAGCGGCTTTCCGAAATCGAGCGCGGCGTCGCGATCCATTCCCGCGTCGACCAGGAAGATCCTCCCGTCCGACCACTCGAGCACGAAAGAGGCATGGGCCATCGTGTAGGACGCGTCAGGCGTCGGATCCAGGGACGGCTCGAGCACCGCGGAGCGTGGCATCTTCTGACTCGCAGTGTTCAGCCACGACAGGCTCACCGGCAGATCCGCGGCGGGGTCGAACGCCAGGATCGCGTCCACCTCGGGAAGCTCCGGGTCGAGATTGCGAATCTGCCGATGCGCGAGAAACAGACCTACCGAGACGTAGGCGACGGCGAGGAATGCGAGGCCGAACAGGGCTCCGAGCGCGAATCCGAGTCTTCGCCCCATGATGCGGTGAAGTGTACTCCCCGCTTCACTTCACGGGAACGTGTTTTACGCGCGCGACCGGTTTCGGCGCCAGGCGCTGCCCGCGCGCGGTGAGGCCGGCGAACTCGAGCTCGCCCAGATCGAAATCGCACTCCTTCTGGCGCTGCCGCTTCGCGGCCACGAACTGCAGGTGCACGCGCCCGGGCCGCAAGTCGTCCTCGAGCAGCAGGTCGAGCTTGCCCTGCTCGTCCTTGAAGAAGCGGTACTCCTTGTCGCGGATGTAGCTCGAGATGTGCACGCGCTTGCCGAAGGCGTTGCGTTCGGCGTCGCGCCAGACCAGCGTGAAGTCCTTCCCCTGCTCCGGATCGAAGACGCCGACCCAGAGCACCTTGCGCGGCAGCAGCACCTTCTTCGGCGCCTGCATGACGCGGTAGGTGCCGTCGCTCGAGACCGCCAGCACGCGGTCGTACTCCGAGACGGCGAGCGCGAACTCGGAGCCGCGCACGTCGGAGCCGAAGAAGCCGGTCTCGTCGTCGTAGGAGAGGCGCAGATTCGCGGTCGCCACCGCCTTCTTGTCGATCTCGTCGATCGACGTGACCTTGGTGCGGCGCTTGTACTTCTCGCCGTACTTCTCGATCAGGCCCTCGAGCCAGGCGATCACCGTCTTGGTCAGGTGCTTGAGCTTTCTGCGCACCTCCGTCAGCTCGGAGAGCACGGCTTCGAGCTCGCTTGCGTGCTTCTCGATGTCGTAGGCGGAGATGCGGCGGATGCGGATTTCGAGCAGGCGCTTCACGTCGTCGTCGTTCATCTCGCGCACGAAGTCGGCGCGGAACTCGGCCATGCCCTTGTGGACCGCCTCGAAGACCTTCTCCTCGGTCTTCGCGGTCTCGATCTTCTTGTAGACGCGGTTCTCGATGAAGACGCGCTCGAGCGTCATCCAGTGCTGGCGATCGACGAGTCGGCTCTCGTCCCACTCGAGCTCGGCCTTGATCTGCTCGCGCAGGCGCGCGGTCGCGTCCTCGAGCACCTCGTTCACGGTCAGCTCGACGGGTTTCTGCCCGCGGATCGCGAGCAGCGAGGACGAGAGCGAGACCTCGCACTCGGTGTACGCGTAGAGCTGCGGGATCACCTCCTCGGCGTAGACCCCGCGCGAAAGCGAGAGCTCGATCTCGACCTTGTCGGTGGTGAAGTCGTCGATGCCGGTGATCTTCACTCGGCCCTTCTGCGACGCGTCCTCGATCGAGGCGATCAGCGATTCGGTCGTGGTGCCGAACGGAATCTCGCGGATCACGACGGTCTTCTCGCCGCGCGCCTCGATCCTCGCGCGCACCTTCACCTTGCCGCGGCCCTTGTCGTACTCGGAGACGTCCATCAGGCCGCCGGTCGGAAAGTCGGGCACGAGCTTGTATTTCTCGCCAGACAGGATCGCGATCTGCCCGCGCAGCAGCTCGACGAAGTTGTGCGGCAGGATGCGCGTGGCCATGCCCACGGCGATGCCTTCGATGCCGAGCAGGAGCGTGACCGGCAGCTTCGCGGGCAGGAACACCGGCTCGAGCCTGCGCCCGTCGTAGCTCGGCGCGAACTCGGTCAGGTTCGGATTGAAGAGCGTCTCGCGCGCGAGCGGCGTGAGCCGGCACTCGATGTAGCGCGCGGCCGCAGCCGGATGGCCGGTGACGGGATTCCCGAAGTTTCCCTGCCGCTCGACGAAGTAGTCCTTGTTCGCGAGCACCACCAGCGCGTCGCCGATCGATACGTCGCCGTGCGGGTGCAGCTTCATCGTCTCGCCGATCACGTTGGCGACCTTGTGGAACAGGCCGTCGTCCATCGTGAAGAGCGTGTGCAGAAGCCGCCGCTGCACCGGCTTGCAGCCGTCGCGCAGGTCCGGGAGCGCGCGATCGAGGATCGTGTAGCTCGCGTACTCCAGGAAGTTGCGCCGCATCAGCGGCTCGAGGTTCGCCATGCTAGGTCACGTCGTAGATCAGGTTGTCGACGATGAACTCGCGCCGGGCGGGAGTGTTCTTGCCCATGCAGAACTCCAGGCTCGCCGACGCCTCGCCGAGCGTTCCCAGCGACACGGGGACCAGGCGGATGTCGGCGCCGATGAACTGCCCGAACTCGTCGGGCGAGATCTCGCCCAGCCCCTTGAAGCGCGTGATCTCGGGCTTGCCGGAAAGCTCCGCGATCGCCTCGTCGCGCTCCCGCTCGCTGTAGCAGTAGCGCGTCTGCTTCTTGTTTCGCACCCGGAACAGCGGCGTCTCCAGGATGTACAGGTGGCCCTTCAGCACGAGCTCCTCGAAGTAGCGCAGGAAGTAGGTGAGCAGGAGGTTGCGGATGTGCATTCCGTCCACGTCGGCGTCGGTGGCGATCACGACGCGGCCGTAGCGCAGGCCGTCGAGGCCGTCCTCGATGCCGAGCGCCCGCATGATGTTGTAGAGCTCCTCGTTCTTGTAGACCGCGTCGCGCTGCAGGCCGTAGCAGTTCAGCGGCTTTCCCTTCAGCGTGTAGATCGCCTGCGTGAACACGTCGCGAGACTTGATCATCGCGCCGCCGGCGGAGTTTCCCTCGGTGAGGAAGATGGTGGTCTCGTCGCGGCGCAGGTCCGCGATCTCGTCGTAGTGCACCTTGCAGTCGATCAGCTTCGGGATCCGGATCGCGACCGTCTTCGCTCGCTCGCGCGCCTGCTTCTTGATCGACGCGAGCTCTTTGCGGATGCGTTCGTTGGTGCGCACCTTCTCGAGCAGCGCCTCGGCCGCCTCGGGGTTGCGGTGCAGCCAGAGGATCACCTGCTCCTTCACTTCCTTGGTGATCCACGGCTTCACGTCGGTGGAGCCGAGCTTGTTCTTGGTCTGGCTCTCGAAGACGGGATCCTGGATCTTGACCGCGACCGCGCCGACGATTCCGTCGCGCACGTCCTCGCCCGCGAAGTCCTTGCTCGAGAACTCGTTCACCCCGCGCAGCAGCCCCTCGCGGAACGCCGCCTGGTGCGTGCCGCCGTCGTTGGTGAACTGGCCGTTCACGAAGCTGAAGTACGTCTCGCCGTACTGGTGCGTGTGGGTGAAGGCGAACTCGAGCCGATCGAGCTTTCCGTGCACGATCTCGTACAGCGGCGGCTCGTCGCCGATCTCCTTCACGAGCAGGTCGGAGAGCCCCCCCTTGCTGTGGAAGCTCTTGCCGTCGTAGACCAGCGACAGGCCAGCGTTCAGGTACGCGTAGTACCAGAGCCGGTGCGCGATGAACTCCTCGTTCCACGACCAGGTCTTGAAGATCGCGGGGTCGGGCGTGAAGCGGACCCGGGTTCCGTCCGGCTCGGTCGCGTCCTTGCCCTGCTTGTCGGAGAGGAGCTTGCCCTGAGCGAACGTGGCGCGGCGGAACTTGCCCTCGCGGTACGAGATCACCTCGAACGCCGACGAGAGCGCGTTCACCGCCTTGGTGCCTACGCCGTTCAGGCCGACCGAGAACTGGAAGACGTCGTCGTTGTACTTGCCGCCGGTGTTGATCTGCGACACGCACTCGACCACCTTGCCCAGCGGGATGCCGCGGCCGAAGTCGCGCACGGTGAGCTCGTTGCCGTCGCGCGAGATCTCGATCTTCCGGCCGTGTCCCATGATGAACTCGTCGACGGCGTTGTCGATCACCTCCTTCAGCATCACGTAGACGCCGTCGAGCGGGTGCGTGCCGTCGCCGATCCGGCCGATGTACATGCCGGTGCGCAGGCGGATGTGCTCCAGCGCGTCCAGGGTCTGGATCGTGCTCTCGTCGTAGGCGACCGGCTTGCGATCGGAGCTCTTTCGGGCGGACGGGTCCGCGGCCATTCGCTTCTCCCGGGGGGGAGATCCCGAGGTTGAGGAATCCGTTCGATAGGTCAAGATGCGCCCCGGTGGACCGCTCGCGCTTCGCACCGACGACGTCCGGGCCCGCGCACCCGGGCACGCTCGTCGCGGGCCTTCTGGCCTGGCTCGACGCGCGCAGCCGTGGGGCTCGCTTCGAGCTCCGGCTGGAGGACGTCGACCCCGAGCGCTGCACGCCCGAGCACGCGCGCGAGATGCGAGCGGCGCTCGGCTGGCTCGGGCTGGACTGGGACGTGGACTCTCTGCAGAGCGAGAGGCGCGAAGCGCACGAGGCGGCTCTGGACCGGCTCGCGGCATCGGGCCTGCTCTATCCCTGCACGTGCTCTCGAAGCGAGGTCGCGCGGAACGGCCTGCACGCAGCGGACGGCGGCTGGCGCTACACCGGACGCTGTCGCGCGCGCGCGCTTCCTCCTGGCGGCTGGCGCGAGGCGGACGGCGCGCTGCGGCTGCGCCTGCCGGAAGGACGAGTCGAGCTGCGGGACGAATCGGGTCTCGATCTGTCGCAGGACCCGCTGCGCGAGATGGGCGACCCGGTGCTGCGCAGACGCGACGGTGCCATCGCCTACCACCTTGCGGTGGTCGTGGACGACGCGGCTTCGGAAGTCACCCGGATCGTGCGCGGCCGCGACCTCGCGAGCTCGACCGCGATCCACGTCGTGCTGCAACGCGCGCTCGGCGTGCCGACGCCGAGCTACCGCCATCACTTCCTGCTGCTCGAGGAGAGCGGCGGAAAGCTCGCGAAGCTGCACGGCTCCGTCGGCTGGCGCGAGATCGCTTCGAGAAGCGACGGTCCCGGGTTCTGCGGGCGCCTCGCGCAGATTTCGGGCCTGCGCGCGAACGCCCGGCCCGCGACCCCGCGCGAGCTGCTGGCCGATTTCGCATGGGAACGAGTCCGAAGCGACGACGTCGTGTTCCGCCATCCGGCGGTATGATCGCGGCATGGATGCCTTCAACGACCGGGTGGCGGTGGTGACTGGAGGAGCGGGCGGGATCGGCTCGGCGCTCGCGCGCGCGTTCGCCGCGCGCGGCGCGAAGATCGTGCTCGCGGATCTCGACGCGGCGAACCTCGACGTCGTCGCACGACGGCTCGAGGCCGATGGCGCGCGCGTGCTCGGCGTGCCGACCGACGTCACGAAGCCGGAGAGCGTCGAGGCGCTGGCCGAGGCGACGCTGTCCCGGTTCGGCGCCGCGCACGTGGTCTGCAACAACGCGGGCGTGGCGACCTTCGGCCCGATCGCCACCTCGACCGCGAAGGACTGGGAGTTCACCATGAACGTGAACTTCTGGGGCGTCGTCCACGGGGTTCAGTCGTTCGTGCCGCGTCTGATCGCCCAAAGACAAGGCGGTCACGTCGTGAACACGGCCTCGATGGCCGGCCTCACCGGCATGAGCTGGCTCGGCGTGTACTGCGCGTCGAAGTTCGCGGTCGTGGGGCTCTCCGAGTCTCTGCAGCGCGAGCTTCGCCCGCAGGGCATCGGCGTCTCGGTGCTGTGTCCGATGATCGTGCAGACGCAGATCAACGAGAACTCGCAGCGCATGCGCCCCGCGGCGCTGCGCAATGCCGGCGCAGCCGATCCCCCCGCGACGGGAGGCGACGCGCCCGCGATGGTCGGAAGCACGATCCAGCCCGAGGAGCTGGCGCGCCGCGTCGTCCGCGCGATCGAGCGCGGCGATCTCTACATCCTCACGCACCCCGAGCAGCGCGAGATCCTGCGGCGCCGAGCCGAGCGGCTCGACGCCGCATTCCAGGACTGGGATCTCGCGTAGTCGCCGTCGGCGATCAGAACGCGATCGCGCGGGTCCGGATCAGCGTCGCGAGCTTGCGGCGCTGATCCGCCTCGAGCGCCGCGTGCAGCTCGGCCAGCGCCCTGGCCACGGCCTGCTGCACGGAGCGCGCCGAGTCACTGCGGTGGTCGGCCGCGACCGAGGCCGCCGCCGCGTCGAAGACCTCGCCTTCCAGCGCGTCGGCGAGCGCGGCGGCGACCCGCCGCTGCTCGACCTCGGCCTGGGCGCGCTCGATCTTCAGGCGCTCGAGGGTTCGCGCGACCGAGGCGACCTGATCGCTCGAGAGGCCGAGCTTCCAGGCCAGGAAGCGCAGCGGCCGGCGCACGCCGAGGCCGGCCGAGCCGAGCGCGTCCTCGTCGCCGTCGCCGTGTCGGGAAGCGAACGAGAGGTCGGCGCCGCGCGGGCCGCTCTCTCCGTCCGCGCCGGCCCAAGCGAACGCGGGCGCGAGATCCCAGCAGCCGAAGCGCCGCCGGGCGTGCCAATGGTGTCGTCGGTGCATTTCCAACTCCTCTCGCGGGGGCGGATTCGCTCCCCGCGGGGCATACGCGCGGGCGAAATGCCTCGCGCTCCTGCGATCGTGGCTCCGCATCCGGGCGTCGTCAATGCAGCCTGCACACGACAGTGCCCGCGCGTGTAGACTCGAGCCGTGGAGTTCAACCTCGCAGATCTCTTCGAGAGCTCGGTCGACGCGTTTCCGGACCGCGAGTATCTGGTCGCCGAGGGCAAGCGCCGCACCTACGCGCAGATGGACGAGCGCGCGAACCGGCTCGCGCATCACCTGCGGGCGCAGGGCGTACGTCCCGGCGACCACGTCGGGATCTACGCCTACAACTCGGTCGAATGGGTCGAGGCGCTCTGGGCGATCTTCAAGCTGCGCGCGGTCTGGATCAACATCAACTACCGCTACGTCGAGGACGAGCTCCGCTACCTGTTCGACAACGCCGACCTGGTCGGGCTGATCTACGCGCGCGAATTCGCGCCGCGGATCGCGGGCGTCCGCGACGCGCTGCCGAAGCTGCGCTTCTCGCTCGTGATCGAGGACGGGAGCGGAGCGGACTGCGCTTCACTCGGATCCCAGGAGTACGAGCCCGCGCTCGCTTCCGGCGCGAAGGAGCGCGACTTCGCCAAGCGCTCCGGCGGCGACCGGTACATCCTGTACACGGGCGGGACGACCGGCCTTCCCAAGGGCGTCGTCTGGCGACACGAAGACGTGTTCTTCGCGCTCGGCGGAGGCGTCGACCCGCTCACGGGCAAGCGCGCCGAGCGGCCGGAGGAGATGGCCGAACGCGGCAAGGCCGGCGGCGTGACGTTCCTGCCGATCGCGCCGCTCATGCACGGCGCGACCCAGTGGGCGGTGATGGGCGGCAGCTTCATCGGCCGCAGGAACGTGCTCGTCGCGAAGTTCGACCCCAAGCGGGTCTGGCGTCTGGTCGAGCAGGAGCGCGTGAACGGCCTGATGATCACGGGCGACGCGATGGCGCGGCCGCTGATCGAAGCGCTCGACGAGCCGGGCGCGTCTTACGACCTCTCGTCGCTGGTCGTGCTCTCGTCGAGCGCCGCGGTGTTCTCGCCGTCGCTGAAGGACGACTTCTTCCGGCACTTCCCGAACCTGATCATGACCGACGCGGTCGGAGCCTCGGAGTCGGGCACCAACGGCATCCTGATGGTGAAGAAGGGCAGCACCGCGATGAGGGGCGGCGGCCCGACGGTGCGGGCGGTCGCCGAGACGGTGGTGCTCGACGAGAATCTCGAGCCGGTGCAGCCGGGCTCCGGCGTCGTCGGACGGGTCGCCTGCGGCGGCAACATACCGCTGGAGTACTACAAGGACCCGGAGAAGACCCGGCAGACCTTCGTCACCGACACGCGCGGCCGGCGCTACTCGATCCCGGGCGACTTCGCGACCGTGGAGCCCGACGGCTCGATCACGCTCCTCGGTCGCGGATCGGTGTCGATCAACTCGGGCGGTGAGAAGATCTACCCGGAGGAGGTCGAGTCCGCGATCAAGTCCCACCCCGACTGCTGGGACGCGATCGTCGTCGGGGTTCCGGACGAGCGCTTCGGCTCGCGCGTGGCGGCCGTCGTGCAGGCGCGCGAGGGTCGCGCGCCCACGCTCGATTCGATCCAGGCGCACTGCAGAACGCGAATCGCCGGCTACAAGGTGCCGCGCGAGCTCCATCTGGTCGCGAAGGTCGAGCGCTCGCCGTCGGGCAAGCCCGACTATCGCTGGGCGAAGGCGGTGGCGACGGGGGTCGCTCGAGAGCCTTGATCAGCGGACGTTGAGCTGCTTCGCGAGCGCCTCGATCTCGGCCTCGAGCTGGCGCTCGTAGTCGTTCTTGCAGTTGGGCCCGCTCTTCGAGGTGACGACGATCTCGAGCGCGGGCAGGTTCGGATCCTCGGGCTCGGAGAGGATCGCGTGCCAGAGCTCGACGGGATCGGCCTTGTGCGCCTGGCGGATCTCCTCGTAGCGCTCGTTCGAGATGCGCACGAACTCCGGGCCGAAGTAGCAGCTCTGCATGCCGCCGGGATCGGCGCGCCGCCGCGCCTCGAGCTCGCACTGCTTGGCGCGAAGCTGGTGCCGGATCTTCTGGTCCTCGCGATCGCGCTCGCTCGCCGGGCTCCGGAGCGGCGGAACCTCTGGAGCCGAGCACACGTTCGGCTCCGGCGTCGCTCCGAGCAGCAGCAGCGCGCCGAGCACGCCCGACAGCGCGCGAAATCGCGGCGCCGTCATCCCGTCGTCCGCCGGCGAAGCGCGGGCACGACCCGTTCGAGGTACGCGTCGAGCGCTTCGCGGTCCCAGGGCGCGCGAAGCGCGATGTTGATGCCCTGCGCTCCCGCGTCGGCGTAGGCCTCGAGCGTCTCGATCGCGCGTTCGGGCGTTCCGATCAGCGCGCCCGAGAGCATGCGCTCGGCGGCCGCGCCCCAGGTCGAGCGCAGGCGCGCTGCCTCGTGCGCGGCGGTCTTCTCGTCGACCGAGAGGTGGAACGAGAGGTTCACCGTCCGCGCGATCTCCGCCGGGTCGCGTCCCGCCTTCGCGCACCAGTCGTCGAGCACGCCCGAGAGCCGCGCGAACTCGGACGGTGAGACGTACGCGGCGTTCCAGCCGTCGGCGTGGCGTGAGGCGATCCGAAGGGTGCGCTTCTCGCCGACGCCGCCGATCCAGATCGGCAGCCGCGCCTGTACGGGCGCCGGCAGACAGGACGCATCTTCGACACGGAAGTGTTTACCGCTGAAGGTCGTGCGCTGTCGCGTGAGCAGGCCGCGCACGATCTGGCACGCCTCCTCGAGCATCGAGAGCCGCGTCGCGATCGGCGGGAATTCGTAGCCGTAGGCGCGCGCCTCCCACTCGTGCCAGCCGCCGCCGAGCCCGAGCACGAAGCGGCCGCCCGAGAGGTGGTCGAGCGTCGTCGCGGCTTTCGCGAGCGACGCCGGGTTCCGGTAGCCCGGGTAGAAGACCAGGCAGCCGATCCTCGCGCGCGTGGTCTCGACCGCGAGCGCGCCGAGAAGCGAGACGGCCTCGAAGTGCGGCTGCGTGCCGCCCGCGGGCGGGGCCTCGTAGAAGTGGTCCCAGATCGAGATCCAGTCCAGGCCCGCCGAATCGAAACGGCGCCAGAGCGCGCGGATCTCGGCGATCGGGAGATTCTGCTGACCGAGGTGCGCGCCGAGCTGCACGGGCATGGGCGGATTCTCGCTCAATCCGGCGGCCGGGTCAGCGCCCTTCGCTCGCCGCGGGGAGCGACGAGCGCAGGCACGAGGTCGAGCGGCTTCGAAGCTCAGCGCGTTGCGCGCCAACCTCCGCTCACCGTCGCCCTCGGCGTGGCTCGACGCGGCGGCAGGTAGACGGGGAGGGGGTCCGTGTCTACGCCGTCGGTGGCCACGACCGGGGGCGGGGTAGGCTGCTCGACCTCGTGACCTGCGCCCGCTCTCGAACCGTTCTGCGACATTCCGGAGGAAGTCCGCTCGCCGTCGAGGCCGATCCGCGTCATTCCCTTCCTCCGAGAGAGCGTTCCGCTCTCGCTACACCGACAGAGTGGCTCGGGCGCTGCGAACGGACTGTGAAGCGTTTCACTCCGAGAGCGAGATTTTCGCGGCCGGTGTCGGACCGTGGGTCTGGACTATCCTGCGGCTCATGGCGCTCTCCACCGCGATCGACGGGCGTGCCCTGATCGAACGCATTCCGGTGTTCGCGGGGCTCGGCCGGCGGGATTTCGACCTGCTCTACGCCATCACCGGAACGCGCCGATTGCGCTCGCGCGAAGTGCTGTTTCGCAAGGGAGACGAGGGCGCGACGCTGTACGGCGTTCTGCGCGGGCGGCTGCGCGTTTTTTCGGGCGCGGATTCCAAGGAGGTCATCTTCAGGTTCCTGGAGCCGGGAGAGGTTTTCGGCGAGATCGCCCTGCTCGACTCGCAGCCCCGCTCCGCGACGATCGCGGCACTCGAGCCGGTGGAGCTTCTGACCCTGCACCGTCGCGACCTGCTGCCGTTTCTGGAGCAGCACCCGAAGGTGGCGATCCAGCTCGCGACCGCGCTCGCGCAGCGCGTGCGCACGCTCTCGGACGCGATGGAGGACGCGATGCTGCTCTCGATCTCGGGGCGGCTCGCGAAGAAGCTGCTCTCGCTCGCGCAGGATCACGGCAAGCCCGTGGCCGGAGGCACGCGCATCGATCTTCGGCTCCCCCAGCACGCGCTCGGCGAGCTCGTCGGCGCGACGCGCGAGAGCGTGAACAAGCACATGCGCATCTGGACCCGGGCCGGGGTGCTGCGCGCGGAGCGCGGGATCATCACCCTGATCGACCAGGAGGCGCTCGCCTCCGCCGCCGGCTACGCGCTTCTCTGAACCCGGCCGCGACGCATCAGCAGATGGATCGAGAAGCCGTGCGCGTGGCGCGAATCGGCGGGGTGCTCCGAGAGCAGCGACTCGCCCCACTCGCCGCTCTCGAGCTCGGGAAAGAACACGTCGCCCGCGGGCCGCGCGTGCACGCGCGTCAGGTAGATCCGCTCGGCGCGCGGCAGGGCCTCGGCGTAGAGCGCGGCGCCGCCGATCACGAACTGCTCGGGCGCGGCCGCGTGCATTCCGATCGCCTCGTCGAGGTCGCGCGCGATCAGCGCGCCGCGCGCCGTGAACCCGGGGTCGCGGGACAGCACCACGTTCGCGCGGCCCGGCAGCGGCCGGCCGAGGGATTCCCAGGTGCGCCGGCCCATCAGCACCGGCTTACCGAGCGTCGTCCGCTTGAAATGCGCGAGCTCGTCGGGGAGCCGCCACGGCAGCCCGCCGCGCGTTCCGATCACCCGGTTCTCGGCGACGGCGACGATCAGCGAGAGCACGGCGTGCGCCTAGACCGCGATCGGCGCGGCGATCGCCGGGTGCGCACGATAGTCGACCAGTCGGATGTCGGGGTAGCTGAAGTCGGCGATCGACTTCACGTCCGGCCGCAGCTCCAGCCGCGGCAGCTCGTAGGGAACGCGCGAGAGCTGCAGATCCGCCTGCTCGAGATGGTTCAGGTACAGGTGGGCGTCGCCGAGCGTGTGCACGAACTCCCCGGGCTCGAGCCCCGTCACCTGCGCCATCATCTGCGTCAGCAACGCGTACGACGCGACGTTGAACGGGACGCCGAGGAAGATGTCGGCGCTGCGCTGGTAGAGCTGGCAGGAGAGCCGGCCGTCGGCGACGTAGAACTGGAACAGCAGGTGGCAGGGCGGCAGCGCCATCCGCTCCAGCTCGCCCACGTTCCAGGCCGAGACGATCAGGCGCCGCGAATCCGGATCGCGTCGGATCTGCTCCTCGACGTTCGCGAGCTGGTCGATCACGCGGCCGTCGGCGGTGCGCCAGGCGCGCCACTGCGCGCCGTAGATCGGGCCGAGCTCTCCGTCGCGGTCGGCCCACTCGTCCCAGATCGAGACGCCATTCTCGTGCAGGTAACGCACGTTCGTGTCGCCGCGCAGGAACCAGAGCAGCTCGTGGAAGATCGAGCGCAGGTGCAGCCGCTTCGTGGTGACGGCGGGGAAGCCCCGGCGCAGGTCGTAGCGGGACTGCCAGCCGAAGACGCTGAGCGTCCCCGTGCCGGTGCGGTCCTGCTTGCGCAAGCCGTGGCTGCGGACGTGGCGGAGCAGCTCGAGGTAGGCCTGCATCGACGCAGAAGCTACCACCTCTGCTAGGTTTCGGGCGATGGCGATCCTGCTGGTTCGACACGGAGAGACGCCCTCGAACGCCGCGCGCGTGGTGCAGGTTCCGGATGCGCCGCTCTCGGAGCGCGGGCGAGCGCAGGCCGCGCTACTGGCCGCCCGGCTTTCGAAGCTCGACGTCGCGCAGATCGTGGCGAGCGACTACGCGCGCGCGCTCGACACCGCGGAGCAGGTTCGGGCCGCCACGAACGCGCCGCTCGAGATCTGGCCGGAGCTGCGCGAGCGGAACTTCGGCGAGCTTCGCGGTCGGTCCTACGCGGAGATCGGCGTAGACATCTTCGCGCCGGACTTCGCTCCACCCGGGGGCGAGACCTGGCCGGAGTTCCACGCGCGGGTCGCGCGCGCCTTCGAGAAGCTCCGCGATCGCGCGGCGAGCCTGGAAGGCGACCTCGCGGTGATCAGCCACGGCCTGGTCTGCCGCTCCGTGGTCGAACGGCTGGTCGTGCGGCCGGAAGGCGTGGCCGTCCCCGAGGTCTGGGAGAACACCTCGCTCACCGTGATCGGCGCGCGCCCGCCGCACGAGATCGCGCTGCTGAACTGCAGCGCGCATCTGGCCGGGCTGGCGCCGCCGCCGGGCGCCCCGTCCGGCGCCGTCTGAACGGCAGTTCGGCCCCGCAAAGTCGGAGTTCCGGGCGGTTTTTCAGCCGTTCGTCGCCATTTCATCGAGATGGAGCGAAACGCCGAGAAAACGCTTGACGCTCGAGGCGGGTCCGTGAGAAAATCCCGATCACTTTCGAACACCTGCCCCGCCTCGGTGGGTTTTTTCTGGCCGCGAATTTTCGCTTTTTCTTCTCGTTTCGGACTTCTCGTAGCGCTCCATCCGCTCGGCCAGATCTGCGGCAAAGGCCGAGAAGGTGGCCAGATCGCGCGGATCGAGCCCGGACCAGATGCGATCGATCGCGCGCTGCCGATCCTTGCGCACGATCTCCATCGCCTGGCGGCCCGCGGCGCTCAGCGCGTAGCGGCGCTGGCGCGCGTCGCCCGTCGCGATCGAGACCTCGACCAGCCCCCGTTCGAGGAGCTGCCGGATCAGCTTCGAGATCGCGGCCGGCGTCTGTTCCTGTCGGCGCGCGAAGAGCGACGGCATGAAGTCCTCGGCCGCGATCTGCTCGAGCACTCGCCACTGGGCCTCGGTGAGTCCCGCGCCTCGCGCGAGCTGAGCACGCCGGCGCGCGAAGGCCTCCGACACGCGTTTCAGCGCCTCGAGCGCGGCATGAAGCGGATCTTCTTTCTTGTGCTTCCGGGCCATCTCAGATATTAACCATGGTCAACTATAACCTGGAGGAAATTATGAGCCTGGATCTCGGCGAGTCTATCAGGCAGCAGTTCGGCGCGGCGGCCGCGAACTACGCCGCGAGCGGCGTGCACTCCGGCGGGCCGAACCTGGACGCGATGCCCGAGCGCGCGGCCCTGCGCGGCGACGTGCGCGTACTCGACGTCGGCTGCGGCGCGGGCCACACGGCGATCGCCTTCGCGCCCCACGTCGCTCGAGTGGTCGCGCTCGACATGACGCGCGAGATGCTCGACGAGGCGGATCGGCTCGCCGCAGCGCGCGGGCTCGCGAACGTCTCGTTCCGACTCGGCTTCGCCGAGGAGCTGCCCTTCGCGGACGGCGCCTTCGACCTCGTCACGTCGCGGTTCTGCGCGCACCACTACGCGGATCCCGCGCGCGCGACCCGCGAGGCTGCGCGCGTCCTGCGAGCGGGCGGACGCTACCTGCTCGTGGACTCCGTCGCGCTCGAGGACCCGGTGCAGGACAGCTACTTGAACGCGCTCGAGCTGCTTCGCGATCCGTCGCACGTGCGCGACGCGTCCGTCTCGCAGTGGCTTTCGAGCTTCGCCGCGGCCGGTCTCGCCGCCGAGAAGGTCGCGCAGTGGAGGCTTCGGCTCGAGTTCGAGCCCTGGCTCGCGCGGATCGGCACGCCGCGTACGCCCGCCGAGGGAATCCGCTCGCTCCTGGACGCCGCGCCGCGCGAGGTGCGCGAGGCGCTCGAGCTCTCGGATGCGACCGGGTACGACTTCACGATGCCGGTCGCGCTGATCGAAGGAGTGCGCCGCTGAGCGGCGTTTGCCGCGTATACTGCCTCGATGCTGGAACGCCTGAAGGCCCAGGTTCGCGACGCGATCGACGCGCTGGCGCTCGAGCTGCTCTCGGTCTCGCGCGAGATCCACGCGTACCCCGAGCTCGCGTTCGAGGAGCACAGAGCGTCGCGCCTGCTCGCCGACACGGCGCGAAAGGCCGGACTCGACGCGGAGCTCGGCGCGTTCGGGCTCGAGACCGCGATCCTGGCCGAGATCGGGGCCGCCTCGCCGACCGTCGCGCTGCTCTCGGAGTACGACGCGCTGCCGGGAATCGGTCACGCCTGCGGGCACAACATCATCGCGACAAGCGCGCTCGGCGCGGCGCTCGGTCTCGCGTCGCTCGGCGCGCGGCTCCCGGGTCGGGTGCGCTGGCTCGGAACGCCGGCCGAGGAGCGCGGCGGCGGCAAGGAGATCATGGCGCGAAACGGCGCCTTCGAGGGCGTCGACGCCGCGCTGATGGTGCATCCGTCGGGCGTGAACCTGGCGACCATGCCGTGCATCGCGATCGCCGAGCTCGAGGTCCGCTATCGCGGTGTGGCCTCGCACGCCTCGGCCATGCCGGAGCGGGGCGTGAACGCGCTCGACGCGCTGGTGATCGCGTATCAGGCGATCGCGGCGCTGCGCCAGCACATCCGTCCGACCGAGCGCCTGCACGGGATCATCACCGACGGCGGCCAGGCGCCCAACATCGTGCCGGAGCGCGCCGCCGGTCTGTTCTACGTGCGCGCTGCCAACGCTCCCGAGCTCGCCGAGCTGAAGCCCCGCGTCGAGGGCTGCTTCCGCGCCGGGGCCGAGGCGACCGGCGCCTCGCTCGAGCTGGTCTGGGGCGACGTCGACTACCTGGATCTCAACACCTCGTGGCCGCTCGCGCGCAGCTACCAGGCGAATGCGGAGTCGCTGGGCCTGCGCTTCTTCCCCTACGAGAAGCTGCCGCCCGGCGTGCAGGGCAGCACCGACATGGGCAACGTCAGCCACCGCGTGCCGTCGATCCACCCGATGATCGCCGTCTCGCCGCCGCACGTGGCGATCCACAACGCGGAGTTCGCGCGCTTCGCTGGCTCCGAATCGGGCGATCGCGCGGTGCTCGACGGCGCGAAGGCGCTGGCGATGACCGCGCTCGACTTCTTCTGCGACGCCGAGCTCCGCGCCGAAGTCGAGGCTGCGTTCGCGGCGAGCCGATCAGGGCTTCGCTAAGTGCGGCCGAGCGAGCGCAGGATCTCGCGCGCGGCATTGCGTCCCGGCGCTCCCATCACGCCGCCACCGGGATGTGTCGCGGATCCGCAGAGCCAGAGACCCTCGAGCGGCGAGCGGTAGGGCAGGAGCGCCGCGCTCGGCCGCATGAACAGCAGGCGATCGGGCGTCATCGCGCCGTGGAAGATGTTCCCGCCGCTGAGCCCGAAGATGCGCTCGAGGTCGGGAGCCGCGAGCACCTCGAGCTGCTCGATCGAGGCCGTGAACCCGGGCGCCAGGCTCTCCACCGCTGCGAGCACGCGATCGCGCATCGCGTCGCGCAGGCCCGGCCAGCGCGCATCGCCGGGCGGCAGCACCGGCGCGTACTGCGCGAAGATCGACGCCACGTGCTTTCCCGCCGGCGCGAGCGACGGGTCGAGCGTCGACGGCAACGTCAGCTCCACCACGGGGAGCTCCGAGACGCGGCCGGACGCGGCGTCGCCATACGCGCGCTCGATCCCGTCCAGGTCGATCGGACCGATGTGGATCGTGCCGGAGAGCGGCGTCGCCTCGCCCTCCCGCGCGCCGAACCGCGGCAGCGCGCCGAGCGCGAGGTTCAGCTTCACGACCGGGCTGCGCGAGTCCGAGCGGGGGAACGCGCGCGCGAGCGCCGCGTCGTCCATCAGCGCCGCGGTGCGCGGCAGGTCCATCCCCGAGACGACGAGATCGGCGTCGAGCGTCTCGCCGCTCGCGAGTGCGACGCCGCTCGCTCGACCCGCGCGAGAGCGGATCGCGACCACCTCCGCGTTCGTGCGCAGCTCTGCTCCCGCCGCGCGCGCGGCGCTCGCGAGCGCCTCGGAGAGCGCGCCCATTCCGCCCGCGACGTAGGCCCAGGTGCCGCGCCTTCCGCCGAGTGTCCCCATCACGTGGTGGAAGAGCACGTAGCCAGTGCCTGGCATCGAGGGCGCGGCGAACGCGCCGATGATCGCGTCGGTCGCGAGCGTCGCGCGAAGCGGCTCGCTCTCGAAGTACTCCTCGAGGACCGCGCGCGCCGGACCGAGCAGGAGCGCGAGCGCTTCGGGAATGCAGCCGCCGAGCCGGAGCGCGGCCCGGCCGAGCCGCGCCCAGCGCGCGAGGTTCGCGGGACCGAGGCGCGCGAACGCAGGCGGAGCATGGTCGAGAAGCGGCTCGACCGCGGCCGCGACGCGCTCGAGCCGGCGCTCGAATTCGGGCCAGCGCTCGGCGTCTCGGCGCGAGAATCGCGCGATCTGCTCGACGTCGCGCGCGGTGCCCGCGCCGAGCACCAGCGCTCGACCGTCGGCAAGCGGCGTGACCGATGCGGGCGTTCGCGGCAGCAGCCGCAGCCCGTGCCGCTCGAGCTCGAGCTCGCGCGAGATCGCGGGTCGGAACAGCGACAGCACGTAGGCCGCGCGAGACACTCGGTAGCCTGGCCAGAGCGTCTCGGTCACGCACGCACCGCCGAGCAGCTCGCGCCGCTCGAGGAGAGTGACCGCAAGACCCGCGCGCGAGAGATACGCGGCGCAGACCAGCCCGTTGTGTCCGCCGCCGACGATCAGCACCCGACGTGTCATTCGGCGCGCGGACTCGTCACGCTCGCCCTAGTCGACTCGCAGCGGACGCAGGGCGCCGCCCGGCGCGCCGGCCTCGGGGCTCAGCTCGAGCGGCGCCGTTCCCTCGCGGAACGGCAGGAAGAGCGTGTCCGCGCTGTCGGGCCGCGCGAGCAGGCCGGACGCGCGATCGACGCGCGCGAAGACCACTCCCTCGGGCACCGGGAAGTCCTGGACCGGCCGGTCGCGAAGCGCGTGGCGCATGTAGTCGATGAAGATCGGCGCCGACGTGCGCCCGCCGGTCTCGTTCGTGCCCAGGCTGTGCGCGCTGTCGTAGCCGACCCAGACTCCGGTCGCGATCTCCGGCGAGTAGCCGATGAACCAGGCGTCGTGGAGGTTGTTCGTCGTGCCGGTCTTGCCCGCGATCGGCCGGCCGAGCGCCTTCACGCGCACGCCCGTGCCCTCCTGCACGACCGCGCGAAGCATCTCGGTCATCAGGTAGGCGCTCACCGGATCGAGCTGGTAGTCGGAGGGAAGCTCCTCGCCCTGCTTCGCCTCGGTCTCGCTGCGGATCTTCTCCATGATTCGCTCGAGCGAGTCGCCGCTCTCCTCCGCGCCGGCCGCGTCGTCGGGCCCCTGGCCGACGCCAGGCGCCTCGGCGCCGTCGAGGTTGGCCAGGAGCGGCACGTTCTGCGCGATCACTCGCCCGCTGCGGTCGCGCACCTCGAGGATGAACACCGGGTCGATCAGCTTCCCGCCCGAAGCGAAGGCCGTGTACGCGCGAACCAGCTCGGCGAGCGTCACCTCGCTGTTGCCGAGCGCGAGCCCCAGGTTCATCTCCATCTTCGAGGCGATGCCCAGCGCGCGCGTCATGTCGCGAACCGGGGCCAGCCCGATGTCCGAGAGGATCCGGATCGTCGCGGCGTTGCGCGACTTTGCCAGCGCGGTGCGCATCGTGATCGGCCCGAGAAAATCCTCGGAGTAGTTCTCGGGCTTCCAGGCGAAGCCGCGCGAGTAGTCCTCGTAGACGATCGCGGTGTCCTGCACGATCGTCGCGGGCGTGTAGCCGCGCGCGAGCGCGGCCGCGTAGACGATCGGCTTGAACGCCGACCCGGGCTGGCGGCGCGACTGCAGCGCTCGGTTGAACTCGCTCTGCGCGAAGCTGTAGCCGCCCACGATCGCCTTGAGCTGGGCCTTCTCGAGATCGACCGCGATCAGCGAGCCCTCGGCCAGCGGTCGCTGGTAGAGCGCAAACTGTGCCGCCTCGCCTTCGGGCTCGACGCGCTCCAGGTAGACCAGGTCGCCCGCGTGGAGCGCCTGTCCCACGCGCGAGACGCGCGCGACCACCCCGTCGCGCGCCGGGTTCAGCGGCCCCGCCCAATCGACGTCGGCGATTCCGAGTGAAGCGCGCTCGTCGGGTCCGAGCGCGAGCGTGAGCTTCTGCGCGTCGTCGTCGACCTCGATCACGAGTCCTTGGACCAGCGCGTCCTCGGCGGGCGCGATCGCGGCGTTGCTCGCGGCGATCTCGGCGAGAACCGCGGGCCATTCGCCCTTCGGCACGTTCCGGATCGGCCCGCGGTAGCCCATCCGGCGGTCGTGGTCGCGGAGGCCCTTCCGCAGCGCGCGCCAGGCGGCGATCTGATCGTCGAGGTCGAGGCTCGTGTGCACCGTCAGTCCGCCGGTCAGCACCTGCTCGCCGCCGAACCGGGTCATCAGGTAGCGGCGCACCTCCTCGACGAAGAAGGCGCTCGCCGACTCGCGCTCCTGCCAGGTCGCGTGCGTGTAGACCAGCGGCTGCGCCGCCCAGGATTCGGCGGCGGCTGCGTCTATGAAGCCGTTCTCCGCCATCCGCTCCAGCACGAGCAGCTGCTTGCGCCGGGCGGTCTCGGGCGAGACGTGCGGATTCCACTCGGCCGGGCGCGGCACGACCCCCGCGATCACCGCCGCCTCGTGGATCTGCAGCTCGCGCGCCGACTTCCCGAAGTACGTCTGCGCCGCGGCCTCGAGGCCGTAGGCGCCCGCGCCGAAGTAGATCTGGTTCAGGTACAGGTACAGGATGTCGTTCTTCGAGAGCGACTTCTCGATCCGGCGCGCGAGCACCATGTCCTTGAGCTTTCGCGTGTAGCTGCGCTCGGAGCTGAGCAGGAAGGTCTTCGCGACCTGCTGCGTGATCGTGCTCGCGCCCTGTGCCTTGCGGCCCTGCACCAGGTTCTTGAACGCGGCGCGGGCGATGCCGGGGTAGTCCAGACCCTGGTGCTCGTAGAACTCCGCGTCTTCCGCGGCGACGAACGCGTCGACGACGGGGCGCGGCACCTCTTCGATCGGGATGATGATGCGCCGCTCGGTGGCGAAGCTCGCGACCTCGTTGCCGTCCACGTCGAGCACGCGCGTGATCAGCTTCGGCTGGTAGTCGCGCAGGCTCTTGATCTCGGGCAGATCGCGCAGGATCAAGAGCCAGAATGCCAGGGCTCCCGCGGCGACTCCGAGCGCGGCGAGGATGCCGAGTGCCAGGATCAGCTTTGCGAGGCGTCTCAAGCGCGCTCCTCGATTCGAATCGGAAGGCCGCGGCGCCGGGAGCCGAACCTACCGCAGAGGTCGTTCCTTTGACAGTGCGCGACGGACCACCCTAGCATCCGCCGCATGCGGCACCTCTTTATCGTCGATCCGGTGCCCGGTTTGAACCCCGACGCGGACACCAGCGTCGCCTTCATGCGCGAGGCGTCGCGGCGCGGACACGCGCTCGCCACCTGCGGCGTGGCGGAGCTGTCGATCGGACCCGGCGGCGGGGCGCGCGCGCGCTGGGTCGAGACGCGCGTTCGCGAGGGTCGCGACTGGTTCGAGCTCGGCGCTCCCGGCGCGGGCGAGCTCGGCGAGTTCGACGTGGTCTGGATGCGCAAGGACCCGCCGTACGACCTGAACTACTTCTTCGTCACTCACATACTCGACCTCGTCCCGCCGACCACCCTGGTCGTGAACGCGCCGCGAGGGCTGCGCGAGGTGACCGAGAAGCTGTTCATCCTGCGCTTTCCCGAGCTCTGCCCCGAGAGCCTGGTGAGCCGGAGCATTCCCGAGCTGCTCGAGTTCCGGCGCAAGCTCGGCGGCGAGATGGTGATCAAGCCGCTGGACGGCTGCGGTGGCGAGGGTGTCTTCCACCTGACCGCGGAGGACCGCAACGTCACGGCCATCCTCGAGCTCGGCACCCGGCACGGGAGCACGTTCCAGATCGCGCAGGCCTACGTGCCCGAGATCCGCGACGGCGACAAGCGCATCATCGTGGTCGAGGGCGAGCCGGTCGGTGCGGTGCTGCGCACGCCGCTGCACTGGGAGACGCGCGCGAACTTCCATGTCGGCGGAACGGCGGTGAAGTCGGCGCTCACGCCGCGCGACCGCGAGATCTGCGCGCGGATCGGACCGATGCTGCGCGAGTTCGGGATCGTCTTCGCGGGAATCGACGTGATCGGGCGCTGGCTGACCGAGGTCAACGTCACCAGCCCCACGGGAATCCAGGAGATCAACCGCCTCGACGGCGTGGTGCTGGAGCGGCAGGTTCTAGACGCAGTGGAGCGCCGTCATCGCGCTCTCGGGGGATGAAGCGCATGGGAATCGATCCGGTCGTTCTGGCCCGGCAGTGCAAGCACACCCTCGGCCGGACCGACTTCGTCGGGCTCGGCCGACGCATCGAGGGCAAGGTCCGCGACTGCTACGTCGAAGCCGGCCGCCGCACGCTGGTTGCGAGCGACCGGATCAGCTGCTTCGACGTGGTCGTCGGCACGATCCCGTTCAAGGGGCAGGTGCTGAACCAGATCGCCGAGTTCTGGTTCGAGAAGACGGCGTCGGTCGCGCCCAACCACGTCCTCTCGGTGCCCGACCCGTGCGTGACCGTCGCCAGGGAGTGTCGCCCGCTGCCGGTCGAGTTCGTCTACCGCGGCTACCTGACCGGCGTGTCGAGCACGTCGATCTGGCGCGCATACGAGGCGGGTGAGCGGCTCTACTGCGGACACCGCCTGCCCGACGGGCTGCGCAAGCACCAGCGGCTGCCCGAGGCCCTGCTGACGCCGACGACGAAGGCCGAGCACGGCGAGCACGACGCGCTCACGTCCCGCGAGGAGCTGATCGCCTCCGGGGTGATCTCGGAGGCTCACTACGACGAGGGCGCGCGGATCGCGGCCACGCTCTTCGCGGCCGGTCAAGCCTGGGCGGCGACGCGCGGGCTGATCCTCGTCGACACCAAGTACGAGCTGGGTCTGGATTCCGACGGCCGGCTCGTGGTGATCGACGAGATCCACACCCCCGACTCGTCGCGCTACTGGTACGCCGACGGCTACACCGAGGCGTTCGATCGCGGCGAGGATCCGAAGTCTCTCGACAAGGAGTACGTGCGCCGCTGGCTCGTCGAAAAGGGGTACCGCGGCGAGGGTCCGCCACCGACGCTGCCCGACGACGTGCGCTGCGAAGCGGCGCGCCGCTACATCGAGACCTTCGAGCGCATCACCGGCCGCGAGTTCGTGCCCTCCACCGACGAGCCACTCGCTCGAATCCGTCGGAATCTCCGCCTCGCGTGAAGCGCTCAGCGACGAGAAAAAGCGCAAATTCCGGCCTTCAGGCCTTTACAAGCTCGGATTTCGTTCCATACCCTTGCGCCGTTCCGTAACCGGAACGTGTGGGGGGAACGATGGCAGCAAGCAAAGTGGCAACGGTCGGCGTGAAGCGTGAAGCCGGCTTTCTCTACTATCTCGACAAGCAGGGTGACGTTTCTCGCGTCGCCATGGCGCGCGGCGGTGGACGCCAGGCGCGCAACAAGCCCGAGAAAGTCGCAAAGGCCGGCGTGAAGCGAGAGGACGGCTTCCTCTACTTCATCGACAAGAAGGGCGATGTCTGCCGCACGAAGATGGCGCGGCGAGGCGGAGCCGGTCGCCGCAAGAAGACCGCGCGACGCGCGGCTCCCCGGCGACGGAGCACGGCGCGCAAGACGACGGCGCGCGCGAAGAAGTCGACCCGCCGCGGAGCGACGGCTCGCAAGAAGGCGGGTCGCACCACGCGCCGCCGCGGCTAGCGAAGTCGTTTCTCGGTCCAGAGGTTGGACGTAAAGGCTGGGGGGCAGCGCGAGCTGTCCCCCAGGCCTGTTTCTGGGCGACGAATACAGCTGCGGGGCGCGCGCGGTTGGTGATAGGCTCGACGGCGATGGGGGTGAAGCTCGCGACCGCGGTGGTCGAGACGCCGATCGGCGCTCTGCGTCTGGCGGTGTCGGAAGCCGGTGTCGCGCGGATCGGACTGCCGCGCTCGAGCGGTCCCGGCTTCGCCGGCTGGCTGCGCAGCTCCTTCGCGGATGCCGAGCGCGTGCCCTGGCTGCCGCTGCTCGACAAGCTCTCGCAGGAGCTGATCGAGTACTTCGGCGGACGCCGTCGCGAATTCGAAGTGCCGCTCGATCTGCACGGAACCGAATTCCAGCTCTCGGTCTGGCGCGAGATCGCGGCGATCCCGTACGGCGAGATGCGCACCTACGGAGGAATCGCCGACGCTGCCGGTCGGCCGCGCGCGGTCCGCGCCGTCGGTACCGCGACCGGGAACAATCCCGTGCCGATCCTCGTCCCGTGCCACCGCGTCATTGCCGCGCAGGGACGCCTCGGCGGATTCTCGGGCGGACTCGACGTGAAGCGTCGGCTGCTCGCGCTCGAGCGCGCCTCCACCGGCGTGCTGCTCTAGATCCTAAGCGCGGTCGAGCGCCTGCTCGATGTCGCGGATCAGGTCGTCGGTGTCTTCGACTCCGCAGGAGTAGCGAACCAGGTTGTCGCGGATGCCGAGCGCGGCGCGTTCCTCCACCGTCTTGTCCCAGTACGACACCACCGTCGGCTGCTCGACCAGCGACTCGACCCCGCCCAGGCTCGGCGCGATGTACGGAATGCGCAGCGCGTCGATGAACTTCGACGCGGTCTCCAGCGACCCGCGCACCTCGAAGCTGATCACGCCGCCGAAGCCCTTCATCAGGCGCTTCGCGACCGCGTGGTCGCGGTGGCTCTCGAGGCCCGGGTAGTGGACGCGCTCCCCCCGGCGGTGCTGCTCGAGAAAGCGCGAGATGGCTTCCGCATTGCGGTTCGCGCGCTCGACGCGGAGCGCCAACGTCTTGACGCCGCGCAGGATCAGATAGGACGTGTGCGGGTCGATCACGCCGCCGAGCACGCCGTGCAGGTCGCGGATGGTCCGGATCAGATCGGCGCGTCCGACCAGCGCGCCCCCGAGCACGTCGTTGTGCCCGCCGAGGTACTTCGTCGCGGAGTGCAGCACCAGATCCGCGCCGAACGAGAGCGCCTGCTGGTTCACCGGCGTGGCGAACGTGGAGTCGATCACGCTGATCGCGCCGCGATCGCGACACAGCTCGGCCACGCGCGGGATGTCGACGACGCGCAGGTAGGGATTGGTCGGGGACTCGGAGAAGAACAGCGTGGCGCCCGCGTCGAGCGCGCGCTCGATCCCGGCCAGGTCGGACGGGTCCACGACGGTGGTGCGGATGCCCATCTTCGGCAGCAGCGTCTGCATGAATTGACGCGTGCGCCGGTAGCAGTCGTGGGTCGTCACGAGGTGGCCGTTCTGCGGCATCAGCGCGAGCAGGAGCGTCGTGACGGAGTTCATCCCCGACGCCGAGACGACGCAGTCCTCGCCGCCCTCGAGCCCGGCCAGCTTCTCCTCGAGCGCGCGCGTGGTGGGATTGCCGTAGCGCCCGTACTCGAAGCTCGCGTGCCGGCCTTCCTGGTAGGCGATCACCTCCTGGGTGTCGCGGAACCAGTAGGTCGCGCTCTGCACGATCGGAACCGTGATCGAATCGCCGACGCGTGGCCGCGGACCGCGCTCACCCGCGTGGACCGCGCGCGTGGACTGCCCGGTCTTGTCGCGCTCACTGCTCATGAGGGGCGGCCGAGGTTACTCTCGGCTCCGGGGAAGTTCAATTCGCGAGCGCCTCGCCTCGTCTCGAGCCGAGCCATCAGGGCGTCGTAGAAGGGGCGGCCGATGTGCAGGCCGCCGGCACGTCCCCGGCCTATCTCGATGGCGGGCCGCTCGTCGCCGTGGAAGTCACTGCCGCCGGTCTCGAGCAGCTGATGCTCGCGTGCGAGACGGCGCAGTCGCTTGATCTGACCCGGCCGGTGACCCGGATGCCAGATCTCGAGACCGTCGAGACCGTCGGGGAGGAGGCGCTCGACGAAGGCCTCGATCCCGCCCGGCCGATCCACGCCGCCCGAGAGCGGCGGGTGCGCGAGCACCGCGACTCCGCCCGCGCCGTGCACGAGATCGATCGCCTCGTCCGCGGAGAGCGCGTCGTTCGGCTCGTAGCCCGGACGGCCGCGCCGCAGGTACTTCACGAACGCCTCGTCCGCGTCGGCGCAGACTCCGAGCTCGACCAGCGCGCGTGCGACGTGTGGCCGGCCGACCGAGCCGCCGGTGGCGATCTCGTCCACGCGCGCGTACTCGATTCCGATCCCGATCGCGCGCAGCCGGGCGACCATTCGCGCCGCGCGGCTCTGCCGGCCATGACGCGCCAGGTCGAGCCGTGCGCGCAGTCGCTCGTCGTCGGGCGAGATCCCCAATCCGAGCACGTGCAGCGAGCGCGTGCCGTCGCGGTCGTTCACGGAGAGCTCGATCCCGGCGATCACTTCGACGCCGAGCCGCAGCCCTTCCTGCTGCGCCTCGGCGATGCCTTCGATCGTATCGTGATCGGTGAGCGCGAAGGCCGTGACGCGATTCGCGGCAGCACGGCGCACCAGCTCGGTCGGTGAGAGCGCTCCATCCGACGCGACGGTATGAGTATGGAAGTCGAAGCGCTCGCTCATCTCGGCTGGCTTCCGTAGCCGGCCTCGTCGAGCGCGTTCTCGAGCACGAGCTTGCGGCGGCGCTGGTATTCGGACTCGGTGATCAGCCCGCTGCGGCGGCTGGAGTCGAGCTCGTCCAGGGCGCGCAGCTGCGCGTCGGACAGATTCCCCGGGAGCGGCGCGTCGGGCGACGCGGCGGGATCCGCCTCCGGCGGAAGCTCCATCAGCACCGTGCGGCGCCGCGCCTCTCCCTGGCGGAACGACAGGCTCACCGGTCTTCGGAAGTACGCGTCGCGCCAGGCGACCTCGATCCCGCGCGGGCCGAGCTTCCGCTGCGCCTGTCCGATGCTGAGCTTGAAGCGCGGCTCCAGTGTCGGCAGCGCGGTCGGGATCTCGTACTCGCGCGGGCCGGCGCGCCGCGCGTCGGGCTCCAGCGCCTGCTCGAGCGCGTAGAACTCGACGCGCATCTGCTCGCCCTGCACGAAGAGGCGGAACGCGGTGACGCGCGTGTCGGTGAAGATCTGCAGCCTGCGGTCCTCGGGGAAGACCGCGGCGGCGACCTCGTCGTCCGGCCCGGCCTTCGCGAGCGCGGCCGAGATCGCGTCGCCGAGCTCGTAGACGAACTGCGAGCGGATCGCGGGCTTGCGGTTGCCCTCGTCGTCCTCGTAGGACAGGCTCGCGAGGATGTGCGCGATGCGCACGTCGGCGATCGTGACCGGGTGGGAGTAGCCGCGCGCGACCGGCGCGTCGCCCGACTTCTGATGACGCAGCTCGACGCGCATGTTCGGCTTGTCGTAGACGCGCTCGCGCACGAACTTCGGCCCGCAGCCCGCGAGCGCGACCAGCGCGAGCAGAGCCAGGCAGAGCCGCGCGGGCCGGGTCGTCATCCGCACTACTCGTATTCGCTCTTCAGCTGGCGCGAGCGCAGCTCGATCCCCGCCTCGACCGGGTTCTTGCCCTCGAAGAGCAGCAGGTACACCCCGGTGGTGATCGGCATGTCGACGCCGAGCTTCTGCGCCAGCTCGTAGGCGGAGCGCGCGGTGCGCACGCCCTCGGCCACCTGGGTGAGTCCGCCGAGGACCTCGTCGACGGTCTTGCCGCGCCCGATCTCCAGGCCGACGCGGCGATTTCGCGACAGATCCCCCGTGCAGGTGAGCACCAAGTCGCCGACTCCAGAGAGACCGAGAAAGGTCACCGGATTGGCGCCCATCGCCACACCGAGCCGGGTGATCTCGGCCAGGCCGCGGGTGATCAGCGCGGCGCGCGAGTTCAGACCGGCCTCCAGGCCGTCGGCCACGCCGATCGCGATCGCGATCACGTTCTTCAGCGCCCCGCCGAGCTCCACGCCGACCACGTCGCCGGTCGTGTAGCAGCGGAACTCCGGCGACGAGATCAGAGTCTGGGCCGCGATCGCGTAGGTCTCGTTTCGCGCCGCCAGCGAAACCGCGGTCGGCCGACGCTCGGCGATCTCCTTGGCGAAGCTCGGCCCGGACAGGAAGCAGAGCCGGTCGTGCATCTCGCGCGGCAGCGTCTCCATCAGGATCTCGGAGACGAGCTTGCCCGACCCGACCTCGATTCCCTTCGACGCGGAGACGATCAGGGCGTCGGGGCGGACCAGCTCGCGCCCCTTTCCCCAGACCTCGCGCACCGCGTGGCTCGGCACGACCGAGATCACGAGCTCCTTGTCGTCGAGCGCCTGCGACAGCGACGTAGTGGGGCGAATCGCATCAGGCAACGTGAAGTCGGTCAGGTAGCGCGGATTGCGCCGCGCCTTCTCGATCGCGTCGACCAGCTGGGCGTCGCGCGCCCAGAGGTCGACCTGGTGACCTTTCTCGGCGAGCAGGATCGCAAGGCAGGTGCCGAAGCTGCCCGCGCCGAGGACTGCACAGCGGACCGGGTTCTCGACGCTCATTCGCCAAGCATAGACGCGCCTTCATCCGGTTGACAGTGCGCGGGCCGCCTTCTACGCTTGCGCCGCCTTTTACCAGGAAATTCGGGTAGTTTCGAGGGAATTCGCGGGGGAGTCTCGGGGGGTCCGATGGGGGAATACGCCGGTCTCGGGCTCTTCGCCCTGCTCGGCTCGCTGGCCGTGATCGGGTTCCTGGCAGCGACGACGCTGCTGGGACCGAAGCTCGTCTTCGCGGAGAAGCAGGAGCCGTTCGAGTGCGGTGAACACCAGCTCGTGTCACCGAACCAGCGCTTCAGCGTGAAGTTCTACATGGTGGCCGTCTCTTTCATCATCTTCGACGTCGAGCTGGTGTTCCTGTTTCCGTGGGCGGTGGTGTTCAAGGATCTGGGCTGGTACGGGCTCGCGGTGATGACGCCGTTCCTCGCAATCCTGGTGGTCGGGCTCGCCTACGAGTGGCTGCGCGGCGGCCTCGAGTGGGACTAGCGAGATGAAGGCCGAGACCCGCGCCGAGATCGAGTCGCTCTTCGAGCGCTATCCGCAGAAGCGCGGCGCGCTGCTTCCCGCGATCTACCTGTTGCAGCGAGAGAAGGGGCACGTCGACGCCGAAGGCACGCGCGAGCTCGCGGCGCTCTTCGAGCTGCAGCCGATCCAGGTCCTGGAGGTGCTGTCCTTCTACAACATGTTCTACACCGAGCCGCAGGGTCGTCATCACGTCTACGTGTGCACGAACCTGCCCTGCAGCCTGCGCGGCTCGCGCACTCTGCTGAGGCAGCTCGAGGCGCACCTGGGCGTGCACGGCGGCGGAACGACCGCGGACGGTCGGGTCACGATCTGCCACGAGGAGTGTCTGGGCTCCTGCGGAACCGCGCCGATGATGAGCGTCGACGGCACGTACCACGAGAATCTCGATTTCGAAGCCGCGCGGCGCATCATCGACGGGCTGGAGTAGGTCGTGAACGTCGAGCCGTACGTGAAGAACTACCTGTCGGAGCACTACGGCGACGATTCGTTCCAGACGCTCGCCGGCTACGAGGCGAAGGGGGGCTTTGCGGGGCTGCGCAAGGCGCTGGCGCAGACGCCCGAGCAGGTGGTCGAGATCGTGAAGGCGTCGGGTCTGCGCGGCCGCGGCGGAGCCGGCTTCGCCACCGGGCTGAAGTGGAGCTTCATGCCCAAGACGAACGAGCGCATGAAGGTGATCGTCGTGAACGGCGACGAGTCCGAGCCGGGCTCGTTCAAGGACCGCATGATCATGGAGCGCGGCCCCTTCGAGGTGCTCGAGGGGATCATCATCGGCGCGTGGGCGATGGGCGCGCAACGCGCGTACATCTACGTGCGCGGCGAGTACACCAGGGCGATCCGCACGCTCGAAGCCGCGGTGAAGGAGCTCTACGGCAAGAAGCGCCTGGGCAAGAGCACCTTCGGCGTGAAGGGCTTCGACCTCGACATCGTGGTCCACTCCGGCGCCGGCGCGTACATCTGCGGCGAAGAGACGGGCCTGCTCGAATCGCTCGAGGGAAAGAAGGGCCAGCCGCGCAAGAAGCCGCCGTTCCCGGCGCAGCACGGCGCGTTCGGTCTGCCGACGACGGTGAACAACATCGAGACGTTCGCGCACGTGCCGTTCATCCTCGATCGCGGGGTCGAGTGGTTCAAGAGCCGCGGCACCGAGAAGAGCCCCGGCACGACACTCTTCGGTGTGAGCGGCCACGTCGAGCGGCCGGGCCTGTTCGAGCTGCCGCTCGGCACGCCGCTGCGCGAGGTGCTCGGGCACGCGGGCGGCGTTCGCGGCGGCCGCAGACTGAAGGGCGTGATGCCGGGCGGGCTCTCGATGCCGGTGCTGCCGCCGAGCGAGCTCGAGGTGCCCATGGCGGAGGAGTTCCTGTCGCAGCGCGGAACGCATCTGGGCACCGGCGGCGTCATGGTCATGGACGAGAGCGTCTGCATGGTGCGCGTGGCGACGGTGGTCTCGTACTTCTTCCGCGACGAGTCCTGCGGCCAGTGCACGCAGTGCCGCGAGGGCACCGCCTGGGTGCACAAGCTCTGCCAGAAGATCGAGCGCGGCCGCGCGAGCGACGCGGACCTCGCGCTGCTCTCCGACGTGCCCAAGCTCATGGAGGGCCAGACGATCTGCGCCTTCGCCGACGCCGCGGCCTGGCCGATCCAGGGCCTGCTGAGGCACTTCCGGGACGACTTCGAAGCGCACCTGCGCGAGCAGAAGTGCCCGTTCCCCGAAAGCTTCGAGCTCTAGCCATGCCGAAGATCGCGATCGACTCGGTCGAGTACGAGGTGCCGGAGGGCCGCACGATCCTGCAGGTGCTGGACGATCTGGGCCTGCTCGGGAACGGCGTCGAGGTTCCGCACTACTGCTGGCACCCCAAGCTCAGCGTCGACGGCTCCTGCCGGCTCTGTCAGGTCGAGATCGAGGGCGTGCCGAAGCTGCAGATCGCCTGCAACACGCCGGTCGCGAACGGCATGAAGGTCCACACCAAGAGCGACCGCGTGATCGCTGCGCGTCGCGGTGTGATGGAGCTGCTGCTCATCAACCACCCGCTCGACTGCCCGATCTGCGACCAGGCCGGCGAGTGCAAGCTGCAGGACCACGCCTTCGACTGGGGCGTGCCGGCCGCGCGCACGACCGAGCCGCGCCGCCCGGCGAAGAAGGCGGTGGACCTGGGTCCGACGATCGTCTTCGACCAGGAGCGCTGCATCCTGTGCCGGCGCTGCGTGCGCTTCTGCCGCGAGATTCCCAAGACGGGCGAGCTAGGCGTCGTGAACCGCGGCGACGAGTCGCTGCTCGAGCTCTTTCCGGGAAGCGAGCTCGACAACCCCTACTCGATGAACGTGGCCGACATCTGCCCGGTGGGTGCGCTCACCACGCGCGACTTCCGCTTCAAGATCCGCGTCTGGTTCACGGACGACGTCGAGAGCGTCTGCAACCAGTGCTCGCGCGGCTGCAACATCCTGGCGTCGCGCTCGAACAACAAGGTCTACCGCTTCCTGCCGCGCCGGAACGACGCAGTGAACGACACCTGGATCTGCGACCACGGGCGCATGTCGTACAAGAAGAACTCGACCGGGCGCCTCACCGCCCCGCGCGCCGACGGGCGCGAGGCGAGCTACACCGACGCGGTGAAGCGCGCCGGAGAGCTCGTGCGCGCGGCGCTCGATGCGAAGGGAAAGATCGTCGGCGTGGCGTCTCCGTTCGCGTCGAACGCGGACCTCGCGGCGTTTCGCGATCTGCTCGCGGCGCTCGGCGCGGGGCCGGCGCGCTTCTCGGTGCCGCGCGGGGAGTCGGACGCGATCCTGATCGAGGCCGAGAAGGCGCCGAACGCCGCCGGCTGTCGCGCGCTGGGCATGGTCGAGTCGAACGAGCAGCTCGGCCGCGCGGACCTGGCGCTGGTGCTCGGGCACACGCTCACCGCCGAGGTCTTCGGCGACGTGCGAAACATCGTGCTGATCGACACGCACGAGTCCGCGCTCTCGGCGCGCGCGACGGTGGCGCTGCCCGCGCGCACGTTCCTCGAGAAGTCGGGCGCGTTCACGAACAGCCGCGGGCTGGTTCAGTCGTTCTCGGCCGTCGTCGAGCCCACGATCGAGGCCTGGTCCGAGTCCGACGCTCTGGCGCAGATCGCCGCGGCCGCGGGGATCGCGTAGATGGAGACCTCCACCGTCTTCGTCGCGCTGTTCCTGTTCGTGCTCGTGCTGCTGGTCTTCTCGCCGATCATGACCTGGGTCGAGCGCAAGCAGAGCGCGCTGATGCAGAACCGCATCGGCGCGAACCGCGCCGAGGTGTTCGGGATCAAGGCGCTCGGCCTGATCCACCCGCTCGCCGACGCGATCAAGATGATCATGAAGGAAGACATGGTGCCGACGGGCGCGCACCGCTTCCTGCACCTGGTGAGCCCGTTCATCGCCGTGGTGCCCGCGATCATCAGCTTCGCGGTGATCCCGTACGGCGGCACGTACCAGATGTGGGGCGCGAACGTCTCGCTCTGCGTCGCGGACCTGGACTACGGCGTGTTGTACGTGTTCGCGATCGGCTCGATCGCGACCTATGGCTCCATGCTGGCCGGCTGGGCCGGCAACAACAACTTTGGAATGCTCGGCTCGATCCGCGTCTCGGCGCAGATGATCTCGTACGAGGTCGCGCTGGGCATCACCGTCGTCGGGCTGTTCATGATCTTCGGCACGCTGCGGCTGACCGAGATCGGCGTGATGCAGCAGGAGACGTTCCGGCTGTTCGGCTTCCTCGAGCACCTGGATCTGGTCTCCGCCGGAACCGCGTGGCTCGAGTGGATCCGGATCCCGATGTGGGGGATCGTGCTGCAGCCGCTGCCCTTCTTCATGTTCCTGACCGCGCTCATGGCCGAGAACAAGCGCGCGCCGTTCGACACGCCCGAGGGCGAGTCGGAGATCGTGGCCGGCTACTTCATCGAGTACTCGGGCATGAAGTTCGGCCTGTACATGATGGGCGAGTGGATCGAGGTCGTGGTCATCTCGGCGCTGCTCACGGCGATGTTCCTGGGCGGCTGGTCGCTGCCGTGGGTCTCCGAGAGCGGGATGATCTCGGCGCTCACTCCGTCGTTCGGCGAGAACATGGCGAACCTGATCGCGATGGTGCTCGCGGTGCACGTGTTCCTGATCAAGGTCGTCGCCCTGATCTGGTTCCAGATGCTGATCCGCTGGAGCATGCCGCGCTTCCGCTACGACCAGGTCATGAACCTGGGCTGGAAGATCCTGCTGCCGCTGTCGCTGGCGAACATCGTGATCACCGCGTTCGGGATCCTGATCGTGCAGGAGGTCACGCGCTGATGCGCACGGCGCTGTTCTGGATCTTCTCGGTCATGGCGGTCGGCTCGGCGCTCGGCGTGGTCGGCAGCCTGCGCAGCCCGATCAACTCGGCGCTGTCGCTGGTCCTGTCGATGCTCGCGCTCGCCGGCCTGTACGTGCTGCTCGAAGCGCAGTTCGTCGGGCTGATCCAGGTGATGGTCTACGCCGGCGCGATCGTCGTTCTGTTCCTGTTCGTGATCATGCTGCTGAACCTGCGCGGCAGCGGCGCGGGCAGCGCGGAGAGCCGTCCGATCGGAAAGGCCGCGGGCGCGGTCGTCGCCGTCGGGGCGGTGCTCTGGCTCGTGCGCCGGCTGGCCGCGAGCCGCGCGCCCTGGCCCGAGGTCGACCCGACCTACGGCACGACGCGCGCGATCGGCGAGGCGCTCTACACCGACTACGTGCTCTCGGTCCAGGTCGCCGGCGTGCTGCTTCTGGCGGGGATCATCGCCGCGGTCGTGCTGGCCAAGAAGAAGATCGACTGATGGGCGACGTGCTGCCGTTCCACTTCCAGGTCGTCGCCGCGCTGATCTTCGCGATCGGCGCGCTCGGCGTGATGCTGCGCCGGAACATGATCGTGATGTTCATGTCGATCGAGCTGATGCTGAACGCCGCGAACCTGTCGCTGGTCGCGTTCAGCCGCGAGATCGGCAACGACCAGGGGCAGATCCTGGCGTTCATCGTCATGGTGGTGGCGGCCGTCGAGGTCGCCGTGGGGCTGGCCATCATCATCAGCCTGGTGCGCAACCGCGACACCGTGAACATCGAAGACACCAGCCAGATGAAGTGGTAGGGAAGACGTGACCGAGCACGAGAACACCGCGCTTCGCTGGATCCCGCTGCTGCCGCTGATCGCGGCGGCGCTCTCCGGGGCCTGGCTCGTCTTCGGCCGGCGCGCGCTGCCGCGCGTGGCGGTGATCGCGCTGGCCTGCGGCGCGCCGATCGCGTCGTTCGCGATCGCGGTGGTGCAGGTCTTCAAGCTCGCGCTCGAGACCGCGCTGCCGCCCGACGCCCCGTACTACAGCGACAACCTGTACACGTGGATCTCCGCGGGCGACTTCCACGCGGAGCTCGCGTTCCTGCTCGACCCGCTCTCGGCCGTGATGGTGCTTGTCGTCACGGGCGTCGGCTCGCTGATCCACATCTACTCGGTCGGCTACATGGACGACGACCACCGCGAGGACCGCGGCTTCCAGCGCTTCTTCGCCTACTTGAACCTGTTCACGTTCTCGATGCTGATGCTGATCCTCGGCGACAACCTGCTGGTCATGTTCGTCGGCTGGGAGGGCGTCGGCGTCTGCTCCTATCTTCTGATCGGGTTCTGGTACCTGGACGACGCGAATGCCGCCGCCGGCCAGAAGGCGTTCGTGGTGAACCGGATCGGCGACTTCGGCTTCCTGCTCGGCATCTTCCTGCTGTTCTGGTCCTTCGCGCAGGCGGGCCTGCCCACGGTCGAGTTCCGCGAGATGTCTGCGAACGTCGGCCTGCTCGCGGAGCGCACGGTCGCGCTTCCCGGCTGGCTCTCGTTCCTGCCGGGCTTCCCGACCTGGGGGCTGCTCACGCTCGCGTGCCTGTGCCTGTTCGTCGGCGCGTGCGGAAAATCCGCGCAGATCCCCCTCTACGTCTGGCTTCCCGACGCGATGGCCGGGCCGACGCCCGTCTCCGCGCTGATCCACGCCGCGACCATGGTGACGGCCGGCGTGTACATGGTCTGCCGCATGTCGTTCGCGTATTCGCTCGCGCCCGGCGCGCAGGCGACGGTCGCGTGGACGGGCGCGCTCACCGCGTTCTTCGCCGCCACGATCGGGCTCGCGCAGACCGACATCAAGAAGGTGCTCGCGTACTCGACCGTGAGCCAGCTCGGCTACATGTTCCTGGCCGCCGGCGTCGCGGCCTACAGCGCGGCGATCTTCCACGTGATGACGCACGCGTTCTTCAAGGCGCTGCTCTTCCTGGGCGCGGGCTCGGTGATTCTCGGCATGCACCACCAGCAGGACATCACCAAGATGGGCGGGCTGCGCCGCCGCATGCCGGTGACCTGGGCGACGTTCCTGGTCGGCGTGATCGCGATCGCGGGCGTGCCGCCGTTCTCGGGCTTCTTCTCGAAGGACGAGATCCTCCTCGCCGCGAACCAGGCGCACGCCATTCCGGGCCACCAGGCGCTCTGGGCGATCGGCATGGCGACCGCGTTCCTGACCGCGTTCTACATGTTCCGGCTCTACTTCCTGGTGTGGAGCGGAGAGAGCCGCGCCGATCACCACACGCAGGCGAGCATCCACGAGTCGGGAAAGTGGGTGCTGGTGCCGCTCTGCGTGCTCGCGCTCTTCTCGGTGATCGGCGGCTTCTTCGGCCTGCCCGACGCGTACGGCGATCTGTTCGGCGTGCAGCGCTCGAACAGCCTGCACCACTTCCTGCAGCCGGTGGTGCACTCGGCCGAGCACGAGATCTCGCACGCGACCGAGTTCCGGCTCGCCGCGCTCACCACGTGCGTGGGCCTGGCCGGGATCGCGCTCGCGACCGTCATGTACTTCTGGCGCCGCGACCTCGCGGCCAAGCTCGCCGCCGCGATCCGCCCGCTCTACGCGCTGGTGCGCGACAAGTACCGCATCGACGAGCTCTACGACGCCGCGATCGTGCGCCCGCTGCGCGCGCTCTCGAGCAGCCTGCTCTCGCGCGGCGTGGACCAGGGCCTGATCGACGGCCTGGCCGTGAACGGCACCGCGAAGCTGGTGCGCGCCAGCGCCGACGGCGCGCTCAAGTACCTGCAGAGCGGCTTCGCGCAGTCGTACCTGGTCGCGATGCTTCTCGGCGGCGTGCTTCTGGTCGCCTGGCTGGTGCGGGGAAGCTGATGGCGACGAGCCTCGACACGCTTCTCGCCGACCACCTGCTCTCGGCGATCGTCTTCCTGCCGCTGGCCACGGTGCTCCTGCTCGCGCTGGCCGACGGCCTGTTCCGCCTGCCGGAGACGATCTGGCGCTACACGGCGCTCGCGTCGTCGCTGGTGGGGCTGTTGCTCGCGCTCGCGCTCTGGCAGCGCTTCGACCCCGCGTCGAGCGGAATGCAGCTGGTGGAGCGCGCGGAGTGGATCCCGAGCTGGGGCATCCACTACTCGCTCGGCATCGACGGGATCGCGCTGCTCCTGGTCGCGCTCACGAGCTTCCTGCTGCCGGTCGTGCTGCTCGCCTCGTGGACCGACATCCACGCGCGCGTGAAGTCGTACCTGTTCTTCATGCTCGCGCTGCAGACCGGAATGCTCGGCGCGTTCCTCGCGCTGAACCTGTTCCTCTTCTACGTGTTCTGGGAGCTGATGCTGATCCCGATGTACTTCGTGATCGGCATCTGGGGCGGGCCGCGGCGCATCTACGCGACGCTGAAGTTCTTCATCTACACGATGGTCGGCAGCCTGCTGATGCTGGTCGGCATCCTCGTGCTGGCCTGGCTGCACCAGAGCCAGTTCGGCTCGCCGAGCTTCGAGTACTACGGCGCAAACGGCGGCACCGGCATCCTCGATCTGTCGATCCCGAACGCGGGCGGTCCGTGGTGGCAGCGGCAGGGCTTCCTGTTCGGCGTCTTCGCACTCGCGTTCGCGATCAAGGTGCCGATGTTCCCGTTCCACACCTGGCTACCCGACGCGCACGTCGAAGCTCCGACGCCCGGCTCCGCGGTGCTCGCGGGCGTGCTGCTGAAGCTCGGCACGTTCGGCTTCGTGCGCTACGCGCTGCCGCTCTTCCCGCAGGCCGCGCTCGACTTCGCGCCCTGGATCGTGGGGCTCGCGGTGATCGGCATCGTGTACGGGGCGCTCGTCGCCTGGGTGCAGAGCGACCTGAAGAAGTTGGTCGCGTACTCGTCGGTCTCGCACATGGGCTTCATCGTGCTCGGGCTCTTCGCGTTGAACCCGCAGGGCGTCTCGGGCGCGGTGCTGCAGATGGTGAGCCACGGCGTCTCGACCGGGGCGCTCTTCATCCTGGTCGGAATGATCTACGAGCGCCGCCACGTGCGCGAGCTCGACGCGTTCGGCGGCCTGGCGCAGGCGATGCCGGTCTTTGCAGCGTTCTTCGCGATCGCCACGTTCAGCTCGGTCGGGCTTCCCGGCCTGAACGGATTCGTCGGCGAGTTCCTGATCCTGCTCGGCGCGTTCCAGACTCTGCCCGGCGCGACGGTGATCGCGACCTCGGGCGTGATCCTCTCCGCGGTCTACATGCTCTGGGCGATGCGCCGCGTCTTCTTCGGGCCGCTCGCGAACGAGGCGAACAAGACGCTGGTCGACCTGGGCCTGCGCGAGAAGCTGGTCGCGGTGGCGCTGGTGATCCCGATGATCTGGATCGGCGTGCACCCGTCCACGTTCACCAACCCGATGGACCGCGCGGTGACCGAGCTGCTCGAGACCATGACCCGGCGCGGCGCGGACCTGGCGGCGTGGCAGGGCAGGGACGCGGCCGACGAGCCGAGACTCGCGGCCGAAGCCGAGCTGGAGACGTCGCGATGATTCCCGCGATCGACGTTGCCGCCGTCGCGCCGATGATCCCGGTGGCGCTGGGCGTGCTCTGCCTTCCCATGCTCGACACCGCGCTCCGCGCCACGCCCGAGCTGCTCGGCCAGCGCGTCTCGGCCGCGCGCCGCGGCACCTACCTGGCCAGCGCGAGCGTCCTGTTCCTGGCCGCGTCGCTCCTGCTCACGCTGAACGCCTTCTCGGCTCCGCCGCGCGTCTTCAATCCCGACTTCGAGATGGTGAAGATGGACGGCGTGGCGCTGTTCCTGATGTCGATCGTGCTGATCGGCGGCATGCTCACGGTGCTCGCATCCGCGCGGTACCTCGAGCACATCCACTCCAACTGGGGCGAGTTCTACGTGCTCGTGCTCTCGTCGGTGACGGGGATGATGTTCCTGGTCGCGGCCAGCGACCTGATCATGCTGTTCCTGGCGCTCGAGCTGATGAGCATTCCGGTCTACGCGCTCGCCGGCTTCCGGCGCGCGTCGCTGCGCTCGAACGAATCGGCGGTGAAGTACTTCCTGATAGGCTCGTTCGCGTCCGGCATCCTGCTCTACGGCTCGTCGCTGCTCTACGGCGCGACGGGGTCGCTGGAGCTTTCCGAGATCGCCACCAGCTTCGATCCCGAGAACGCGCTCGACCTGGTCGGCGCGGGCCTGGTGCTGATCGGGCTCGGCTTCAAGATCTCGTCGGTGCCGTTCCACCAGTGGGCGCCCGACACCTACGAGGGCGCGCCCACGACGGTCTCCGCCTTCATGGCGACGGCCGTCAAGGTCGCCGCGTTCGGCGCGCTGCTCCGCGTGCTGAACGTCGGGCTCGCGCCCGTCTCCGAGTCGGTCTACGGCGTGCTCTGGGTGCTCGCCGCGCTCTCGATGACGGTCGGGAACGTGATGGCGCTGATCCAGCGCAACACCAAGCGCATGCTCGCGTACTCGAGCATCGCGCACGCCGGCTACCTGCTGGTGGGCGTGATCGCGGGCGGCGAGCCGGGCGTGCAGTCCGTGCTGGTCTACCTGCTGACCTACACGTTCATGACGATCGGCGCGTTCACGGTGGTCTCGGTGCTGACGCGCGACGGCGCGGAGCTCGATCGCATCGACGATCTCTCGGGCCTGGCGCAGACCCGCCCCGCGCTCGCGGCCGCCATGTCGATCTGCATGTTCTCGCTGCTCGGCATGCCCGGCACCGCCGGCTTCATCGGCAAGTTCCTGGTCTTCAGCGCCGCGGTGCAGAGCGGCCTGGCCACCGGAAGCTCGTCGCTGGTCTGGCTGGTCGTGATCGCGGTGCTGAACTCCGCCATCTCGCTCGGCTACTACCTGCGCATCCCCGCCACCATGTACTTCTACCCGCCGCGCGACGACGCCCAGCCCGGCAAGGCCACCTTCTTCGAGGGCCTGGCCCTGTGCGCCTGCGCCGCCGCCGTGCTCCTGCTCGGCCTGCTCCCGCACGACGCGCTCCCCGGCCTCTCCGCCCTGCTGCAGATGGCCGACGTGAACGTGCTCCAGCTCGCCAGCGACGCCGCCGCCTCGTTCGCGCATTAGCCGGGGGTCAGCC
>Ga0194127_10000415_pt1 | contig 67831 bp, 68 predicted proteins | sample TA2KigC100mmetaG_FD_148624 | JGI IMG/M metagenome (GOLD analysis project Ga0194127, IMG submission 148624) | Freshwater microbial communities from Lake Tanganyika, Tanzania - TA2015036 Kigoma Deep Cast 100m | ecosystem: Environmental > Aquatic > Freshwater > Lake | place: Tanzania: Lake... | reverse complement strand
CGTACCGCTCGGCCGGCCCTCGGATCCCGAGGACATCGCCGACGCCGTGATCGGCTTGATCGGCGGATCCGACATGATCACCGGGCAGGTGATCACCTGCGATGGCGGAATGACTCTGGGCCGCTAGCGCCGTTCGGCGTCAGAGATCGAGCGGGTCGATCGACGGATCGTCGTCGTCGCTCGCCGCGGCGGCGACCGGTGCCGGCGCCGGCGGGCGCGGTCGCTCGGGCGGCGCCGCCTGCGCGGGCGGCATCAGCGCGCGCGGATCGTAGTAGTAGCGCTCGCGACAGATCTTCTCGCCGCGAAGCTCGTGCACCGCGACCTCGGAGAGCTTGAGCTGGCGGCCGTCCTTCATCACCAGGTCGGCCTCCCACTCGATGCAGATCGCGTTCTTCGACACGAAGACGTGTCGCGCCTTCCAGCTGGAGCTGCGCAGGCCCGCGAGCCAGCCGGCCAGCTTCGAGCGCAGCGCCTGCAAGCCGGTCAGCGTGCCGCCGGCCGGCTCCACCGAGACGGCGTCGTCGGTGTAGAACTTGCCCATGTCGAGGTGAACTTCGTCGTCCATCGCGGCGACGATCCGCTTGGCGAGCTCCTCCGCGGGCGAAGCCAGGCGCGGCGCAAGCTTGGCCGCGGCGGCCTTCTTCTTCTTTGCCGCGGGCGCAGCCTTCTTCGCGGGTTTTCGAGCCGTGGTCTTCGCGGGCGCCTTCTTTGCCGGCTTCTTCGCGGTGGTCTTCTTCTTGGCAGCCATCTCGAACCCCCTCCTCCCCTCGTGGCGGTGGCCCGATTCTAGCAGCGCGCTCCCGCCTTCCCACGGAATTTCTTCGGTAGACTGCGGACGACGATGAGCCAGTACACACCGATCGACGTCGCTCTGCACTCCTACCTGTCGGCGCACCGCACGCCCGACGACCCGATCCTGCGCGAGCTCCAGGAGGAGACGCGGCGATCGACCGGAGAGCGCGCGGTGATGCAGATCGCCCCCGAGGAGGGAACCCTGCTCGGCGTGCTGGTCGCCGCGACCGGCGCCCGCCGTGTGGTCGAGGTCGGAACCTTCACCGGCTACAGCGCGCTCTGCATGGCGCGCGCGCTTCCCCCCGGCGGCAGGCTGCTGGCCTGCGACGTCTCGGAGGAGTACACCGCGGTGGCGCGGCGCTACTGGGCGAAGGCAGGCGTCGCGGACCGGATCGAGCTCGTGCTCGGCCCCGCGCTCGAAACGCTTCGCGCGCAGCCCGACGAGATCTGCTTCGACTTCGGCTTCATCGACGCGGACAAGGGGAGCTACCGCGCCTACTACGAGGAGATCCTGCGCCGGCTCCGGCCGGGCGGGCTGATCGCGATCGACAACGTGCTCTGGAGCGGGCAGGTCCTGCGCGAGTCGGATCAGAGTGAGGACACGGTCGCGATCCGGGCGCTGAACGAACACGTCGCGGCCGATCGGCGCGTGCGATCGGTGATGATCGGCGTCGCCGATGGGATCACGCTCGCCTGCAAGCTCGGCTAGCTCGGTGGACGCGCGTCTCTCGCTTGCGGTGATCGGCGCGGGTCGGGCCGGCCAGGCGCGCGTGCGCGCGCTCGCCGAGAGCCGGGTCGCGCGGCTGGCGGCGCTCGTCTCGTTCCGCGCTCCCGAGGGAGCGACGTTCGCGGACGTGCTCGCGGATCGCTCGATCTCGGGCGTGATCCTGTGCACGCCCAACCTTCTCCACCCGGAACAGGCGCGCGCGGCGCTTCTGGCGGGAAAGCACGTTCTGGTCGAGTTCCCGCTCGTGCCCGGCCCCGCGCAGGCGCGCGAGCTGTTCGCGATCGCAAGCGAGCGCGGCCTCGTGCTTCACGAGGAGCACATCGAGCTGCTCTCCCCCGCGCAGGCCTGGCTTCGCGAGCGCGCAGCGTCGCTCGGTCGACCGCGCAGGGGCGTGGTCCACTTCAGCGGCGCCCACTCGGGCTGGCTCGCGGACCCCCAGCTCGCGGGCACGCCAGCGCTCTGCGCGCTCGCTCGCCTGCACCGGCTGGTGGACCTGTTCGGCGAAGCGCGGGTGCGCGGCGCGCGGCTCGAGCGCGGCCTTGGCTACCGGCTCTCGGTCGAGCTCGAGTTCGCGCGCGGGGGTGGGGTCGAGCTCGTCGAGGAGCGCGCGCCCGGCGCAAGGCGAAGCACGCGCTGGCAGGTGGAGTGCGAGAACGGCGCGCTCGGCGACCCGCCGGTGGAGCGACCCGAAGGTCTGTTCGCGCGCGACCTCGCGTGCTTCGTCGCGCGAGTCACCGAGCGCGCGGAGCCGTACGTCGCCGATTCGGTCTGCCTGCACGTGCTCGATCTCGTCGAGGCGATCGAACGGCGCCTCTGTTAGGCTACGCGCCGTGAGAGGCTCCGCGCTCGGCACCGCGCTCGCGCTTGCGCTGCTCGCGTTCGCGTCGGGCTGCGGCGATTCGGGCGCGCCCGACGCGGCATCGGGATTCCGCGTCGCGCTGCTCACGCCCGGCTCGATCCGCGACGGCGGCTGGAACCAGAGCGCGTACGAGGGGCTCGAGCGGATCCACGCCGAGCTCGGCGCGGAGATCGCGCACCAGGAGGCGAAGACGCCCCAGGACTTCGAGTCCGGCTTCCGGGATTTCGCCGCGCGCGGTTTCCGGCTGGTCTTCGGCCACGGCTTCGAGTTCCAGGACGCGGCGGCGAAGGTCTCGAAGGAGTATCCGGACACGATCTTCGTCACGACCAGCGGCTCGACGATCCGCGCCAACGTCGCGCCGATCGTGTTCGAGCTCGAGGAGGCGACCTTCGTGCTCGGCTTCCTCGGCGCGAAGCTCTCCGCGCGCTCGAAGGTCGGCGCGATCGGCGGCGTGAAGATCCCATCGGTCGAGAGCACCTTCACCGCGTTCGCCGCCGGCGCGACCCGCGCGCGCCCGCACGCGGACGTGACGGTCTCGTACATCGGAAGCTGGACGGACGTCTCCGCCGCGCGCGAGGCCACGCTCGCGCAGATCGCAAACGGCGTGGACGTGCTGATCCACAACGCGAACGAGGCCGCCGCGGGCTTCTTCCAGGCGGTGAGCGAGAGCCCGAACGTCCGCGCCTTCGGCACGAACAAGAACCAGAACGATCGCGCGCCCGAACGCGTGCTCGCCTCGGCCACGCTCGACGTGCCGCGCGCGCTCGTGCTCGTGGCGCAGGAAGTGAAGTCGGGCTCGTTCAACGCGCGCGCGATGCGATTCGGGCTGCGCAGCGGCGTGGTCGCGATCGAGTGGAACGAGCGCTTGCGCGAGAACATCCCGGCCGAGCTGCGGGACGAGGTCGCCAGGCTCCAGGCCGACGTGGCGTCGGGCTCGGTCTCGGTCCCGCGCGGGAGCTTCTGAGCGCTTGCCGCGCGTCGCCCTCCGCGGCATCCGCAAGCGCTTCGGCGCGACCGAGGCGCTGCGCGGCGCGAGCCTCGAGCTCGAGCCCGGCTCCGTCCACGCGCTGCTCGGCGAGAACGGCGCGGGCAAGACGACGCTGGTCCGAACCCTGTACGGAAGCGTGCGACCCGACTCGGGTTCGATCGAGATCGACGGCCACGCGGTCGAGATCGCGAGCCCGCGCCAGGCGCTCGCGCTCGGGATCGGCATGGTGCACCAGCACTTCATGCTCGTGCCCGCGCTCTCGGTGGCCGAGAACCTGCTGCTCGGTGAGCCGGGCCCGTTCCTGCTGCCGCGCGCGGAGCTCGTCGCCGAGGCGCGAGATCGGCTCGAGCGCCACGGCCTCGCGCTCGACCCCGAGGCGCGCACCGACACGCTCGCGGTCGCGCAGATGCAGCGGCTCGAGATCGCGCGCGCTCTCGATCGGGGCGCGAATCTGCTCGTGCTCGACGAGCCGACCGCCGTGCTCGCGCCGTCCGAGGTCGAATCGCTTCTGGCGCTACTCGCGCGGCTTCGCGACCAGGGCAAGAGCATCGTCCTGATCTCGCACAAGCTCGACGAGATCACCGCGGTCTGCGATCGCGTGACGGTACTTCGCAGAGGCGAGACCGTCGCGAGCCGTGAGCTCGCGGGGCTCGACGCGAGCGAGCTCGGCCGGCTCATGGTCGGAGACGCGCTGCCTCCGCCCGGCCGGCCGCCGCAGACGGAGCCGGGTCCGGTCGCGCTGTCGCTCTCCGGTGTCGGCGCGCCCGGGCTTGCCGGGATCGATCTGGAGCTGCGGGCGGGGGAGATCCTCGCGCTGGCCGGGATCGACGGGAACGGGCAGGGCGCGCTCGAAGAGCTGCTCGCGGGCGTGCGCCCGCTCGGGGCGGGAACGCTCGAAGTCCTGCGCCCGCCGCTCGCCCTGCTCTCGGGCGATCGCCAGCGCACCGGACTCGTGCTCGACCTGTCGGTCGCCGAGAACCTGGTGCTTCCCGAGGCCGCGCGCGGCGGCGCGGAGCCGGTGTTCCGGGCCGGGATCGTGCGGACGGCCGAGCTCGAGAACGCCGCGCGGGCGGCGATCGAGCGCTTCGGGATCCGAGCGGAGCCCGGTGACCCCGCCCGCGCGCTCTCGGGCGGCAACCAGCAGAAGCTCTGCGTGGCGCGCGCGCTCCGCGCGCGGCCGGGGGTGCTGGTGGCGGTGAACCCGACGCGCGGGCTCGACCTGGCCGCCACCGCCGCGGTTCGCGAGGAGCTGCGCCGTGAGGCGCGCTCGGGCACGGCGGTGCTCTTGATCTCGACCGAGCTCGACGAGGTTCTCGAGCTCGGCCAGCGCATAGCCGTGCTGTTCCGCGGCAGGCTGCTGCCGGTCGAGCCGGAGTCGCGCACGCGGGCCGCGATCGGCCGCCGCATGCTCGGCGAGGGCGCAGCGTGACGCGGCTGCGCGCATTCGCGCAGCCGATCGGAGCGGCGGCGGTCGCGCTGGCCGCGTCTGCCGCGCTTCTCGCGCTGATCGGCGCCGATCCGCTCGAGGCGTTCCGCGCGCTGGTGTCGGGAGCGCTCGGCGACGCGATCGCGCTAGAGAACACCATCGTGCGTATGGGGCCGCTCCTGCTGGTCGGGCTCGGCGTCGCGATCGCGTTCCGCTGCGGGATCTGGAACATCGGCGGCGAAGGGCAGCTCTACGTCGGCGCGCTCGCCGCGACCGCGCTGGTGACGCGCGGACCCGGGCTCGGCTCCGGCGCCGTCGCCCTGCCGCTCGTGCTTCTCGTCGGCGCCGGCGCGGGGGCGCTCTGGGCCGGGATCGCGGCGGCGCTGCGCGTTCGGCGCGGCGTCTCCGAAGTGCTCTCGACGATCCTGCTGAACTTCGTCGCGGTTCTCGCCGTCGCCTGGGCGGTGCACGGCCCGCTCCAGGAGGCGAGCGGAGCGTACCCGCAGAGCGATGCGCTGCCCGAGCTCGCCAGGCTCGCGATCCTTCCCGGCCTGCGCCGCGTGCACGCGGGTCTCGTGCTCGCGGTGGTGCTCCCGTTCGCCGTCTGGCTGCTGATCTTCCGCTCGTCGGCCGGACTGCGGCTGCGCTCGGTCGGGCTCTCGCCCGACGCGGCTCGCTACGCCGGGGTGTCTCCCGAGCGCGAGACCACGCGCGTGCTCCTGATCTCCGGGGCGCTGGCCGGGCTCGCGGGCGCGCTCGAGATCTGCGGCGTCACGGGGCGGCTCTTCGAGAACCTGGCCTCGGGCTACGGCTTCACCGCGGTCGCGGTCGCGCTCCTCGCGCGGCTTTCCCCGCTCGGCGTGCTGCCGGCCGCGTTCTTCTTCGCCGCGCTCGCGACCGGAAGCGGCGCGATGCAGCGCGTGGCGGCCGTGCCCTCGGTCGCGGTGCAGGTGATCGAGGCGCTGGTGATCCTGTTCTCGGTCGGCTTCGCGATGCCGAAGTCGAGGACGTCGTGATGGACGCCGCGACGCTCTTGCTCGGGCTCTCGACGCTGCGACTCGCGACCCCGCTCGCGCTCGCGGCGATGGGGGAGCTCGTGGCGGAGCGCGCCGGAGTGCTGAACGTCGGGATCGAGGGGATGATGCTCGGCGGCGCGCTCGCCGCGTTCTCTGTCGGCGCCGCGACCGGCTCGCTGCTCGCCGGGTGCGCCGCGGGAATCGCCGCCGGGCTCGCGCTGGCCGCGCTCTTCGCGTACTTCGTGCTGCGCCGCGGCGCCGATCCGATCGTCGCTGGAACGGCGCTGAACGTGCTCGCGCTCGGGCTCACCGGAGTGGTCTTCCGCAGCTTGAATCCGGCCGGGAGCGCGCTCGCGCGCGCGCCGCAGATGGGCGAGATCGCGCCGGCGCTGAACCTGTACCTGCTCGTCGCGATCGCGCTCGTCGCGGGCGTGGCGTTCTACCTCGGTCGCACGCGCTCGGGGCTTGCGCTTCGCGCGGTCGGAGAGCGAGCGGAGGCCGCGCACGTGCAGGGAGTGAACGTGCTGCGGATTCGCCTGGGCGCGGTTCTGTTCGGCGGCGCCTGCGCGGGGCTCGCCGGCTCGTCGCTGGTGCTCTGGATCTCGGACACGTTCGTCGAGGGCATGACCAGCGGCCGCGGCTTCATCGCGCTCTCGCTCGTGCTCTTCGGCGGCTATCGACCGCTGCGGATCGTGGCGGGCGCGCTTCTGTTCGGAGCCGCGAGCGCGCTTCAGTATCGGCTCCAGGCCGCGAGCTCCGCGATCCCGTACAACCTGCTGCTGATGACTCCGTACCTGCTCACGCTTCTGGTGCTGGCGCTGCTCGCGGGGCGAGTGCGCGCGCCCGCGGATCTCGCGCGGCCGTTCGAGCCGCGAGACTGAGGGCGCGTCTACACGTAGTCGGCCAGCGTCGAGCGCAGTCGCGCGAGGCTGTCGCACAGACCGCCCTCGCGGCTTCGCTCGCGCCAGCAGGCGGCCTGCTCCTCGATCAGCGGCTCGAGCTCGGCGCGAAGCTCGGACTTCGCGGGGCCGCCCTCGGGCGTCGCGTGCATCAGGCGGTGCGCGCCGTGACGGGCCAGCGCCGCCGCCTGGCGCAGCTCGCGGGCGCATATCTCGCCGCCGAAGCCGGCCGGCCGCGCGCGCGAGAGCCGCTCGACGTGCGCGCGCAGCTCGTCGGCGATCGCGTCGAGCCGCGCGCGGCTGGTCTCGCCCCAGGCCAGCGCGGGCGCACGGCCTAGCGGCGTGGCGAGCGCCGTCGCGAGCGGGCTCGTGTTCAGCGTGTCGAGCCCCGTCTCGGAGCCGAGCTCGCCCAGTCGGACCAGCGCCGCTCCGATCGCGCGCTCGCGATCGCGAAGCAGGAGCAGGTCGAGCGCGCGCGCGAGGTCGAGATCGCTCTGGCTCGCGAGGCACCAGCTCGCGGCCGCGCCCCACGCGAGCGCCGGCAGGCTCACGACTGGCGGCTGCAGATGGCCGCGGTCGCCCCAGTCGGTGATCAGCACGCCCTCCGCGCCGTTCGCGCGGCCCATCTGCACCGCGTCGCGCAGGTTCGAAAGCGCATTCGGAAGCCTTCCGATCAGCGAGAGCCAGCTCGAGGTTCCCGGGCAGACGCGGTACGGCACGCCCGCGGTCGCGTACGGCCCCGCCAGCGTGTCGAAGCCGCGCACGCCCTCGAGATCGATGCCGACGCGCGTGAACAGCTCGCGCACCTGCGCGCCGACCGCGGCGGGATCTCGCGGCGCCTCGTAGCCCCAGGCCAGCGCGACGGTTCGCTCGCGCGGCAGCTCGCCGATCAGCTCCGGGTGCTGCACGACGATGTCGCCCCAGAACTGCACGGTGCGCCCGTCGTCGTGCAGGCCGCGCATGAGCTCGAGCAGGAAGTCGAGGTAGACGCGCCCCTGGCCGCGCGAAGCGCACGCGTCGCGGCTGCGGCCCTTGCCGAGCTCGAGCGTCTCGTCACAGCCGATGTTGATGCTGCGGCTGCCGAAGTTCGGCAGCAGCTCCGCGTAGAGCGAGCGCATGAACGCGACGCTCTGCGCGCCGGGCGCCAGGCAGGACGCTCCTTGCGCGCCGCTCTCGAGCTCGGCGAGCGCGCGGTACTCGGGGTGGCGCAGCCAGCGCTCCATGTGCCCGAAGCTGTTCTGGTTGGGCACGAGCTCGATGCCGCGCTCGGCGCAGGCCGCGTCGAGCGCGCGGATCTCGAGCGCCGTGAGCGGCGACGCGTCGCGCCAGACGCGCTCGTGCGCGGAGTAGGCGAAGGTGTGCTCGGTGTAGAGCTGAAGCTCGTTCAGCCGCAGCTCCTCGAGCAGGTCGATGACGTCGAAGAGCGTGGCCATGGTGGGCACGCGGTCGCGGCTCACGTCGAGCATGTAGCCGCGCGAGGCGAAGTCGGGCCAATCGCGCGCGCGCAGGCACGGCAGCTGCCGGTCCGACTGCCGCACGATCTGCGCCAGCAGGCCCGCGCCCCAGTTGAGCCCGCGCGGATCCCGCGCGCGAATCAGGACTCCGAGAGAGCCGATCGATAGCTCGAAGCCCTCCGCGGGGGTTCTGAGCGCAGGGTCGATCTGGAGCTCGATGGTCGGCGCGTCCGCGCCGGGCTCGAGGGCGCGCAGTCCGGCGTCGCGGCCCAGGCAGGTGCGCACGCGCTCGCGCGCGCGCTCGGCCTGGTCCGGCCGCTCCGCGCGCACGCGGATCGCCGGCATAGCGTAGAAGCGGAGCGCGCCCGCCTCGAGCCGCAGCTCGCGCGGCCGTGGCAGGAGCTCGAGCCGATCCGCCATCTTCCACCCCCCTCGTGCGCGAGCTACGGGTTAGCATTCCTTTCGACCGGGGAGGAGAAGCGCTTGTCCGATCGACCCCGATGCGGAAGCCGCCGATGAAGCTCGCGTCGATGTGGCTGCTCGCGGCGAGCCTCGCGGCTCGCGCCGGGGCGGGAGCGCTCTACGAAGCCCCCGCGCCGGGAAGCTACGAGCTTCCGCCGATCGCGAGCGTATCGCAGCACCCGCTGGTCGACGCGGACGGCGCGAGCGTCGGCTTTCCGCAGCTCGCGAAGGGGCAGGTGGCACTGGTGGCGTTCATCTACCGCGGCTGTCACGAAGCGCAGGGCTGCCCGGCTTCGCTCGCGCTGCTGCGCGAGCTCGACCGCGAGCTCGAGTCGACGCCGGAGCGCGCCGCGCGGGTCCGCCTGGCAACCGTGAGCTTCGATCCCGAGAACGACACGCCCGAGCGCATGCGAGAGCTGCGCGAGCAGATGGCCCCGAAGACGGACTGGAGCTTCCTCGCGCCCGCGAGCGCAGACGCGCTCGCTCGGCTCCTGGCCGACTTGGGCCAGGACGTGAGCCCGCTCGAGAACGGGGCGCTTCGCCACGTGCTGAAGATCTTCCTGGTCGACGACCGGCTGCGGATCCGGAACGTGTACTCCGCCGGGCTTCTCGATCCGCGGCTCGTGATCGCCGACATCGACACCGTCGCGCCGCGCGCGCCGTAAGTCAGTCGCGCGAGGCCAGGATGCGCTCGAAGACGGCGCTCGCGGCCTCGACCTGGTCGATCGCGACCCACTCGGCCGAGGTGTGCGCCTGCTCGACCGACCCGGGACCGAAGACCACTCCCGGGATTCCGTGCGCGCCGAACACGCCGGCGTCGGTCCCGAAGGCGACACTTCCCGGCGTAGCGTCGAGCGCGGCGAGGCGCAGCGCGGACTGCACGGATCGCACCGACGGGTCCTCGTCGGGCGTGGCCAGCGCAGCCTTCTCGAGCGAGCACCACTCCACGCGCACGCCGTCGAGCGCCTGCTTCGCGAGCAGGCCCTCGAGCTCGGCGCGAACGGTCGTCTCGTTCTCGCCGGGCAGGCAGCGCCGGTCCAGCAGCAGCCAGGCGTCGTCGGGCACGATGTTGGTCGCGGTTCCGCCGCCGATCCGGCCCACCGAGAGCGTCGCCGGGCCGAAGCGCGGATCGGGCCGACCGGCGAGCTCGGCGGCGAGCTCTTCCAGCGCCAGCACGCTGCGGCAGAGCGCGAGCACCGCGCTCCGTCCTTTGCTCGGATCCGAGCTGTGACACGCGACTCCGCTCGCGCGAAGCCGCGCGTGCACGATGCCCTTGTGGCGCGTCGCGACGCGAAGCTCCGTCGGCTCGGTCGCGATCACCCATTCCGGCGGGTCGGAGCCCAGGTGCGCGATCACGTCGTTCACGCCGCGGCTGCCCAGCTCCTCGTCGGCTTCGCCGACCAGGATCAGATTGCGCCGCAGCGTCCCCTGCGCGAGCACGCGCTCGAGCGCGGCGACCAGCGCCGCCATACCGCTCTTGGTGTCGCACGAGCCGCGGCCGTAGACCCGGCCGTCGGCGATGCGCGGGTCGAAGGGCGCGATTTCCATCCCGTCGATCGGCACGGTGTCGAGGTGGGAGGCGACCAGAAGCGTGTCGCCCGCGTCGGCGACGCGGGCGTGCGCCACGACCGACGGTCGCTCGGGATCGCCGATCAGCTCCGCATCGAGCCCCAGGCGCCGGAGCTGCTCGCGCAGATGCTCGGCATAGCGGCGCTCTCCGGTGATCGCGGGATCGAGATCGTCGCGCCGCATCGGATTCACCGACGGGATCGCGATGTACTCGCGGAGATGCCGGATGCACGCGCTCTCTCGCACGGCCCGAGTCTAGCGCAGCGATGGGTCGGCCCGGACCGGTGCGGCCGCCCGCTTGACCGCTCGAATCCGGTTTCTAGCGGTTCGCGCGGACCCGAAAGGAGGACTCGTTCATGGCGTTGTTCCGATACGGAGCCGATCTGGACCCCGCGAACGCGCTGTTCCGGCTGCAAAGCGAGCTCGAGCGCGCGTTCGACAGCCGCGCCGGCCACGACCTCGGCCTGCTCGGCCGCGGCGTGCATCCCGCGTGCAACATGTTCCGGAGCGGCGAGGACGTGGTGCTGCGCATCGAGGTTCCCGGCTTCGCCCCGGAGAACCTCGCGATCACGAGCCAGGGGCAGACGCTCTCGGTCGCCGGGAAAGCGCCCGCGCAGCCCGAGGCTTCCGGGAGCTACCACCGGCGCGAGCGACGGCGCGGCGACTTCTCGCGCTCGATCCAGCTGCCGCGCGAGGTCGACCCGGCGCGCGCGACGGCGGAGTGCAAACACGGCGTGCTGACCATCCGCGTGCCAGCGCGCGAAGAGGTCAAGCCCCGGCAGATCAGCATCACGGGAGGATGAAGCAGATGGCCAACGGAGAAATCGCTCGCGACTCCGCGAAGCAGCGGACGGAAGACCAGTACACGCGACCGGGTCGGACCTACCAGCCCAGCGTCGACATCCTGGAGACGGAGCAGGGATTGCGGCTCTGGGCCGACATGCCCGGCGTGGATCAGGGCTCGATCGACGTGGAGCTCGTCGACGACGTGATCACGATCAGCGGCCGCGTCTCGACGGCCGAGTACGAGAATCTGTCTCCGATCTACACCGAGTACAACGTCGGCAACTACCAGGCGCGCTTCCGGCTCTCGAACAAGATCGACGGATCGCGAATCTCGGCGAAGCTCGCCAACGGCGTGCTCGAGGTGGAGCTTCCGAAGGTGCAGGCCGCCAAGCCGCGGCGGATCGAGATCAGCTAGGGCCGAGCTGCTTCAGGTAGCGCGACACCCCTTCCTCGACGCCGAGGAAGGGGTGGTCGCAGCCGGCCGCGCGCAGCGCCGAGATGTCGGCCTGCGTGAAGCTCTGGTAGCTGCCGCGAAGCGCGGGTGGGAACGGGACGTACTCGATCCGGCCGCGGCCGTGATTCGAGATCACGGCGCGCGCCACGTCGTTGAAGGTCTGCGCGCGCCCCGTGCCGACGTTGAAGATCCCCGAGACCCGCGGGTGATCCAGGAACCACAGGTTCACCGCGGCCACGTCGCCGACGTACACGAAATCGCGTCGCTGCTCGCCGGGGCCGTAGCCGTCGGAGCTCTCGAAGAGCCGCACCACGTCGCCGTCGCGCAGCTGCAGGTGGTGCTTCCAGGCGACGCTGGCCATCTCGCCCTTGTGAGCCTCGCCCGGGCCGTACACGTTGAAGTAGCGCAAGCCCACGACCTGGCTGCGCGCGCTCGCGGCGTGCCTGCGCACCCATCGGTCGAACAGCACCTTCGACCAGGCATAGAGATTCAGCGGCTTCTCGAGCGCCGGGTCCTCGCGGAAGACCGGGCCCATCCCGTAGACCGCGGCCGACGAGGCGTAGATCAGCGGGATCGCGCGCGCCGTGGCGAAGGCGTAGAGGGCCTTCGAGTACTCGTAGTTGTCGGCCAGCATGGTCCGGCCGTTCCACTCCATGGTGTTGGAGCAGGCGCCCTGATGGAAGATCGCCTCGACGTCCGCTAGCTCGCGCGCCGCGATGCGCGCCAGGAAGTCGCCCTTGTCGGCGAAGTCCAGGAAGTCGCAGTCCGCGAGATTTCGGAACTTCTGCCCGTCCGTGAGGTCGTCGACCAGAAGCAGATCGGAGCGGCCGCGCTGATTCAGCGCCCGCGCCAGATTGCTGCCGACGAATCCGGCCGCGCCCGTGACGACGATCAAGCTCGACTCCCGCGAAGGTCTGCCGGTATCCTGCCCCGCCGTGAGGCACGCCGCCAGCGAATCGGAGCTCGCGCGCTACCGGCGCGACGGCTATTTCGTGCGCGAGAGCGTATTTGCGATCGCGGAGCTCGAGCGAATGCGGGCATCGGTCGAGCGGGTCCATCTGCGCGTCGAGGCCGCGGCCGGCGCGGCCGGCGCGGCCCCGGTCGAGCGCATCGACGGAAAACGCTACCAGGACCTGCTCGGCTCGCTCGTGAAATGGGAGTGGCAGGAGGCGCGCGCCGACGTCCGCTCGATGGAGCCGTTCCTGCACCTCGACCCCGAGCTCGACGCGCTCGTCGACGATCCGCGGCTATGGCAGCCCGCGACCGCGCTCTGCGACGCGCCTTTCCTCGCGCTCTTCACCGACAAGCTGAACTTCAAGCGCCCGGGCGGGGCGGTCTTCCCCTGGCACCAGGACAGCCCGTACTTCGCCTTCGACTGCCCTCACGTCGATCGGCTCGTCTCGCTGCAGGTCTACCTGGACGACGCGACCGTCGAGAACGGCTGCCTCGGGATGATTCCCGGCTCGCATCTGCACGGTCGCCTGCCGTGCTTCGAGGACCGGGGCCGGCTCGACCGGCTCTACACCGACGTGGATCGCGCGCTGCCGGGCGCCGAGCGAGTGCCGATCGAGGCGCCCGCCGGCTCGGTGATCTTCTTCGACGGCGACGTCGTGCACGGCTCGCTCGGAAACCGCACGCGTTCGAGTCGGCGCGCGTTCGTGCTCACCTACCAGCCGGCCGGGTTCGCGCAGTTCCGGCGCCCCGGCGAGCGGCGGGTCAGCTGCGCAGCCGGATCAGCCCCTCCTGCGCCACCGACGCGACCAGCTCCCCCGAACGCGTGAAGATGCTGCCGCGGTTGAAGCCGCGCGCGCCCGCCGCGCGCGGGCTGTCCTGCGCGTAGAGCAGCCAGTCGTCGGCGCGGAACGGGCGGTGGAACCACATCGCGTGGTCGAGGCTCGCGGTCTGCAGCTTCTCGCTCCACCACGAGATCGCGTGGGGCAGGGCGCTGGTGTCGAGCAGCGTCATGTCCGAGGCGTAGGCCAACACACATTGGTGGAGCGCCCGGTCGTCCGGAAGCGTGTCGACCGCTCGGAACCAGACGTTCTGGAACGGCGGGCGCTTGTCCGGCGCGAACTCGTCGATCGGATCGATCGGCCGCACCTCGATCGGGCGGGGGCGCAGGAAGCTCGAGCGGAACTTCTCGGGAATGCGGTGCGCGTACTTCTCGCGCAGCTCGACCTCGTTCGGCAATCCCTCGGGCCCAGGCACGTCCGGCATCTCTACCTGGTGCTCGAGCCCGGGCTCGTCGATCTGGAACGAAGCGGCCAGGTTGAAGATCGCCTTGCCGTGCTGGATCCCGACCACGCGCCGGGTGGTGAAGCTCTGCCCGTCGCGGATCCGGTCGACGTCGTACAGGATCGGCACCTTCGGGTCGCCCGGCCGCAGGAAGTAGGCGTGAAACGAGTGCGCCGCGCGCCCCTCCACCGTGCGCCCCGCGGCGACCAGCGCCTGCCCCAGCACCTGCCCGCCGAAGACGCGCTGCCAGCCGTCCTGCGGGCTGCGCCCGCGGAACAGGTTGACCTCGATCTGCTCCAGATCGAGCAGATCGATCAGGTGTTGGAGTACCCGCCTCATCCGGCGAGGTGTTCTAGATCAATCGCGCGCTCTGCGAAAGGCCAGGGCGACCAGGCCTGAATCATCCCCGGTTCTCGGGGGACTCCCTCGGTTGGGGCCGACCCATCTGGCCGGACCCCTCTCGTCTTCCCCGGGCCCGCATCACGGGGCGGCCATCGGCCACGGGGAGATCTCGTCGGCGCTGGACTTGTCACAACCAACCGCTTGCGGCGCGAATCGAGCGGGAATCGGCTCGGCGAGCGGCATAGACTAGGGCGCCGACACGAGGGGGAGATCTCATGGCACGAAGCGCAGCCGCGACGCACGCGACGAGTTCCGACCGGCCGGGGCTCCGGTTCCTCATCCTCGGAGCCGGGATGTCCGGAATCCTCAGCGCCATCAAGCTCCGCGAGGCGGGCTTCCACGACTTCGAGATCTACGAGAAGGCCGATCGCCTTGGCGGGACCTGGCGCGAGAACACCTACGCCGGGGTCGGCTGCGACGTGCCCTCCCATCTCTACAGCTACTCGTTCGCGCCCAACCCCGAATGGAGCCACCGCTTCTCGCCGGGCGCCGAGATCCAGGCGTACTTCGAGGACGTCGCCCGGCGCTACGGCGTGGACCGGATCATCCACTACGGCAAAGAGGTGCGGCGCTGCGCCTTCGAGGACGGCCGCTGGCGGATCGAGCTTTCCGACGGCTCGAGCGACGTCGGCGACGTGGTGATCGCGGCTACGGGCGTCCTGCACCACCCCGCCTATCCCGACATCCCCGGCCTCGACTCCTTCGCCGGCGTCTCCTTCCACACCGCGCGCTGGAACCACGGCGTCTCCCTCGCGGGCAAGCGCCTCGGCGTCATCGGAACCGGCTCGACCTCGACCCAAATCGTCCCGGCGGTGGTCGGCGAGGTGGCGAAGCTCTCGCTCTTCCAGCGGACCGCGCAGTGGGTGATGCCCCAGGAGAATCCCGCCTACAGCGGCGAGGAAAAGGCCGAGTTCCGCAGGCACCCGGAGACGATGAAGCAGCTCCGGGACGACATCTCGAAGCTGTTCGCCGACATGTTCTCCAACGCCGTCGTCGACGCGAACTCGCCGCAGCTCGCGGCGATCCACGCCGCCTGCGTCGCCAACCTCGAGAGCAGCGTGAAGGAGCCGGCGCTTCGCGAGAAGCTCCGCCCGAGCTACCGCGCCGGGTGCAAGCGACTCGTGATGTCGGCGGACTTCTACGCCGCCATCCAGCGCCCGAACGCCGATCTCGTCACCGACGCGATCGAGCGGATCGAGCCGGGTGGAGTGAGGACTCGCGACGGCCGGCTGCACGAGCTCGACGTGCTGATTCTCGCCACCGGCTTCCGCGTCGACCGCTTCATGCGGCCGATCGAGGTGGTCGGCTGCGGCGGCCTCTCCCTCGAGGACGCCTGGCGCAACGGCCCGGTCGCCTACATGGCGATCTCGATCCCCGACTTCCCGAACCTGTTCATGCTCAACGGCCCGAACGGCCCCGTCGGCAACTTCTCGCTGATCGACGTGGCCGAGCTCCAGCTCGGCTACTCCCTGCAGCTCATCGAGCGGATCCGCGCTGGCGAGTGCCGCGAAGTCTCCGCCTCGCGGGAGGCGACCGAGCGCTTCGACGCCGAGCGCCGCGAGGCCACCCGCAAGACGATCTGGTCCAGCGGCTGCAACAGCTGGTACCTCGACGCTGACGGAGTGCCGGCGGTCTGGCCGTGGAGCTTCGACCGCCTGCGCCAGGAGATGGCGGCGCCCCGCATCGGCGACTTCGAGCTGCGCTGAGCCCTCGACCAGGGCGTCGAGCGCTCAGCCCGCACGTGGTTCATCGAGCCGCCGATCTGGCCGGCGCAGTCGTCGAGCGCCGAGCTAGCGGCCCTTGTTCAGGCGCCCGATGTCGATGTAGCGCCGCACCTTGCCCTTCGAGTCGAGCGGCTCGCCGTCGTTGTCCCAGAACTCGATCCGGTTCCCCGTCCCCGTCTGCAGATTGACGATCACATCGCCGACGACGCGCACGTCGTTCACCTGCGAGATCCCCTCCCAGGGTCGGTACCAGACCCCGTCCTTCTTGCCGGGGTCCGAGAGCCCGGGCGGGCCCTTCCAGTCCTCGCTGTTGCGGTGCATGTGCCAGATGACCTTCCAGATCTCCCGCTTGCGGTCGTAGGCGAAGCTGTACAGCGGCTCCCAAGTGTCCGCGTCGATGTAGATGTCCTTGTGGTGATAGGGGTGGTCCTCGTTGCGGGGATCGAAGCGGATCACGTAGGCGTGGCGCAGCTCCCAGCGGTCATTGGCGAACGAGAAGCCGTAGGGGCCGAAGTTGTAGGTGTCGCCATAGGGGTAGGCGAGTGAGGGGGTGTTGAACGGCGCGATCACATCCTTGCGGCCCAGGCACTTCCACTCGTACTGGGGAGGAATGCCGTCGAAGCTGCGCAGGTCGTCGCGGGTGAAGTCGGTGCCCTGGACCGAGTCGGTGCGCTGCGCGGTGGAGATGCGCCGCACGCGCCGCAGGTCGGGCACGTAGACCCAGGTGTCGTCGTTCCTGGCCTGCGCGAGCGGGCCGTCGGCCGAGGCGTAGCGGTAGGTCAGGACCTGGATTCCGCGCGCGTCGAAGGGCGCCTCCACCTCGATCCCCGAAACCTGCATCCGTTTCTCACTCGGGAAGTAGGAGTGCTGGCTGTCGTCGTACTGCGCCTCGACGCGCTGGATCAGGTTGATGAACTTGGCCAGGCCTTCGTAGTAGAGCGGCAGCTGCTCGCCGCGATCCCAATAGGTGTAGGACCACTTCGAGCGGGAGCCGTCTCCCTCCCACCGCTTGGTGAAGTTCCAGATCAGCTTGGCCCCGGCCTCCGGGTCGCCCTCGCAGTCGATCGCCGGAAAAGGCAGTCCGGCGGTGTAGCCCACCAGCGCGCCGTCCAGGCCGATCTTCGCCTGGCCGCCGTACCTCTCGCTCGCGGCCGCATACTCGGGCGCGGGCGGGTAGTTCTTGTAGATCGGGCCGACCTCGAGCTGCATCCCCTCGAAAAAGAAGAACTCGCGGTTCTCCCAGAACTCCGGCGGCAGAAAATCCTTGAGCTTCTCCGCCGAGCTGAAGGCGATCACGTCGCCCTCCTTGAAGGGGACGCCCGGGACGGTGTCCTGCGCGCGCTCGGCGGCGCGGGCCAGGGGCGAGACGAGCAACCCTAAGACGAGTGCTAGCCAGAGCATCGGAGCTCTCCTCCTGCGTGATTGCGCTCTTCCCGATCCTACACCAGATCGCAGCAGAGGAAGCGGAGCGGCTTCAGTAGCCGCATTGCCAGAAACTGAAAAATGGTTCAGTTTTCCATCCGTGCCCGAGAAGGCTCTCCAGTCCCGGGGCTCCGCGCCGCGCCGCCGCGCGCGCCGCCGCGTCGGCTACGCGAAGTCTCGCGCGACGCGCGAGCGCATCCTCGCCGCGGCGCTCGCGGAGGCGGGCCGCGCGGGCCTGCACAAGGCGTCGGTCGCGCGCATCGCCGAGCGTGCGGGCGTCGCGGTCGGCAACCTCAACTACCACTTCGGCTCCCGGAAGCAGCTCCTGCGCGAGCTGATGGGCTCCCTCGTTGCGGACCTGATGCCGCGGCTCCACGCGATCGATGCTGCCGACGACGCCGACTTCTTCGAGCGCCAGCGCGCGGGGCTGCTCGCGTACCTCGACCACCTTCGCGCAAATCCCGAGCACGTGCGCCTCGCGGACGAGATCAAGCTGCACGACCCGGCGCTCTACCGGCGCGCGGTCGCCGAGTGGGCCGAGCGCATGGCCTCGCGGCTCCGCGCCGGGATCGCGCAGGGTGCGCTCCGCCCGATGGCCGACGCGGAGATCACCGCCCAGGCGCACTTCCTGCTCGGCGCGCGGCACTTCCTCGAGCAGATGATGGAGAGCGGGAGGGGCGCGCGGCGCGAGGCCGTCGTCGACGCCTACCTCGCGCTGTTGCGCGACGGGCTCGGGAGCCGCGGCGCACGAAGGAAGGGGCGGCGGTGAGGGCGCGCGCGTCGCGCGAGACTTCGCGTGGCCGACGTGACGTCACCATGGAGGCGCGGGTGGCCGGCTGCAGGCGGAAGCCGCGGACATGACGGTCGCCGAGCACGACGCAGTCCGCGAGCGCATCGAGAAGTACGTCGGCAAGCCGATGGGACCGTCTTCGGTGGCGCCCGACCCGGTGAACGTGCCCATGATCCGCCACTGGGTCGCGGCGCTCGACGACCGCAACCCGGTGTATCTCGACGAGGCGCTCGCGAAGAAGACGCGGCACGGCGGCCTCGTGGCGCCACCCGCCATGCTCCAGACGTGGAGCATGCCGAGCCCGAAGATCGAGGGCATCGCCGAGCGCGGCGGCTCTCCGGTGGAGATCGACTCCGACAACGTGCTCCGCGCACTCGACCGCGAGGGATTCACGGGCACGCTCGCGACGAACTCGGAGCTCGAGTTCGTGCGCTATCTGCGGCCCGGCGACCTCCTCCACGCGAGCAACGAGCGCGAGTCGATCTCGGCCCGCAAGACCACGGGCCTCGGGCAGGGCTACTTCGTCACCTGGCTGACCACATACCGGACGCCCGACGGCGAGGTGGTGGGCCGCCAGCTCTTCCGCATCTTCAAGTTCGACCCGAAGACGATCGACCTGGCGAAGCTGAAGGCGCCTCGATGAGCATCACCGCACCTCCGGCGCGAGCGATCGCGGTCGGCGACGAGCTGCCGCCCTTCGAGCTCGCGCTGAGCTCGACGATGGTGGTGGCTGGCGCGATCGCCTCGCGCGATTTCATGCCCGCGCACCACGACCCCGCATTCGCGAGAGCGCAGGGCGCGCCCGACATCTTCATGAACATCCTCGCCACGAACGGCTATGTGTCGCGCTACGTCACCGACTGGGCCGGGCCCGAGGCGATCGTGAAGAGCATCAAGATCCGGCTCGGCGCGCCCGCCGTTCCGGGGAAGACGCTGCGCTTCTCGGGGCGCGTCGCCTCCAAGCGCGAGGCCGGCGACGAGTGCGTGCTCGAGCTGGCGGTGCGCGCGGCGAACGAGCTCGGCGACCACGCCACCGGCACGGTGGTCGTCACTCTGCCGGGACGCACGTGAGCCGGCGCGCGCACCTCGCCGGCGTCGGCGAGACCCGCTACGCGCGCTGGGGCAAGATCGGCGACGTGACCGAGCACGCGCTCGCGCTCGAAGCGATCCAGAAAGCGGTCGCCGACGCGGGGCTCTCGATCGACGACGTGGACGGGCTCGCCTCGTTCGCCGACGATCGCAACGAGGCCGTGTTCCTCGCCGCGGAGCTCGGGCTCCCGCGGCTGCGCTTCGCGAACATGGTGTGGATGCCGGGCGGCAGCGGCGCCTGCGCGGCCGTCGCCAACGCGGCGATGGCCGTCGAGACCGGGCAGGCCGAGGTCGTCGTCGTCTACCGCTCGCTCTGCCAGGGCCAGTTCTTCCGTTTCGGCACGGGCGGCGTCGACGCCTCGGCGCCGCCGCCCCCGCGGCCTCCCACCGTGCAGCAGGCGACTTCACTTCTCCTCGCGTCGATGGGCTTCGTCCTGCCCTACGGCTTGATCATGGCGGCCGCGGCGTACGCGCTTCCGACGCGCCGTCACATGCACCTCTACGGCACGACCACCGAGCATCTCGGCCGCATCGCGGTCACCTTCCGCGAGCACGCGAGCCGGAACCCGCGCGCCGTGATGGGCGGGAAGCCCATGACGCTCGCCGACCACCAAGCGTCGCCCATGATCGCCGACCCGCACCGGCTGTTCGACTGCTGCCTCGAGAGCGACGGCGCCTGCGCGGTGGTCGTCACCACCGCCGAGCGCGCGCGCGACCTCGCGAAGCGGCCGATCGAGATCCTCGCGAGCGAGCAGGGCGCGCCGAAGGGCATGGGCTTTGGCCACTTCACGAACGCCAACCTCCCCGACGAGCTGTACGCGACGGGAGGGGGCGAGGAGCTGGCGCGGCGTCTGTTCGGGAAGGCGGCGCTCGGCCCGGGCGACGTCGACGTCGCGCAGATCTACGACCACTTCACCGGCTGCGTGCTGCTTCAGCTCGAGGACTACGGATTCTGCAAGCGGGGCGAGGGCGGGCCGTTCGTCGAGAGCGGGGCGCTTGCCTGGCCCGATGGCAGCCTCCCGACCAACACGCACGGCGGGAGCCTCTCCGAATCGTACATGCACGGGCTCAACCACGTGGTCGAGGGCGTGCGCGCGCTGCGCGGCGAATCGACCTGCCCGGTCGAGGGCGCGGAGGTCTGCCTCGTCACGAGCGCGGCATGCACGCCGTCGAGCGCGCTCTTGCTGGGGCGCCGATGAGCGAGCGCTTCTTCCCCGACGGAATGCCGCAGCCGCTCGCGGACGCGATCTCGCTGCCGTTCTGGCAGGCGGCGGCCGAGCATCGCCTCGTCGCGCAGCGCTGCACCGGCTGCGGCCACATGCGTCTCCCGCCCGCGCCGATCTGCCCCGCGTGCCGCTCGACGGCGTCAGACTGGAAGACGCTCTCGGGACGCGGCGAGGTCTACACCTACACGATCGTGCACCGCCCGCTCGCCGCGGGCCAGCGTCTCCCCTTCGCGATCGCCGTGATCGCGCTCGAAGGGGCGGGCGGCGTTCGGATGATCTCGAACCTGGTCCAGGTGGAGCCCGAGGACGTCGCCATTGGCATGTCCGTAGAGGTGATCTTCGAGGACATGAGCCTCGACCTCGCGCTGCCCCGTTTCCGCCCTTCGCGCCGGTAGAGGCGCACCGGGACGAAGGACCTCCGGGGTCGGGTCGCGGTGGTGACGGATGGCGCCGGCGGCGCGGCTCGTAATCCGCGGCGCAGTCAGAATTGCAGCGATGACAGCGTGTGTCCCCATTGGGTGAGTCACGCGCGCTCGAGCATGAGGTTGAGGAAATCCGCTGGGGCTCGGCTCGAAGTCGGGGCCAGTTCCGTGCGTCCGTCCACCGTGCGCCCCGCGGCGACCAGCACCTGCCCGCCGTCCTTCGGGCTGCGCCCGCGGAACAGATTGACCTCGATCTGGTCCAGGTCGATCAGGTGCTGGAGTACCCGCCTCATCCGGCGAGGTGTTCTAGGTCAACCGCGCGCCCTGCGAAAGCCGAGGGCGATCAGGCCGGCCAGCATCGCGGCGCCCAGCGCTCCTGCGCTCGGCTCCGGAACGGTCACGGACAGGCTGTCGATGGTCCCCCATACGTCGACATAGCTGCCCACATCATTCTGGAAGTACCAGTTCACCCGCGCATTGGGAAACGCTGCCAAGCTCCAAGGCACGTCCGCAAGCGAGAGCGAGTCGAGCGGTTCCCCAGGCAGGTCACCGTCGAGCTCGAGCTCGATGATGTAGAGCTGCAGATCGCCCGTCGGGGGCGGTGAGAGCGTTGCGGCAGCTCCCACGCTGCTCGGATCCGGGCCTGCCGCCGCGTCGTACAGGAAGATCGAGAAGATCCCGAGCAACGGGTCGCCAGGATCGACCCAGCTCGCGTCGGTCGTGAAGGCACCCACTTCAGACACGAACTCCCCGGCGCCCGGGGTGATTCCGTGTTCCGACCCCGAATCAGAGACATGGAACGGCGCAACCGAGTCGTCGAATGTGAAGTGGCCACTGAAGGCCGTGCCGGGTACGACCGAGCCCCCGATGGCCGCGACGGGATCCCCCACGTCCCCACTGTCTCCGATCGAGTCCACGATGCCCGAGAAGTCGACCCGCACCGTGACCGCCTGGGCCATTGGACTCGCGCCGGCAATCAGGAGGGCCGTGACGAGAGCGATTGTCTGCATTGGGGAGTCTACACCCGATGGAGTAGGTTGCGGAAAAAGTGCTGGAGGTGGACTGTAAGCCGGGTCCTGTTCCGCGCGTCCCTTGCGGGGCGTGGTTCGAGGATCATTCGTCTAGGCCCGCCGTTGCCGGCGGGCTCGAGCACTCAGACCCGGACACTCCGAGCGCGCGCGTCTCCGCGCGCACTCATTCAGACGGGCCGTCTTCGACAGTGTCCCTATTCGAGCTTGCTCCGGGAGGGGTTTGCCTCGCCGCCGGTCACCCGGCTGTCGCGCGTGGGCTCTTACCCCACGATTTCAACCTTACCGCTGCGCACCCGAAGGTTTGCAGGTTGGCGGTGTGATTTCTGTTGCACTTTCCCTGGGGTCGCCCCCGGTGGCCGTTAGCCATCTCCCTGCCCTGTGGAGCCCGGACTTTCCTCTCCCCGCGCGCGTCCGAAGACGGGCGCGGGCAGCGATCCTCCGTCCACCTCCAGCGGGCCGAGTATAGTCACGCGCCGGGAGGAGCGCCGGAATGCGCCGAGTGCTGATCGTGCTTGGAGTCGCAATCGCGGCGGCGTTCGTGGCCTGCCGGGCGTTCTGGCCCGAACGCCTGGCCGTGAACGCGCCGGTCATCGTTTTGCTGATGGGCGCGAAGCCGCCGCCGAAGTCGGAGCTCGAGTCGCGCCTGAAGGTCCCCGACGGCTTCAGCGTCGGCCTCTTCGCAGAGGGCATCCCCGACGCGCGCGAGCTGCACTTCAGCCCGACGGGCGACCTGCTGGTGAGCTCGCCGCGCGAGGGCGCGGTGTTCCTGCTCGAGCCCGACGCGGACGGCGATGGCCGCGCCGATGGATCGCGCGCGCTGATGACCGGTCTCGAGAGTCCGCAAGGCCTCGAGATCATCGGCGACTGGCTCTACGTCGCCGAGAACGGCGCCGTGAAGCGCGTGCGTTTCGACCCCCGCGCGCGCGCCACCGAGGGATCGATCGAGACCGTGCTGCCGGACCTTCCGCCGGGGGGCAATCACTGGGGCAAGTACATCCGCAGGGGTCCGGACGGTTGGATCTATCTGACGATCGGGTCGGACTGCAACGTGTGCATCGAGGTCGATCCCCGCCGCGCGACCATCGGCCGCTTCAAGGACGGCGCGTCCGACTACGAAATCTACGCCACGGGCCTGCGCAACTCGGTCGGCTTCGACTGGCGCCCGGCCGACGGTGCCATGTACGCCACCGACAACGGCCGCGACCTGCTCGGCGACGATTTTCCGCCCTGTGAGCTGAACCGGATCGAGCCGGGCCGCTTCTACGGCTGGCCGTTCGTGAATGGGATGGGCGTGCCCGATCCGGACTTCGGCGCGAAGGGCGGAGCAAAGACCGCGGAGGCGACGTCGCCGGCGCACGGCTTCGGCGCTCACACCGCTCCGCTCGGCATGCGCTTCTACCGCGGGAACGCGTTCCCGGCGCGCTACCGCGGCCAGGCGTTCGTGGCGCTGCACGGCTCGTGGAATCGGACCGCGAAGAGCGGCTACAAGGTGGTGCTGCTCGAGTGGTCCGCGGATGGCCGCGAGATCGTCGAGTCGGACTTCCTCACCGGGTTCGAGCTCGACGAGAACGTGATCGGCCGGCCCGTCGACGTGCAGGACGGTCCCGACGGCGCGCTCTACGTCTCGGACGACTTCGCCGGCGCCGTGTACCGCGTGGTCTACACCGGAGCAGGTCGGGCGCAGAGTCGCTGAGCGCGCCACGCTCGAGAGATCGCTTGACGCCCAGGGGGGGGGGGGCGGGTTTCAATGCACGCCACTACTGCGCGTGTCTCACTTCTTCAGGCCCTGGAGGTTTCTAATGGGTGGTCTGCACAAGCTGGTGTTGAGTGTCCTGGTCGCGGTTTCGACGCTGCTCGCACTGCCGGTTTCAGCGTTCGCGTTCAGCGACGATTTCGAGGATGGGAATACCGAAGGATGGCTCCAGACGATTGTCGCGGGTGGGGTCGGCTCCTGTGGAGTCGAATCTCACAACGGCAGCCAGATGGGGTTCTGCAAACAGATCGGTTCCGGGCAGCAGGCGCTGTCGATCGACTTCACCTACTCGCCTGCTGAAATCCTGTCCTTCGATATGCATGCACAGTCCATCCCTGAATGCAGCACTGGATTGTGTGCACATGCTCGGAGCGGTATCGCGGTGTCGTTCCTCACCGGGCTCAACATTCCGCTCGGCACCGTAGGGCTGTACCAAGTGACAGATTTGTCCTGGCTCCCGGCGAACAGCTATGCCATCGATGACGTGCAACACAATTACAACGGCACGTTCGCCTCGTTCGCGTCGCTGGCAGGCCTTGATCCGGCAAATAGCGCCATCGCCAAGCTGAGTATCAGATTTCAGGCCACAGCTTCGACCAGCTTTTTCGGCAGTCAGTCGCTGGCCAACGTTTGGTTCGACAACGTGAATGTTCCGGAGCCCGACACCAGCGCCCTGGTGCTGGCCGGCCTAGCGGTCATTGCGGTAGCCGCGCGAAGGCCTCGTTCGGTGTCTTGATGCCAGCGAACCTCACTCCTCGGAACTCGCCCCGGGGCGAGTGACTGTAGACGCGAAGTCACGCCGGAAGCGAGCCATGTGGGCGGCGCCGAAGTCCCGCGTCGCGGCATGAGCGTTGTGCGCGCGGCAGCGCAGGGTGATCTCGTCCGCCCGGTGCCGATGCGAGCGGGCGAACGGCACCAAGTGGTGGAACTCGAGCGCGTCGCGCGTGCCGCAGCGCCGGCCGTCGCGGGCCACGAACGTGCAGCGCTCGTCGTCGCGCCTAGCAACCGCGCGGCGGATTGCGGCGGGGATGTGGCGCGGCGCCGGGCCGGACACCTCCGCGCGCTGCGCGCGCGGAGCGTCGGTCTGCGCGAACTTCACGCGCCGTAGATCTCCAAGCAGCGCGTCGAGCGCGCGAGCGAAGATCCTTTCGAGATCGCCGTCGGGAATCTGGTGGCGCAGCAGCGCTTGGGCCTCCCGGAGCTTTGCGTGCGTCTCGGGTCCCGCCGTGAACTGCACCTTGTAGCGGCTGCCGCCGAGCGGCTCCGCCGAGGGCTGCGCGCTTGCTGCGACGGGGGCGGTGGGTAGCGGTGGCGGTGAGTCGAGCACGAGCGGCTCGGACACCGCGACGCGCTCTGGCAACCGGCGCAGCACCGCCTTCGCATCCGGCTTGGGCGCGCGGTCCGCCAGTCGCTCTTCGATTGCGCGCTTGCTCTGGTTACGCGCCAGATCGAGCAGCTCGCCGCAGCTCTCCGCCGTCAAGTGCGGCACCAGGAGCCGCAGGCCCGAGAGATGCAGCTCGCCGGAGCGGATCCGATCCAGGATCTGTGGAAAGCGCCGCGCCGCGCGCGCGGCGGTGATGCGGTGGAACGCGACCGACTCGGAGAAGTGCAGCACCTCCACGCAATAGGAGAAGAGCGACCGGAAGCCGAGCTCGAGCGCGAGGCCGCGCGTCTCGACCTCGCCCAAGTGGACGAGCAGATCGGCTTCGAGCCCGACGCCGAGCGCGGCGAGCTTCTTCAATCCCTCGAGTAGCGCGTGGTCCGAGCTTGTGCCGAGGTCGAACGGAGAGAGCGACACTGAATTGCCTTCCCGGGGTGAGAGAAGGTGATTGCCGCGCGAGGGGAATCGTTCGAAGCGTATCACGACGCTTTTCGGTGTCGCAGGAGCGCGCGTGCGCCACGATCGGGACCCGCCACGCGCCCGAACGTCTCCGGCGTCGAGTTCGCACGCCAGCGCGTCAACACTCGAGTCTTGCGGCAGAGATCGAATGGTCGTCGGCCCGCGAACCGCGCGTCCTCCAAGAACCCGTCAAGTCCTCTTCTCGCCGGATCTGATCGGGCACTCCACGCCATAGAGTTCGACGGCTCGAGGGCGATGGGTCGTTTGACCTGCTCGCAGTATCCAGCTCCGACATATTCGCTAGGATCCCGCCCGTTCGGCCGATGTATTTCCGAGGAGTCCTTCGCCTGTCCGAGTCCGCGATTCGCATCCTGGCGCTCGTCTGCGCGCTCACGGCGTTGGCTCCTTCGGGCTCCCCTCGCGCGGAGCCGTCGGCGGAGCTCTCGGCGGCGATCGAGGCGACCCTCGTGGCGCACCCCGGGCTGGTCGAGATCCAGCCGGGCGACCGCTTTCTCGCCGGCGTCGACGACGCCGAGCTAGAAGCTCTGCTCACGCGCACCGCCAGAGGCGAGTGGGACGCGTCGACCGAGTCGGCGGTCTGGGTCGTGCTCGAGGGCTTCTCGCGCGAGTCGGGACCAATGGCGGCCTACGGGCGCTCGCTCACCAGCCAGCTCGCAGGCGCCGCCGCGGCCGGCGAAAATCCAGAAGCATTGCGCGCGCTGGCGCGAATCCTCGGGCGCTTCCTGGAGGACCCGAGCCACGAGTACTCGATCCTCGCGCAGGGGCTCTTGTCCGAGAAGATCCGCTGCGGCGCGGCGTCGCGGGGCGACGACGAGCTGGTGCGGCGTATCACCGCGCAGGTGAATCCCGATCGAGAGCTCGACCGGGGCGGAACCGACGGGACGGTCGCGGACCGCTACGGACTGCACGAGCGCGCGGACCTCTTCTCGGTGGCCGCTCGGGGCAAGCTCATCGCCGCGGCCGGCTACTTCGGCACCGTGATCGTCTCGCGCGACGGAGGCACGAGCTGGAGCGTTCCGAATACCGGAACCGACGAGCCGCTCTACGCCGTCGCGTTCGGCGCGGACGAGGAGATCTGGGCCGCGGGCCGCGCGGGCGTGGTGATCCGGTCCGAAGACGGCGGCGTCACCTGGACGCGCCGCCCGACGCCGTTCGACCGCCACGTGTTCGGTCTGCACGCGACGGCGCCGGGGGTTGTGCTCGCGGTGGGCGACTACGGGCTCCAGCTGCGCAGCAGCGACGGTGGCGCGCACTGGGCGTGCATTCCACGCGAGCAGGACGTGATCCTCGGGCGGATCGCCAGCGCCGGCCCCGACGCGATCGGCGCCGGCGAGTTCGGCACGCTCGAGCGGCTCCCGCGCGGAGTCCCGCCCGGCCGGCGCGGTGTGCTCAGCGGCGTGCCGCCCGACCTCTACCTGTTCGACGTCTGGTCCGATGCGGACGGCGTGGTCGGCGTGGCGGTCGGGCTCGGCGGCGCGGTCGTGCGCAGCGAGGACGGTGGCGCGACCTGGTCGCGCGTGGCGGTTCCGTTCGAGCGCGATCTGTTCGGCGTGGGCGGCTCCGGCGCGCGCGTGGTCGTCTCGGGCGAGGGGGGCCTGCTCGCGCTCTCCGAGGACGCGGGGCGGAGCTTCCGCCGCATGGACTCGCCGATCGCGACGGTGACGCTCACCGACGTGGAGTTCGCCGATGCCGGGCAGGTCCACGTCGTCGGCTCGCGCGGAATCGTGCTGCGCTCGGACGACGGCGGCGCGACGTTCCGCGTCGCGCGCGGCGGCGGCGGCTCGTGAGCGCGGCGGAGCGGTTCTCGCGCTTCTTCGCGAGGCGGCGAAACTGGTTCGCGGCCGGGATCGCGATCGCTACGGCCTTCTTCGCCGTGGAGATGCGCAATCTCGAGATCTTCACGCAGTACCTGGATCTGCTGCCGCGCGCGCACCCGTTCATCCGCACCTACGAGGCGTACCGCGACGTCTACGGCAACGCGAACACGGTGGTAGCCGCCGTCGTCCCGCGCGAGGGCGACATCTATCGGCCCGAGATCCTGCGCGCGATCGCCGAGCTCACCGAGCGGATGGACTCCTCGATCGTCCCGGCCGAGGTGAACGCGCTCCCGACCAGCGCCTTCGTCGAGCCGCGCGGCGGGACCGAGGCCGTCGTACACGCGATCGTGTCGCTCGTCGACCGGCTCGTGCGCTCCTCCAGCGCCGAGCCCGTGGAGACCGGCGTCGACCACAATCTGGTCACGAGCCTCACGCACCGCACGGCGCGGGACGCGCGCGTGCGCGAGGACGGGACGCTGCACTCGCCGCAGCTGGTCGAGGAGATCCCGACCACGTCCGAAGCGCTCGAGCGGCTGCGCGAGCGCGTGCGCCGCAATCCCTCGGTCTTCGGCCCGCTGGTGGCGGCCGACGAGCGGGCGGCGCTGGTTCGCGCGAGCTTCGTCGAGACCCGGCTCGACTACGGCGCGCTCTTCAAGCACATGCAGACGACGCGCCGGGAGATCGAGGCGAAGTACCCGGTCGCGGTGCACATGACCGGCCAGCCACTGCTCTTCGGCTGGACCTACGCCTTCGCCACCGAGATCCTGCTGGTCTTCGCGCTCACGCTTCTGGTCTCGGTGCTTCTGCTCTGGAGCTACTTCCGCCGCGCCTACGGCGTCTTCCTGCCCATGTCGGGCGCGGCCGTGAACGTGATCTGGGGCCTCGGCTTCGCGGCTTGGGTCGGATACAACCTCGATCCGCTGGTTCTGGTCATCCCGATGCTGATCACCTCGCGCGCGATCAGCCACTCGGTGCAGTTCGTCGAGCGCTTCTACGAGGAGTACGAGGCGCTCGGCGACAAGGACGAGGCCTGCATCCGCTCGATGTCGGAGCTGCTGCTGCCGGGCACGTTGGGAATCGTCACCGACTGCATCGGCCTGCTCACGATCGCGCTCGCGACGATCCCGATCATGCACAAGCTCGGCCTGCTCTGCGCGTTCTGGGCCGCGACGATCCTGGTGACGGAGATGCTGCTCAACCGGCTCCTGATCCTGTACCTGCCCGCGCCGCGCGAGCGCAGGCACTACGTGCAGCCGCTCGCAGCCAGAGCGCTCGGCGCGGCGGCGCGACTGGTGGGCTCGCGCGCGGGCGCCGTAGCGATCGTCGCGGTCTTCGCCGTGCTGACGGGCGTCTGCGCGGTGCTCGCGCGCGACGTGCCGGTCGGCGAGCACCGGCCGGGCACGCCGATCCTGTACCCCGACGCCGATTTCAACGTGGCCGCGCGCGAGATCGGCACGCGCTTCTCGGGGCTGGACGACCTGCTCGTGGTCGCGCACTCGAACGTGCCGGGGCGGGTCTACAGCCCCGACGCGTTCAAGCTGATCGAGTCGCTGCAGCGGGCGCTCGAGACCGACGCGAACGCGGGCGGGAGCATCTCGCTGGTCGACCTGCAGAAGCAGACGGGCCGACTGTTCCACAACAACGATCCGCGCTTTGCGATGTGGATGCAGACGACCTCGGAGCTGTCGGGAATGACCTACCTGATGGAGACGAGCGTTCCCGCGCCGGGCATCCTCGACCCGTACCGCTCGCGCGACGCCGCGTCGCTCGCGGTTCGCGTCTTCTACCGCGACCACCGCGCGCCTACGGTCGAAGGCGCGATCGAGAGGCTGGAGCGCTTCGCTGCCGACGTGCGGCTGGACGGAAGCCTGGCGATCCGGATGCTCCCCGGGGACCCGGACTGGCTGCGCGCGCTCGGCTGGCTCAATCCCATCCTTCCGGCCGTCGAGCCGAGGCTCGAGGTGACACTCGACGGTGGCGCGCCCGAGATCGTCGCGGGCCGGCGCTGGCAGGGGCCGGACGGGATCGAAGCCGAGCTGCGGCGCTCGGGCTTCCGCTCGCCGTGGGAGCTCTGGGTTCGAAGCGGCCCGGCAAGCGAGCCCACCCTGCAGCCGAGCGGCGCCTGGCTGCGGGACGGCGTCGAGCTCCGCTACGCGGCGGGCTCGATCGGCGTGCTCGCCTCGTCGATCGACGAGATCCGCGCCTCGAGCGATCTCAGCATCGTGATCGTGTTCATCACGACGTTCCTGGTGATCCTGGCGAGCTACCGGTCGCTGGTGGTCTCGCTGCTCCTGATCAGCTCGCTTGCGACCGCGTCGCTCGCGGCGCTCGCGGTGCAGGCCGTGGCTGGAATCGCGATCGACGTGAACACGCTTCCGGTGCAGGCGATCGGCGTCGGGGTCGGGATCGACTACGCGCTGTACCTGGTCGACCGCGTGCTGCAGGAGCGCCCGCGCTTCGCCACGCGAGTCGAGGCCGTGCAGCACACGATCCGGACCACGGGGCTCGCGATCGGCTTCACCGCGTCGACGCTGCTGGTCGGGATCGTGTTCTGGATTCCGATCTCGAGCCTGCGCTTCTCGGCAGAGATGAGCCTGCTGCTCTCCATCCTGATGGGCGTGAACGCGCTCGCGGCGATCCTGCTGGTGCCGGCGATGATCGTGCTGCTGCCGAAGCGCTGGTCGGGCCGGCTGGCGTAGGCCGCCCGATCGCTCCGCGTTCCCGGTAGAATCGGCGCGAGGAGAGCCGATGAACGATCCGGACGGGCACACGACGCTTCGCGCGGAGGAGGCCGCCGCGCACGGAATGACGATCGCGGTCGCGGCGCGCGAGGCGCCGCAGCGCATGGCGATCCTCTCGGATTCGGGGTCGCTCACGTTCGGCGAGCTGAACGCGCGCGCGAATCAGCTGGTGCGCGCGCTGTCGCGGCGTGGCGTGGCCAAGGGCGACGCGATCGCGCTGCTCTGCTCGAACCGCCCCGAGTTCGCGGTCGCGTACGCCGCGGCGCTGCGCGGCGGGCTGCGACTCACTTGCATCAACTGGCACCTGCAGCGCGACGAGATCGCCTACATCGTCGACAACTGCGAGGCGCGCGCGTTCCTGGCCGACGCGCGCTTCGCCGACGCGGCCGCCGAGGTCGCGCGCGAGTCGCACAGGGCCTCCGAAAGACTCGCGATCGCCGGCCCGATCGAGGGCTTCGAGAGCTTCGAGGCGGCGCTCGACGCGGAGAGCGCGGCCGACGTCGATTCCCCGTCGCTGGGCGGGACCATGCTCTACACCTCGGGCACCACCGGGCGACCCAAAGGTGTGTACCGTCGGCAGGCGCCGCCCGCGAGCCGCCTGGCCCAATCGATCGCTCAGGTCTCGAAGTACCAGCCCGATGGCGACCGGATGCTGTGTACCGGGCCGCTGTATCACGCCGCGCCGCTCGCGTTCAATCTCGCCGCGCCGCTCGCGGCGAGCATCGGCACGGTGCTGATGGACCGCTGGGATGCGGCCGAGGCGCTGCGGCTGATCGAGAAGCACCGCATCACCCACACGCACATGGTCGCGACCATGTTCCACCGGCTGCTCGCGCTTCCCGACGACGTGAAGGCCAGGCATGACCTGTCCTCGCTGCGCGTGCTCCTGCACGGCGCCGCGCCCACGCCGGTGCACGTGAAGAAGTCGCTGATCGACTGGCTCGGGCCGATCGTCTACGAGTACTACGCGGCCACCGAGGGCGGAGGCACGTTCATCACCAGCGAGGAGTGGCTCTCGCGGCCGGGCTCCGTGGGCCGGCCGGTCGAGGAGGGCAACCTGTCGGTCCGCGACGACGAGGGCCGCCCGCTCCCGACCGACAGCGTCGGCACGATCTGGTTTCGCGCGCCTCCGGTCGGCCGCTTCGAGTATTTCGGGGACGAGAAGAAGACGCAGTCGAGCTACGACGGCGACTGGTTCACGATGCGCGACATGGGCTACCAGGACGGGGCCGGCTACGTGTTCCTCACCGGCCGCACCTCGGAGCTGATCATCTCGGGCGGAGTGAACATCTATCCGGCCGAGATCGACGCCGTGCTGCTCATGCACCCGGCGGTGGCCGACGCGGCCGCGGTGGGGGTCCCGAACGAGGAGTTCGGCGAGGAGGTCCGCGCGGTGGTGCAGCTCGCGCCCGGCTCGGCCGCGAGCGAGGCGCTCGCGCGCGAGCTGATGGAGCACTGTCGGGAGCGACTTGCCCACTTCAAGTGCCCGCGCGGTGTCGACTTCGATCCGGCGCTGCCGCGCTCCGAGGCGGGAAAGGTGCAGCGCCGCGTGATCCGGGAGCGTTACTGGCAGGGGCTGGGAAGGCAGATCTGAGATGGGGACGGGGCTCGGGATCTGCCGCGCGCTCTGCGTCGCGCTTCTGATCCACGTCGCGGCGCAGGGCACGTGGGCCGAGGAGCTCGAGCCCGAGCGCTGGACGATCGTGCACTGCGGCTCCGCGCTGCTGGTGCCCGGGCAGCCGGCGCACGGCGAGACGACGCTCGTGGTGCACGAGGGGCGGATCGCCGAGGTCCTGCCGGGGATCGTCGAGCCCGAGTCGATCATGGCCGGAAAGACCGGCGAGCCCGAGGTCGTCGATCTGCGCGAGGCGTTCGTGCTGCCGGGGCTGATCGACGCGCACGTGCACCTGACGTTCGAGCACGACGCCGACGCCCGGATGCGGCGCGTGAGCGAGGACGAGGCCGCGGCCGCGCTGCGCGGATCGGTGTACGCGCGCCGGACCCTCGAGGCGGGAATCACCACCGTGCGCGACCTCGGCGGCGGGGCTGCGGTCTTCGCGCTCCGCGACGCGATCGCGCAGGGACGGATTCCCGGGCCGCGAATGCTCGTCGCAGGCCACGCGATCACGCCCACCGGCGGACACGGCGACCGCACGAACGGCTACCGCGAGGACCTCTTCGACGAGCCCGGTGCGTATCTGGGCGTGGCGGACGGTCCCTACGAGGTTCGCAAGGCCGTGCGCGCGCAGGTGAAGCGCGGCGCCGACCTGATCAAGCTCACGGCGACCGGCGGCGTGCTCTCCAACACCAGCGCGGGCACGGAGCTGCAGTTCATGGACGACGAGCTCGCGGAGATCGTGAGCACGGCGCACATGCTCGGCCGAAGGGTCGCGGCGCACGCCCACGGGACGAACGGGGTGAACGCCGCCCTCCGAGCCGGAGTCGATTCGATCGAGCACGGCACGTTCCTCGATGCCGCCTCGGTCGAGCTGTTCAAGAAGAGCGGCGCCTGGTACGTGCCGACCGTGATCGCGGGCGTGTCCGTCGGCGAGCGCGCAAAGATCCCCGGCTTCTATCCCCCGGCGGTCGCCGAGAAGGCGCGTCGGGTCGGCCCGCAGGTACAGGATGCGCTGCGCCGGGCGCACGCCGGCGGGGTGCGGATCGCGTTCGGAACCGATGCGGGCGTGTTCCCGCACGGCGAGAACGCGCGCGAGCTCGGCTACATGGTCCAGGCGGGTCTCTTGCCGATGGACGCGCTGCGCGCGGCCACGGTCGGGTCCGCTACGCTGCTCGGCATCGAGTCGGACGCCGGAACGCTCGAGGTGGGAAAGCAGGCGGACTTGATCGCGACGCGCCGCAACGCGCTGGTCGACGTCGGCGAGCTCTCGCGCGTGATCTTCGTGATGCGCGGCGGCAGCATCTACAAGCGCGAGTAGCGCAGGAGACGGATTTGATCGTCGCGTGTCTCGACCTCGAGGGCGTGCTGGTGCCCGAAATCTGGATCAACGTCGCCGAGCGCACCGGCATCGCCGAGCTGCGCCGCACCACGCGCGACGAGCCCGACTACGACAAGCTGATGCGGGCCAGGCTCGAGATCCTCGACCGGCACGCGCTGGGCTTGCGCGAGATCCAGGACGTGATCGAGACGCTCGAGCCGCTTCCCGGCGCGCTCGAGTTCCTCGATCACCTGCGCGAGCTCCATCAGGTGCTGATCCTGTCCGACACGTTCTACCAGTTCGCGAAGCCACTGATGCGCAAGCTCGGCTACCCGACCCTCTTCGCGCACGACCTGGTCGTGGAGAGCTCCGGCCGCATCGCCGGCTACCGGCTGCGCATGCCCGACCAGAAGCGGCACAGCGTCGAGCACCTGCGCGCGCTCGCATTCCACGTGATCGCCGCCGGCGACAGCTACAACGACACGGCCATGCTCGCGGCCGCGCACGCGGGCATCCTGTTCCGGCCGCCGGCGAACGTGATCGCGGAGTTCCCGCAGTTCCCGGTCACGAACGAGTACGCCGAGCTCGAACGCGAGTTCGAAGCGGCAGCTCGTCACATTGCGACGCCCGCGACCTAGCGCCTATACTGCGCCGCGCCGAGGAGGACCCCCATGGCCGACGCCCCGCTGGTACGCCAGCCAGGCACCCTGATCCGCAAGCGCAAGGACGGAACGCTCGAGGTTCCGGACAACCCGACGATCGCCTACGTCGAGGGCGACGGCACCGGGCGCGACATCTGGAAGGCGTCGGTCCGAGTCATCGACGCGGCCGTGGCCAAGGCCTATGCGGGCCGACGCAAGATCGGCTGGCACGAGGTGCTCGCCGGGCAGAAGGCGTTCGATCGCACGAAGACGTGGCTCCCGGACGAGACGGTCGAGACGTTTCGCAAGTGTCTGGTCGGCATCAAGGGGCCGCTCACGACGCCGATCGGCGGCGGCATCCGCAGCCTGAACGTCGCCCTGCGCCAGATCCTCGATCTCTACGTCTGCCTGCGGCCGGTGCGCTGGTACGAGGGCGTGCCGAGTCCGGTGAAGCGGCCCGACCTCGTCGACATGGTGATCTTCCGCGAGAACACCGAGGACATCTACGCGGGCATCGAGTGGAAGTCCGGCTCGGCCGAGGCGAAGAAGGTGATCGCCTTCCTGCAGAAGCAGATGAAGGTGAAGAGCATCCGCTTCCCGGCGACGAGCGGGATCGGCATCAAGCCGGTCTCGCGCCAGGGCACCGAGCGCCTGGTGCGCGCCGCGATCGACTACGCCCTGGAGCACAAGCGCAAGTCGGTGACGCTGGTGCACAAGGGCAACATCATGAAGTACACCGAGGGCGCGTTCCGCGACTGGGGCTACAAGCTGGTCAAGAAGGAGTACGCCGGGCGCGCGATCGGCTGGGACGACTGCGACGGCAAGCCTCCGAGCGGCCAGCTCCTGGTCAAGGATTCGATCGCGGACATCACGCTGCAGCAGGTGCTGACGCGCCCCGACGAGTTCGACGTGATCGCCACGCTGAACCTGAACGGCGACTACCTGTCGGACGCGCTCGCGGCGCAGGTCGGCGGGATCGGCATCGCGCCGGGCGCGAACATCAACTACAAGACCGGCCACGGCATCTTCGAGGCCACGCACGGCACCGCGCCCAAGTACGCCGACCAGGACAAGGTGAACCCGAGCTCCGTGATCCTCTCCGGTGTCATGATGCTCGACCACCTCGGCTGGGGCGAGGCCGCCCGGAAGATCGACCGCGGCGTCTCGCGCGCGATCGCGCAGAAGCGCGTGACCTACGATTTCCACCGCCTGATGGAAGGCGCCACGCTCCTGAAGTGCTCGGAGTTCGGCGACGCCATCATCGAGAACATGGAGTGAGCGCGTGAAGCGACCGAAGATCTCTCTCGTCGGGGCCGGGAACATCGGCGGGGTGCAGGCGCAGCTGATCGCACAGCGGCAGCTCGGCGACGTGGTGCTGCTCGACGTCGTCGAGGGTGTGCCGCAGGGCAAGGTGCTCGACATCAGCCACGCGCTCGACGGCTGGGGCTCGAACGTCCGCGTCGTGGGAACGAACGACTACAAGGACACGGCCGGATCCGACCTGTACATCGTCACGGCCGGCATCGCGCGCAAGCCAGGCATGTCGCGCGACGACCTGCTGAACACGAACCTCGGCATCATCAAGAGCGTCGCGAAGGGCATCAAGGACAACTCGCCCGACGCGGTCGTGATCGTCGTCAGCAATCCGCTCGACGCGATGGTCTGGGCGATGAAGGAGCTCACGGGCTTTCCGAAGCAGCGCGTCGTCGGCATGGCCGGCGTGCTCGACTCGGCGCGCTTCCGTTTCTTCGTCGCGCAGGAGCTCGGCGTGGCGGTGCAGGACGTGGTGGCGCTGGTGCTCGGCGGCCACGGCGACACGATGGTCCCGCTGCCTCGGCTCTCCAGCGTGAACGGCATCCCGCTGCAGTCGCTGCTCTCCAAGGAGAAGCTCGCGGCGATCGTGAAGCGGGTGCAGGACGCGGGCGGCGAGATCGTCGGTCTGCTCAAGACCGGCTCGGCGTTCGTCTCGCCCGCGGCGGCCTCGGTGACGATGGCCGAGGCGATCCTGCGCGACCAGAAGCGCGTGCTCGCCTGCGCCGCGTACCTCGACGGCGAGTACGGGGCGCGCGGCATCTACATGGGTGTGCCGGTCCTGCTCGGATCGCGCGGCGTCGAGAAGGTCTTCGAGCTCGACCTGCTCCCCGACGAGAAGGCCGAGGTCGCCAAGTCGATCGACCACGTGAAGAAGCTCCTCGCAGACATCAAGCTCTGAGCGGAAAGGCCCCTCGATGAACGTCCACGAGTATCAAGCCAAGGCGCTGCTGCGCGAGTACGGCATCGAGGTCCCGCCCGGGCGCTTCGTGCACACCGCGGCCGAGGCCGAGCAGGCCGCGCGCGACATCGGCGGCACCGTCGTCGTGAAGGCGCAGGTCCACGCCGGCGGTCGCGGCAAGGCGGGCGGCATCAAGGTGGTGAAGAACGCCGAGCAGGCCGGGCAGACCGCGGCCGACATGATCGGAATGCGGCTGGTCACCAAGCAGACCGGCGCGGAGGGGAAGATCGTCCGGCACCTGTACGTCGAGGCCGGCTCGAAGATCGACCGCGAGCTCTACCTCGCGTTCCTCGTCGATCGCGCCACGCAGAACGTCGCCATCCTCGGCTCGACCGAGGGCGGAATGGACATCGAAGAGGTCGCGGAGCGGACCCCGGACAAGATCCTCTCGGTGCAGGTCGACCCGCTGGTCGGCATCTGCGACTTCCAGGCCCGCAACCTCGGCTACGACCTCGAGCTCTCCGCGAAGCAGTGCGACGCGTTCGTCTCGCTGGTGAAGAACATGTACCGGCTGTTCATGGAGAAGGACGTCTCGCTGGCCGAGATCAATCCCTTGGTGATCTCGGGCGACTCCGTGATCCCGCTCGACTGCAAGCTGAACTTCGATTCCAACGCGCTGTACCGCCACAAGGACGTCCAGGCGCTGCGCGATCTCGACGAAGAGGACGCGCGCGAGCTCGAGGCCGCGAAGTACGACCTGAACTGGGTCTCGCTCGACGGAAACATCGGCTGCATGGTGAACGGCGCCGGGCTCGCGATGGCGACCATGGACATCATCCAGTACGCCGGCGGCAAGCCCGCGAACTTCCTCGACGTCGGCGGGCAGGCGGACGCCGAGCGCGTCGCGCACGCCTTCCGGCTGATCCTCTCCGACAAGAACGTGAAGGGGATCCTGGTCAACATCTTCGGCGGGATCGTGCTCTGCGATCGCGTGGCCGAGGGCATCATCAGCGCCGCGAAGACGGTCGGCGTGACGGTGCCGCTGGTCGTGCGGCTCGACGGCTCGAACGCGGTGCAGGGTCGCGAGATGCTCTCGCGCTCCGGTCTCGACATCACCCCGGCCGAGGGAATGAAGGACGCGGCGGAGAAGATCGTCGCGGCGGTGCGCGCATGAGCATCCTGGTCGACGCGAAGACGAAGCTGATCGTGCAGGGCATGGGGAAGACCGGCCAGCTGCACACGAATCTGTCGCTGGAGTTCGGCACGAAGGTGCTCGGCGGCGTCACGCCCGGACGCGGCGGCACGGAGGCCTGCGGGCTTCCGGTCTGGAACACCGCGCGCGAGGCGGTCCGCGAGGCCGGCGCGAACGCCTCGGTCGTGTTCGTGCCCGCGCCCGGCGCGGCCGACGCGATCCTCGAGGCGGCCGACGCGGGAATCGAGCTGATCTGCGCCATCACCGAGGGAATTCCGGTGCGCGACATGCTGCGCGTGAAGGCTGCGCTGCGCGGCTGGAAGGGCCGGCTGATCGGCCCGAACTGCCCGGGCCTGCTCGACCCGGGCCTGCGGATCCGCATCGGAATCGCTCCCTACTCGATCTTCAAGGCCGGCAGCGTCGGCGTGGTCTCGCGCTCGGGAACCCTGACCTACGAGGCGGTGCACCAGCTCTCGCAGCTCGGGATCGGGCAGTCGACCTGCGTCGGGATCGGCGGCGATCCGATCCCCGGCACGAGCTTCATCGACGTGCTGCGCCTGTTCCAGAAGGACAAGGCGACCAAGGCCGTGGTGATGATCGGCGAGATCGGCGGCAGCGCCGAGGAAGAGGCCGCGGAGTTCGTCGCGGCCGAGATGACCAAGCCCGTGGTCGCGTTCATCGCCGGTGTGACCGCGCCGTCGGGAAAGCGGATGGGCCACGCCGGGGCGATCATCTCGGGCGGCAAGGGGACGGCCGAAGGCAAGTCCAAGGCGCTGGAGAAGGCGGGCATCCCGGTGGTTCCCACGCCCGCGCTGATCGGCGAGACGCTCGCTCGGGCGGCGCGCGGCGTTCTGTAGATGAGCCTGCTCGTCGTAGGCTCGGTCGCGCTCGACGACATCGAGGCGCCCGCGGGAAGCGTGAAGTCCGTGCTCGGCGGCGCGGCCTCGTACTGCTCGGTCGCCTCGAGCTACTTCGTGCGCACGCGCGCGGTCGGCGTGACCGGCGACGACTTCCCGACCGAGCACCTGGAGTTCCTGGCGTCGCGCGGCATCGACCTGTCGGGCGTGACGCGCGCGCCGGGGCGCACCTTCCGCTGGGGCGGCCGCTATCACGACTCGCTCAACCAGCGAGACACGCTCTTCACCGAGCTCGGCGTCTTCGAGCAGTTCGACCCGGTGCTCCCGCCCGCGTATCTGGACTCGGAGTGGGTGTTTCTCGCGAACATCCACCCGTCGCTGCAACGCAACGTGCTGGCGCAGGCACGAGCTCCGCGTTTCTCGGCGATGGACACCATGAACTTCTGGATCGAGGGCGAGCGCAAGGAGCTCGAGGCGACACTCTCGCGTGTCGCGGGCCTGGTGATCAACGACGAAGAGGCCCGGCAGCTGACCGGCATCGCGAATCTGGTCGGCGCGGCCGACGCGATCCGCCGGCTCGGGCCGTCCACCGTGATCGTGAAGCGCGGCGAGCACGGTGCGCTGCTCTTCGACGAGGCGGGCGTCTTCGCCGCGCCCGCGTTCCCTCTGCGCGAGGTTCAGGACCCCACCGGAGCGGGCGACAGCTTCGCCGGCGGCTTCATGGGCGCGCTGGCCGCGGGCGGATCGCTCGCCCCGGACGCCATGCGCCGGGCGGTGATCTACGGGTCCGTGCTCGCCTCGTTCTGCGTCGAGCGTTTCAGCCTGGATCGGTTTCGCTCGCTCTCGCGCGCCGAGATCGACGAGCGCTTCGAGCAGTTCCGCAGGCTCACGCGCTTCTGAGCGCCGCGCGGGGCTTTCGGCATCTCGCTCGCGCAGCTCCGCCCCGCAGATCCATCAAGGGCGGCCGCTTTCCTCCCGATAGGCCTGTCATGTTCTCGAAGACGGACGGCCCGACGGCCCTGCGTGCGGATCTGGTCCAGGCACTCTCGTTCTCGCACGATCGGGTCGAGCGGCTCGCTGGCGAGGCGAAGGTGTCCTCGTTGGCGGCCCTGGCCGGAGTATGGAACGGCCGCAAAGGACACGTCGCGCTGATCTTGCGGGACATCGAGCCGGCGGCGATCGAGCGCTACGTCTCGACCGAAGCGATCTCGAGCGAGTCCGAGCTCGAGACCGCGGTCGAGGAGGCGATCGCGTTCGCCGAGGGCTTGGGCTTCTCGATGGACGCGCCGGAGTTCCTGATGCTCACGTCCGCGGAGCGCGAGCAGCGCATCTACCGCTGGAACAAGCTTCGCAAGGTGCGATCGCCCGCGACGGAGAAGCCCGAGGCCGCTCCGCCCGCGACCCAGGTCGAGCCCGATGCTCCCGAGCCGGCGCCGGTCCCGACCGGCTACGAGATCGAGCTCCAGGATCTCACCGCTGCCGCCGCGCAGACCGAGCCGCCCGCGCGAACGACGAATTCTGCGGGAGCCGTGATCGGCAAGATCGCCCTGGTTCGCAAAGACGGCTCCGACGTTCGCCGCCTCGAGCTGATCGCACGGTTGCTCGCTTCTTACTAGCAGGAGGACTTCATGAACGGTTCCAGAGCACTCCTCGTCGCGCTCCTCGCCGGGCTCGCAGGCTTCGCCTGCTCCACCACGACACCGAAGGACGTGAGCCGCGCGGATTCCCACCGCGACCTGGCCGGCGTGAAGCTGGCCAAGGGCGAGACGGAGCGCGCGATCAAGGAGTACCAGACCGCGATCCGCTTCAATCCCGACGACGCGGAGACCCACTTCCAGATCGCCGCGGCGTACAGTCGCAAGGGCATGCTCCAGGACACCGAGCGCGAGCTGCGCGAGGCGCTCCGCCTGGACCCGGAGCACCTCGAGGCGCGTCTGGCGCTCGGCGTCGCGTTCCTGCAGATGGAGCGCTGGAGCGACGCGGCCGCGGAGTTCGAGCGACTCGCGGCGGATCCGACCTTCGTCCGTCCGACGCGGGCTCTTGTGAACCTGGGTTGGGCCCATTACAAATCCGGTGACCTCGAGCGGGCGAAGGTGGACTTCGAGCGCGCGATCGAGCTGGACCGCACCAACTACGTCGCGCATCTCGATCTGGGAATCGTCCACTACGATCAGGGAGAGCTCGTCGACGCCGTCCAACGCTTCGAGGAGTGTGTGACGATCCTGGCGGAGCGACCGGTCAAGGTGTTCGGACCGGTCGAGGCGGAGGCCCGCTATCGGATGGCCCAGGCCTACGTTCGGCTGGGCAAGCGCGATCGGGCCGTCGACTCGCTCCGCGTCGCCGTGGATCGGGGGGGCGAGAGCGAGTGGGTGCGCAAGTCGAACGACTACCTGAAGGTGCTCCAGTAGGGGTCGCGCCCGAGGCGGTCGCAGTCGGCCATTGGTACCGACGGCAGCGCGAGCTGCGCGGGATCTCCGTCTTCTACGTGGCCGACCGCACCAAGCTCACACCCGAGCGCGTGCGCGAGATCGAGGCCTCCGGCGCGACGCTGGAGATCGACGGCCTGGGTCGCGCGACCGCGCGCTCGCTGGCGCTTGCGATCGGCGCGGACCCGGACGAGGCCGCGGCGCTGCTCGGCGAGCGCCGAGCGGTTCGCGGCGCCCGCGGCGAGCGCCACGCGTGGCTGCGCGGGCTGGTCTGGGGCTACGGGCGCCGCGCCGGATTGCTGCTGCTTCTCGGCATCGGACTCTGGCTGCTCGGACTCTGGCTCTCCGGAGACACCGCGCGCGACGGCATACCGACGGTGGTTCTGAAGCCCGACTACGTCGAGAAGCTGCTGCGGCCCGACTGAGCTCGGACACGCGTCTGGGCTAACCTCGGGGCATGCCCCCGGAGTATCGGACCCGAGCCTTGGTGCTTCGCACCTTCGACCAGGGCGAATCCGACCGCGTCGTGCACCTGTACACCGAGTCGCAGGGCCGGGTCGGCGCGATCGCGAAGGGCGCGCGCCGTTCCAAGCGCCGCTTTCCGGGGACGCTCGAGATCCTCTCGCTGATCGACGTCCGGCTGGTCGACCCGCCGCGCGCGCAGCTCTTGCGGCTCGAGGGCGCCAAGCTCGTCGGCAATTTCGAGGGGATCACCGATCGCCTCGGCCGCTACGCGATCGCGTGTCAGTTCCTCGAGCTTCTCGATCGCCTCACCGCGGAGCGCGAAGCCCACCCGGACCTGTTCCACTTCGCGGTCGGCGTGCTCGAGACGCTCCGCGACGCCGAGCCCGATCGGCTGCTCTCGGTGCTCGTCCTCGCCAAGACGCTGGCGCGTCTGGGCTACCGGCCGCAGCTCGTCCGCTGCGCCGCGTGCGGAGTCGAGCTGCCCGCGGGGGCGGGTCGCGTCGCGTTCCTGCCGGCGCACGGAGGCTCGGTCTGCCGCGCCTGCGCGGGCTCCGCGGAGTCGACCGTGCCGGTGAAGCTGCTTGGCGCGCTCGAGGCCGGCCTGCGCCAGCCGCTTCGCGCGCGCGCGGATCTCGGCCTCGGCGCGAAGGACGTCGAGCGCGCCGAGCTGCTGATCGAGCGCTTCTTCCGCTACCAGATCGGTACGGAGCTCCGAACGGCGGCGTTTCTGCGCCAGGCCATCGCGTACGAGCCGGGGCCGGAGGCCCGCGATCGGGCGGTTGACGCCGTCGGTGTGCGCGTGAATACTCCGCCCGCGGTCGCTCCGGACGGCGCTTCCACGCAGAACGGGCTTTCGCGCCTCGATCTCGAGACCGATCGGCGCCTCTGACTGAAACGAGACCGAGAGGGAGGCCACGAGCTTGGCGAAGAAGCGAGCACGGAAGTCCTCCGCTCCGCGCGAGCGCAAGCGACGGCGCGCGTCGAAGCGACGCGTCTACTTCTTCGGCGCCGGGCGCGCGGACGGCGACGCGTCGCTGAAGGATCTGCTCGGCGGCAAGGGTGCGAACCTCGCCGAGATGACGCGGCTCGGCGTGCCGGTGCCCGCGGGCTTCACGATCTCGACGGAGGTCTGCGCGGAGTTCTACGCCGCCGGACGCAAGCTCCCCGAAGGCCTCGACGCGGAGCTTCTCGCCCAGCTCGCGAAGGTCGAGAAGGTGATGGGCGGAGGCTTCGGCTCGGACACCCGCCCGCTGCTGGTCTCGGTGCGCTCGGGCGCCCGTGCCTCGATGCCGGGGATGATGGATACGGTCCTGAACCTGGGGCTGAACGATCGCACCCTGCAGGGCCTGATCGCCGAGAGCGGCGACCGCCGCTTCGCCTACGACACGTACCGGCGCTTCGTGCACATGTACGGAGACGTCGTGCTCGGCGTGAAGCACGAGCGGTTCGAGGAGCGGCTCGGCGAGCTGAAGCGCGATCGCGGCGTGCGGCTGGATTCGGAGCTCGGCGAGCAGGACCTGGAGGGTCTCGTCGCCGACTACAAGCAGATCGTGAGCGAGACCACGGGCAGAGCGTTTCCCGACGATCCCTTCGAGCAGCTTCACGGTGCGATCGCGGCGGTGTTCCTGTCCTGGAACGCCAAGCGCGCCGAGGACTACCGCAAGCAGAACGGCATACCCGCGGACTGGGGCACGGCGGTGACCGTACAGGCGATGGTGTACGGAAACCTCGGCGACGATTCCGCGACCGGCGTCGGTTTCACTCGCGATCCGTCGACCGGCGAGCGGCGTTTCTTCGGCGAGTTCCTGCCCCGCGCGCAGGGCGAGGACGTGGTCGCGGGGATTCGCACGCCGCAGCCGATCAGCAAGAGCGCGCGCGGTCCGGGCGATCCGCCGTCGCTCGAGGAGCTGATGCCGGCGCGCTTCAAGGAGCTGTCGCGCACCGCGAAGCTGCTCGAGCGGCACTACGCGGACATGCAGGACATCGAGTTCACGATCCAGCGCGGCCGGCTCTGGATGCTGCAGACGCGCACCGGAATGCGCAGCGCGCGCGCCGAGGTGAAGATCGCCGTCGACATGGCGAACGAGGGACTGATCGACCGGAGCACGGCGGTGCTGCGGGTGAACCCGAAGCAGCTCGACCAGCTCCTGCACCCCACGCTCGACGCGAGCCAGGCTCCGGCGCCGCTCGCGCACGGCTTGCCGGCCTCGCCGGGCGCGGGGAGCGGCCGGATCGTCTTCACCGCCGAGGAGGCGGAGGCCGCCTCCGAGGCGGGCGAGCGCGTCGTGCTGGTGCGTCGCGAGACTTCGCCCGAGGACATCCACGGCATGCACGTCGCGCAGGGAATCCTGACGGCGCTGGGTGGCATGACCTCGCACGCGGCGGTCGTCGCGCGCGGAATGGGGAAGTGCTGTGTGGCGGGCTGCAGCGCGCTCTCGATCGACCTCGAGCGGCGCACCGCGCTGCTCGGCGGCGTCGAGCTCACGGAACGCGACACGATCACGCTCGACGGATCGACCGGGTACGTGTACCGGGGCGAGCTTGCGACGGTGGAGCCCGAGCTCTCTAAGGATTTCATGACGCTGATGCGCTGGGCGGACCGGATGCGCCGCCTGCGCGTGCGCGCCAATGCCGACACGCCCGAGGACGCGGCGCTCGCGCTCCGCTTCGGCGCGGAAGGCATCGGGCTGTGTCGCACGGAGCACATGTTCTTCCAGGCGGAGCGCATCCTGGAAGTGCGCCGCATGATCCTGTCGACGACGCCGCAGGAGAGGGCTGTGCCGCTGGCGAAGATCCTGCCGATGCAGCGCGGGGATTTCGTCGGGATCTTCCGCGCGATGGCGGGCCGGCCCGTCACGATCCGACTGCTCGATCCGCCGCTGCACGAGTTCCTGCCCCACACCGGCGAGGAGATGGCCAATCTCGCGCGCGACCTCGCGATGCCCGAGCTCGAGCTGCGGCGCAAGGTCGAGGCGCTGCGCGAGTTCAACCCGATGCTCGGCCATCGAGGCTCGCGGCTCGCCATCACGTATCCGGACATCTACGAGATGCAGGTGCGTGCGATCGTCGAGGCGGCCTGCGTGTGCGCGGACGAAGGCGTGCGCACGCACCCGGAGATCATGCTGCCGCTGGTCGCGGGAACCCGCGAGCTCGAGACGCTGCGCGCGCTCGTCGATGCCACCGCGAGGGCCGTGATGAAGGAGCGCGGACGCAAGGTCCGCTACAGCGTGGGCACGATGATCGAGGTTCCGCGCGCCGCGATCCTGGCCGATCGGTTGGCCGGCATCGCGGAGTTCTTCTCGTTTGGCACCAACGACCTGACCCAGATGACGTTCGCGCTCTCTCGCGACGACTCGGGGCGCTTCCTGCCCGCCTACGTCGAGAGCCGGCTCATGGATGACGATCCGTTCGTCACGCTCGATACCGAGGGCGTGGGGGCGCTGATTCGAATGGGCATCCAGTCCGGGCGCAAGACGCGCGAGGACCTGAAGGTGGGAATCTGCGGCGAGCACGGAGGCGAGCCACGCTCGATCGCGTTCTGCCACGCGGCCGCAATGGACTACGTGAGCTGCTCGCCGTACCGCGTGCCGATCGCGAGGCTCGCGGCCGCGCAGGCGACGCTGCCGAGAAAGGGCGGATGAAGCGGGGGGTGGCGCCGCGCTCGCTCCTCTCCGCCGTCGCCGCGGCGGTGCTGGTCGCCTGCTTCGGCGGCGCCGCGGACCCCGTCGCGACCCAGCCGACCGTCTCGGACGAGGAGGCGATGCGATTCGCGCTGCGCGCCGAGCGCTTCTACCAGTCTCTCCAGGGCATCCCCCTGCCGGCGACGGTCACCTTCTACAACCGGGAGCTGCACCAGTACTTCCCGACCCCCTCGGCCTTCGCGGACTACTACTCCTCGCTCGCCACGCTGGCGCGCCAGAACACGCTTCGCGACGGGCAGGCGCGGTCGGTGCGGATTCGCGAGTTCCACTTCGACGGCCCGGAGCAGGCGGTGGTCGACGTCGTCATCACCGGCAAGCACGAGCGCGAGCTTCGCTTCTGGGACATCGACCTGGATCGCCGCGACGTCTGGCGCCGCGTCGACGGTGTCTGGGTGATCGTGCCCGAGAAGCTCTGACGCCGGGGTCCGCGTCGATCTGCACGCGTGTGAAGTTCTTTTCCCCGAAGAGGGTAGTCCGCTTCACTGTGCGACCGCGGGAGCCGGTCGACGCGGCTGACCGCTGCTCCCGATTCGCCAGCGATCTCGGCGAACTCGCAGCGATTTCGGGCGCATCCGCGCTTGGCATGGCGATTGCTCCCGCAACTGTCGCATGTGTCCCCGAGCGGCAAAGTGACCGAGGACGACCGAGTCATCGTCGAGGCGATCCGAGCCGGGGATCCCGGCGCGTTTCGCGATCTCTACCAGCGGCACTTTCGCCGCATCCACAGCTTCTCGCTGCGAAGGCTCGGCGACGTGGCCGAGGCCGAGGACGTCTGCCAGGACGTCTTCGAGGCGGTCTTCTCGTGCCTGGACCGCTTCGAGGGCAAGTCCGACCTGATCGTCTGGATCTACGGGATCACCCGGAACATCCTGAACAACCGCCTGCGCCGCCGGGGTGGAGTGCGGCTGGTCTCGCTGGACGACATCCCCCAGGAGGCCGCGCCGCTCGACTTGGGTCCAGAGCCCCTGGCCCAGGCGCGCCAGACCCTCGGCCGGGTTCGCGAGGCGATCGGCAATCTGCCGGAGGAGCAGCGCCGGGTGCTCGAGCTGCGCCACGGAAAGCGGCTCAACATCCGCAAGATCGCCCAGCTCACCGGCCGCAGCGAAGACGCCGTGAAGTCGAGCCTCTACCGCGCTCGGCGCTCCCTGGCCGCTCAGCTTCCTGGCGAGCGCCTGGCCCTCTAGCCCCGAAGCGCGTCACCAACCGCCAAGCCGCGCCCACCTAGAGACGTAGGGAAGGGCGGGACGAGGGCCGATCGGGCCCGCCGCCCGAATGCGGGGCAGACGATGGGCGAGAAGCGAAGAGCGCAGCAGCCACGGCAGGCGGCCGGCCTGCGCTTCGGCGCCAGCTTCTGGGAGGCGGTCGAGTCCGAGATCGAGGCGCCGGACGCCAGCGATTTCGCGCTCTTCCTCGCGGCCGACCGGCTTCCCGATCAGGCGCGGCCCGGCGCGATGGAATCGATCGGCGCCGTGCTCGCCGCGCTCTGCCGCGCGCGCTTTTCAAACTGACGGCACGCGGCTATCCCTTCGGCGTGAGCTTCGTCCGCAAACGTCTGCGCCCGCGCTTGCTCGTCGTCTATGCGCTCGCCGGCGCGGCGGTCTTCCTGTCCTCTCCCACGCCGATCTCGCTCCTCGTCGGGGCGGTTCCGATCGTCACGGGCGAGAGCCTGCGGCTCTGGGCCACCGGGCACCTGCACAAGAACGACGCCCTGACCATCGCCGGACCCTACGCGTATCTGCGTCACCCGCTCTATCTCGGAACGCTTCTGATCGGGGCGGGCTTTCTGATCATGGCCTGGAGCGGGGTCGCCTTCGGCTTCGCGGCGCTCTTCCTGCTGGTCTACTTCGGCTACTACATGCCGTACAAGGACCGGATCGAGAGCGCGCGGCTCGAGTCGCTCTACGGCGATGCCTACCGGCGCTACTCGGCGGCGGTTCCGCGGCTCGTGCCTCGGCTGCACGCCTACCGGCCGCTCGAGTCCGAGCGCGCGCCCGAGACCGCCTGGCGGCGCACGCGCTTTGCCGACAACAACGAGACCGGCACGGCGATCGTGGTCGCGCTGGGCGTGCTGTGCATGGTGGTGCGCTGGGGACTCTCGTCCTGAAGCGAGCGGACCTCGAGGGTCCGGGAATCACGGTCCTGAATCTCGGTGGGTTCGCCAACCCCGACGTGCTGCTGGTGCAGCGCGGCGGTCCAGCGCAGATCGTGAAGGACTGGGGCCGGCGTTCGGCTTGGGTTCGCGCGTTCGTCGCGCCGTGGCTCGCGCGACACGAGGCCGCGATGCTCGCGCGCGCCGACGGAATCGAGGGCGTTCCCCGCCTGCTCGGGCGCATCGATCGTCTCGCGCTGGCGATGGAGTACCTGGACGGGCAGCCGCTGCGCCGGCACGCGCACGGGCGCGCGCTCCCGACGAGCTTCTTCGCCGCGCTCGAGTCGATTCTCGACGGGCTGGCGCGGCGCGGAGTGGTCTACCTGGATCTGCGCAGCCCGACCAACGTGCTCGTGACTCCGAGCGGCGCTCCCGCGCTGGTCGATCTGGGCAGCGCGATCGCGCTTCCGCTGCCGCGCGGCTGGATCCTCGGCCTGGAGCGGAGCGCGCTGGCGAAGCTGCGCGCGCGCTTCGAGCGGTGCGGCGACTCCGCGGCAGCAGCTGCGGGTTCCGACGACGATCTCTCGGCCAGCCTGAAGGCCGGCGGGACCCGCTTCGGCATCCGCGAGCACGGATCGCCCGGCGATCCGACGCCGGTGCTCTTCCTGCCCGACATCGGCACCTCCGCGCGCGTGTTCGCGCCGATCCTCGCGCGCGCCGAGGCGCTCGGCCGGCGCGCGATCGGCGTCGATCTGCCCGGCTTCGGCCGTTCGCGGCGCGAGGTGCGCACGCTCGAGCCCTCGCACGTCGCCGTGCAGATCGCGGAGCTGCTGACGTCGCTCCGCATCACCCGCGTCGATCTGGTCGCCGCCGGCTTCGCCGCGCTCGTGGCCGACGCACTCGCCACTCGCTCACCGGCTCTGGTGCGCCACGTCGTCGCGATCGATGCCGATGACGCGCCCGCGCGGGATGCCGAGCTCGCGCTGCGGCGCCGACTCGCGACGAGCGATCCCGAGGCGCTGCGCGCCCGCCTGATCGGCGCGTTGCCGGGCGGTCTGCCCGAAACCCTGCGCGCGGCACTCGAGGGAGAGCTGCGGCGCGCCCCGGCGAGAAGCCTGGCGCTGGCCTACCCCGCCCGCGCGCATCGCGCGACGCCGATCGGTGTAGGAACGCCCGGCCGTGTCCACCTCGACGGCGCCGCGGCGCTCGACCCCGATCGGATCTGGGCCGCGCTCTCCGGGCCCGAAGCGCGCTAGTTCCCCAGCTCGCCGGAGGCGGCGTGACGGATCTCGATCTCGGGGGCCGCTCGATCCTCGAGCTCGGCGAGCAACGCGCTGCGGACCGCCTCCTCGCTGCACTCCCCGATGGCGCGCAGGGGCCGGCCGTTCCTGGGCACGCGCTCGCCGCGGCCGAAGCGCACCACGGCGATCTCGATCTCGTCGGCCATCGGCGGGTTCTCGAAGCGCAGGTAGATGCGCTGGCCGGGCTCGATGCGCCCGCGATAGACCCAGCTCGAACGCCACGGCTCGGGCGCGTCGGCGAGATGGCTGGTGGAGCGCATTCGCAGCTCCACCCACTCGATCGGCCGCGCGCTTCCGTTGCGCACGACGGCGCAGATCTCCGACTGATCGGGGATCTGTTCGAAGTGCGTGCTGTACGCGCCGCGATAGCGCTCCAGGTTCACCGCGCTCGGGGCGCAGGAGCAGAGCGCGAGCAGCGCGAGCAGGGGGGGTGTTCGTCGCATCGGGGAACTCCGCACCCCTGATCGGAGCTGCTCGCGTGGGCCTTTACACCCGAGGCCTCGGGACAGACGGGCTCAAGGAGTCCCGGGAGCGGCCATGAGCGCCTCGCGCACGAGCCCGAGTCGGTCGTTTCCGAAGTACATGTCCGAGCCGTTCACGAACATGGTGGGCGAGCCGAACCCGCCGCGGGCGATCAGCTCGTCGGTGTTCTCGCGCAGCCGGGCCTTGTACTCGGGCTCGGAGATGCGGCGGAAGAACTCCTCGGGGGGCAGACCCGCACGCCGCACGATCGGCTCGAGGACCGCGTCCTGGGAGATGTCCTGCAGATCGCCCCAGTACGCCTCGAAGACCGCGCGCGCGTACTGGGGCAGCACGCCGCGCCCCAGCGCGAAGAACGCGCCGCGCATGGCCTTCACGCTGTTCACGGGGAAGACCGGAGGCTGCCCGATTCGCAGCCCGTACGAGCGCGTCCAGTCGCGCAGATCCTTGGCGTAGTAGCGCGCCTTCGACGGAACCGGATTCGAGCGCTGCTCGTAGACGCTCGCGTTCACCGAGTTGAAGACGCCGCCGACCAGGATCGGACGCCAGACCAGCTCCGCCCCGGTTTCGCGGCAGACGTCCTCGATCCGGTGGAACGCGAGGTAGGTCCAGGGGCTGCTGCAATCGAAGAAGAACTCGAGCCTCGCCATCGTCGCCTCCAAGTCGATTCTACCGCCGACGCCAGCGCGCGCGCGGATGAAATCCGTTAGAGTGCGGCCCCGAAACGGACCTTTGACCCGGACGAGGAGAACGCGTGGAGGTCAGTCGTCACGACATCGTTCTGGTCGGCGGTGGAGGCGCGGGTCTTCGCGCCGCGATCGCGGCCGTGGAGGCGGACCCGAAGCTCACGGTGGCCTGCGTCTCGAAGCTGTACCCGATGCGCAGCCACACGGTCTCCGCGGAGGGAGGCGCCGCCGGCGTCGCGCGCGAGGACGACAACCTAGACCTGCACGCCTACGACACGCTGAAGGGGAGTGACTTCCTCGCGGATCAGGACACCGTCGAGGTTTTCGTCGAGGCGGCCCCGAAGGAGCTGGTGCAGCTGGAGCACTGGGGCTGCCCGTGGAGCCGCGAGAAGGACGGCCGCGTCTCGGTGCGCGCGTTCGGCGGCATGACCACCAAGCGCACCTGGTACGCGACCGACAAGACCGGCTTCCACATGCTCCACGCGCTGTTCCAGACCTCGCTCAAGTACGACCGCATCGTCCGCTACGACGAGTACTTCGCGACCAAGCTCCTGGTCGAGAACGGCCGCGTGGTCGGCGTCGCCGCCTTCGACATGCGAACCGGCAAGATGCACGCGATGCTCGGGCGCGCGGTGATCCTCTGCACCGGCGGCGCGGGACGGATCTTCCCGTTCACGACCAACGCCGCGGTGAAGACCGGCGACGGAACCCCGCTCGCGTACCGTGCCGGTGTAGGCCTGAAGGACATGGAGTTCGTGCAGTACCACCCGACGGGGCTGCCGGGCACGGGGATCCTGATCACCGAGGCTTCGCGGGGCGAGGGCGGGTATCTCAAGAACAACAAGGGCGAGCGCTTCCTGATCCAGTACGACTACGGCGTCGGCGGGAAGGCGGAGCTCGGCCCGCGCGACATGGTCTCGCGCGCGGAGATGCGCGAGTTCCAGGCCGGTCGCGGCTTCAAGGGGCCGTACGGCGACTACGTGCACCTGGAGCTGATGCATCTCGGCGAGGAGAAGATCGACAAGCGCATTCCGTTCGTGCGCGAGCTCGCCAAGAACTACGTGGGAATCGATCCGGTCTTCGAGCCGATTCCGGTGCGGCCGGTCGTGCACTACATGATGGGCGGCGTCGACACGAACGTGGACGGCGCGACGGTCCTGCCCGGGCTCTACGCGGCCGGCGAATGCGCGAGCGTATCGATCAACGGCGCGAATCGGCTCGGTTCGAACTCGCTCACCGAGTGCCTGGTGTTCGGAGCGCGCTCGGGACGCGCGGCGGTGGAGTTCTCCAAGGGCTCGAGCTCCGGCGACGAGAAGAACGCGCTCGAGCAGGCGCGCTCCGAGGAAGCCCGGCTCGAACGCCTGCGCGGCAAGCACGGCGGCGAGAAGATCGCGCAGATCCGACGCGAGCTGAACCTGGCCACCGAGTCGGGCTGCGGCGTGTTCCGCGAGGAGGAGTCGATCCGCGCGTCGCTCGACACGATCGTGCAGCTGAAGGGTCGCTACGCCGACATCGGACTCACCGACCGGAGCCAGATCTTCAACACCGAGGTGGTCCAGGCGATCGAGCTCGGGAACATGCTCGACGTGGCCGAGGCCGTGGCGCTCTCCGCGTTGCACCGGCGCGAGTCGCGCGGCGCGCACACGCGCACGGATCATCCGACTCGCAACGACGCCGAATTCTGGAAGCACTCGCTGGTGACGTTCGCCGCCGATGGACCCGTCCTGTCGTACAAGCCGGTCACGAAGACCCGCTGGGAGCTCGAGGAGCGGAAGTACTGAGATGGCCGAGATGAGGGTGGTGAAGTTCGAGGTCCTGCGCTTCGGTCCGGAGACGGATACCGAGCCGCGCTTCGACACCTACGAGGTGCCGTGCATGGAGGATTGGGTCGTCCTCGACGCGCTGAACGCGATCAAGGACGACATCGACCCGACGCTCTCGCACCGCTGGTCCTGCCGCATGGGCGTGTGCGGGAGCTGCGGAATGCTGGTGAACGGCCGTCCCGTGCTGACCTGCGCCGCGTTCGTGCGCAACTACACGGGCACGATCCGCGTCGAGCCGCTCTCGAACTTCCCGGTCGTACGAGATCTGGTCGTCGATCTCGGATCGTTCATCGACAAGATCAAGAGCGTCAAGCCCTGGATCATCCGCAAGATCGAGAAGGACGTCGGGCAGGGCGAGTACCGCCAGTCGCCGGAGCAGCTGGCGGAGTTCAAGCAGTACTCCATGTGCATCAACTGCGCGCTCTGCTACGCGGCCTGCCCGGTGCTCGCTTCCGAGCCCGAGTTCCTCGGCCCGGCCGCGATCGCGCTCGGCCACCGCTACAACATGGACTCGCGTGACGAGGGCAACGCCGAGCGCTTCGACACGCTCGCCGATGCCGACGGCGTCTGGGCCTGCTCCTACGCGAACGAGTGCAGCCAGGTCTGCCCCAAGCACGTGGACCCGGCGATGGCGATCCAGCAGGCGAAGCTGACCTCTGCGCTGCAGTGGCTGCACGTCGTGCCGAAGAAGAGCTTCACATGAGCCACGCGCAGACCAGGACATCGTCGACGCCGACCGCGCCCGCGCGCAAGCCGTCGGGCTTCCCGCTCGGCTGGCGCCGCTACCGCAGCTACACGCTCTTCGCGTTCACCTGCATCCCGATGGCGATCTCGGGCCTGCTGCTCCTGCAGGGCGTCTCGGCCCTGGGGCAGGGCGAGCAGGCGTGGGCCGCCTGGCTCGCGGGGCTTGCGAGCCCGGGAATGGTGGCGCTGAACCTGTTCTGCCTCGCGTTCACGCTGTACTTCGCGTTCCGTTTCGGCTGGGTCGGGCGCAAGATCGCGGCGGGTCGGATCGGGCCGATTCCGGCCCCGGGTCTGCCGATGCCGATCCTCGGCATCGCGCCGCTCGGCGGCTTCGTCACGCTCTGGATCGTGCTCTTGCTGATCCTCGGGGGGGCGATCGGATGAACCTGATTCGCAAGCTCGAACCGGTCTGGTGGCTGCTCTTCGGCGGCGGCGGCTTCATCGCCGCGTTCTTCCTGCCGGGATTGATCATCGGCGTGCTTCTGCTCGGTCCGACCGATCTGATGAGCGGCGGGCTCGGCTACGAGCGGGCCCACGCGCTCGCCTCGGGCACGGTCGGGAAGCTCTTCCTGTGCACGGTGCTCTCGCTGGTGTTCTGGCACTGCGCGCACCATCTGCGCCACTTCGCGCTCGACCTCTTCGGCCACTCGGTCGCGCCGCTCGCGGCGTACGGCTCCTACCTGCTCGCGGCCATCGCCACGCTCGCGACGGTCTCAGCCGTCCTCGCGCTCTAGCTCGGCGAGAATCGCCGCGCGGTCCGCGTCGAGCTCGGGTGCGGGCGGGCGCGTCGTCGGATCGGCGCGGCGGTCGAGCTTGATCGGATTTCCGGGCATCGAGAGCACGCCCGCGATCGGATCGTCCACCGACACGATCATGTTTCGCGCGCGGACCTGCGGATCGGCGAGCACTCCCGCGATGTCGTGGATCGGCCCGCACGGAACGCCCGCGGCAGCGAGGCGCGCGAGCCAGTCCGCGGCGTCTCGTGCCGCGAGTCGCTTCTCCAGCTCTGGCGTGAGCGCGTCCGCATTGCGCGCGCGTTCCTGCACGCCGGAGAAGCGCGGATCGCCGAGCAGCTCGTCGGCGCCGAGCACGCCGCAGAGCCTGCGGAACATCTCGTCGTGTCCGGCCGCGATCACCAGATACCGGTCGCGCGCGCGAAACGCCGCGAACGGTGCGATCGACGGATGCCTCGCGCCGAGCGGCCCCGGCACCTGGCCGGTCGCGGCGTAGCGCGCGATCGCGTTCTCCAGGATCGCCACCTGCGAGTCGAGCATGGCGACGTCGACGTGCCGGCCGAGCCCCGTGCTCTGGCGCTCCTGCAGCGCGGCGAGCACGCCGATCGCGCCGAACAGGCCCGCGGTGATGTCGCCGATCGACGTGCCGACCCGCGTCGGAGGCCCGCCCGGCCAGCCCGTCAGGCTCATCACGCCGCCCATTGCCTGCACGACCATGTCGAACGCGGGCCGCTCCGCATAGGGGCCCGTCTGGCCGAAGCCCGAGATCGAGGCGAGCACGAGCCGCGGAAAGCGCGCGTGCAGCGCGTCCCAGCCGAAGCCGTGCTTCAATAGCACGCCCGGCCGGTAGTTCTCGACCAGCACGTCCGCACGCGCGAGCAGCTTCTCGAAGATCGCGCGATCGCCGCTCGCGCCGAGGTCCAGCGCGATGCTGCGCTTGCCGCGATTCAGCGACATGAAGTACGCGGACTTCCCGGCGATGAACGGGCCGACCTCTCGCGCGTCGTCGCCGCGATCCGGCCGCTCCACCTTGATCACGCGCGCGCCGAGCTCCGCGAGCACGAGCGTGCAGTACGGACCAGCCAGCACGCGAGTCAGGTCGACGACGAGGAGTCCGTCCAGCGGACCGGGCGGGATCTGCGCGGGGTCGGACATCCGCAGCGCATGCTAGCACTCGCTCGCGCGAGGGCCGCATCCGGTCTGTGGCAGCTTCCGCCTGCATCGCGGACAATCAGCGTCGATTCCATTCGTCGCGCGTCGATGCGGGAGCTGAAGATGGGCGCGGGCCCGAACCAGGACGTGGCCATCCCCTTGCTGGCTCTCGAGGTCGGGCGCGACGCGCGGATCGCGCCCGCCGACGGGCCCGGCGCGATCCCGTCCCGTCTCGAGGACCTCGGCTTCGTCCCGGGAACGCGTCTGCGGGTGCTCCGGCGCGCGCCGTTCGGGGATCCGGTCGAGGTCGAGCTGCGCGGCTACCGGATCTGTCTCAGAGCCGAGCAGATGGCCGGGCTCATGGTCCTGCCGGATGGCTCGGATTCCCGCGGATGAGCGCGGCGCTCGTGCACGACCCCCGACCGGTTCACGTCGCGCTGGTCGGCGCGCCGAACGCTGGCAAGACCACGCTGTTCAACGTGCTCACCGGATCGAGCGCGCGAGTGGGGAACTATCCCGGTGTGACCGTCGAGCGACGCGAGGGCCGGCTGCTCGGAGCGCCCGCCGAGGTGCGCCTGCTCGATCTGCCCGGAACCTACAGCCTGATCGGCGAGACGCCCGACGAGCAGATCGTCGAGAAGGCGCTCGGTGGCCGACTCGCGGGCGAGCCCGAGCTCGACGGGATCGTCTGCGTCGTCGACGCGACCACGCTAAGGCGGGGACTCGGGCTGGTGCGCGAGGTGCTGAAGCGCGGGCTTCCGACGCTCCTCGTGCTGACCATGATCGACGAGGTGCGCGCGCGCGGCGGAAAGCTCGACCCGGTGCGGCTCTCGCGGATCCTGGGCATCCCGGTGCTCGGCGTCGTCGGCCACCGCGGCGTCGGGATCGATCCGCTGCAGCGGCTGCTCCCCGATCCGTCGCGCTGGTCGCGCGCCGTCGAGCTGCCGCCGGCCGACGACGCGGCACGGCGCTTCGCCTGGGTCGACCAGGTCTGCGGCGCGATCGGCGCGACCGAGCTCGCTCCCGACACGCGCACGGATCGGATCGATCGCGTGCTCCTGCACCCGGTCTTCGGGCTGCTCGTCTTCGCCGCGGTGATGGTCCTGCTCTTCCAGAGCATCTTCAGCTGGGCCGTGCCCGCGATGGACGCGATCGACGCGGGCTTCGGCGCGCTCGCGCGCGCCTCGCGCGAGGTGTTGCCGGCCGGCTGGATCACGGACCTCTGGGCCGATGGCGTGATCGCCGGCGTGGGCTCGGTCCTGATCTTCCTGCCACAGATCCTGATCCTTTTCACGTTCATCCACCTGCTCCAGGACGTCGGCTACATGGCGCGCGCGGCCTTCGTCGTCGACCGCGTGATGGGCTGGGTGGGTCTGCAGGGGCGAAGCTTCGTGCCGCTGCTCTCCTGCTACGCGTGCGCGGTGCCGGGCATCATGGCCGCGCGCACGATCGCATCGCCCCGCGAGCGCCTCGCCACGATCCTGGTCGCGCCGTTCATGACCTGCTCCGCGCGCCTGCCCGTGTACACGCTGCTGATCGCGGCGTTCGTCCCCGGCACGACGCTCTTCGGTGCGCTCGGTCTGCAGGGTCTGGTGATGTTCGCGCTCTACGGGCTCGGCGTCGCGACCGCGCTGGCCTCGGCCGCGCTGCTCAGCTCCACGCTGCTCAAGGGCACGCCCTCGGTCTTCTACATGGAGCTTCCGCCGTACCGCTGGCCCACCGCTCGCCTGCTCGCGAGGCAGGTCGGGCGCAGCGCGCGCGCGTTCCTGCGCCGCGCGGGCACCATCATCCTCGCGACGTCGATCGTGCTCTGGGGTCTGCTCTCGTTTCCCCGCGCCACCCCCGACCCGCTGCTCACGGCGGCCGAGCAGGCGCGCGCGAATCTCGAGGCGAGCGCCGCGTCCCGGCTCGGACACGCGATCGAGCCGCTGATCGCGCCGCTCGGCTTCGACTGGAAGATCGGCGTCGGGCTGGTCGCGAGCCTGGCCGCGCGCGAGGTGATCGTCTCGACGCTCGCGCAGATCCACGCCGTCGCGGAGAGCGACGACTCCACGAACCTGCGCGAGGCGCTTCGCCGCGACGTCGATCCCGAGACCGGCGAGCCCGTCTTCGCTCTGCCCGTCGCGCTCGCGCTCCTGGTCTTCTTCGTCTTCGCGCTGCAGTGCACCTCGACGATCGTGGTCATGGCGCGCGAGACCGGTAGCTTCCGCTGGCCGGCGCTCGCGTTCGGCTACATGCTCGGCCTGGCCTGGCTCGGCGCGTTCGTCACCCATCGGGTGGCGTCGCTCTGGCTCGGGCTCGCGGCCGGCTGAGCGCCGACGGAGCCCCGCTCAGGTCTTGATCGGCGGGTGGCGCCGGACCGCGAGCGGCGCTCCGGGCGGGATCTCGAGCCGATCCCCGCGCTTCTGCCGCACGTCGCGAAGCATCGGCGCGAGCAGCCGACCGAGGATCTTCACGTCGTCGAGGGCGTCGTGGCGGCGCAGTCCGACGGTATCCACAGAGTAGTGTTGCAGCAGCCTCGAGGTGCTCCAGCGCTCCTCTGGCTCGCCGAGCAGCCAGGTCGCGAGCACGACGGAATCGAGGATGGCCGGCAGCTCGACCTTCCGGCGATGCCGTGCCAGCTCCGCCTCGAGCAGCGGCACGTCGAACTCGAAGACGCTCTGGCCGATCCAGAAGTCGGCGCTTCGCGCCGCCTCCAGGTGCCGATCCCAGGCCTCGGGGAACTCGGGAGCGCCGCGAAGCGTGTCGAGCGTGATTCCGGTCAGCTCGCGCACGACCTTGGGGATCTCGATCCCGTCGCCCGGCCAGACGAAGCTCGTGAACGCCGTCTCCTCGCGCAGTCGGCCTCCCTCGAGCAGGCAGCCGGCGATCTGTGTGACTCGCTCGCGGCTCGTGTCGAGCCCCGTCGCCTCGAGATCGAAGAGCCAGATGCGCCGCTCGGACAGCCGCTCGACGAGCAGCTCCGATACGGCGTACGCCTCGTCCGAGACCGGGCGGATCCGGAGCATGGGGTGTTTCAGCCTTTGCACGTTCGCCTCCGGAACTCCTCGACGAGTCGCTTCGGCCCGGCTGCGAGCAGGGGGTGGAGCAGAACGTCGGCCTGGTTGTAGCGGCGTTCGCCGCGCGATAGCTCGAGGAACGTGCCGCCGGCCTCGCGCACGATCAGGTCGCCCGCGCAGACGTCCCACTCGCTCTTGGGCGCGGCGGAGATCCAGAGATCCGCGCGCGCGGCGGCGACCAGTGCGAGCTTCAGCGCGACCGAGCCCACCGGCTCGATTCGCGCGAAGAGCTCGCGGTAGACCTCGATCTCGCCCCGCTTCATCTCGGTTCGCGAGGAGAGCATCACGCTCTTCGAAAGCGTCTCCACGCTCGAGACCGCGAGCCGCTCCGATCCCAGCCACGCGCCTCCGCCGCTCCGGGCGTGGAAGCACTCGCGCGTGGAAGGCTGGTACACGCAGGCCGCGACCGGCCGACCGCGAACCGCGAGCGCGATCGAGACCGCGAACTGCGGCACGCCCTCGACGAACTCCTTGGTGCCGTCGAGCGGGTCGACGATCCAGACCCGCTCGGCCGACAGGCGCCCGGCGCTGTCCGCGGTCTCCTCGGAGAGCACCGCGTCGCCGGGAAATTCCGCGCGCAGCACCGCCGCGATCGCGGAGTTCGCCTCCAGGTCCGCGGCCGTGACGGGATTGTCGTCCGACTTCTCCCAGGACGCGCGTCGCTCCGCGGAGTCATGGCGTCGGATCACCTCGCCACCGGCGAGCGCCGCCTCGCGCGCGACGTCCGCCTCACGCTCGAAGCTCACTCGTCGTCTTCCTCGTCCGAGCCGGGGCCGGGCCCGCGGAAGCCGGATTTCGAGCGCCGACGCCGGCGCCGAAGCTTCGGCTCGCACACGTCGCAGTGGCCGCAGGGAGCGGGTTCGCCATCCTCGAAGTAGCGCCGGATGTGCATCATCCGACACTCCGTCGTGTTGTTGGCGTAGTGGATGATGCTCTCCAGGCGCCGCCGATCGGTGGTCTTGCGCTCCTCGTTGCGGCGCGACAGCAGCTTCACCGCGTCGTTCACGTCGATCGCGCCGACCAGCGTGAATCCGTCCTCGGCCTCCGTGACCAGGTTCGCGTCGCGCAGCCCCTCCAGGATCGCCTTCGTGCGCGTGACGCCGACCTCGGTCGCCATCGCCAGCGTCGCCGCCTCGACCGCGCGTCCGTCCTGCGACCAGGCCGAGAGCCCCTCGACCACCTTCTTGATCTGCGAGCGCGTCGCCGGACCCTCGGAGAGGAAGTGCCGCTGCACGTCCACGTCGCTCGGATCCCAGAGCAGGATGCAGCGCGTGGGCAGCCCGTCGCGCCCGCCTCGACCCGCCTCCTGCACGTACGATTCCAGCGATCCCGGGACTTGGTAGTGCAGCACGTAGCGGATGTCGGCCTTGTCCACGCCCAGGCCGAACGCGCTGGTGGCGATCATCACGATGCGCTTTCCCGACGACATGAAGCGCTTGTGCGCGTGGTCGCGCTCGGCCTTCGTGAGGCGGCCGTGGTAGATCTCGGCGGGGATGCGCGCGATCTTGCACAGCGCGCCCAGCTCCTCGACGTCCTTCACCGTCGAGCAGTAGACGATTCCGGGCCTGCGCAGGCGCCGCAGGTACTGCACGAGCTCGCGCCGCTTGATGTCCTCCGACGGGCAGTCCTTCACCTCGAAGCGCAGATTCGGCCGAGCGACGGGGCGCACCACCATCGCCGGGTCGCGCAGCCCCAGGCGCTTCACGATCTCCTCGCGCACGAGCGGCGGCGCGGTCGCGGTGAGCGCCAGGATCGGCGGCCGGCCGAGCTCCTCGGCGAGCGCGCCGAGCGCCAGATAAGCGGGCCGGAAGTCGTGGCCCCACTCCGAGACGCAGTGCGCCTCGTCGATCACGAGCAGGCTGACCTTCTGGTCGGCGACGCGCTTCTTGAAGGCGGGGCCGGTCGCGCCCTCGGGCGTGATCAGCACGATCTTCTGGTCGCCCTCCTCGAGCAGCGTGAGGGCCTCCTCCTTCTCGGTCCCGGTGAGCGAGCTGTCGAGCCGCACGGTCTCGATTCCCTGCGCGCGCAGCTTCTCGAACTGGTCGCGGATCAGCGCGATCAGCGGCGAGACCACGACCGTGAGCCCCGGCAGAAGCAGGCTCGGCAGCTGATACGTGAGCGACTTGCCGCCGCCCGTCGGGAGCACGCAGAGCGTGTCGCGCGCGTCGAGCACGGCGCGGATCGCCTCCTCCTGGCCGGGCCGGAAGTGGCGCAGTCCGAACTCGCGCCGCAGCAGGTCGAGCATCTGCCGCAGGCGCTCGTCGCTCACGAACTCCCCGCCGCCACGCCGCCTGCGGCGCCGCCGGCGCGGCCGATCGAAGCCCGGCTCGCGGCCGGCCGAATCCGGCTCGGAGGCCTCGATCGGCTCCCCGTCGCCCTCGAAATCCGCGGTCTCGCCATGGGCCTCGCTCGAGAGCTCGCCGGCCACCGCGGGGTCCGGTGCTTGCGAGCCATCGAGCGCCAGATCCGAGGGGGGCCCCCCGACCCAGCGCCGCCGCCGCCGTCGCCGTCGGCGCGAGCGACCCGAACCGGGCTGGGCGGGCGGGGAGGAGTCCGAGCCGGGCTCCTGCGATTCCCCGACGAGCGGGGTCGCGTCCGCGCCCTCGAGCGCTGATTCGGTCGTCGCGCCCTCGGCCAGCACGGGCCGAGATCCCCGGCGCCGTCGTCGTCGACGCCGGGAGCGTCGGGGCGGGCCGGGTGCGTCGACGGGTCGGTCGTTATCCGATTCCAGGATAGACCTCCGGCAACAGGGAAATGCGGGTCAGAGTATATGCAGGAATCCGTCTGCCGCCCGTCCGCGCGGAAAATTTCCGCGCTCGCGCTGCGGCCGGCGTTGACGGCCGAGGCGGCGTACAGCATTCTGCCGCACGCGATGAGTCGGGGTACGCGGGCAAAGCGACGGGTCACGTTTCGGGTCGACCCCGAGCTCGCGGCCGCGCTTCGCCAGCTTCCGAACCAGACGGCCTTCGTCGAGTCCGCGCTTCGCGACGCGCTCGGTCGGCTCTGTCCGGTCTGCGCCGGATCCGGCGAGGTGCCCGACGTCCACCTCGCCGTCTCGAACCTGAAGAAGCTTGCCGGCCGGCGGCTCGACCGCGTCACGGCGGCGCAGCTGAAGGCGTTGGTTCGACTCGGCCGTCAGCTTCTCGCGACCGACCTCGAGCTCGGCCCTTCCGCCGACGACGGCGAGCTCGAGTTCAGGCTCGCCCGCTCGAATGAACTCCTGCTCGCGGGGCGTATCCCGCGCGGGCATTCCGAACTGACCCTGGCGCACTGAGGCGCCAGCCACCTTCAGGAGTCTCCCCCATGTCGACCATGATCACCGAGGAATGCATCAACTGCGGCGTCTGTGAGCCCGAGTGCCCGAACGAGGCGATCAGCGAGGGTGAGGAGACCTTCCAGATCGACCCGAGGCTCTGCACCGAGTGCGTCGGTTTCCACGGCAAGGAGCAGTGCGCGGAGGTCTGCCCGGTCGACTGCTGCGTGCCGGACCCGAACAACGTCGAGAGCGAGGATCACCTCTTCGCGCGCGCGAAGCAGATCCACCCGGACCAGGCGGCCTCGCTCGCGCTCTCGCCCGAGACCTCCCGCTTCAGGAACTAGCCAGCAGCAGCTCGGGTCGGGCCAGCTCGCGGCCGTCGTGCTCGATCACGACGACCCCGCAGTTCGGCACGTGCGGCGCGGCCTGCCAGTCCCGCACCGCGTGTGCCCAACAGGACTGGATCGTGCCGGCGTGGCTGGTCACGACGACGTCCGCGCCGACCCACGCTCCGGCGATGCGCAGCAGCGCGCCGACCGCGCGCCTCTGCACCTCGAGAAGCGTCTCGCCCGCGGGCGGTCGCCACTCCCAGCGCGGCAGGGTCTCGAAGCCGGGGGTGGCCAGCGCCGCGTCGTAGGGCTGGCCGTGGAGCTCGCCGAGGAACTGCTCTCGAACCTCGGGCTCGATCTCGATCGGAAGCTCGAGCGTCGAGGCGATGATCTCGGCGGTCTGGTGCGCGCGGGTGAACGGGCTCGAGACGATCCCGACCGGCGCGAAGCGCGCCCGCAGCAGCTCGGCGGCGCGCTCCGCCTGCTCGCGCCCCTTCGGCGTGAGCGGCACCTGCTCGGAGTCGGTGAAGCGGCGCAGCGCGTTGCCCTCGCTCTCACCGTGCCGCACGAGCAGCAGGCGTCCGATCCGGTTCTTGTCCCTCACTCGCTACCTCGTCGGGACGTGCCCGATCCGGCGTTCGGCCGGCAACGTACACGTGGCTCATCGGACGGACAAACGCGAAGCTCGACCCGTGCAGACGCCGAAGACCTCGAGAGCGCCGCTCGATCGCGCCCGCGAGGCGCTCGACCGCGTCCTGTTCGGCCAGGAGGACGCAAAGACGGGCCTTCTTCTCGCGCTCGTCGCGCGCGAGCACGCCTATCTGGAGGGGCCGCCGGGCTGCGGGAAGTCGGCGCTCGCCGCCGCGCTGCCGCGGATCGCCGGCGCGAGCGCCGCGCGGATCAGCTTTCACCGCGACACCAGCGCAAGCGAGCTTCTCGGCGAGCACCATCTGCGCCGCGAGCGGCGAGAGACGAGCGAGCGGATCTCGTTCGAGCGAATGCCCGGCGCGCTCGCGCGCGCCGAGATCCTTCTGCTCGACGACCTCTCGCGTGCGCCCGGCGAGGCGCTCGCGCCGCTGCTCCGCGTCCTCTCCGAGCGCAGGCTCGCCGGGACGCAGCTTCCGCTCGAGAGCGCCGTCGCGACCGCAGCCTCGGACGAGCTCGAAGGGCATTCCGACCCGCTCGAGCCGAGCCAGCTCGATCGCTTCGCGGTGCAGCTGCGAATTCGGGGTCTGCTCTTCGGGCGCCGCTTCGCGCTCGCGCGCGAGCTTCTGGATCATCCGCCGGCCGAGCCGGCGGAGTCGCTGCTCGACGCCGCGCAGCGGCATCGGATCCAGCGCGAGGCCGCGGCGCTGCCGATCGATCCGGCGGCGATCGACGCGCTGCTCCGCGCGGTGGAGCGGCTGCGCGCCGCCTCGGGCGACGAGCCGGCGCTGCTCAGCGATCGCGCCTTCGCGGCCTCTGCGCCGCGCATCCTGCGGGCGCACGCGTGGCTGCGCGGCGCTCCGCGCGTCGAGGCGATCGACGTCCGCGCGCTGCGCTACATGCTCGCGCGACGCGTGCCCGAGTCGCTCGAGCCGCACGTCGCGGCCATCCTCGAGGACGCGCTGCTCGAAGCCACGCCGATCCGTGCGCTTCCTGCGGATGCGCGGCCCGCGACGGCGGCCGGTGAGGGCGGCGGCGGCGCGGACGCGCCGGTGCCGGTCGCAGGGCTCGAGACGATCGCCGCGCCGCTCGAGAGCATCGCCGCGATGCCGCGCGCGCGCGGCGATGACGACGCCGCGTCCGTCGACGAGCTCGTGCGCGCGCTGCTCGGCCGGCTCGAGCGCGGGGCGGTGTCGCGCGGAGACGACCCCGGCGGACAGCCGCGAGGCTTTCGGCGCATGCGCAGGCTCGACGAGCTGCTCGACGCCGATCCCGTCGACGGACTGCTTCTGGTGCAGGGCGAAGCGTCGAGCGTCCGGGTCGCCCGGCGCGAGCGGCGCAACGCCGGCGGGTCGCTTGCGGTGCTGCGCGACGTATCGGCCTCGATGGAGGGGCGACTCTCTCGCTGGGCCGGGCAGGTGGTCGCGGGTCTCGTTCGCACCGGCGCGCGCCGCCGCATGCGCATGGGCTACGTCGAGTTCAACCACGAGGCCGAGCGCTTCGAGGCGGGCGGCGCGTTCCTGCACCGCCGCTACCGGCGACTGCTCGCGCTCGCCTCGCGTCGCCGCGCCGAGGGCCGTACCAACTACGAGGCCCCGCTTCGCGCGGCGCTCGCGGAGCTGCGCGGCAGCGCGGCGCGCGAGCGCCACATCGTGATGCTGACCGACGGCGTGCCGGTGCTCGGCGACCCGCAGGTGCGGCGGGAGCGCGCGCTGGCCCGTGAGCTCGGAGTTAAGGTACACACCGTCTTCCTCGGGCTCGGCGAGTGCCCCGAGGTTCTGGACGAGATCTCTCGCGAGACCGAAGGAGCTGGCTTCGTCGGCCGGCCCGGGCCCGACGGGCGGCTCTCGGTGCGCGAGCGATCGACGGGCGCAGGCAGACGTCGGAGCGGAGGGGAGCGTTGAAGCAGAGTCTCGGCCGCCTGCGCGAGCTGCTCGACCGGCACGTCGTCGGTCACGCGGAGGCGAAGGACGCGCTTCTGCTCGCGCTGGTCTGCCGCGAGCACATCTACCTGGAGGGCCCGCCCGGGTCGGCGAAGACGCGCATGGCCGAGGTCGCCGCGCGCGGCGCGGGCCTGGGCTTCTTCTTCTACCAGATGCACCGCGACACGCGGCTCTCCGAGCTGGTGGGCGACGTCGTGCTCGAGCGGCGCGTTCTTCCGGACGCCGCAGGCGAGCGGATCCACCAGACGATCGAGCCGGGGGGAATCCTGACCGCCGAGATCTGCGTGCTCGACGACATCTCGCGCGCGCCGGGCGAGGCGCTGAACGTGCTGCTGCGCATCCTGAACGAGCGGAAGTTCGGCGAGAAGCCGATTCCGCTGCTCACCGCGATCGCGACCAGCAATCCGCTTCGCGACGAGTACTACAACGAGCCGCTCGATCCCGCGAACCTGGACCGCTTCGCGATCCAGCTGCGCGTCTCGGGGCTGATCCAGTCGGGGGAGCGGGCGCTAGCGCGCGCGCTCGTCGACCAGTTCGCGGACGGCCGCGTGGTCGAGCAGCCGGAGCCGGAGCCGCTGCTCGGGCGCGCAGAGCTCGACGCGCTCTACGCGGCGCAGTCCCGCGTCTTCGTCCCCGACGCCGAGAAGGACCGGCTGATCGAGTTCCTGCGCCGGCTCGTGGTCGACTATGCTTGCGACGAGACCAACTCGCTGCTCACCGATCGCAGCTTTCTGGTGAAGGCGGTGAAGCTCCTGCGCGGGCGCGCGCTTCTCGCCGGCCGCGAGCGCGTGGAGCGGGAGGATCTCGGGGTGCTCGGCTCGATGACCACGTTCCGCGTGCCCGAAGAGGTGCACGAGAAGGTTCCGGAGCTGATCGAGGAGATCGCGAAGTGAAGCTATCGCTCACCGTGAACGGGAAAGCGCAGGAGCGCGACGTCGAGCCGCGCATGCTGCTCGTGCACTTCCTGCGCGAGACGCTCGGGCTCACCGGCACGCACGTCGGCTGCGAGACGACGATCTGCGGCGCCTGCACGGTGCACCTGGACGGCCGCGCGGTGAAGAGCTGCACGATCTTCGCGGTTCAGGCCGACGGGCGGGCCGTGACGACGATCGAGGGCCTCGCGAGCGACGCGGATCACCTGCACCCGGTGCAGAAGGGCTTCTGGGAGGAGCACGGCTTGCAGTGCGGCTACTGCACGCCCGGGATGATCATGACGACCGCGGCGCTGCTCGAGTCGAATCCCGATCCGAGCGAGCGCGAGATCCGCCACGCCATCGACGGAAACATCTGCCGCTGCACGGGCTACCAGCAGATCGTGAACGCGGTGCAGCACGCCGCGCAGGTCGGGAAGGGGCGCCGCTAGTGCCGGTCCGACCCGTTTCGGTGGGCGAGCGGATCAAGCGGCGCGAGGATCCGCGCCTGATCCGCGGGCTCGCGAGCTACACGGACGACCTGAAGCTGCACGGCGGGCTGTACGCCTCGTTCGTGCGCAGCGACTACGCGGCCGGAAGGATCGAGCGGATCGAAGCCTCGCGCGCGCTGTCGCGGCCCGGCGTGGTCGCGGTCTACACGTTCGAGGATCTGCGCGGGACGGTCGGGCGCACGCCCTGCGTCGCGCGGCCCGAGGCCGGTCGCGACGCGGAGCACCCGCTCCTCGCCGACGGGCGAGTGCGCTGGGTCGGCCAGCCGATCGCGGTGGTCGTCGCCGAGGACCGCTACCTCGCGCGCGACGCCGCGCTCGACGTCGCGGTCGAGATCTCGCCGACGCCGGCCGTGGTCGACCCCCGCGCCGCGCTCGCGCCGGACGCTCCGCGCGTCTACGCAGACCACGCGGACAACATCGCGCTCCACGTCCCGGCGACCGGAGGCCCCGAGGTGCAGAAGCTCTTCGCGGAGGCCGACGGAGTCGTGCGGCTCGAGCTCCTGAACCAGCGGCTCGCGCCGGTCTCGATGGAGGGCCGCGCCGTGCTCGCGCACTGGGACGAGGGGCCGCAGCGACTCACGCTCTGGACCTCGACGCAGGTCCCTCACTTGGTGAAGCAGTCCGTCGCGCAGTGCCTGGGCATTGCCGAGATCCGGATCCGCGTGATCGCGCCCGAGGTCGGCGGCGGGTTCGGCGCCAAGATCCCCGTCTACGCCGAAGAGTGTCTGCTGCCGTGGATCTCGCGGAAGCTGCGCCGCCCGGTGAAGTGGTCCGAGACGCGCACCGAGAACCTGCTCGGCACCACGCACGGCCGGGGCCACGTGCACGAGATCGAGGCCGCCTACCGCAAGAACGGCGAGCTGCTCGCGCTGCGCGGCCGCGTGATCTCCGACGTCGGTGCGTACCCGTCGTTCTTCGGCGCGAGCATCGCGACCTTCACGCCGCTGATGATGCCCGGCTGCTACCACCCGAAGGCGATCGACGTCGAGGTCGTCTGCGTCTACACGAACACGATGGCGACCGACGCCTACCGCGGCGCGGGACGGCCCGAGGCCGCCTACACCGTCGAGCGCGTGATGGACGAGATCGCGGCCGCGACCGGCCTCGACCCCGTCGAGGTGCGACGGCGGAACTTCATCCCCAAGGACGCGTTCCCGTTCACGACCGCGACCGGCGCGATCTACGACTCGGGGGACTACGAGCTCGCGCTGGCGAAGGCGCTGGAGCGCTTCGACTACGCGGGCGCGCGCGCGCGGCAGGCGAAGGCGCGCGCGGAGGGAAGGCTGGTCGGGATCGGCGTCGCGACCTTCACCGAGATCTGCGGCCTTGGACCGAGCACCGGCGCGTCGCCGATCCAGCGCACCGGGAGCTGGGAAAGCGGAGTGGTGCGCGTGGAGCCGACCGGAAACGTCGTGATCACGACCGGGGTCTCGCCGCACGGGCAGGGCCAGGAGACCGCCTTCGCCCAGCTCGCGGCCGACGCGTTCGGAATCGACGTGAACGACGTCGAGGTCCTGCACGGCGACACGGACGTCGTCACGCACGGCGTCGGCACGTTCGGAAGCCGCGGACTCGTGGTCGGCGGCACGGCCGTGCACATGGCGCTCGAGAAGGTGCTGGCGAAGGCGTCGCGGATCGCGGCGCACCTGCTCGACGCGAAGCCCGAGCAGGTGCACTTCGACGGCGAGTCGTTCCGCGTCGCGCAGAGCGACCGCAAGCTCGGGTTCCGGCAGGTCGCCGAGGCGGCGCACCTCTGGAACGTGCCGATTCCCGGCGAGGAGCCCGGGCTCGAGGCGGTCGCGCGCTTCGAGCCGACGGGCACGACGTTCCCGTTCGGCACCCACTTCTGCGAGGTCGAGATCGACGCCGACACCGGCGAGCTCGAGCTCATCCGCTACGTCGCGGTCGACGACGCGGGCAGGATCGTGAACCCGCTTCTCGCCGACGGGCAGCGGCTGGGCGGAATCGTGCAGGGGCTCGGCCAGGCGCTCTGCGAAGAGGTGGTCTACGACGAGAGCGGCCAGCTGCTCACCGCGACGCTCTTGGACTACGCGCTGCCCAAGGCGCAGATGTTCCCGCGCATCGAGCTCGACTCGACCTGCACGCCGACGCAGCTGAACCCGCTTGGCGCGAAGGGGATCGGCGAGCTGGGCACGATCGGCTCGACGCCGTGCCTGGTGTCGGCCGCGCTCGACGCGCTGCGACCGCGCGGCGTGACCCACCTGGACATGCCGATGAAGCCGGAGCGGATCTGGCGCGCGCTGCAGGAGGCCGCACGGTGATTCCCGAGCGCTTCGACTACGTCGCGCCGCGAAGCCTGGCCGAGGCGGTCGAGCGGGTCGCGAAGACCCCTGGCGCGAAGCTTCTCGGCGGCGGAATGAGCCTGATCCCGGCGCTGAAGCACCGGCTCGCCACCGCGCCGCTGCTGGTCGACCTGGGCCGGGTTCCCGATCTCGAGGGCGTTTCGGAGCGGCGCGGCCGGATCGCGATCGGCGGCCGCACGACGCACGCCGCGCTCGCCGCAGCGTCGGAGCTCGAGGACGTGCACGTGATTCGCGAGACCGCGGGCGCGATCGGCGACGCGCAGGTCCGCAATCGCGGCACCATCGGCGGGAGTCTGGTGCACGCGGACCCCGCGGCGGACTGGCCCGCGGCGTTCCTCGCGCTCGATGGCGAGGCGATCGTCGTCGGCCCCGGCGGCGAGCGGTCGATTCCGGCCGACCGCTTCTTCACCGGCATGCTCGCGTCCGCGCCGCGGCACGACGAGGTGTTGACCGAGGTGCGGTTCCTTGTCGAGCGAAAGCGCGCGGGAACCGCCTACACGAAGATGCGACAGGCCGCCTCCGGCTTCGCGATCGCCGGCGTGGCGGCGCAGGTCGCGCTCGATCGGAAGGGGCGGATCGAGCGCGCGGCTCTGGGGATCACGGGCGTGAATCCGGTGCCGTTCCGAGCGCGCGCGCTGGAGCAGCGGCTGGTGGGCCAGACTCCGGACGCCGCGACGCTGCGCCCGCTCTGCGCGCGAATCGAAGAGGCCGATCCGATGGCGGATCTGCACGCGTCCGGCCCGTACCGCGCGCATCTCGCCGGCGTCTTCGCGCTGCGCGCGCTGCTCTCGGCCTGCGCCCGAGCCGCCTCGTGAAGCTCGACGGGCGGCAGCTGATCGAGGTGCCTCTGGCGACGGCCTGGGAGCGGATCAACGATCCACGCGTTCTCGCCGCCTGCGTGCCCGGGCTCGAGAAGCTCGAGGCGCGCGATCCCGACCACTACGACGCGCTGCTCGAGGTGCGCCTGCCCGCGCTGACCGGGCGCTTCGAGGGCACGATCGAGTATCTCGAGCGCGTGCCGAACGAGCGGCTCCGGCTGCGACTCACGGGCAAGGGCCCGGTCGGCTTCGTCGACGGCGAGGTCACGCTCTCGCTCTCCGAGGTCGACGAGGGCACGAGCGCCCAGTACGCCGCGGACGTGCAGATCGGCGGCCAGATCGCGCGTCTGGGCCAGCGCATGATCTCGGGAGTGACGCGCGAGATGGCCGGCCAGTTCTTCTCCGCCTTCGAGCGCTGGCGGCCGGAGGCGCCCGAGGAGAAGCTCGCCGCGCCGCCCGCCCGCTCGTTCCTCCAGCTGCTCTGGCGCACGCTGCTCCGCCTGCTCGGCCTGCGCAGGGACGACTAGGAGCCTGACCCGAGAGTGAGTGCCGGGGCGCGCCGGATGGGGGTCTCCTCAGCGGTGCCCGGCACAGCCGACCGCTTCGTCGACCCCCATCCGGCGCACTCCTCCGCCCACGACACGCCGACG
>Ga0194127_10000414_pt1 | contig 67839 bp, 50 predicted proteins | sample TA2KigC100mmetaG_FD_148624 | JGI IMG/M metagenome (GOLD analysis project Ga0194127, IMG submission 148624) | Freshwater microbial communities from Lake Tanganyika, Tanzania - TA2015036 Kigoma Deep Cast 100m | ecosystem: Environmental > Aquatic > Freshwater > Lake | place: Tanzania: Lake... | reverse complement strand
CGTCGTCTGGGACGGCCGCGATGAGAGCGGCCGCGCGGCGGGCACGGGGGTGTACTTCGTGCGGCTGGAGGCAGCGGGCCTCGCCGAGAGCCAGAAGCTGGTGCTGCTGCGCTAGGCGGCGATCGCGAAGCGAGTTCCGGACGCCGCGCGTGGGCAGAGACCGGAGGACTTCACGTTGAGAGAGGGCAGGGGGGAAACCACGATGACGAATCTGCGCACTCGGGCGCTCCTGGCGCTCGCCATCCTGATCATCGCCGCCGGCGCCGCGCAGGCCCAGTCCTGCACAGTGGACTTCGAAACCCTCAACTTCGGTGCCGTGCTCTTGGGCGAGCAGCGGCTGCGCGTGCTCAAGGTAACCAACACGGGAACGGCGAGCCTGCCGCTGGACCTGCCGGCCCAGCCCTGCGCGAGCGTGCCGGCGTTCACGGTGATCACGAGTGGGCACTTCGACGTCGCGCCCGGGGCGAGCCGCACCATCCAGATCCGCTTCGCGCCGACGGAGGCAGGTGGCCACGAGTGCCTGCTCGACCTGGGCACGAACGACTGCCCGCCGGTGACGCTGACGGGTTGGGGTCAGGCGTACAGCGAACCGCAGGGCAATCACATCGGGCTCTACCTCGACCCTGAGGCACAGATCTGCCAGGGTCCCCTGGACGGCGCGAACCTGACCGTCCAGGTGCGCGTGCTGGCGGTGCTGCCGGAATTCACGGGTGCGGGCATCACGGCCTGTGAGTTTCGCCTTGCCAATCTGCCCCCGAATGGCCTGCCGCCGGCCGGGCACTGGACGGCCACCTGGACCACCTCGCTCGTGATCGGCGAGCCCGAAACGGGAATCGCGCTCGCCTGGAGCGAGCCCCAGCCGGGGCCCATTGTCGAGTTGGGCTACCTCGTCTTCAGCAGTTTCCAGCAAGCGAATTGGATCGGCCCTGATCACACCGTGAGCGTGGCGGCCTCGCTCCAGAGCGACGGACTCGTCGTCGTCGACGACAACTACATTGAACTGGCGGTCGCCGGCGGAGGCTTCACTTTCAACTGCAGCGATCCGCCGAGCTGCTCCTGCTTCGCGCCGCTCGAGCCGCTCTGCACGCTACAGCCCGCCTCGCTCAATTTTGGCGTCGTCAGCGTTGGCAGCACATCGCTGCAGTACTTCACGATCCGCAACCAGGGCGAAGGCATCCTGAGCGGTCACGTGAGCGAGAGCTGCGCGGAGTTCTCGATCATCGCGGGTGCCGGACCCTTCAGCCTGGCGACCGGCGCTGGGCATACCGTCTACGTTCGTTTCGCGCCCGAGAGCAGCGGCCCCAAGACCTGCGTCATCGACCTGGGCACGACGGACTGCCCGGAGATGAACTGTACGGGCACGGGCTATGCCGGTGAACCGATCTGCGAGCTGACGCCGAGCAGCCTCGTCTTCTCCGATCTCCCGGTCGGCGCGGCCGAGGTCCGCAGCTTCGTCATCCGCAACGCGGGCGTCGGCCTGCTTACAGGCACCGTGAGCGAGGACTGCCCGGACTTTGCCCTGATAGCAGGCGGCGGGCCCTTCTCGCTAGCCGCGAACATGTCGCGCACGGTGACCGTGCGCTTTGCGCCGAGCGCCCCTGGCGCCCAGACCTGCGCCATCGAGCTTGGCAGCGACGACTGCGCGGACTACCCGTGCTCGGGCAACGCACACGAGCCCGTCCCGGACTGCGCGTTATCGGTCGAGCTCCTCGACTTCGGCGACGTCGCCTTGGGCAGCAGCGTCCTGCGGAGCGCCGCCGTCGAGAACACGGGGGATCTAGCGCTCAGCGGCGTGATCGCCCTCGCCGATCCCAACTTCAGTCTCGTCGCGGGGGGCGGCGCCTTCACGGTAGCGCCGGCCGCGGTCCACAACTTCACCGTGCGCTACACGCCTCTGGCGGCGGGGCAACACGCGGCCGTGCTGACCACGGGCCTGCCCTACTGCGCCGAGTTGCCGCTGATCGGACGCGCTCACGAGCCGGCGCCGAACTGCGTGCTCGAACCGGAAAGCCTCGACTTCGGCGAGCGACTCCTGGGCAGCTACGCCACTGCGAGCTTCAACATCGCCAACACGGGCGACGGCCCGCTGGTCGGCGAGGTCACCTTGGACAGTGAGCACTTCCACCTGCTGGCCGGGGGTGGCGCCTTCACGCTGCAGCCCGGGCATGGGCGGCAGGTCACGGTGCGCTATGACCCTGCGAGCTACGGCCCGCATGCGGCCACGGTCGCGCTCGGCGCGGCGGCCTGCGCAGACGTGCCTCTCAGCGGTTTTGCGCGCAACCCCGCGCACGGCGCCGATCATCTCGGTCTCTTTCTCGATGCCGCGGGCACGCTCTGCGCGGGCGACTTCCCGGTCGGCGTTCCCGACACCCTCTACGTCATCGCCCGGGTGCCCAGCTTCGCGGATCCGGGCATCACGGGCGCCGAGTTCCGCGTTGCCGGCCTCGAGGCGCTCAGCGGTGTAGCCGAAGTCACCGAGGAGTGGTTCTATCCGCCGCTGGACGGCAACTTGGCCTCGGGCATCCGTTTCGACTTCGGCGCGCCGGTGCCGGGCGATTGGGTCGCACTGGGGCGGCTGACGATCCTTCCCTTCACCGACCTTGGCCACGACATCGTCCTGCACATGCAGCGTTCCCTGGACGGCGACCAGCTGCGCGTGAACGACGGCGCCGGCTTGGGCTGGGACGTGGGCGGCGGGCGCTTCACCCTCAACTGCAACGATCCGGGGCTCTGCGATTGCCTGGATTTCGAGAGCGGCTCCTGCGAGCTCTCGGCCACGTCACTGGACTTCGGGACGGTCTTCTACGGCAACACGGCTCATCGCGACTTCAGCATCACCAACGTCGGCTACGCGCCCCTGGGCGGCAGTCTGCAGATCTCGGGCGACTACTTCGCGCTGACCCTCGGTGCCGGCCCCTTCCTGCTCGATCCCGGGGAAACCTTGAATGCGCGGGCCAGCTTCCACCCCGGTGCGATGGGGGTCTACTCCGCCCTGATCACGACGGGCCTGGAGGATTGCCCTTCGATCAGCTGCTACGGCACCGGCACCGGTGGGGGCGGCGGTACGCCGATGCTCGGCATCTACGCCGAAGAGGATGCGATCCTTTGCCAGCTGAACCAGGAGCAGTTCCAGACCGCCACGGTCTACGTCTTCGCGATCCTGCCCGAGTATTTCACGGCGATCACGGCCGCCGAGTTCAGGATCGGCAACCTGCCCGCGGCAGGCAACGGCGGCATCATCAGCTACCACTGGAACACATCGCTGGTGATCGGCGAGGCCGGCCACGGCATTGCCATGGCCTTCAACCCGCCGGTGCCGGGGCCGATGGCCCTGCTCGGCACCATCGACTTCTTCGAGATCCAGGACAGTTGGATCGGAGAGGACCACCGCATCACGGTGTGTGAGAGTCTGGACAGCGGCAATCTCGTTCTCGTCGGCACGGACTACGTCGAGTACTGGTGCGAGCCGGGGCATCTCACCTTCAACTGCACGGGCAGCCTGCCCGGCGGCTGCTCTTGCACCATCGCGATGCCGGTGGTTCTCTCCGACTTCAGCCTCGCCGACCTCGGCGGCGCGGCGCTCGCGCGCTGGCGCTACGAGGGGGGCGGGGATGCGGAGTTCCGCCTCGAAGGCGAGCGGGACGGCCTCTCCTGGCAGGTCGCCTGGCAGCAGACGGCGCCCGGCCAGTACGAAGCCGAGGACCACGCCGCGGCGCTGGCGACCGCGGGTGAGCTGCACTACCGGCTCTTCGGCCGTCTGCCGGGCGAGAGCTGGCAGCTCCTGCGCAGCGAGTCGCTGGCCGTGAGCGGCCGGCGCTTCGCGACGCGGCTCGCGGCGGCGCACCCGAATCCCTTCAACCCGAACGTGACGGTGCCCTTCTCGCTGGCGGCGGCGGGGCGGGCGCGCCTGGCGGTCTACGACGTGCCGGGCCGGCTCGTGCGGGAGCTCTTGAACGAGCCGCGCCCGGCGGGCGAGCATGCGGTCGTCTGGGACGGTCGCGATGAAGCCGGCCGCGCGGCGGGCACGGGGGTCTACTTCGTGCGCCTGGAGGCGGCGGGCCTCGCCGAGAGCCAGAAGCTGGTGCTGCTGCGCTAGCCGCTGTCGGTGTAGTGGCGCGCGAGCTCCGGCTTGTCATCCCATTCGCCCTCGTAGGGCCGGCGCAACTCCTCCTCGGCGTAGTAGCGCACGAGCGTGGACAGCTCGATGAAGAGCACGAGCAGGGTGAGGAAGCTGCTCGCGAGCAAGATGTGCAGCATCAGTTCGGGCCGGAAGCCGAACACGATGACCCGGCGCAGGAGCGTCAACGCGTGCACCGGCAGGGCGAACAGGAAGGGCACGAGGACCAGCACCAAGGTGACCCCCAGGTGCCGCCGGGCGAAGCGGGCGCTCTCACGGATCGCGCGCCGCCAGCCGCTGCTGAAGGCGACGTGGAGAAAGGGCGCGTAGAGCAGGAAGACCGCGCCGACGAAGCCCAGCCCGTAGGCGCCGAGCAGCAGGACGCGCGCCGGGCCGCCGGGACCGAGGCTCGGCAAGAGCAGGCGCTCGACCGCCGCCAGGGGCAGCAGGAAGCAGGCGAGCAGCGCGAGGTTGATGAGCACGAGCCCCGGCCAGCGCGCGAAGGCCCGCCGCCAGGGCGACTCGCGCCTGAGCTTGCCGCCCGTGTGCCAGTCCAGCAGCCGCAGCAGACTCACGCCCTGGCAATACATCCCCAGGGTGGCGGCGAGGCTCAGGTAGAGGCGCCGGTGCAGGTCGGGCAGCTCGAGGAAGAGGCGCGGGTACTCGGCCGCCTCGGGGCCGAACTGTGCGACGAGGAGTTGCGTCAGCCAGGCGCCGCTCGGCCGGGCGACGAGCGCGGTGAGGAGCCAGAGCAGCAGGCCCTGCACCGCCCAGAAGAGCAAGAGCGGAAACCAGTTCCGCCAGGCGCGCAGGCTGGCCAGGGCCTCCCAGTAGATCAGGCTCACCCGCTGGATCGGATTCTGCACGCCGCGCTCCCGGTCCGGATTCGCCGGGCAGCCTAGACGAGGGCCGCCCGCCACCCAAGCGATTTCATGCCATTCTCATGGCAGCGGCCCGCGCGGGCTGCTATAAGTGTCAAGATTCGCCCGGAGATGAGCCCCGCATGAGCACGAGCAAGGCCCCCGTCAGCATCGCCGTCGTCGTCGGGACGCGCCCCGAGGCGATCAAGATGGCCCCCGTCATCCGCGAGCTGAAGGCCGCGCCGGCCCGCTGGCGGCCCCTCGTCGTCGCCACGGCGCAGCACCGCGAGCTGCTCGACCAGGTCTTCCGCCTCTTCGACATCGCGCCCGACCGCGACCTGGACATCATGCAGGCCGGCCAGAGCCTCTTCGACGTCACCGAGCGCGCCCTGCGCGGCCTCGAGCGCGCCTTCGGCGAGCTGGCGCCCGACATGGTGCTCGTCCACGGCGACACGACGACCACCTTCATCGGCGCCCTGGCCGCCTACTACCTGAAGATCCCCGTCGGGCACGTCGAGGCCGGCCTGCGCACGGGCCAGCGCTACAGCCCCTTCCCCGAGGAGAAGAACCGCCATCTCGCCGGCGTGCTCACCGACCTCCACTTCGCGCCCACGCACAAGGCGGCCTGGAACCTGCGCAGCGAGGGCGTGGACGGCAACGACATCCTCGTCACGGGCAACACGGTGATCGACGCCCTGCTCACGGTGGCCGCGCGCCGCGAGGCGCCGCCCGGACTGCCCGCGCTGCCCGATCTCACGGGCCGCCGCCTGCTCCTGATGACCGCGCACCGCCGCGAGTCCTTCGGCGCGCCGCTGGAGCGCGCCTTCGCCGCGCTGGCGGCGATCGCGACCTCGCACCCGGACTGCCTGCTCGTCTACCCGGTGCACCCGAACCCGAACGTGAAGGAGCCGGCTGCGCGCATCCTCGGCGGGCTCGCGAACGTGGTCCTCTGCGAGCCGCTGGACTACGCGCCCTTCGTGCACCTGATGAAGCGCTCCTACGCGATCGTTACCGACAGCGGCGGCGTGCAGGAGGAGGCGCCGAGCCTCGGCGTGCCCGTGCTCGTGATGCGCGAGGTCACCGAGCGGCCCGAGGCCGTGGAGGCCGGCACCGTGCGCCTCGTGGGCACCGACCCCGCGCGCATCGTGCGCGAACTGGGCCGCCTGCTCGACGATCCGGCCGCCCACGCCGCGATGGCGGCCGCCGTGAATCCCTATGGCGACGGCCAGGCCGCGCGCCGCATCGTGCAGCGCCTGGCCCATCGCTTTCACGGGGAGAACCTGCCCGAGCCCTTTGCCCCCTTCGTCAGGGAGGCCTGATGCGCGGACTCGGCCGCCTGCGCCGCAGCGCGCTCCGCTGGCGGGGGCGCCTGGCGCCCCGGCCTGCCGTGCCGCCGCCGGCCGCCGCCCTCGCCGGCGACGCCCTGCTGCCCACCTTCTCTCCAGGCGGCGTTCCTGACGCTGCGGCCCTGGCGGCAGCCTTTCGGCCTCTGCATGATGAAGCGGCCCTGGCGGCGATCGCCGCCCAGCCAGGCGCCGATCGCGGGCTTTCCGCCCTGGCCGAGGACGCCCTCGCCGGCCGCTGGCCCTTCTTCGACGGGCGTCTCGCCGCCGCCTCGCCGCTGGACTGGCGGCAGGTGCCGGGCGGTGGCCGCTGGCCCCTGCTGCCGGCGGAGGCCTACTCGTCCAGTGACTTCACGGCGCACGGCGACGTGCGCGGCCTCTGGGAACTGGGTCGCCTGCAGGCGGCCCCGCCGCTGGCGGCCGCCGCGCGCCTCGCGCCATCCGACTCGCCGGCCGCGCGCGCCCGGGCGGCGGCGGCGCTCGCCCTCATCGCCGATTTTCGCGCCGCGAACCCCTTCGGCTGGGGGCCGCACTGGATCGCGGTTTTGGAGAGCGGGCTGCGCATCTTCTCGCTGCTCTGGACCTGGCAGCTCCTGCCCGCCGCGGCGCGCGACGAGCCGGCGCTCGTCCTGCTCGCAGCCTGCCTGCACGAGAACGCCCGCTTCACGGCGGGGCACCTCTCGGAGAAGGCCGTCGCCAACAACCACCTGCTCGGCGAGGCGGCGGCGCTCTACTGCCTGGGCGCGGCCCTGCCGGTCTTTCCGGAGTCGGCGGACTGGCAGGCGCGCGGGCGGGCCATCCTCGTGCGCCCCCTGCCGCTGCAGCTGCTCGCCGACGGCGTGCTCGCCGAGCAGGCCGTCGACTACCACCGCTTCGTGCTGGACTTCCTGCTCCAGTGCCTGCTCTGGGGACGCGCGGCCGGGGATCCCGCCGCCGAGGACTGGCTGCCCACCCTGGCCGCGATGTGCCGGCCCCTGGCCGCGCTCACGGCGCCGGACGGCTTGCTCGTCCCCTTCGGCGACGACGACAGCGGCCGCGTGCTGCGCCTCGAGGACGGCCCGCGCCGTGACGCCCGCGGCCTGCTCGCCCTTGCCGCGCGCCGCTACGGCGCGACGGTCCCCGAGGCGGCGGCCTGGCCCCTGGCGGGCGAGGCGCTCTGGCTGGGGGGCGCCGGGGCTGCGCCCGCCGCCCAGCCCGCGGAGGCGCCGGGCTTGCAGGTCGAGCGCTTCCCGGCCGCCGGCTGGCACACGGCGCGCTGGGGGGCGCCGGCGGGGGCGGCCGGCCTGCCCGGCGCGCAGCTCCTCGTCAAGGCCGGGCCGATGGGCCGCGGCGGCGCCGGGCACGGGCACGCCGACGCGCTCTCGCTCTCGCCCGCCTTCGGCGGTCGGCCGCTGCTGGTCGAGGCCGGCACCTTCCTCTACAACGGGCCACAGCGCTGGCGGGATCACTTCCGCGGGGCGGCCGCGCACAACCTGCTCCGGGTGGGCGAGCGCGATCCGGCGGAGCCCCTGCCGGCGCCGGACCGCTTCGGCTGGGCGCGGCGCTCGGAGGCCGACCTCGCCGAGAGCGCGCCCGCGTGGCCCGGGGCCCTGCTCGACTGGAGTGCCCGCCGCCGGGGGGACCGCGACGCCGCTGGCCGACCCGTGGCGGTGGGGCGCCGGCTGGCCCTGCTGGCGCCGGATCTGCTCCTGGTCCTGGACGCCTGGCGGGCCGAGACGCCCCTGCCCGTGGCACTCCTCTGGCAAGCGGCGCCGGAATTGCGCATTCTGCCGGGCCCGGCGCCGGCCGCCGACTGCGCCCTGCCGGGCTTCGGAGCGGCCGGCCTGCTCCTCGGCGAGGCGGCCGAACCCCGGCTCTGGCTGCAAGTCTTCTTGCCAGAGGGACTTGACAGCGCCCTCCGGATGGGGGATGAGGAAGGCCCCGCGGGCTGGGTTTCCCCCAGCTACGGCGAGCGGCGGCCCGCCCTCCAGTGGCGCCTGGCCGGCAGCGCGCCGGCGACCGGCTTCTGCCTGAGCCTGCTGGCCGATCCGGCCGGGGGCCTCCAGGCCAGCCGGCTGCGGCGGGAGCCGGGCGGCGCCGTCCGCCTCGAGATCCAGCGGCAGGGTGCTGCGGCGCAGGTTCTCGCTCTCGGCACCGAGCCGGGGGCCTTCGTCCGGGACTAGCCGGGGCCCGGACAGCAGCGAACGAAGCAGGAGCCATGGAGAGCGCAGGGCGCGGCATCGTCATCACGAACCTCTTCCCGAACGCCATCGAGCGGATGCGCGGGCAGTTCGTGCTGCAGGAGACGCAAGCGCTGCGCGAGCGCCACGGCTACGACTTGCGTGTGCTGGCGCCGCTGCCCTGGGTGCCGCCCTTCCTGCGCGGCAAGAGCCGCTATCCCTTCAGCGCGGTGCCGGCCACCGACAGCATCGAGGGCTTCGCGGTCGAGTACCCGCGCCACATCGTGACGCCCGGCGTGCTGCGCTTCTGCTACGGGGACTTCCTGCTGTGGGGCGTCGCGCCGCACTTCGCGCGCCTGCACACGGCGGCGCCGGCCGACTTCGTGCTTGCGCACTACGCCTTTCCCGACGGCTATGCCGCCATGCGCCTGGCCAAGCGTTACGGGCTGCCGCTCCTGATCAAGGTGCGGGGCTCGGACGTGAACCTCTTCACGCGCGGCTTCGCGCGCCGCCGACTCACGCTGGACGCACTCAGGGGCGCCGACCGCGTGGTCGCGGTGAGCGGCGCGCTGCGCGATCGCCTGGCCCAGCTCGGCCTGCCGCCCGAGCGCGTCACCGTGATGCCCAACGGCGTCAACCTCGAGCGCTTCACGCCCCGCGAGCGCGCGGCGAGCCGGCGCGAGCTCGGTCTGCCCGAGGAGCCCTTCCTCTTCCTGTTCGTCGGCATCTTGCGGCCGGTCAAGGGCCTGACGACGCTGCTCCAGGCCTTTCGGGCAATCCCCGAGATGGAGCGCCGCCGCGCGCGCCTGGTGATGATCGGCGCGGGCAATCTCGAAGCGGAGCTGCGCGATCGCATTGCGCGCTTCGGGATGGGCGATCAGGTCGAGCTACGGCCGCCCGTGCCGCACGCCGAGATCCCCCGCTGGCTGGGCGCCTGCGACTGCCTCGTCCTGCCCAGTCGCATGGAGGGCTACCCGAACGTGCTCGTCGAGGCGCTGGCGGCCAGGCGGCCCGTGATCGCCTCGCGCGTGGGGGGGATTCCGGAGATCGTCGTCGAGGGCGAGAGCGGCCTGCTGGTACCGCCCGGCGAGGTCTGGCCGCTCACGGACGCGATGCTGAGCATGCTGGCGGGCTTTCGCTTCGACGACCGCCGCGCGGGCGCCGCCCGCCGCCGCTGGGAGGACGTCGCCGACGAGATGCACGCGCTCATCCAGTCCATGCGGGCCGAGCGCGGACGCGCCTGACATGCGCATCCTCGCCCTGCACCGGACCCAGGGACACGGCGTCGAGGCCGTCCACCTGCGCGGCATGGTGGACGCGATGCGCGCGGCCGGCCACGCGGTGGCGCTCGTCGGCCCGCCGGGCGCCGATCCCTATGCGCCGCCCGCCGCCGGCGGACGGCCCGGCCTCGCGGCGCGCTTCGCGCGTCGCGCCCCCGAGCTGCTCTTCGAGCTGGCCGAGCAGGCCTACGACCGCCGGCTCGCCGGGCGCCTCGCCGCGGCCGCTGCGCGTTTCCAGCCCGAGCTGCTCTACGAGCGCTATGCCTTCTTCGGCAGCGCGGGCGGGCGGCTGGCCGCGCGGCTCGGCATCCCGCACGTGCTCGAGGTGAACTACACGGTGGCCGACCCGCTCGTGCGCCGGCGCAGCGGGCTGCTCATGGGCCAGGCGCGGCGCAGCGAGGCCGCGCTCTTTCGGCGGGCCGCGCTCGTCGCCGCCGTCTCGAGCCGCCTCGTCCAGCGCGTGCGCGCGCAGGGCGTGGCCGAGGCGCGCATCCTGCTGATGCCCAATGCCGTCCACCGCGGCTGGTGGGAAGCGGCGGCGAAGCAGGCGCCGGCCGCGCTGCCCGCGCGGCTCGCCGGCGAGCCGGTGGTGGGCTTCGTGGGCGGCTTCTACCCCTGGCACGGCGTGGATCGTCTCGTCGAGGCCCTGCGCCGCTGCCGCGCGGAGGGTTTGCCGGGCAAGCTGCTGCTTGTCGGCGACGGCCCCGAGCGCCCGCGCATCGAGGCGGATCTCGCGGCTGCCGGTCTCGCCCAGCACGCGCTGCTCACGGGCGCGCTGCCCCATCGCGAGCTGCCGGCCTGGATCGCCGCGATGGACCTCTGCGCCATGCCCGATAGCAACGACTACGGCTCGCCGATGAAGGTCTTCGAGTACATGAGCCTGGGCCGGCCGGTGCTCGCGCCCGACCTGCCGCCTCTGCGCGATGCCCTCGACGACGGCCTCGAGGGCCGCCTCTTCGCCGCGCGCGACGCCGACCCTCCCGCCCCGCTCACGGCGGCCCTGCGCGCGCTGCTCGCGGATCCCGCACTGCGGGCGCGCCTGGGCGCCGCGGCGCGCCGGCGCGTCGGCGAGCGGCACACCTGGCAGGAGAACTGGCGGCGCGTCGAACAGGCGCTGGCGGCCCAGAACGGGCCGGGCCCGGAGGCCCGGCGATGAGCGCGCGGCGCGCGGCGCTCCTTGCCGCGGCCCGCGCCGGCGCCGGCCTCTTCGGCCTCGTCCAGCCGCGCCGGGCGGCGCTGCTGCGCTTCGATCTTTGGCTCGCCCCCTGGCTCGAGCGGCGCCTCGCCCTCGGCGGCCGGCCGCCCGCCGTGCCGCCGGGCACCACGCGCGATCTGCTCTTCTGCTTCGTCGACCACTTCGAGCCGGGCACCAAGGGCGCCGACTTGGGGCGCGCCCGCGCGCGCTTCGCCGCCTGGACCGAGCTCTATCCGCCTCTCGCGCGCCGCTTCGCCGACGCCGAGGGCCGCCACCCGCAGCACGGCTTCTTCTTCCCGCCGCACTACTTCCGCGAGGAGTACCTCCTTGGCCTGGCCGCCATGGACTGGCAGGGCGTCGGCGAGACGGAGCTGCACCTGCACCACGACCACGACACGAGCGAGAGCCTGCGCGCCTTGCTCGAGGAGACGCTCGAGCGCTACGCCGACTACGGCGTATTCCTGATGCAGGGCGATCCGGTGCGGCGGGCCTACGGCTTCATCCACGGCAACTGGGCCCTGGACAACAGCCGGGCCGAGTACTGCGGCGTCGACGACGAGCTGACGATCCTGCGCGAGACGGGCTGCTACGGGGACTTCACCTTCCCCAGCCTCTACGCCGCGCAGCCGCGGCGCGTGAACGCGCTCTACCGCGCCATCGACGACCCGCGCGCCCCCAAGAGCTACGACGACGGACCGCTGATGCAGGCCGGCCGCCGGCCGGCGCCGGACGAGTTCGCGCTGATCACGGGGCCCATCGGCCTGCGCGCGCGGCGGCGCTTTCCCTTCTTCAGCGTGGAGGACGCGGACGTCACCGGCGAAGGCCCGGGCACGCCGGCGCGCGTGCGCGGCTGGGTGAACACGGGCATCCACGTGGCGGGGCGGCCGGAGTGGATCGTCGTCAAGGTGCACACGCACGGGGCACCCGAGCGCCACCGCGACGCGCTGCTCGGAGAAGGCGCGGCGCGGATGTTCGAGACCCTCTGCGGCGAGTACAACGACGGCGAGCGCTGGCGCCTGCACTTCGTGAACGCGCGGGAGTGCTACAACATCCTGCGCGCGGCCGAGGACGGCCTGGCCGGGAACGCGGGCGAGTATCGCGACTACACGCTGCCTCCCTATCTCACGCGCGCCATTCGCTGCAACCGCCGCTACCGGGCGACGCGCTTCCTGCCGGGCGCCGCGGACGCGCCGCCCGCGCTCGCGCTCGAGCTGCTCGATCCGGGGCCGGAGGCGCAGCTCGAGCTGCGCGGCGGCCTGAGCGCGCTGCGCGGCCCGCTGAGGGAGCTGACCGTTGCCCCCGAACGCGAGGGCGTCTGGGCGCTCGCACTGGCCGCGGCGGGCGAGATCGAGCTGGAGCTGGCAGGGAACCTGCAATTGCGCGGGGCCGGCACTGCGGCCGGTGCGGGGCGCTGGCGCCTCGCGCTCGCCGCCGGCGCTCCGCTGCGCGCCACCATCCACCGCGGCCAGGCGCGCGGAGATTGAACGAGGAAGCCCGATGAAGCCCACCGAGATGCCGTCGCTCAGCCGCCTGCAGCGCTTCGTGGTCGCGCACCACGAGTCGCGGCCCTTGATGGCGGCCACCACGGTGCTGGCGCCGCGCCGCCTCTTCAGGTCCTTCATGCGGCTGACGGAGCAGAAGCCCCTCGGCTGGCTGCGCGGCCGCGGCGCGCTCACGCTCAGCTTCGACTGCGACTACAGCAAGGACGTCGAGGCCTACCCCTACGTCGTCGCGCTGCTCAAGCGCTACCGCATCCGAGCCAGCTTCGCGGTGGTCGGTCTCTGGGTCGAGCGCTACCCGGACCTGCACAAGGCCCTGCTCGAGGACGGGCACGAGATCGTCAACCACACCTACAGCCACCCGGACAACGAGGAGATCAACCCCGGCCGCAAGTTCCGCCTCATCTCGCGCGAGGAGAAGAAGGAAGAAGTGGCTCGGGCCCACGAGGTGATCCGCCAGGTGATGGGCGTGGACTGCGCGGGCTGCCGCATCCCGCACTTCAAGGACCTCTTCACGCCGGAGATCTATGGCATCCTCGCCGAGCTGGGCTACCGCTTCGACTCCTCCACGCTGATGACCGGCTCGCCGACGGGCGGCCGGCCCTTCCGCGGACCGCAGGGCATCTGGGAGTTTCCGCTCACGACCTGCCCGAAGCACCCGCTCACCGTGCTCGACACCTGGCACAGCCTGCACGTGGGGCATCCCTTCTACAAGTGGAGCCACGACACGGCGCAGGAGTTCTGCGCGCTGCTCTGGGAGACGGCCGAGGCGGCGCTGGCCTACGGCAACTACGTGAACATCTACCTCGACCCCTGGGACCTGCCCCAGCTCGCGGGCTTCGAAGCGCTGCTCGCGCGCATGGCCGAGCGGCGCGACGAGCTGGAGCTGCTCCTGTACCGGGACATCCTCGAACGGCTCGAGGAGCAGAGCCCCAACGCGGGAGGCGGCGCCTGATGTGCGGCATCGCGGGATTCGTCGATCGGCGGCGCGCGCCCGATCCCGGAGTGCTCCGGCGCATGACGGCCACGCTGGGCCACCGCGGCCCGGACGGCTTCGGCGTCCGCGTCGAGGGCGCGGCCGCGCTCGGCCACAGCCGCCTGGCGATCATCGACCTCACGAGTGGCGACCAGCCGATGGCCGACCCCAGCGGGCGCTACTGGCTCGTCTTCAACGGGGAGATCTTCAACTACATCGAGCTGCGCGCCGAGCTCGAGGCCGCCGGCCACCGCTTCCACACCACCAGCGACACGGAAGTGCTGCTGCGCATGCTGATGATCGGCGGGCCGGCGGCCCTGCCGCGCCTGAACGGGCAGTTCGCCCTCGCCCTCTGGGACGCCCGCGAGGGCTCGCTCTTGCTGGCCCGCGACCGCTTCGGCATCCGGCCCGTGCACTACTGGCGGGGCGAGGGCGTCTTCGCCTTCGCCTCGGAGGTGAAGGCCCTCTTCGCGCATCCCGAGGTACCCCGCGCGCTGGATCGGGAGGCCCTGCTCCAGCTGTTCCGCTACTGGACGCCGCTGCCCGGTCGCACGGCCTTCGCGGACATCGGCGAGCTGAAGGCCGGCCACTGGGCGCGCCTGGACGCCGACGGCCGCTGGCGCGAGGAGCGCTGGTGGCGCTTCCCCTTCCGCAGCGGCGAGCCCGCGCCGCGCCGCCCCGAGGAGGCCGCCGAGGCCCTGCGCGAGGTCCTGCGCCGCGCGACCAGCCTGCGCCTGCGCGCCGACGTGCCGGTGGGCGCCTACGTCAGCGGGGGCATCGACAGCTCCCTGCTCGCCTCGCTGATCCGGGACGAGAACCCCGGCATGCACACCTTCTCGATCCGCTTCACCGACCAGGTCTTCGACGAGCGGCGCTACCAGGACCTGATGGTGAAGCAACTCGGGAGCCGCCACCACTTCGTCGAGGTGAGCGGCGCCGACATCGCGGCCGCCTTCCCGCGCCTCGTCCGGCACAGCGAGAAGCCCGTCCTGCGCACGGCGCCGACGCCGCTGATGCTGCTCGCCGAGAAGGTGCGCGAGGTGGGCGTGAAGGTCGTCCTCACCGGCGAGGGCGCCGACGAGGTGCTGGCCGGCTACGACCTCTTCAAGGACGCCAAGATCCGCCACTGGTGGGCGCGCCGGCCCGAGAGCCGCCTGCGCCCGCTGCTGCTCACGCGCCTGTACCCGACCAGCCCCGTGCTCGCGCGCGCCGGCCGCGCCGACTACCTGCACCAGTACTACGGCCGCTGGATCCACGACCCGGCCGACCGCGGCTTCAGCCACCGCCCCCGCTGGGAAACGAACCTCGGCGTGCTCGACAACTACCTGCAGCCCGAGCCGGCCGCCCTGCTCGCGCGGGTGAGCGACTGGGACGCGGAGTACCTGGACGGCCTGCCGGCCGACTTCGAGCGCTGGAACTGGCTCGACCGCGCGCAGCTCCTGGAGAGCGAGACCCTGCTCGGGGGCTACCTGCTGAGCAGCCAAGGCGACCGGCCCGCGATGGCGCACAGCGTCGAGGGGCGCTTCCCCTATCTCGACCGCGACGTGGCGGCCTTCGCGGCGACGCTGCCCTGGCGCCTGCGCCTGCCCGTCCTCCATGAGAAGGACCTGCTGAAGCGCGCGGCGCGCGGCGTGCTGCCGGACGCCGTGCTCGAGCGCCCCAAGCAGCCCTACATGGCGCCGGACGCGCCCTGCTTCTTCGCCGAGGGCGCACCGGACTGGGTAGCGGAGATGCTTGATGGCCAGCGCCTCGCCCGCTATGGTCTCTTCGACCCGCAGGCGGTGGCGGCCCTCGCCGCCAAGCTGCAGCGCCGGCGGGGAACGCAGATCGGGTTTCGCGACAACATGCTGCTCGTGGGGATTCTCTCCACGCAGCTGCTGGTACACAGCTTCATCGACGGCAATCCGGCGGCGGCGAGCGCGCCGGATGCCAGCTTCCGCGAGGCGCTGCCGCTGGGCAGTCCCGCGGCCCTCTGAGGTAGGCCGTGAGCATGGAAAGCGCCATCCGCCAGTTCATCGTCGAGAACTTCCTGGCGGGCAAGGACGACCCCAACTTCAAGAACAGCGACTCCTTCATGGAGACGCGGGTCATCGACTCCACGGGCATCATGGAGCTGCTGGAGTTCGTCGAATCGGAGTGGGGGATCGGCGTCCAGGACAGCGAGCTGACGCCCGACAACTTCGACTCCATCGCCAAGGTTGCCGGCTTCGTCCAGGGCAAGCTCGGCTAGACGACCGGCCATGAACGCGGTCTGGGAGTATCTCACCGCAACGCAGTGCAGGCACGCCGGGCGCGAGGCCATCGTACAGGGCGACGAGCGCTGGACCTACGCGACCCTCGCCCGCCGCGCCGGCGCGCTGACGGCGCGGCTCCAGGCGCTCGGGATCCAGCCGGGCGATCGCGTCGCCCTGCTCTGGGAGAACTCGCCCGCCTACGCGCAGATCTACTTCGCCGTGATGCGCCTGGGCGCGGTGCTCGTCGCGCTCAATCCGGTGAACGACGAGGCCTACGTCAACAAGGTGCTGGCCGACTGCGCGCCAGCGCTGCTGGTCGCCCAGGAGAAGTTCCTGCGCCGCTTCGCGGCCGGGCTGGACCGGACCCTGCTCCCGCCGCGGATCCTGCTGGACGCGCCCCTCGAGACGCCGCTGCCGGGCGAGACGGGTCTGCTCGATGCGGCGGAAGGCGAGCCGCTCGACCTGCAGGGGCCGGCGGCGGGCGACCTGGCGATGATCCTCTACACCTCTGGCACCACGGGGGCGCCGAAGGGCGTCTGCCTGACCCAGCGCAACCTGATCGCCAACACCGACTCGATCAACGAGTACCTGCGCCTGGACGAGAGCGAGCGCTGCCTCGTGCTGCTGCCCTTCTACTACTCGTACGGCCACTCGCTGCTGCTCACGCACGCGGCGGTGGGGGGCTGCCTGGTCGTCGACAACCGCTTCGGCTTTCCGAACACCGTCCTCGACACCGCCCTGCGCGAACGGGTGACCGGCCTGCCCGGCGTTGCCTCGACCTTCAACATCCTGATGCAGAGGAGCCGTCTGCCCGAGACGGGGATTCCGAGCCTGCGCTACTTCGCGACGGCCGGCGGCGCCCTGCCGCCCGCTGGCCTGGCCCGCCTGCGCGGGATGCTGCCCCAGGCGAAGCCGATCGTCATGTACGGGCAGACCGAGGGCACCGCGCGGCTCTCCTACCTGCCGCCCGCGGACGTGGACCGCAAGCCGGGTTCGATCGGCCGCGGCATCCCGGGCGTCACGCTCGCCGTGCTCGACAAGGACGGCCGGGCCGTGCCCCCGGGCGAGACGGGCGAGATCGTCGCCGCGGGCGAGAACATCATGGCGGGCTATTGGCAGGACCCGGCCGAGACGGCGAAGGTGATCGACAGCGAGGGTCGCCTCTGGACCGGGGATCTCGCCCGGGCGGACGAGGAGGGCTACCTCTGGGTAGTCGGCCGGGAGAAGGACATGATCAAGAGCGGGGCCTTCCGGATCAACCCGAAGGAGATCGAGGACATCGTCCAGGAGCTGGAGGGGGTGCTGGCCTGCGCGGTGGTCGGCGTCAGCGACGACCTCCTCGGCGAGAAGATGGTGGTTTGCCTGGTGCCGGGGCCGGCGGCCGCGCTGGACGAGGCGACCGTGCTGAACCACCTGAAGCGGCGACTGCCCCACTGGAAGCAGCCCCAGGCCGCCCGCTTCTTCGAGGAGCTGCCCCGCACCAGCTCCGGCAAGATCCGCAAGCACCTGATCCAGGCCCAGCTCGAGGCCGAGCGCTAGGGCGCTCCGCCGAGAATGCCGAAAGGCCGCCTCCCCTTCGGGAAGCGGCCTCTCCTCGCGTGCGTGGCTAGGCTCTACTCGGCCTTGCGGCGAATCAGACGGGCCAGGCCCAGAACGCCCATCCCGAGCATGATGCCCGTGGCCGGCTCCGGGACCGGCGCGCTGTCGCCGACCGGGGGCTCGCCCTGGGGATCGATCGGGCCGCTCGGCGAGTCCAGCGGGCCGCCGCTATCGCCCTGGTCGTTGGGCTGGCTGTTGCCCTTCACGAAGAGATCGGACTGGTTGTCGGTCGGCATCTCGCCGGTACCGAAGTGCTCGTTGCCGAACTCCCCGCTGCCGGTGATGATCTGATCGACGCCAGCGCTGGCGCTGAGAGCGAGAAGCATGAGCAGACTGGACAGGATCAGAACGCGTTTCAGCATAGTGCCATCCTCAACGAAGAGTGGGGTATCGCGCACCCGCGAGGCGGGTCAGCTTAGCCCATAATTGTAAGGGCCCTGTGATCTCCATGCAAGCGGCGGGACGGATCCGGCGGTAAGAAAAGCGAATAAGGAGTTGGCCCTCCTGTTTGAGAAGTGTCTCGGGGTGCCGCGAAGGAGCGGCCGGTGTCCTGGTGCGCCCCGGGCTATCGCTGCGTTGCGAAGGAGTGTCCGACAAAGCACTAGACACTGTCTGTAGCGCTGCTTACTGTGCCTTGGAATTCCACTCGGGGGGGAAGATGCCTGAACGCAAGTCCACTTGCGCGCGCGCTTTGGTTCGCGCCTGCGCGCTGCGCTGTCTCCGACCCGCTTCGTTCTGCCTCCTCCTGCTCCTGATTGCGACGGCGGGGCCAACCCACGGCTTTGCCCAGGGCGAGCCGCCGGTCTATCGACTCGGCCCCGGTGACCAGCTCGCCCTGCGGGTCTGGCAGGTTCCCGACCTGGATCGCAGCCTGACCGTCGATGAGAACGGTCGCCTGACGGTGCCGCTGATCGGCGACGTCCAGGCCGGCGGGCGCACGGCGCCCGAGATCGAGGCGGAGATCGTCGAGCGCATCCAGGTCTTCCACCGCACCGTGAACCGCGTCTCCCTCGAGCTGACGGCCTACAACAGCAAGGCCTTCTATGTGATCGGCGCCGTCACCACGCCGGGCCGCTACGCCGTCTGGCCGCTGCCGGATGTTTGGCGCGCGATTCGCGAGGCGGGGGGCGTCGCTCCCGACGGCGACCTCAGCCACGTGCGCGTCTATCGCCTCCGCGACGGCCAGCAGGTCCTCGAGACCTACAACCTCGAGGCGCTCACCGCGCAGGAGGGCGTCCTCGATCTACCAGCGCTGGCGCCCGGCGAGACCGTCGAGGTGCCGCGCCGGCCCGTGAACCCGGCCGGCTACGTGGGATCGGACGGCATCTACGTCTTCGGCCAGGTGCTCCACCCCGGCATCTACCGCCTGGAGGCCGGCGCCAGCGACGTGCTCGGCTTCATCCTGCAGGCCGGCGGGCCGCTCGGCGACGCGAACATGGGCAAGGTGGTGCTGCTCCGCCCGCGCCCCGACGGCAGCCTGCTGCGCCTGGAGATCAACGTCAGCGAGTACCTTGCCGATGCCGACGACAGCCAGAACCCCGATGTGCGGGCCGGCGACACGATCTTCGTGCCGCGGCAAACGGCGGTCATGGCGCTGGTCCGCTCGAACCTCGGCATCCTGACGACGATCGCCACGCTGCTGACAAGCTTCATCCTGCTGAGGAACAGCTGAGCGATGGCGAGCCGGGGTCTGAGCCGCACCCTCTGGCTGTCGCTGGCCGCGGGGCTCCTGGTGATGATCGTCCTCGCCGTGGCGGCGGATCTGGGCGCGACCCTGGGCGCGCTGCGCCGGCTCAATCCGCTCTGGCTGCCGCTCTTGCTCGCCTTCTCGCTCGGCAACTACATCACGCGCTTCGGGCGCTGGGAGTTCTTCCTGCGCCGGCTCGGGCTGCGCCTGCCCCGCCGCGACAGCCTGGGCGTCTTCGTCGGCGGCTTCACCTTCTCGGTGACGCCGGGGAAGCTCGGCGAAGTCTTCAAGTCCGTCCTCCTGAAGCATCTCCAGGGTGCGGCCCTTGCGCGGACGGCGCCGGTGATTCTGGCCGAGCGGCTGACGGATCTCGGTGGCCTGCTGCTGCTGGCCACGCTGGGCGTCTACAGCAGTCGCCAGGGCGGGCTCGCCTGGCTGTTCGGCCTGGGCCTGCTACTCCTCCTGCTCGTGCTGCTGCTCGCGCCGGGGCTGGAGCGCTGGCTCCTCGGCCTGCTGGCGCGCCTCCCCGGGCTGCGCACGCGCGGCGAGTCCCTCGAGCGGGCTCTCGCGAGCACTCGCGCCCTGCTGCGTCCGCGAGACCTGCCGCTGCTGCTCCTGCTCAGCGCGCTCGCCTGGTTCTGGGAGGGCTGGGCGCTGGTCTTCGCCGCCCGGGCCTTCGGCGAGTCCTTGCCTCTGGGCCAAGCGCTTGGCTACTACTCGCTCGCCACGCTCCTGGGCGCGCTGGCCTTCGTGCCGGGGGGCCTGGGCGTGACCGAGGGCTCGCTCGCACTCCTCCTGGGCCGCGGCGCCGGGCTGCCCGCTGGCCCGGCGGCGGCTGCAACCCTGCTCATCCGCGCCACCACGCTCTGGTTCGCCGTGGCCCTGGGGCTGCTGGCGCTCGTCTGGCTCGATCGCCGCTGGCGCCTCGGCGCCCGGCTGTGGAGCGGTCTCGATACCCTGAACCCCGCCCGGGACGGCGAACCCGGGCTGGAAGCCGGCCGGAGTTGACATGACGACGGATACCGCCCCCCGGCGCGCCCAGCGCGCACTCTTCCTGGCGCTCCCGCCGCTCCTGCTCGCGCTTGCCGCCCTCCTGGGCAAACCGGCCGCGGCGCAGGAACTGGGCGTTCTGTCCACCGAGGCCGGTCTGCCCGTGCGCCTGGAGGGTGCCCGGCCTCTGAACGCGCTGACGCCTTTCACCATGAACGCGGCCGGGGCCTACACCCGCCTGCGCGCGGGCGGCCGTGGCTTCGAGTCGCGGCAGGCCCGCCTGGGCTGGGACGCCCAGGGCCACCCCCTGGTGACGAACGATGCGACGCGCCGCGCTGTCCTGGGCACCCTGCTCCCCGGTGGCGGCAGCCTGCTCTCGAATCGCCGCCTGCACGGAACCGTGGAGTTGGCCACCGCAGCCTACCTGGCGATAGGCATCGTGCAGGCCAGCGATGATCGGGACGCCGCCCTCGAGGACTACGAGCGCTGGCGCGCCCTCGCCGAGGACGCGAACGATCCGACCGCCTACGAGCGTCAGGCCGGCATTGCCCTCGGCCTCTGGTCGGAGCAGAAGCGCCACCGGGAGCGGCAGCTGTTGACGACGGGGGTCTACCTCGGCCTGGGCGTGCTCGAGTCCTGGTGGTTCAACCGTCCCCTCGAAGCCCAGATTCGCGGCCAGCAACTGGGCCTGCAGGTGCCGCGACTCTCGCGCGGAAAGGCCGTGCTCGCGTCGCTGATCTTGCCCGGGATGGGCCAGGCCTACCGGCATCAGTGGCGCTCGGGTGTCTATCTGGCCGCAGGGGCCTATCTCGCGCAGGAGTCACTGGACAGCTATCGGCGGCGGGAGTTGCACGAGCGCGTGCTCGTCGAAGAGCGTGGCTTCCTGAGCGCCGACGGTCTGGATGCCGGCGAGGCGGAGCGGCTGCGCCGCCTGCAGGAGCGCATGCAGCAGGCCAAGGACGATCTCCACCTCCTGGGCGCGCTGGCCGGCGGGCTCTGGGTGGTCAACGCGATGGATGCGCTGCTCAGCCATCCAGAGGGTTCGCGCCCGCGCGGGCGCGTGCCGAAGCTCGCTCTGCTCGCCTCCCCGGCGGGGCAGCCGGGCCTGGGGGTCAGTACGGCGTTCTGAGCCGAGCGCCGGAGAGTTCGCCGGGGCGCCGCAGTCAGCGGGATTCACCATTCCGCAGCAGACCCGCAATGCGCAACGCGAGCCGGAGCGGGCGCAGAAACAGCAATTCCTGTCTGAAACGCCGGATTTCCGCGGGTGCCTCCTCTTGTTTTCGTGATATTGCACCCGTCCACCTTGCGGCATCTCAGAGGGCGATGATATACTGAGACCCGGCGCGCAGCGCTGCCCGGGACGGATTCCGGGTGTCAGACATGGATCGGTGGGTGAGAGCAGCGGCGGAGTATGCGCCATGGCTCGAGCTCTCCGGGTCGGTGAAGGAGACAGGGGGAAGCTTCAGATTCGCCCTGCTTTTTTTTAGCCGCCCGGATTCGTTCGGAATGTGGGAACCCTTACATGTCGGCGCAGCGCGACTTGGTACCCTGATTGCGTCAGCGCTAGCACCCCCATGTGACGAACAACAGGCGTGGTCCCCGATGAAGAAGACAGTCCTGGCAGACGACTTTCTGGAGTCCTTCCGCAGCAAGGGACAGCTCCAGCTCAGCACGGTGAGTGACCCCGAGGGCGATCCCTCGCTGACTTGGCTCAGCCGCTACGAGAAGCGCGGTCACGTGCCGAACGAGCGCTACCTGAGCCCGCTGACGCGACGGGCCATCCGCGCTTTCGATGTCCTGGTCTCCCTCCTGGCGCTGGTCCTGCTGAGCCCGCTCTTCTTCGCGCTAGCCGTCCTGATCAAGCTCGAGAGCCCTGGCCCGGTGATCTACCGCCAGCAGCGGACCGGCCTGAACCTGCGCACCGGTGACCGCCGTCGCCACACGAACATCCGCGTGCTCGAGGAGCGGCGCCGCAGCGACCGCCGCCTCGCTCCCGTGCCCGGTCGGCCCTTCGAGATCTACAAGTTCCGCAGCATGGTCTCGGACGCCGAGAAGAACGGCATCCAGCTCGCCAAGAAGAACGACGCACGCATCACCCGCCTCGGCCGCCTCATGCGGCGCACGCGGATCGACGAGCTGCCCCAGTTCTGGAACGTGCTGAAGGGCGACATGAGCATCGTCGGGCCCCGCCCGGAGCGGCCCGAGATCATCGCCTATCTGGCCGAGCAGATCCCCGGCTACACGGACCGCCTGGGCGTGAAGCCCGGCATCACCGGCCTGGCGCAGATCCGCAACGGCTACGACACGGACCTCGAGCACATCCGTCGCAAGATCACCCTGGATCGCTACTACATCCAGAAGTGCTCGTTGGGGAACGATCTCAAGATCATCGCACGGACATTCCGCGTGGTCGTCCGCGGCGAGGGCGCGATGTAGCTTATTGACTCAGAAGCATTTACTGGCAGGCGGGGGCCGCAGGCTCCCGCCTGCGGCCTTTGTTGGGCGGAGGGATCAGAGGCCCAGGGGGTTGTCGGGAACGGGGCTCAGTGTCAGCTCCCGAACGCCCCAGGCGATGGCGCTGGCCTCGTCCGGCAGCCAGATGTCGGCCCGGAGCTGGTGGCGCCGGTTCATCGTGTCCTCCACGATGAACTCGCCGAGCCCCTCGACGTGCACCCGGTCGCCCCAGCTGAAGGGCGCCGCCGGGTTGAAATGGCGCAGGAGGTCCCGGCTGAGGGCGATGACCCCCTGGCGGACGCGGGTGCCGGAGGCCGTCAGGTGCGGCGTCGAGTCGCACTGTCCCTCGTGACTGGAGTAGGCCGTGACCGTGACGGCGTAGATCGGCGGGCTGGCCAGCCCCAGCCACTCGTCGATGAGGGCCAGGGTCGGCGAGGGGCGCAGGAGGGAGTCCGCACCGGCCGCCGCCCCGCCCCCGGGGGCAGGCGCGCGCCAGGGCCCGACCGGGCGCAGGCCCAGGGCGAACACGAGCGCGAACAGGGGGGCGACGGTGGACTTCATGGTCGGGGCACCTCCTCCTGAGGGCAGCAGTCTAGGCAGACGCTCCGGCAGGGGTCAACCCCTGGCGGACTTTTTTCGGCAATTCGGAATTCCTGGCAAGGATTATGCACTAAGGGAAGTCCTCGGATACCAAGGCCCCTTCGCTTGCCCCCGCGCCGCGCGCGCGGCACATTCACTGAGCCATGATGCGCAAAGCCTCAGAGATCTCCCCGCATCGCCTGCCGACGGTGGCCGCCCACCGCTTCGAACGCTTCATCGAGAAGCCCAATCGCATCTACGTGAATCGCAACCTGCGCATGGGGAGCATCCGCTGGGTGGGCTTCGACATGGACCACACCCTGGCGCTCTACAACCGCAATTTCATCGAGGCCCTGGCCTTCGACCACGCCAAGGAGAGACTCATCCGCGACTGCGGCTACCCCGAGCTGCTGCGGGAGGTCCGCTACGACCCCGAGTTCGGGATCCGCGGCCTCGTCGTGGACAAAGTCACAGGTAACATATTGAAAATGGACAAGTTCCAGTACGTGGCCGAGGCTCTGCACGGCCGGCGCCGGCTGGACAAGGAGATGCGCAGAGCCCTCTACACGGGGGGCGGCCTCCGCATGTCGGACGAGCGCTTCTGGAGCAACGACACCCTCTTCGGCCTGCCGGAGATCTCCCTCTACGCAGGCGTCGTCGAGGCGATGGAGGCGGCGGCGCTGGGAGACCTGGACTACCGCCGGCTATTCGACGACATCCGCAGCAGCGTCGACCTGGTGCACCGGGACGGCACCCTGAAGGCAATCATCCTCGAGCGGCTGGGCGAGTGCTTCCTCCGCGATCCCAGGCTTCCGGCCGCGCTGGACAAGCTGCGCCGGGCGGGAAAGAAGCTCTTCCTGCTCACGAACTCGGACCTGACCTACACCGACGCGGTGCTCAGCCACGTGCTCGTCGACGGCCTCGAGCGCCCCTGGTGGAGCTACTTCGACCTCATCGTCACGGACTCGCGCAAGCCGGGTTTCTTCGCCGGACCGGCGCCCTGGCGAGCCGTCGCGGGGGACTGCCACGGGGTGCCGTGCTTCGCCGGCGGCAACGTCCAGCTCCTCCAGCAGCAGTTGGGGGCCGGCGGCGACGCGATCCTCTACGTCGGCGATCACATCTACGGAGACATTCTCCGGTCCAAGAAGACCTGCGGCTGGCGCACGATGATGGTCGTCGAGGAGCTCGAGCACGAGCTCCGGGCGATGGAGGCGAGCGCACCGGACACGGAGCGCATCGACGGTCTCCAGGTGGAGAACGAGGCGATTCTCGAGCGGCTTCTGGAGGCGCGTGAGAGCCTGGACGCGGCCCGCCAGACCAAGCTCAGCCGCTATCGCTCCCTGCCCCCCGACGAACTCCGCGCCCTCGACGAGCGCCTCGAAGCGCTGGGCGCGGAAGGGCGCGAGCTGGACCGCCGCCTCACGGCCAACCTGCTCGCGATCAAGGAGGTGGAAGTCGGCATCCGGCGCCGCTTCAACCGCTACTGGGGACCGCTCTGCAAGGTGGACAACGAGCTGAGCCGTTTCGGCGACCAGATGTGCGACTTCGCCTGCCTCTACACGTCTCGCGTGAGCAACCTCGCGTACTACCCCGCCGACAAGTACTTCCTCAGCCCCGAGGAACTCCTGCCGCACGAGATCTAGTCCCTGCTCAGTGGATCAGCAGCGGCAGGTCCAGCTTGAAGGCCAGCCGCAGCGCGCGGTGCAGCCAGCGGAACTGGAGATAGGTCGAGCAGCTGCGGGAGAAGTCGATGACGCGCTCCTCGCTCATCCGCTCGTAGAGGACCCCGGCCAGGAAGTCCAGGTAGATGCTCAGCAGCTCGCGCGGGATCTCGCGGGCGTAGCCGGTGTCGGCGCTGTTTGGCGAGGCAAGACCGAGCAGCGCGTGCAGGATGTGGTCGGTGCTGATCCCGTCGCCGGCGCGCCGGAAGGCCACGGGCTCGTGCCGCTCCAGCAGGCGGCTGCCGCCGCGCAGCTCCGTGGCCCGGAGCCGCGCCACGGGGGCGCCGGTGAAGGGCGAGTCCGTGCGCAGGATCAGGTTGAGCAGGGTGGGCCATTCCTCGACGCCGCGGCGGTCGATCAGGGGCTGCAAGCGCTCGCCGAGGAACTCCTCGAAGCTGGCCAGCAGGGGGTAGTTGATCCTGCCCACGCAGCCGAACTCCTCGGCCTTCGGGTCGAGGTTCGCGGGGCAATCGCGGCAGATCCGCAGGCGCTTGCCGATGTCCGCGCCCACCTTGCGCACGTCCTCGATCGTGAAGGCCTCGGGCTCGACCTGCTCCCCGCGGTAGGAGGGCATCTGCCATTGCTTGTCCGCCAGCCCGTGCCGATTCAACTCCGGGCGCTCGGCCAGGTACTTGTGGACCATGAAGAGGAAGGTCCAGCGCCGAAGGCCCGGCTCGCCCAATTCCTCTCTGTTCTGGCAGGGGAAGGGGATGACGTAGTCGATGCCCAAGCGCGTCCCTTTCGCCCGCGGCTTCAGAGCGACCGGATCGCCGCGATCGGATCCAGACGCGCCGCCTCCCAGCCAGGGTACAAGGCGGCCAGCAGGCAGACGGCCAGGGTAATGGTCCCCACCCGCAGGAAGTCAATGGGATTGAGCAAGATCGGGACCGTCTCGAGGACGAAGAGATCCCAGGGTATCCGCAGGGGATGGACCTGCAAGTAGAGCCCGAGCAGCCAGCCGCCAAGCAGCCCGACCAGCACGCCGACCAGACCCACCAGCCAGCCCTCCAGCACGACGAGCCCGAGAACGCCGCCCCGGCTCAAGCCCAGGGTGCGCAGGATCCCCAGCTCGGCCCGTTTCGCGCTCACCATGAGCGTCAGCGCACTGACGATGCCGAGGCTGGCGACCGCGACCGTGAGGAGGAGAAAGAGGTACATCATGACCTTCTCGCGGTGCATGGCCTCGAAGAGCACGCGATTGCGCTCTTGCCAGGTCTCGGCCCGATAACCGGCGAGGGCCGGCAGCGCGAGCAGGCTCTCGGCCACGGCACTTGCCAGCTCCGGTCGGACGCAGCGCAGGCCGAGGCCCTGCGCGCGGCCCGTCACCTGGAGGAACTCGCCGCAGACGCGGAGGTCGGCGAAGGCGCGCGTCGCGTTGAACTCGTACAGGCCGGCGTCCACCAGCCCGACCAGGCGAAACCAGGCCTCGCGGCCGCGCAGCGAGTCGAGATCGCTGGCGCTGCCCGTGCTGGCGTCTGGGACGAGCAGGCGGAGGCGCTCGCCCAGACCGAGCTGGAGATTGCGGGCCAGCTCCTCGCCGAGCAGGATTCCCGGCTCCTTGCCGTCGCCGTCCGGCAGGATCCAGCCCGGGTGCGGCGCAAAGCCGGTGAAATCGGGGTAGCTCATGGCGAGCACGCCGGTCACCGCCGCCTCCCGCCCGGGATCGATGCCGGTCAGAGTCGCCGTCTCGAGGCGCTCGTAGCCGGTGGCGTCCAGGGCGACGGCGAGCACCTCCGAGCGCACGAAGGGCGCAGCCGCGGCCAGCTCGGCGCGATCGGCCAGGATCTGGAGGAGGGGCGCCGGGTCGGCGATCGCTCGGCCGCCGCCGGGACGCAGTTCGATGTGGGCCTCACCGTCGTTGATGAGCCGGCGCAGCTCGGACTCGAGGCCGTTCATCACCGAGAGGATCACGGTCAGCGCGAGCACGCCGACGGCGATGCCGGCCATCGCGACCAGTGCCGTCAGCGTGACCGCGCGACCCCGCCGGGGATCGCCGAGCTGCCGCAGGGCGAGAAACCAGGTGAGGCGCATCTCCTCCGCCGGCGCCTAGTCTCCCGAAGCGCCAGCCCGCGCGATCAGGCTCTCCTGCCGCTTGATCTCCGTCAGAGCGTAGCCGCCCCACTGGGGGTCATCGAGGATGGACTCGAAGATGTCGAGGGCGTCCTTGTAGCGACCCTGCTTCTCGTAGGCCTTGGCCCGCGTGCAGAGCAGGCCCGCACGTTCGGAGGGATCCTTGACCAGACGCAACCCGGCGTCCACGACCTCGAGGGCGCTCGCCGGCTCGCCGATGTCGTTGTAGATGTTGCCCAGGTAGCGGTGGGGCAGGTTCTTGTCCGGCCGCGCGGTCGCCTCGAGCGACTCGATCACGTCGACCGCGCGCTGCAGGTACTTGCGCGCGTCTTCCTTGCCGTTGGGCATCTCGTTGTAGACGAGTCCGAGCATGAGGTTGATGTTGTAGTCGTTCTCCTGCTCGGCGTAGGCCAGCTCGAGGTGCTTGAGCGCCTTGTCGTACTGCTGCTTGTTGAAGTAGAGGAGGCCGAGGTTGTAGCGGCCGTCCAGCTTGCTCGGATCGTACTCGTAGGCCTTCTCGAGGTTGGAGATCGCCAGGTCGTAGCTCTTGTTCTGCCGGTAGAGCGTGCCGAGCGAGAAGTGGGCGCGCGCCAGCAGCGAAGTGTCCTGGACGTCGCTGTTCACGACCTGGTTGAGGACCTGCAGCGCACGGCTCTTCTCCTCATCGTTGCGCGAGCGCATGTACAGCGTGGCCAGGTTGACCTTGGCGAAGTTGTTGCCCGGTTCGCAGCCCGGCGTCCCCGGCTTGCCGACGATCTCCTCGTAGGTCGCCTTGGCCCGCTCCTCGATCTTCAGGGCGAGGTAGACGTAGGCCAGGCTGTTGGTGACCGCGCAGTCCTCGGGCGCCAGCGCGTGGGCGGCCTCGAAGCCCGACTTGGCGTTCCGCCAGTCCTGGAGCTGCATGGCGGCGTTGCCCAGGCCCTTGGCTGCGTCGAGGTGCTTGCTGTCCTTGGTGAAGGCCTCCCGGAAGCTCGCCACCGCCTGCCGGTACATGCCGTTTCGGTAGTACTCGCCGCCGCTGGCGACGAGCTGCTCCACCTCGCTGGGTTGAGCCTGGCCAGCCACGGCGGCCAGGGTCAGGAGGCAGACGACGGCAAGGAAGCGAAGCGGGAAGTTCATGGTCACCCTCGTCGGAATGGGGGAAGTTCTCTTGAGGCAGGGGCAATATACAGGAGCCCGGAAACCGCTTCAACCCCGGCGCTTGCACGGCCGCGTTGCCCTGCGGTTCCCGGGACCTTAGATTCCGCTTGGGTCGGCGCGGCGCCGGCATCGGTTCAGGGCGATGGCAACAATGGGTAAGACGGCCGCGGGGCGCGGTGGCGTCCCGATGATCCTCCTCTTTTGGCTGGCGGGCGCGTTCGGCCTGGGCTCTTGCGGGCGCGCCGTGCCGCCGGCCGCCATTCCGCCGCGGCTGCTCTACTTCTCGCCCAGCGGGACGGACACCCTGGTTCTCGACGAGGACGGCACCGAGCGCTTCCTCCTCGCCGCCCAGGCGGGGACCGAGGCTCGCTACGAGGCCCTGGTGGGGGACAGCCTGCTGCCCCTCGCCGGGGGCGAGTTCCTCTTCCGACCCGCCGATTTCGGCCTCGTCTGGCCGAACATCCGCCAGGACAGCCTCGTCACGGTCACGCTGCAGGTGTTGGACGCCGGCCTGACTCTGGGCCGCAGCTGGCCCCTGCGGGTGAACGTGACGCCCGGCATCGAGTTCCTCGTCACGCCGCCGGATCCCGAGGTCGCAGCCGCGGTGAACGATACGCTCGAGTTCACGATGACCGTCCTCAATGCGCCGGGGCCGGTCGAGTACCGCTGGAGCGTGGACAACGTCTACGTGGGGGCCGGCCAGGCGCTGCGTTTCGTGCCGCAGGCCGAGGGCGCGCTGCTCGTCAAAGGCCATGCCTGGGTGCCGGGGACCACCATCAGCCTCTTCCACTACTGGCACCTGACGATCGCCCCCTGCGGCGACCAGGAGCCGCCGGGTACCGTGAGCGACCTGCGCATCGGCCCGGGGCCGAATCCCGGCGATCTCGTCGTCCGCTTCGACGCGGCGGTGGACCTGCCGGAAGGAGAGCCCGAGCGCTACGAGGTCCGCTTCTGGGACAGCCTCCTGCCACCGCAGCAGTGGAACACGACGAACCTGATCGGCCTCCTGCCGGCCACGCCAGGCGCGAGCGAGGAGCTCTTCGTGATCCCTCAGCTCGCCCCGGGTCGGCTCTTCTACGTGCGTGTGCGGGCTCAGGACGGCTGCGGCAACCGTTCGGCCTGGAGTGCCGCCGCCTCCGGCAAGGTGGCCGGCTTCGCGGTCGGCGGGCGGTTGCTCGACTGGGAGACGGGTCAGGGCATCCCCGCCGTCGAGGTGCGCTATGGAATCGGCCGCCTGCAGGACGAGGTGTGGGTCTTCACCGATGCCGAGGGGCGCTTCCACTGCTCGAACGTTCCCCTGAAGCCGGCGGGCAGCGAGAGCAATCCCACCGGCCGCCTCCGCGACGAGATGACCAGCGGCGTCGGTGTCTGGTACGACATTCTCGACACGCGCGCCATCGACGACTCGCTGCACTACCTTCACGGCACCTTCCGCGCGGGAAGCACGCAGAGCGGCGCCTACCCGCAGTTCCTCGACTACCTGCTCACGATGGGGATCAGCGGCGGCTTGAACGATCTCGGCGAGGGCGTCGTCGTCCATCCGCGCTACCCGATCCCGATCCACCTCGCCCCCTACGCCCTGAACGGCATCGCCTACGATGCACTCGCGCGCAATGCGCTTGCGATCTGGGAGGAGGACACGGGGCTCGACCTCTTCACCGAGGTGGCCAGCCCGGCCGAGAGCGCCATCGACATCGTCTACACCAGCGAAGGGTACAGCAGCCACCGCTACACGGCCTGGGAGGCCGGGACCGGCGTGCCGCTGCGCAGCGAGATCCGCTGGGTCGCCAACGGCCAGCCGGGCAGCGAAGCGAACCTGCAGCGGGTCATCCTCCACGAACTGGGCCACGCCCTGGGGCCCCAGCGGCACAGCCTCGAGACGCTGCACGTGCTGGCGACGACGAACACCGTCGATCGTCCATCCGCCGACGAGATCAAGCTGCTGCGGATCCTCTACCACATGCCCGCGCGCCAAGACCTCGGCCTGCTGGTCGCGAACTAGCGGCCGCGGGCGGGAAGCCTAGCGAATCAGGTGGAGCTTGCGAGTGTCGGCGGCGCGGCCGTCGATGCTCAGGCACGCCAGGTAGACGCCGCTGGGCAGCCCCTGCCCTGCCTCGTCGCGACCATCCCAGCTGACGAAGCCGGGTCCGGCCGGGAGCGGGGCGCTGAGCAGGCGGCGCAACTGGCGGCCGGCGGCATCGAGGATGCTGATCTCCACCCGCGCCCCGCGCGCCAGCTCGTAGCGCAGGCGCGTGCTCGGATTGAAGGGATTCGGATAGGGCGCGAGCAAGCGCCCGGCAGGACCGGCCGGCGCCGGCGCGACCGCGGTCTGCCCGTAGCCGACGGCGTCGAGGACCTCTTCGAGCGTGGGCCCGGGGATCGTCGGCTGCGTCGGCGGGAAGGGATCGATGCCCGTCTCGTGGTAGTCCTCGATGTCGTCCACGCTGAAGAAGCCACCGGCGGTGAAGGAAAGATCGGCGATGACCAGATAGGCCTCCTGGCCGATGAGGACGCTGGTGTCCCAGAGCTGCAGCGCAAGTGCGTGGCTTCCTTGGCCGGTGGCGCGCAGGACGAGCATGTCGCCGGCCACGAGAACGAGGCCGACGAAGAGGCGGCTCGGGTCGTTGCCGCCGCCGACGAGCAGGCGCAGCCGGTTCTCGCTGATCGTGAACGGTGCGCTGCGCAGGAGGCCGACCGGCAGCACGCCCTGCGCGTCACCCTCCTGCCCCTCGATGGGCTCGGGGAAGTCCTCGTAGGTCGCGATGTAACTGTTGCCCTGCAGATGGCTCTGCCCGTCGCCGCGCTGGTACGGATTGTCGCCCCAGGTCGGCTGGTTGTCGAAGGCGGAGCCGAAGACGATCGTCCAGTCCGCCAGCGCCGAAGGCAGCGGCGTGATCTGCGCGGCGCCGCCGGGGCCGTCCAGCGCGATGTGGTCGAAGCGGTAGAAGTAGATCGGGCCGTCCGGCGAGAGGATGGCGTTGTGCCGGCTGAAGACGACCTCGTCGCCGAGGTTCGAGATCTCGGGGGCGTTCCCGGGGTCGATGATCTCCAGGTTGTCCTTGGTCCAGGCGCCCGTGAGCGTGGGCGCGGTCATGTGGCTCGTGCCCTGCACCCACTCCTCCGTGAAGAAGAGGTGGTACAGGTCGCCGTCCTTGACGAGCTGCGGGCTTTCCAGCACGGCCGTGCTGCTATTCACGAAGAGAGGCGGCAGGTCCACCCAGTTGATCGTGTTCGGGCTGCGGGCGAAGCTGATCGCGCCCAGTCCGGATGCCGTGCTAGCGGTGTTGAGCAGGTAGTAGTCCGGGCTGCCGGCCTCGCGGAAGATCTCGGGGTCGCGGCAATTGGCCCAGGCGCCCGCCGTCCAATTGGACCAGCTGCCCGGACGGTAGATCGGATTCAGCGGCCAGCGCGCCCAATCGTAGAGGTCCCAGCTGTAGGCGAGGCCCGTCTGCTGGGTGACCGTCTGGCTCACTCCCGTGTAGAAGAGGAACCAGGCGCCGGAGACATCCTGGATCACCTTCGGCGCCCAGATGAACTTGCCCTCCCAGCCGTAGGGGGGCACCTCGCTCACCGGCAGGATGCTGTCCTGCCGTGCCCAATGGCGCAGGTCGGTGCTCGTCAGATGGCCGAGCCAGCGCTCGCTGCGCAGGTAGTCGGGCGGGACCGGCGGGAAGCTGTGGATGTAGAAGACGTGGTAAACGCCGTCGACCTTGAGCAGGGCGTGGTCCTTGCAGGCGACGGACTGCTCCTCGACGAAGTAGGGCTGCTCGAAGTCGAAGCGGAGCTCGGCGCGGGCGAACCGGGCGGGGAGCGCGGCCAGCACACAGAGGATTGCGATGGCGGCGGCGCGTCGCGCCGGCCGGATCGAACCAGAGGTCATGCCGCAGTCCTGCGTGGGGTTGTGAGCGCGTGTCAATTGGCCGAGATTATAACAGACGGATTCGCGCGAGGTCAAATCCGGGCGAGTGCCGGTGCTGCGCTGCGGCGTCGCCTCCGGGGACCAGCGGACTCGAGAGGAGCCAGGCATGGCGCGGTTGCGCATCGGGCGGATCGCCGGGATCGAAGTGGTTCTCCACGGGAGCTTTCCGCCCTTCTTGATTTTCCTTGGATTGCTCTATGGACTCGGCGGCGGCTGGCGCGAGGCGGCGCTGACCCTGCTCAGCCTCCTGCTCGTCTTCAGTTTGGTTCTACTGCACGAACTCGGACACAGTCTGGTCGCGCAGCGCTTCGGCGTGGCGATCCGCTCGATCACCCTGATGCCCCTGGGCGGCATGGCGCTGATGGACCGCCTGCCGCGCCGCCCGCGACAGGAGATCCTCATCGCCATCGCCGGGCCAGCCGTGAACCTGGCGCTCGCCGCGCCGGCGCTCCTCGGGCTGGGCCTGGCCGAGGGACCGCTTCTCAGCGAGCGGCTCCTCGGCGCAGGGCTGCTGGCCCGTTTTCTCCACGCGAATCTGGCTCTCGCGCTCTTCAATCTGCTCCCGGCCTTCCCGCTCGACGGCGGTCGCGTCTTGCGCGCGCTGCTCGCGCTGCGGCTGCCCTACCTGCGGGCCACGGAGTGGGCCGTGCGCGCGGGTCGAATTCTCGCCGCCCTCCTGATCCTGCTGCCGCTGCTGGGACTGCAGTACCTGCTCCTGGGCCTCATCGGCGTCTTCCTCTTCGTGGCCGGCGGTCGCGAGCTGCGCGGCGTGCGCCTGGACGAGTTCCTAAGCCACCGCCCGGTCGGCGAGTGCCTCGATCCCGCGTCCTGGCTGCTCGCGAACCGCGAGACGCGGCTGGTCGATCTGCAGGCCGCGCTGGCCGCGCGCGAGGGAATCGCCTGGGCGGTGGTGGACTTGGAGGGCGGCCGCTTCGGCCTCCTTTCGCGCCGCGCCTTGCTGTCGGCCTTCCTCGTGATGCCGGCGCCCCTGCCGCTCGGCCAGCTCGTCGAGGAGGGACTCCTGCCGCTGCCCGCCGCGCTGCCGGTGGGCGAGGCGCTGCACCGCCTGCGGGCCGGCGGACGCGAGGCCTGGCCGGTGCAGGCGGGCGGCCGCATCCTCGGCGTCCTGCGCCGGGAGACCCTCGAGAGCCAGCTGGCGGCGCTGGGCGCGGGACAGCGGCGGCCGACGGTCTCAGCGTAGCACCGGCTCCGCGAGATGCATGACCGCCCCGACGAGGGCCCGCGTGCCGGCCGCGAGGAATCTGGGGCACAGATCGGGCAGGCTGTCCGCCGTGGTATTGGCGTTGGGCGAAACGTCGCCCGGCCCTTCGTGTACCCAGATCGCGGGCAGCCCGTAGTACCAGAACTGAAGATGGTCGCTGCTGCCCCCCGGATTCCCGGTCGAACGCAAGAGGGTATCGAGAGCCAACCCCTCGCCGGTCAGTTGGGCCCAGGGCAGCAAGTCCGCCGCGAGGGCGGCACTCAGCGTATCGCAGAGGATGTTCGCATCGGGCAGGTCGGCGTCGTAGCCGAGCATATCCACGTTGATGTAGCAGACGAGGCTGTCGGGGCCGGTCTCGTGTCGCCAGTAATCCCGCACACGGCGGCTGCCGAACATGCCGACCTCCTCGGCGGCGACGAACACGATTTCGACCGTGCGCTCGAGGGGTCGCTCGGCGAGGACGCGGGCGAGCTCGAGGAGGGCGGCGACGCCGCTCGCGTTGTCCACGGCGCCGGGCGCGCGGGCGGTCGAGTCCTGCCAGCTCTCGGGATAGCTCGTCGTGTCCCAGTGGGCGCCGACGAGAACGTGCTCCCCGGGCCTGACCTGGCCCGGGATGCGGAGCACGACGTTGGCCGTGTGGATGTCGCGGATGCGGCGGAATGTGAAGCTGTCGGTGCTGGCCGGCGTGCCCTGGGCCGCCAGCGTCTCGAGCAGCCAGTTGATGGTGGCGGCGGTGCCGGGGTCGTAGTGCATCCAGCGCGAGTGGATGCCATTCAGGGCCGCGACGTGGGCGTAGAGACGATGGACGTCCACCGCTGCCGCTGCGGCCCGGATGGCCTGCGCGCGCGGCGCTTCCGGCTGCTGGCGATTCGACTCCGAGCAGCCGAGGCAGGCCGCGAGCAGGAGGCCGGGGAAATGCGGGCGTCGCCACATGCGGTGAGAATAGGTCGGGACCGGGCTTCGCCACAAGCGACAGGCCCGAATGATGCTTGCGCGCGCGACAGGGGGCTCCTAGACTGCCGACGCCGCAGAATACGCCCGGCGCCCGGGTCCCCGGATCGCGGAAAGGAGACCTGATGAACTGCCCTCGCTGCACCCAGCCGACACCGACAGGGGCCAGTTTCTGTCCCGCCTGTGGTCTCGACCTGAGCCTGCTACCGCCCGAACGCGAGTCGCCGACCGCGCTCGGCACGTCCGCGGAGACTCCGGCGTCGCCCGCCGGCGAGGCGACCGCCTTCGAGGGTGGCGCGCCCAGCGCCTGGCCGCGCGTGCTGCGCCTGCACGGCACCCGGGAGACGAAGCGGCCCTTCGTCGCCGCCACGCTTGCCTTCTTCTTCGGGCCCTTCAGCTACCTCTACCTCGAACAGGCCAACTGGTTCTGGTGGAGCCTGCTCGGGGGCTTCGTCCTCCTCCTCGTGAGCCGCGGCGAGGCGCTGCCCCTGCTCCTCGCCGGATTCGTGCTCCATGCCTACGACGTGGCGTTGATCCTCAACGATGAGCTGCGCGCCGGCCAGCGCCAGCCGCCTCTCCCGGGAGGAGACACCGTCTAGACGGGGAGGAGCCCGTGATGGATCGCAATCTCGCGCTGGAGTTCGTGCGCGTCACGGAGGCGGCGGCCATCGCCTCATCCCGCCTGCTCGGCCGCGGCGATCCCAACGCCGCCGACGAGGCGGCGACCACGGCCATGCGCGAGGGCTTCAACCGCATCGCCATGGACGGCGTCGTCGTGATCGGCGAAGGAGAGCGCGACGAGGCGCCGATGCTGTTCATCGGCGAGCGCGTCGGCACGGGCGCGGAGCCGGCGGTCGACATCGCCCTCGACCCGCTCGAGTGCACGAACAGCGTCGCCTACGGCCGACCCAACGCGCTCTCCGTGGTGGCGCTCGCGCCGCGCGGGCAGTTCCTGCACGCCCCGGACACCTACATGGAGAAGATCGCCGTCGGTCCGACGGCGGCCGGCGCCATCGACATCCGGCGCAGCCCGGAGGAGAATCTGCACGCGGTCGCCGAGGCCAAGGGGCAGCCGGTGCAGGATCTCACGGTGGCGATCCTCGATCGCGAGCGGCACGAGCAGCTCATCGCCCGCGTGCGCAGGGTCGGCTGCCGCATCCACCTGATTCCGGATGGCGACGTCTCGGCGGCCATCGCCACGGCGGTCAGCGAGGCGACGGTGGACATCCTGCTCGGCACCGGCGGCGCGCCCGAAGGCGTGCTCGCGGCCGCGGCCCTGCGCTGCCTGGGCGGGGACATGCAGGCCCGGCTCGCCTTCCGCAGCGAGGCCGAGCGCGAGCGCGCCGTGGGCATGGGCCTCGCCGATCCCGGTCGCATCTTCCAGCTGAACGACCTCGCCGTCGGCGACAACATCATGTTCGCCGCCACGGGCATCACCGACGGCGATCTGCTGCGCGGCGTGCGCTTCCACAGGGGCGGCTGCCACACGCACAGCATCGTGATGCGCAGCATGTCGCGCACCATCCGCTACATCGAGGCGCAGCACGTCTTCGAAAGCTGAGGCTGCCGTGGACTGGATCCTCCTTCTCGAGCGCTGCGAGCCATACTACCGCTGGCGTCGCGAGCAGCATCCGCCCTACCCCGACCTCACGCTGGAATGGGGACTGCACGCGCTCCTGCGCGGGCAGCTCGTCGCCGAGCGCGACCCGGCGGCGGCTGCGGCGGCCCTCGCGGCCGCGGCCGAGGCGCGAGCGGCGCTCGCGGTGCGCGTGCCGGGGCTCGAGGACCGGCAGCTCTGGGAGAGCTGGCTCACGGCCCAGGGCGGCCTGCGCCCGAGCCAGGCGGCGCCAAGCGCCGAGGCGCTGGTGCAGCGGCTGCGCACGGACTTCGCGGATGCCGGCCCGGAGCTCGAAGCCCTCCTCGCCGCCGTAGCGCCCCTCGCCACAGAACCGGCGGTCCTCCGGCGCGCCCTGCTCTGCCCGGCCTTCCGCCGCCTCTTTGCCGCCATGGGCGAGTTCTTCACGTTCCGCGGCGAGGGTGAGCTTGGGCGCCGGCTCTACGCCTGGGCGGTGCTCGCCGGCCGGCAGCCGGATCGCTACTGGCTCTTCCGGGCGCGTTGGGAGCGCAAGCTGGGCGATGCCAGCGCGGCGCTCGGTCTGCTCGAGCAGGGCCTGGCGCGCTGGCCGGCCTCCATCGAGCTGCTGCGCGAAGCGGCTGCGGAGCGGGACCGGCGCGGCGACCTCGCCGCGTCGGTGGCACTGCTCGAGCGCGCGGTCGCGCTGCAGCCGGATTGGCCGGACCTGCGCTACGACCTGGCGCGACTGCTCCAGGAGGCCGAGCACCGCGAGGCCTCGCTCCTCCAGCTCGGCAAGGCGCTCGCGATCAACCCGCTCTATGCGAAGGCGGCGCTCGGCCGGGCCGAGTTGCTGGTCGGCATGGGCGAGCTGACGGCCGCGGAGCAGCAGCTGCAGCGCCTGCCGGCGGCGCAGGCCGAGACCGCGCACGTCTACGAGCTGCTCAGCCGGATCTTCGCGGAGCGCCGCGACAGCCGGCGCGCCGACGAGTTCTCCGTGCTCGCCCAGCAGGCCCGCGAGCGCGAGCGAGCGGAGGGCGAGGCAGCGCAGCGCTGAGCTCCCTTCCGCGGACGACCCCGGGATTGCCCACCGTTCCGGAGCGCGAACTCCGCCCATTTCAAGGCCCCGCGTCCGGCGCGGATCTGCTAGAATTGTGGCCTCTCGCGAGGTGAGCAATGCCACGACTCCCCATGGTCGCGCAGGCCCTTCTGCTGGGACTTGCGGCTCTGACGCTCAGGGCCGCGCCGGCAGGGGCGCTGCACGTCACCGACTTCGAGCAGCCCTACTTCCTCGAGACGATGGGCCTGCAGTGCAAGGACCACGCGGTGGTCAAGCACAACGGGCTCTACCACGTCTTCTACATCCAGAGCCTGCCGCCTAGCGGCCACTACCTGCGCAAGGAGCAGTGGTTCGGCCACATCACCAGCCCCGACCTGCGCCACTGGGCGCGGCAGGACAGCATCCTCTCGATCGACATTCCGAATCCGCCGGCCTGGGAGTCGGAGTTCATCTGGGCGCCGAAGATCATCGATGATCCCAACAGCAACGACTGGCTGATGTACTACACGGGTGCCAACTACACCGTCACCCAGCAGACCGGCCTCGCCTCGAGCTACAACCTCTACAACTGGTATCGCTACCCGAACAACCCGATCTATCGTCCGGGGAGCTGGGCGATCTGGTCGTCGGGGCAGTGGTCGAACTGCCGCGACCCCGAGATCTTCCACGAGGACGGCAGCAGCAGCTGGTACCTGCTGAATACGGCCTCGGCGGCGCCGGACACCCTGGGCGCCATCAGCTACGCCCTCAGCTTCAACCTCGGCCCCTGGATGGACCGCGGCGCCTTCTTCGTCAACGACAGCCAGAACGTGCTCGAGAGCGTGCAGCTCGTGAAGCGGGGCGGCAACTACCACCTGTTCTTCACCGAGGGGGGCCAGCAACAGATCAGCCACATCGCGAGCCCCACCTTCCTCGGCGGCTGGTCGAAGGAGAACCGCACCTACATCGACGAGGGGCACGCCTGCGAGATCACGACCATCCCCGGCGAGCCCGAGCTGTGGAGCCTGCACCGCGGCCTCGGCCTGCGCGACGGCACGCGCTATTACTACCACTTCGGCGAGATCGCTTTCGACGGACCAGGCGGCGACCCCTCGGTGAGCTTCAACGACGGGTTGCCCGAGAACTGGACGAACGTCTTCGGCACCGCGTTCAACTACCAGCCGACCTGGGGCGACAACCCCTACGAGCGCAGCGGCGTGCCCACCGGGATGGCGGGCAACAGCTACATCGCCACCTACGAGTTCTTCCCGAACCCGGAGATCTACCCGCCGGGCCGCATCCAGGGCAACGTGCCGACGGGCCTGATCCGCAGCGACGACTTCACGGTGACGGGCGATCGCCTGAGCCTCCGCGTCGGCGGCGGCAACCAGCCGGGGCTCACCTTCGTCGCCCTGGTGCGCGCGAGCGATCAGCGCATCCTGCTCTGGGCGACGGGCAACGACAGCCACCAGATCACGCCGCGGCTCTGGGACCTGGCCAGCCTCGCGGGGCAGACGGTCTTTCTCGTCATCGCCGATCTGAGCACCGTGGCCTGGGGACACATCGCCGTCGACAGCATCGAGGAGTACGTTCGTGTCGGCCAGGATCCGATGCCGCCCACGGCGCCGATGACCGACGGGCCGACCCTCGGGCAGGTGCTGCTGGAAGCCGGCTTCGGCTGGTCGGACGCGCCCGTCGCGCCGGCGGCCGGCGCCGGCCGCCTCTTCGCGCCGCACCCCAATCCCTTCAATCCAAGCACGCGCCTGCGCTACGAGCTGGCGGCGGCGGGCCGCGCCGAGCTGACCATCCTCGATGCCCAGGGCCGCGTCCTGCAGACCTTGCTCGCGGAGGAGCTGCCGGCCGGGCCGGGCTTCGTCCTCTGGGACGGCCGGGACGCCCAGGGCCAGCGCGCGGCGAGCGGTGTCTACTTCGCCCGCCTGCGCCTGGACGGCCGCGAGCTGGGCCGGCAGAAGCTGCTGCTCCTGAAATAAGGCCACCTGACCTCTGACTTTCCGTTGCCAAGGCGGGGAGTGACCGGAAATCATCCGGTCATTCCCCCGCCTTGAGCAGGCGGAAGTGAGGAGGGACATGGGTGGAAGCGCGGGGCCCCGGCTGGCGGCCAAGACGATCGAGCATCAGTTTCTCTACGCCCTCGAGCAGGATTTCGAATTGGCACCTGCGCTATCGCGGGCCCTGTTGGCCACGGCGCAGCAGGTGCTTTTGCCGTCTTGCAGCGCAACCGACGTGCGGGAAGGGCAGATGCGGATCACGGCGGTGAGCCGGCGCGAGCCGGCGGGCAAGCCGTTGGCGGCGATGAAGAAGGTCGCTGTGGTCGTGACGGTGGACGGGGGGCTGGAGGATCTGGAGATCCAGGTTCGCTGTGGCCTGCAGGGCGTTCGCCGCGTCCGGCTGCTGCGTCTGTGTGAAGAAGCGGTGGACCAGGGCGGGGTCCTGACCCAGGAGGACCTTTCGCGGTTGCTCCAGACCGGTGTGCGGACGATCCGCCGGGACATTGCGGCGCTGCGGGCAGCGGACTACTGGGTGCCGACCCGGGGCACGGTGCAGGAGATGGGACGGGGGCAGTCGCACAAGGCCAAGATCGTCGAGTTCTACCTGCGCCGGATGACGTACTCTGCGATCATGCGCCAGACGCGCCACAGCGCGGGGGCGATCAAACGCTACGTGGAGACCTTTGGCCGTGTGGTGGTGCTGTGGGAGAAGGGCCTACGTGAAGCGGGTGAGATCGCCTACGTGGTGGGCATCAGCGAGCGGCTGGCGGGCGAGTATCTGCGGCTACGGGAGCAGTATGCCGAGTCGCCCTTCCGCGATCGTTTGGCGGAGATTGCCCGGCAGGTGCGCACCTCGCTGCCGGCGAACGGGGAAGAAAAGGGGGGCTCCTGATGGGTGATTCCCGGGATCGCTACGCGACGGTGGGCCGCCGTGATTTCGGCTCGGCGATCGCGCACCTGCTGGAGACCGACTTCAAGCTGGTGGGCAGCCATCGGGTGATTCGTCTGATCGCGGAAGCGATCGTGGATCTGCAGCGGGAGTTTTATCCGGAGCAGGATCGTGCCGAGCCGGGCACGATCGTCTGGGCGACGACGAAGCGGGGCGAGGGCGCGAAGGTGGGCTATGGCAAGCGGGCCGAGGCTTACGGTACGCAGATCGTGCATCTGCCGCTGGTGACGAAGGCGGAGATCGAGGCGCGGATGCGGACGGGGCGCCAGGGTGACGGTCGCATCAACCGCCGGCGGGAGGCCCGCCGCGATATCGAGACGCTGGTTCGGCTCGTGCGGAGCGCAGCGGCGCAGGGTGGTTTGCTCACGGGCGCGGAGCTGTCGGTGCTGATGAACCGGTCCCTGGGCAGGATCCACGAGTATGTGCGCACCTACGAGCAGGAGACGGGCGAGGCGCTGCCGCTGAAGGGCTACGTCCTGGACATGGGCAGCTCGCCGACGCACAAGGGGATCATCTGTAGGAGGTTTGAAGAGGGGATGAGTCCACCGGACATCGCACGTGCCACGGGACACAGCCTGGCCGCGGTGGACAACTACCTGAAGGCCTACGATCAGATCAAGGTCCTGCTGCGCCGCGGCCTGGATGCGGCGACGCTCTGCCAGGCGACGGGCAAGGCGCAGCGGACCGTGGCCCAGTACCTGGTGATCGCGGACTGCTATCATCCGGAGCTGCTGACGGCCGGGCACCGGTCCTGGCTGGCGACGCTTCTGAAAAAGGGCAACGTGGCTTTGTCTCCAGAGGATGGGGAGCGGATGCGCCAGGGGCTGGAGACAAGAACGCCGGCAAGGGCCGGCGACGTGGAAAGAAATCTCTAACAGGTCAGATGGCCTAAGAGTAAGTGACCGCGCGTTCTCCCCTCCTCCCGCGCCCGAAACAACGGGCGCGGCGAGGAGGGGAGCACGCGCCACCTCAGGAGAACCGGCTTGCGCGCGGGGTGGAGGGCCAGCGCGCTCACCTCAGCGATGCTCCGCCGGCGGCGCCGGGCGCGGCGCCGGCGGGAAACCCGCCGCGGCGAGCAGGCTGTCGAGACTCACAGGACTCGGATCGGACGCCTCGCCCGGCGCGCTGCCGTCCGGGTCCTCGAAGGCAAGCACCGCGTCGAGCGCGATCGCTCCCCAATCCGCGGCGCCGAGGTCGGCGACGACGAGGCGCACCCACTCCCCGCGCAGGCTCTCGCAATCCCAGACCCGTGGCGCGAGGACGTGGCTGTCCGCGCCCGTCGCGCGGAAGAGCACGGCGCCGTCCGCCTCGCGCACGAGGGCCACGAATTCGGCTTCCGGCTGCTGGCCGCCGCCGACGGCCAGGCGCAGCCGGTTGTGGCGCAGCCGGAAGGGCGCGCTGCGGATCCAGCCGACGCGGCTGAAGTCCTCGTAGTGCGTGCCGGGCTCGCCGGTGTCGGGCCGCGGATGCCGCTCGTAGGTGGCCAGGTAGCTGTTGCCCGTCATCCCGCTCGCGACGCCGCGCGCGGGATCGAACAGCGGATTGTCCCCCCAGGTGGGCTGGTGCTCGAAGGCGTGCCCCTGCAGCGCGCCGATCAGCTCCCAGGTGAGCGCGCCCTCGAGCCGGCCGCCGTCGGTGCCGAGGATCCCGGACACGCCGCCCGGTTCGACGAGGGTGGGCCGGCCGTCGCCGCTCGCCTCGAAGTCCAGGCTCGCAAAGCGCAGCAGGTAGCGGTTCTCGGGCGCATCCTTGTGATGCTGGCTGAAGACCCAGCGCCCCTCGAGCCAGTTGAGCTCGGCGGCGCTGTAGCCGAGCAGGCCGAGGTTGTCGCCAGCGCCCTCGGCACCCGACCAGCCGCCCGGGCCGCCGAAGGGGTCACTCGCCATCTGGTGCCGCGTGCCGCTCGCATCGGAGTAGAAGAGGTGCCAGCGCCGCTGGCCGTCGGCGTGGTCGACGGCCACGAGCTGCGGCGACTCGGGCTGCTGGATGTCCGCGCGCAGCAGCAGCGGCGCCGCCGCGTCGCGCCCCTGGAAGGCGAAGCTCTCCGGCGCCGCCTCGGCGAGCAGGATCAGCCCGCTCCGGTCCGGTGCCTTCCCGGTCGCCAGCAGGCGCCAGCGGCCCTCGTGGTGGAAGACGAAGGGATCGCGGCAGGGCGCGGCCCAGTCGGGCGCGGCCTCGTCGTCCGTCCAGGCCGCCCAGGCCGCCGTCGGGTGGTAGAAGGGATTGAGCTGCTCGTGCGCCGCGTCTGCGCGCCACCAGGTGAAGAGGTCCTCGCTGAAGGCGAGGCCGATCTGCTGGGGCCGGCCATCGCCCTTGACGCCGGCGTAGAGCATCAGCCAGGCGGGACCCGGCAGCGGATTGGCGATCACCTGCGGCGCCCAGATGCCCCAGGCCTCCCAGGGCTCGCCCTCGCCGACGGGCAGGATGTCGGCCTCGCGCGTCCAGTGACGCAGGTCGCTGCTCGTGATGTGCCCGAGCTGGGTCGGCCCGCCGCCCGCGCGATGGTAGATGTGGAAGCAGTGGTAGCGCCCGTCCGCGAAGACCAGCGCGTGATCGGCGATCAGCTCGCCCGCCTCGCTCGCGAAGTAGGCCTGGTCGAAGTCGAAACGCAGGCCCTCGCCCGTGGGCTGCGCCCAGGCCTCGAAGCGCCAGAGCGGGCCCCACTGCGCGAGTCCGCCCGGATCGCGCGCGAGCACCTGCCAGGCAATCACGCTGTCGGGCGCGAGGCCGCCGAGCGTGTAGCTCGGGGCCGCGAGGCCGGCCGCGGTCAGCGCACCGTTCACGTAGAGGTCGTAGCTCAGCGGCCCGCCGTCGGGGTCGCTCGCCGTCCAGCCGAGCGTCACCTGCGTCGCGATGAGCACGGCGCCGTCGGCCGGGGTCGGCGCGGCGGGCGGAGCCGGGAAGGAGTTCGCGCAGCTGCGCGCGACGCGCAGGCCCGTCGCGAAGGAGGCCTGGTTCGGCGCCAGCGAGGCGCGGGCGGTGGTCTTGAGCGCCGCCGCGCCGCTGAGGAAATCTCCGCCCCGCACGATGCGCGTGATACCGGTCGTCGGGCCCTTCGGGTTCGTGAACTGGCCCGCGGCCAGGGACCCCCACCAGTCGTTGCAATACTCGCCGAGGTTGCCGGCCAGGTCCTCGCCGCCGAGAAGGCTGCGCCCGGCGGCGTGGGCGCCGCAGGCGGCGCTCCAACCCAGGCAGGGCGCGCCCAGCGCGCCGTTGCAGCGCTCGCAGTCGACCTCCGGGCCACCCCAGGGGTAGAGGCGGCCGTCCGCGAGCCGCGCCGCGTACTCCCACTCGGCCTCTGTGGGCAGGCGGTAGCCGACGGCCGCGTAGGGATCGCCGCCGCCGCAGAGCCAGCTGCTCGTCGAGTAGGCGGGCGTCAGTCCCGCGCGCTGGCTCAGCCAGTTGCAGACGATCGCCGCGCCCTTCCAGCTCAGATTCTTGAGCGGGTGCGGTCCGGAGTCGTAGCCGCCGGGATAGGCGGCGGCCGCCGCTGGCGCCTGGCGCAGGCTGAACTGCCCGCTGGGCCCGCTGTAGCTGATCTCCGAGGTGGAGGCGCCGAGGTCGAGCAGGTTCAAGCCGCTGGGCTGGGCCACGACCAGGTTCCCGTGCATCGTCAGCAGGCCGACGCTCTTCGCCCACTGCAGGAGGCCGAGGAACTCGGCGTTGCTCAGTTCTTGGCGGTCGAGCAGGAAGTCCCGCGTGAGCGTGACCTGGCGCGCGCCCGTCTCGCCCATCATGAAGCTGCCGGCGGGCAGGCGCAGCATGTCGCGCGGGTAGGCCTCGTCGCTGGCGAGCAGGCGCAGGCGCAGGTCGCCGAGCTCGCGCCCCGGCAGGTCGGCGCCCGCGTTCCAGACGGCGTGGCGGCCGGGCGTCGCCGGCACGCCGGCGCCCACGTCGCCGCTCAGGCTGTAGCAGGGCGCCAGCCAGGTGAGCCCGCCGTCCTCGCTGGCCTGGACACTGACGAAGAGGGTGCCGCCATCGGCGTCGGCGAGATCGAAGGCGATGTCGACGAGCCCGCTGCCGTCCGTCCGCTGGGCGAAGCTCAGGTTCGCGACCTGCGGCTCGGCGCCGCGCGCGAGCGCAGGCGCGAGTCCGAGCGCGAGGAGCGCCAGCCGGATGCGCAGCGAGCGCCGATGGGTGCTCATTTGAGGAGCACCAGCTTGCGGGTGAGCTGCTCGCCGTCCAGGACGAGACGCGCGAAGTAGACGCCGCTGGCCAGGGCCTGCGGCCGCCATTCCAGTTCGAGCCAGCCGGCTGGATGCGGGCCGTCCCAGAGCCGCGCGAGCTCGCGGCCCTGCACGTCGTGGATGGTCAGGCGCGGGCTGCCGGCGCGGGGCAGGCCGAAACGCAGCCGCGTGGCGGGATTGAATGGGTTCGGCCAATTGGGCGCGAGGCTCAGCGCCGCGGGCGCGAGCGCGTCGGCGGGGCTCTCGTCGGTGGCGATGCGGTGCGGCTCGCTCTCGATCGTGCCCAGGTTGCCGAAGGCGTCGGCGAGAGTCAGCGTCCAGCGGCAGTTCTCCGTGGGCAGCGACGGGACGAGCCAGAAGTAGGCGAAGCTGGGCGGCTGACCGATGCCCGCCGCGAGGCTCAGCGAGTCCGCGTGCACCAGCGCTCCGTCCACGTGGAAGCTCAGGCCGAGCGGCGCCTGCCCGGCCTGCCCCGCCGGCAGATAGGGGTCCTCGAGCGACCAGCGCAGCGTGACGCTCTCGCCGCCGATGAGGATGGCCCCCGGCTCGGGTGCGAGCAGCGTGAAGCGGGGCCCGCGGGTATCGACCGCGCCCGGCGGACTGATCGCCAGGGCCGTGCCGGCCGCCGCGTGCGGCGCACTGAGCCCGAGCGCGCAGAGCGCCGGCGCGAGGGCGCGGACAAAGCGCTGCCAGGGGCGAGGGGACATCGTCGCTCCGCGGGCGGCCGGCGTCGAGCCGGGTTGGAATCGGTCAATTATAGACCATTGCCGCGCCGCGGAGAAGACGGCGAGGCTAGGCGCTCCGCCCCCAGCGGGCCAGCCAGAGCCCGTGGCGCAGGGCGCGGCTGCTCAGGCGCAGGCGCTCGGCCCCGCGCCGGCGCATGACGGCCAGCGCGATGGCCGCCCCCGCCAGGATCACCGGCGCCCGCTCGGGCATCAAGCCGGGCAGAGCCGCCCGCTCGGCAATGCGCAGCCGCTGGTAGAGCGCGAGTTGCCGCTCCACCTCGGCGCGCGAGAGCTCCAGGCCCTCGACGCGGCGCGGGTCCCAGTCCGGCGCGCCGAGCGCCACGGTGCCGAGGCTGCTGAAGGTGCCGCCGATGCCGATGAGGGCGCCCGCCCCCGGGGCCAGTGGCGCGAGGGCGGCGGCGAAAGCCGTCGCCATCGCGGCCAGGACCGCGGGCGGCGCCGGATCGCTGCGCTGGAACTCCTCGGTGGCGCGCAGGCAGCCCAGCGGCAGGCTGAAGCGCTCGCCCATCGCATCGCCCTCGCCCTTGCCCTTGCCGAAGATGAACTCCGTGCTGCCGCCCCCAATGTCGACGACGAGGCAGGGCCCCGCCGGCGCCCCGGCCCCCGAGCGCGCGGCGAGGAAGGCCAGGCGCGCCTCCTCCTCGCCCGGGATGACGGCGATCGCGATGCCGCAGCGCGCGCGGGCACGCGCGCAGAACTCGTCGGCGTTGGCCGCCGCGCGCAGGGCGGCCGTGCCGACGGCCGCGAAGTCGCCGGCCCCGCGGGCGCGCGCCTCAGCGACGAGCGCGGCGAGGGCGTCCAGGGTGCGGGCCATCGCCGGCTCGGCGAGGCGGCCCGTGCGACCCAGCCCCTCGCCGAGACCCGTGACCGCCACGCGATCGAGCAGCGGCGTCGCCAGGTCGTCGGCGAGGACGAGCTTGACCGAGTTGCTGCCGACGTCGATCGCCGCGCGCGGCATCAGGCGCGCTCCGGGGGCGGCAGCGGGGCGCTCGCCGCGGGACCCTCGCCGGCGCGGTAGCGGGCGAGCATGGCGCGGGCGATGTCCGTCGAGTGGCTGTTCAGCTTGCGCAGGGCGTCCATGACGGCGATGTGGATCTCGCTGCTCGCGACCGCATCCACGACCTCGCCCCGCACGCGCTCGAAGTGCGCCCGGCGGTAGCTCTCCTCGAGGGCGACGTACTTCGCCTGCTTGCGCGTCATGCGCTCGGCCTGGCTCAGGCTGCCCTCGCGGAAGGCCTCGATGGCGCGGGAGATCTGCTTGACCACGCGCAGGTGGTAGTCGCGCACCTGCTCGGCGCCGGCGGGCGAGAAGGCGAGGCCGGCTTCGAGCTTGTGCCGCGCGAGCGGCCGCAGCTCGCGGTAGATGACGTCCGAGCTGAGCTCGAAGAGCTTGCTGACATGGAGCATCAGGTAGACTTCCTCGGTCTGCTCGGGGCTCAGATTGCGGCGGCCGATCTCGAGCAGGTAGGCCGTGATCTGCTCGTCGAGGGCGTCGACGCGGTGCTCCTCCTCGTCGAGCGTGTCGAGCACCTCCGGGCGCTCGCCGCACAGGGGATCGATGATCTCCTCCGTCATCCGCTTGACGAGCTGGCCCAGGCCGAGGATCTCCACCTTGGCCAGGCTGAGCGCCAGCACGGGCGTGCCGAGCACGCTCGGCTCGAGGTGGCGGGCGCGCAGGCGCTCGGGCAGCAGCTCCGGCTTGTCGGGCAGGAGGCGCAGGAGCGCGCGGGCACAGAGGCCCGTGAAGGGCAGGAAGACGAGCGCGAGCCCGACGTTGAACACGCTGTGCGCGTTGGCGATCTGCCGCGGCAGGACGCCCGCCAGCTCGGCGCCCGTCGCGCCGGGGGCGGCACTCGGCGAGATGCCGCGCACGAGATCGGCGAAGGCCGGGATCCAGGCGATGACGAGCAGCACGCCCAGCACCTTGAAGAGGGTGTGCGCCAGGGCGACCCGCTTGGCCGCCCGCCCCGCGCGCAGGCTCGCGGTGACGGCCGTCACGCAGGTGCCGATGTTGGCGCCGAAGATGAGCGGGATGCCCGCCTCCAGGCTGATCAGCCCCTGCTGCGCGAGCACGATGAGCAGGCCGAGGAAGGCGGCGCTGCTGTGGATGAGGGCCGTCAGCAGGGTGCCGACGAGGATGCCCGCCACCGGGTGCTCGAGCCCGCGCAGCACGATGGGAAAGGCGGGGTGTTCGCGCAGCGGCGCCATCGCCTGGGCCATCACGTGCATGCCGTAGAAGAGCAGGCCCGCGCCGAGCATCACCTCGCCGGCGTGGCGCAGGCCGGGGCGCTTGGCCAGCGCGCGCAGGCCGAAGCCGAGGGCGATGAGCAACAGCGCGTAGTGCGTGAGCCGGAAGGCGATGAGCTGCGCCGTGACCGTGGTGCCGATGTCGGCGCCGAGGATCACCCCCAGCGACTGCGCGAAGCTGATCAGGCCGGCCTGGACGAAGCTGACGAGCAACACCGTCGTCGCGCTCGAACTCTGGACGAGCACGGTGACGAAGGCGCCCGCGGCCAGGCCGAGGACGCGGTTGCGCGTGAGGGTGCCCAGCACGGCGCGCAGGCGGCGGCCCGCCGAGCGCTGCAGCGAGCCGCTGAGCATGTCCATGCCGAACAGGAAGAGGCCGAGGCCGCCGGCGAGGCCGAAGAGCAGGGTCCAGCCCCAGCCGGGCTCGCCGTAGCTCCCCGCCGCGGGGAGCAGGCTCGGCAGGCCCCAGGCCGGCGCCGCCGCGGCAGCGGCGAGGGCGACCAGCGCCAGGAGCAGCGGGGCGCGCAAGGAAAGCACCGGGCCACCTCGGGCAGGTTGGCAACGCGCCTAGGCTTAGCCCAATGGATTCGGCTTGGCAAGACAATGCGCCGGGCCTAGGCTCGCCCCGCAAGCCCAGGTCGCCTTCTGCTATACTGGTCGGGTCTGCCGACCACCGACGAAGGAGCCCGCCGTGCCGCGCCGCCTCCCGACCGCGTTGCCGCGCTTCGCCCTCGCCCTGAGCGCCGCCCTTGCGCTCGCCTTCGCCTGGCAGCTGCGCCTGTGGCCGAGCGGCTCGCGCGCGCTGCCGATGCCCACCGAGCACCGCCTCGACGAGGACGCCGAGCGCCTGAACCGCAAGGGCCGCCGCGCCTGGATGGAGCAGATGCACCGCGCCGCGCCCGGCACGGACTGGCGGACGATCGAAGCCTCCAACGGCCGCGCTCGCGAGGCCCGGCACGCGGCCGCCGGCCGACGGGTGGCGACCTGGACAGAAATCGGCAGCCGCAACCAGGCGGGCCGCATGCACTGCGCGGCCATCTCGGTGGCCGGCGACAGCCTCTACGCCGGCTCGGACCTGGGCGGCCTCTGGAAGGGCGACCTCTGGGGCAACGGCTGGCGCCCCCTCTCGGACAATCTCTACGGCGGCGTGCGCGGCGGCGTCGCCGTTGCCGGGACGAACCCCGAGGTGATCACCGTGCTCTCCACGAGCGCGGTCGTCCGCTACAGCGTGGATCAGGGCGCGACCTGGCAGCTCCCCGCCGGTCTGCCGGCCGTGCCCCAGCTCGCCACGCGCGTGATGCGCGATCCGGGCAACGCGAATCGCGTCTACCTGCTGCTCGCTTCGCAGGGCCAGGGCACAGAGCTCTACCGCTCGGAGAATGCCGGCCGCAGCTACACGCTGATCAACCACACGAACAACAGCGTCGCCGACTTCTGGCTCGACCGCCTCGACGGCAGCGACCTCTACCTGATGGTCAGCCGCACGCTCTACCGGAGCACGAACCAGGGCGCCACCTGGACGCCCCTGGGCAACTTGCCCAGCTACCCGGGCAAGGTGATCCTCGCGGGTTCGGAGGCCGGCGCGCCGACCTTCTACGCGGCGGCGCGGATTGCCAACAACTGGGAGCTCTGGCGCAGCACCGACGGCGGTCTCAACTGGGCCTACCGCGCCGAGCTGGACGACTGGTGGGAGACGCTCAACTGCTCGATCACTAACCCCGACATCGTCGTCTACGCCGGTGTCGAGGCCTGGCGGAGCACGAACGGCGGCGGCAGCTTCACGAAGGTCAACGGCTGGGGCGAGTACTACGGCAACCCCTTGCACAAGCTCCATGCCGACAACCCGGGCCTGGAGGTGTTCAACATCCCCGGCCTCGGCGAGCGCTGGTTCCCCTGCACGGACGGCGGCATCTACCGCAGCGACGACCGCATGGCCTCGGTGACCAACCTCTCGCTCCACGGGCTCGGCGTCAGTCAGTACTACGACGTCCTCACCAGCGTGAACGATCCCTACCGCATCGCGGCCGGCAGCCAGGATCAGGGCTACCAGTGGGCGGACGGCCTGCGCGACCCCATCGCCGACTTCGCCCAGCTCATCAGCGGCGACTACGGCCACCTCACCTCCGGCAACGGGACGCACAGCATCGTCTTCTCGGTCTACCCGGGCTTCACGCTGGTGCAGCAGGGCGAGACCGCGCCCGGGCTCCACTACCTCGACTTCCCCGCCGGCTCGAGCCACCTGTGGCTGCCGCCCATCGTCGCCGATCCCGAGGACCTGCAGGCCTACTACTTCTGCGGGCAGTACCTCTACCGCGGCCGCTGGCTCGGAGGCAACAACGTCAGCTATACCAATCACGCGCAGAACTTCACGGCGTACGGCGGCAGCTATCTCAGCGCCTTCGCGATCTCGCCGCTGGATCTGGACCGCCGGCTCGCCGTCACGGACACCGGCGAGATCTGGTACAGCCACGACCGCGGCGCCAGCTGGCAGCACTCCGACGATCAGGGGCCATCCTCGCACTACTTCCACGGCACGGGGATCGCCTTCTCGCCGCTCTCGACCCAGCGCGCCTGGCTGGGCGGCAGCGGCTACAGCGGCCCCGCCGTCTACCGCAGCGACGACGGCGGCCTGAACTGGACGCCCGCGGGCGAGGGCCTGCCGGCCACGCTGGTCTACATGCTCGCCGCCGAGAGCCCGGCCAGCGAGACGCTCTACGCGGCCACGGAGGCCGGCCCCTACCTGCTGCCGGCCGGCGGCGCGAGCTGGCAGTACATCGGCGCCGGCGCGCCGCTGACGCTCTTCTGGAGCGTGGAGGCCGTGCCGGCCATCGGCGTCATGCGCTTCGGCACCTACGGGCGGGGCATCTGGGACTTCGCGACGGACGGCCTGACGGCGGTGGCCGAGGCTCCCGCAGCCGGCTTCGGGCTGGCGAACTACCCGAACCCCTTCAACCCGCAGACGACGCTCAGCTTCACGCTGCCCGCGGCGGGCGAGGCGCGGCTCGTCATCGTCGATGCGGCGGGGCGCGCGCTGCGGCATCTCCAGGCGGGACGCCTGCCGGCCGGTCCGCAGCGCCTCGTCTGGGACGGCCGCAGCGACAGCGGTCGCGAGCTGCCGAGCGGGGTCTACTTCGCCCGCTTGATCAGCGAGGGCAAAGTGGAGAGCCGGCGCCTGACGCTATTGCGCTGAATCGGAGCCGCCGCCGCACGAGTCGTCGGGTCGTGCCGCCCCTGCGAGGGCGGTCGATCTGAGCCGGTGGCTCGCTGAGCCAGGCCTCCTCACTTGGCGAGGACGAGCTTCTGGAGCTGCGCCCCCGCGGGGCTGCTCAGCCGCAGCAGATAGATGCCCGAGGGCAGCTCATTGCCCCGGTTGTCCCGACCCTGCCAATCGAAGGTCTGCTCTCCAGGGCCATGCAGGCCCTCCGTCAGGGTCGCAACCAACCGGCCGAGAACATCCAGCAGGTCTACCTTGAGCCAGGTCTCCTCCTCGAGGGTGAATGCGACACGGGTCTGCGCATTGAAAGGATTCGGGCTGCTCGGGTGCAGGGTGACCCCGCGAGGGACACCGGCTTCCGCGACGGCGGTCACGGGCGTCTCGATCCAGGCTGCAATCCCCCTGCTGTCGATGTACCCATCCGCCAGGGAGAAGACACCGGCCGCATACAGCTTCTCCGAGACACCATCGTCGACTCTCTCGAGGTCGATGACTAGAGCGGAGTTGCTCAAGCCCGCGCCGCAAGTAGACCAGCTTGCGCCGTCCCAGCGCATGATGCCGTCGGTCCACCAGGGGGCGCCGAGGCGGAAACTGCCGCCGACAAAGAGCGCGCCATTGTAGATGGCGAAGCTGCTCACGCCACTCCCGAGAATGAGCGCCGACCAGACCTCCTCGCCGACGGGCTGCCACTCGACACCGTCCCAGCGCGCCATCTTCTCGACGGGCTTGCCGCCGATGGTCCAGAAGCTGCCGCCGATGTAGAGCTCCCCCTGAAAGACTACAATGGCCTTCACGAACCCGTCGATCTCGTCATTGCCCGAGGCCGAGAAGGAACTCCAGGTGCTGCCGTCCCAGCGGGCGAGGTAATCGAGGTCGTAGTTGCCCTGCATGCCGTGGAAGTCGCCCCCCGCAACGAGCTGGCCGTTCCAGACGGCCAGGTCGATGACGCCGCTGGAGCCGCCGTACCCCGCGATGGGGTACCAGCCGGAGGGGCCCAGGCCGGCGACGTTCCCCGTGTACAGCCACTCGCCGTCCCAATCGACATGGTCGAAGCCACCGCCCACGATGAGATCGCCGTTGTACTCGGTCATGCAGGTCACGGTGCCGTTGATATTGCCGGCGGCCAGCCAGTGATCGGGGGGATACCACTTGGCGAGATTCTGGGCCTGGACCCCGCCCGCGTGGGTGAAGGAGCCCCCGACGAAGAGCTGGCCGTCGTGCGCCAAGAAAGCCTGGACAGTCCCAGGATCGTTATTGAACGCATCCCAGACTCCCGATCCGAGCGGTGACCACGCCGTGCCGTTCCAGGCGGCGATGCCGTTCGCCACCTGTCCTCCGGCGCGGTCGAAGCCGCCACCCACGAAAAGGCGATCGTCGTACCAAGCCACAGCCCGGCCCCATCCGTAACTGCCGTTGTACCACAGCCCATTGCCGACGAACTCCGTCGACCAGCTTCCCTCGGCCTGGCTTCGCCCGGTCAGAACTGCGGCCGACAGGAGAGCGCACAGCGTTACCCTCAAGGGTTCTCTCCAACGCATCACCGCCTCCTTATCGCAGGAGGGTGAACTTCCGCGAGGCTACCGTCCCATCAGTATAGCGCACCCGGGCGAAGTAGACACCTGCCGCGGCAGCCCCGCCCGCATCCGTGCAGCCGTCCCAGAGCCTGCTTGTTGGTCCGCCGGGATTCGGGCGCTCTCCTCGAGCCGGGTACTTCGGGCGGCGCGCGCAGTGGAAGTGCCTTACTCGAGCCGGAAGCGATCGCCGAGGGCGGGCACCTCCACCGCGGCCGCGCCCTTCTCGCGCAGGGCCGCGGCCAGGGCCTCCGACTGGCGCTCCTCGCCGTGGACCAGGAAGATGCGCCCCGGCCGCTCCCGCATGTTCTCGTAGAAGCGCAGCAGGTCGAGCCGGTCCGCGTGGGCGCTGTAGGCATGCAGGGCGACGACCTCGGCGGCCACCTTGTACTCCTCGCCGAGGATGCGCACGCGCTTGGCGCCCTCCTCGAGCCGCCGCCCCAGCGTGTTTCCCGCCTGGAAGCCGACGATGAGCACCGTGTTGCGCGGGTCCTCGACGCTGTTGGCGAGGTGGTGCAGCACGCGGCCGGCTTCGCACATGCCCGAGGCGGAGATGATCACGCAGGGCCCGCGGTGGCTGTTCAGGCGCTTGGACTCCTCGACGCTCTCCACGTAGCGCATGCGCTCGAAGCCGAAGGGATCGCCGCCCGCCGACAGGATCGCCCAGGTCTCGGCGTCGAAGCACTCCTCGTGGGCGGCGAAAACCTGGCTCGCCTTCGCCGTGAGCGGGCTGTCGATGTAGACCGGCAGGTCGGGGATCTCCCCCGCCGTGATCAGGCGGTGCAGCTCGTAGATGAGCTCCTGGCTGCGGCCCACGCTGAAGGCGGGGATGATCACCTTGCCGCCCCGCGCGGCGGTGCGACCGACGATCGCGCCGAGCTGCTCCTCGGCGCCGCGGATGTCGGCGTGGAAGCGGTCGCCGTAGGTGCTCTCCAGGATCAGCACGTCGGCGGCCTCGGGCTGCTCGGGATCCTTGAGGATGGGCAGGAAGCGCCGGCCCAGGTCGCCCGAGAAGGTGAGGCGCAGGCGCTGGCCGCCCCCGCGTTCGATCACCGTCTCGACGAAGGCGCTGCCCAGGATGTGCCCCGCGTCGCGGAAGGTCGCGGTCACCCCCGGCCGCACGCTGAAGGACTTCCGGTAGGGATGCGGCTCGATCAGACCCAGCGTGCGCTCGACGTCGGCCAGGTCGTAGAGCGGCTCGACGGGCGCCTCGCCGCGCCGGCGCCGGCGGTTCAGCCACTCGGCGTCGCGCGCCTGGATGTGGGCGCTGTCCCTGAGCATCACGGCCAGCAGGTCGGCCGTGGCCCGCGTGCAGTGGATCTTGCCCCTGAAGCCGCGGGCGACGAGGCTGGGCAGGTTGCCGCCGTGGTCCATGTGAGCGTGGCTGAGCAGGACGGCCTTCACCGCGCTCGCCTTGAAGGGCAGCTCGCGGTTGGCCCGGTCGGCCTCGGCGCGCTTGCCCTGCACGAGGCCGCAGTCGAAGAGGATGCTCTCGGCCCCCAGGCCGAGCAGGTGGCGGCTGCCGGTGACGTCCCGCGCCGCGCCCCAGAAGCTGATGTCGATCTCGCCGTTCATGCGGCTCGCCTCCGCGGTGGAAAGCGGGCAGCCTAGCACAGAGCAGTGGCAGTGCCCAGGCGGGAAACGCCGGCGAAATGAGGGGCGGGCAGCTCGCGGCGCCCGCCCCCTGCCCTTGCCGATTGAAGCGCCCAGTACTGGCGATCGCGTCGGCCTTCAGCCCGGCATGACGGAGGTTGCCGACCAGGTCGCAGGCGCGGTGTCGACCTGCACCAGGCGGAAGTCCTCGCCTTGGCCCGCGAGCGAGCCGAGGGCCAGCGCGAACAGGCGCTGTCCGGAAGCCGGCGCCACGCTGAAGGTGGCCACGGGATCGGGGGCGTTGGCCGCGGCGATGCCGAGCACGATCGGACCGGCCGGCAAGGCCAGGCCCGAGCTGGCAGAGGCGTCCCCGAAGGCCAGATCGGTGAGACCGGGCACCGCGGTGAAGGTGCCGCCGCTCACCGTGCCGATGTCCACGGCCGGGGCATCGGGCGAGCCGTGCAGGGCGCGCAGCAGGACGGCGCTGCTGCCCGAGAAGGCCTCCGCGAGCGGTGCCAGCGACGACGGGGTGCAGCAGGATGGCGCGCAGGGCCTCGGGATCCTTGAGCAGGGCCTCGACCGTGCCGGCGGGCCGCTTGGCGAAGGCCTCGTCCGTGGGCGCGAAGAGCGTGAAGGGGCCGCGCCCGCTCAGGGTCTCGGCGAGCCCTGCAGTCGGCTGGGCCTGCGGGGTGGCGATCAGCGCGAGGGAAGGGCCAGTCAGCCCGAAGAGGAAGTGCTTCGTCATCGTTGGCCTCCGTCGTTTGGTCCGGTCGAGAAGCTCTCCGGCGTCCGCCGGTGCTGCTTGCTGCCGCTCTGTACAGGACAAAATCTAGACGAAGAGCCTAAGGTCGTCAGGGAAAAATCTGTACGTTTGATAAGCAGTGGCAACGCCGGGCAGGCCGGCGCCCTGACCAGGGCCGTAAACTATTCTTCTAGTTTGACTTGAGACGGAGGAGGCGGCTGAATTCCGCGAGGGTCGGGACCGCCACCGCCCCGCTGGGCCCCAGGGCATCGCCGAGGCGGGAGGCGGCCGCGCCGCCGATGTAGAGCTGGACGCCGGGGCCGATCAGCTCGCGCAGGCGGCCCAGCTCCCTCTGAACGAAGGCCCGGTCGTCGATGAGGGTGAGACCCAGCGCCACGGCCTGGGCCCGGCGCTGGCGGGCGGCGGCCGCGATCTCCTCGGCCGGCAGCCCGGGGCCCAGGTAGGCCACGTCCCAGCCCTCCTCGGCCGCGGCCGCGCAGGCCAGGAGAACGCCGAGCTCGTGGCGACTGCCGGTGAGCGTGGCCGCCACCAGGCGCGGCGCCGTCTCGGAGAGGGGTGGCCGCCGCTGGAGTTCGGTCACGAAGCCCTGCACGACGGCCGTGGCGAGGTGCTCGTGCGCCACGCGCAGGCTGCCCTCGTGCCAGCGCTGCCCGATGAGCACCATCAAGGGCACGAGGAACTCCTCGCGCAGGCGCGCGGGACTGAGCGCGACGCTCGCCTCGCCGAGCACGGCCTGCAGGGCGCGGGGATCGAGGTCTTCCACGGCCGCCAGGGCGCGGGCGAGCAGCGCCGCACACTCCTCGCCCGGCGCCGGCCGCCCCGGGCCGGCCGGCCGGGCCGGCGCGAGCGCGGCGCTCTCCAGCCGGGCGGCGATGTCCTCGCGTTCGAGGCCCTGCAGCGCGGCGAGCGGCAGCGCCGCCACCTCGCCGATGCGCCGCCCCCCTTCGGTGAGCTGCTTGAGCAGGCGCAGGCGCTCGATGTCGAGGTCGGAGTAGAGGCGCCGGCCGGTCGCGCCGCGGCCCGGCCGGACGGCGCCGTAGCGCCGCTCCCAGGCCCGCAGCAGCTCCGCGCTCAGGCGCGTGCGCCGCATGACCACGGCGATTGGATGTCGGGCTTCGGCTTCGTCCATCGCTCAGCGTCCGGCCTGCCTCGCCCTGCCAGGTCCCGGGGATTCGGGAGAGGAATTGTTCAGGTAGCGTACAGTACAGATACCCGCCGGTCAAGGTCTGCCTTCTTGGAAGCTCAGACGCCCAGGCCCAGGCGCAGGCCGACCTGAAGGCTGCGCCCCGGCTCGACCAGGCCGGTCTGCGACTCGACGATGCTGTCGAGCGCATTGTCCAGGCGCAGGCGCAGCTCGAGGTCCTCGAGGCCGGCCCGGCCGAGGTAGCGCCGCCAGGCGGCGAGCAGCGCGAGGCGGCCCTGCGCCGGCAGGCGGCGCAGGCCGTCCGCCGCATCGGTGGCGTCGGCGCTCCAGCGCGGGCCGAGCAGGCCGGCTTCCGCGCCCAGGCGCCAGCCGCGAGGAGCAGACCAGCCCAGGCGCAGACCGCCGATGCAGTTCGGGCGGTCCTCGACCTGGCCCTCGTAGTCGCCATCCACGCGGCGGCGCGCCGCGAGCTGCAGCCAGTGGATGCTCACGTCGACTCCGGCGCCTGCGCGCAGGGCCAGCTCGGCCTCGGCCCCCAGGCTGCGCAGCGCGTCGAGGTTCACGCGCTGAAAGGCGCCCGTCTCGCTGTTCACGACGATGCGCTCGATGGCGCCGGCGAGCCGCGCCGCGAAGAGCGAGCAGTCCAGGCGCAGCCGCTCGCCCTCGCGGCGGTAGGCCAGCTCGGTGAGGGTCTGTGCCTCGGGCGCGAGATCCGGATTGGGGACGAACTTCCCCAGCGCGCCCGAGTAGAGCTCGCGCAGGCCGGGGAAGCGCCCGCGGCGCGAGAGCGACAGCTCGAGCGACTGTGCACCATCGAGCCGGCGGCCCAGGGACAGGAGCCAGTCGCTCATCTGATCGGCATCGCGGGCCGGCTTGTCGCCGCTCGCGGGCGTCGACGCGCGCAGCCAAGCCGTGCCGGCGCGCAGAGTCCAGGCCGGACGCGGCGAGAACTCCAGTTCCAGTGTCTCCGCGATGCGGCGCTGCGCATAGCGCTGCCAGTCCGTTTCCCCGGGGAGCAGCTCCTTGTGGCGCGCGTTGCGCAGCTCACTGGCCAGACTGAGGCGACCGCCCGCGAAACGGCGCTCGAGGAGCAGGCGCAGGTGCAGCGTGCGGTCTTCGTCGAGCTCGCGGCCGATCGCCGCCGCGGGCCCGCTGTAGCTGGCGTCTTCGTAGTCGAGGATGTCCGTGTCGGCAGCGTCGAGGGCGGCGACGAGGCCGAGCCGCCAGGCGCCCCCCGCGTCCAGCGGCTGATCGAGGCCGAAGCCGCCGAGCCAGCGCTGGCTGTCCGGGTAACGCCAGAAGCGCGCGTCCTCGCTGTGCGTTTCCGGTGGCACTCCCTTCTCGACGCGGCTGCCCCCCAGGTGCAGCGCGAGGCGGCCCTCGCGGGGCAGCGGCCTATCGAGCGTGACGAATGCGCTCGCGCGCGCGAGGTCGCTGTTCTGGCGCAGGCGGCCCTGCGCCTCGTTGTAGGCGCTGTGGTAGCCGGCGGGTCGGAGCCAGCCGTCGCGGCGAGTGCGGGCGAGGCTCGCGAGCAGGCCCCAGGCGCCGAGGCGGCGCCCGTGCAGCAGGGCCGCGCGAAGGTGGCCGGCTTCGCCGACGCCGAGGTCGAGCGCGCTCTCGCCGCCCGCCGCCGGCGCCGCCCGCGAGTGCAGCTCGAGGCTGCCGGCCAGGGCGCCGGCGCCCTGCAAGAGGCTGCGCACGCCGCGACGGACGCGCACCGCTCCCACGGCCTCGGCCGGCTGCAGGGAGAGGTCGCTGCGCTCGTCCCAGGCCAGGTTCAGGGGAATGCCGTCCTGGCTGACCAGCAGGTGGCGCTCCGAAGCGCCGCGCAGCATGAATTGCGATTCACCGCGCGAGTTGAGGCCGAGGCGCAGCGCGGGCAGCAGGGGCGCGAGGCCCGCGACATCGGGCTCGCTCCTCTCGCGCAGGGACGGCCCCCCCAGGCGCGTCTCGCCGAGCGCCGGCGCCGGGGCGAGCGGATCGGCGGTCACCACCACGGACGGCAGCGCATAGACACCGGGCAGGCTGTCGGGTGGCGTGGGGGTCTTGGCCGCGTCGGCCAGCGCGGGCACCGCGACGCTCGCGAGGAGCGGAAGCAGGCAGAGCAACAGCAAGCGCGGGACGAACAGCGACAGCGCCCGCATTCTCACTCCATGGGGATCGGGAATCCGAGACCGATTCCGCAGGGCCGCTCCAGTGTAGGGCCCGCGGCCGCCACAGGCAACGGCGAAGCCGGCATTGCGGGGGGCGCGGCGGCTGGGCATACTGCCCGGCACCCCCGCCCGACCTCGAGGAGGACCCCGTGGCCGAGCCGCCCGCAGCGCCCGCCGCGATCAGCGCCTGTCCGCGCAATTGCTACAGCACCTGCGGCCTCTCGCTGCGCATCGAGGACGGCCGCTTGCGCGCCGTCGAGCCGCTGGCCGCCAATCGCGCCACGGCCGAGGGACCCTGCCTCAAGGGCCTCGCCTACGTCGAGCGCGTGCACTCCCCCGATCGCCTGCGCCGGCCGCTGCGCCGCCAGCGCGACGGCAGCTTCGTCCCCATCGCCTGGGAGGCGGCCCTCGACGAGCTGGCCGAGCGCCTCGCTGCGCTGCGCCGCTCGCCCGGTCCGCGGAGCCTTCTCTACTACACGGCCAGCGGCACGAAGGGCTTGCTGAACGGCGCCGGCCTTGCCTTCTGGCGCCTCTTCGGCGGCGCCACGGTGACCTACGGCGACCTCTGCTGGATGTCGGGCCTGGAGGCCAGCCGCTTGACCCTCGGCGCCAACACGCACAGCGCGCCCTGGGACCTGGTCAACGCGCGGCTGATCGTTCTGTGGGGCAAGAACGCCGCCGAGACGAACGTACACCAGATGGGCTTCGTCGCCGCGGCGCGCGAGCGGGGCGCCGAATTGGTGGTCATCGACCCACGGCGCACGGAGACCGCCGACCGCGCCGACCTCTGCCTCAGGCCGCGGCCTGGCACGGACGGCGCGCTCGCCCTCGCCGTGGCGAATCGGCTCATCGAGCGCGGCGCCGTCGATCGCGAGTTCATCGACCGGCACGTGCTCGGCTTCGCGCCCTTCGCCGCGCGCGCCGCCGAGTGGCCACTCGCCCGCGCGGCGCGGACCTGCGGCCTCGGCGAGGCCGAGATCGCGGCCCTCGCCGAGCGCTTCATGGCGCGGCGGCCCGCGACCCTGATCGCGGGCTTCGGCATGCAGCGCTATGCCCACAGCGGCCAGGCGATGCGCGCGCTGATCGCCCTGCCGGCGATCACCGGCAACCTCGGCCTCGCCGGCGGCGGCTGGCAGTTCGCCAATCTCCAGGCGAACATCTTCGGGACGAAGGATCCCGAGGCCGCCTACCCGCCCCCGAGCGGTGAAGACGGGCCGCTGCGCGTGAGCGTCTCCACCGCGCGCCTGGGCGAGGACATGCTCGCGCAGCGCGAGCCGCCGCTGCGCTTCGCCTGGGTGGAGCGCGGCAATCCGCTCAGCCAGAACCCCGACACGAACCGCGTGCTGGCCGCCTTTCGCGCCCTCGACTTCCGCGTCGTCGTCGAGGAGACGCTCACGGACACCGCGCGCGAGGCCGACCTCGTGTTGCCCGCGAAGTGCTTCCTCGAACAGGCGGACGTGATCGGCGCCTACTGGCACCCCTACCTCCAGTACCGGCCCAAGCTGCTCGCGCCGCCCGGCGAGGCGCGGCCCGAGACCTGGATCTACCGCCAACTCGCCGCGCGCCTGGATCTGCCGCAGGCCGCGGTCGACGCCGAGATCCCGGACGAAGCGGACGTGGACGCCTGGCTCGCGCGCCGCCTCGCTCCCTTCCCCGGTCTCGAGCTGGCGGATCTCAAGGCGGGACCCGTGCTCTCGCCCGAGTTCGCCGAGGTGGCCTTCGCGGACCGCCGCTTCCCCACGCCCTCCGGCCGCGTCGAGCTCTACTCGGAAGAGGCGGCGCGGCGCTGGGGCGTCGATCCGCTGCCGCAGCATCTCGCCGGTCCCGAGGCGGGCGCGGACGCCGCAACCGCACGCGACTACCCGCTGCTCCTCATGACGCCCAACACGAAGAACCGCATCCACTCGCAGTTCGGGCAGCTCGCGCTGATCCGCGCCCTGGATCCGGCGCCGCGCCTGCACCTCGCTCCCGCCGACGCCGCCGCGCGCGGCATCGAGGAGGGCGACGCGGTGCGCGTCTTCAACGCCCGCGGCACGCTGACGCTCGCCGCGCACCTGGACGCGCGCCTGCTCGCCGGCAGCGTGCTCGCCCACAACGGCTGGCAGCGCGCCGAGGGCGGCGGCGTCAACCTGCTCTCGGCCGGCCGCGAGACGGACCTCGGCCACGGCGCCGCCTTCCACGAGAACCGCGTGCAGGTGGAGCGGGCTCGGCGATGAACACGCGCGCGCACCCGCCTGGCGCCCCTCAGACCGGCTTCCGCCTCGACCTCAATCGCTGCACGGGCTGCCAGGCCTGCGCCCTGGCCTGCATTCTCGAGAACGAGCTGCCGGCGCAGGGCGCCTGGCGGCGCGTGGAAGACTTCAACCCCGAAGGCCTCGCCGGCCTGCCGGCCTTCCATCTCTCGTTGGCCTGCAATCACTGCGACGAGTCGCCCTGTGCGACGGCCTGCCCGGCGAACGCCTACCGCCGCGACGCGGCGACGGGCGCCCTGCTCATCCAAGCGGAGCGCTGCATCGGCTGCCGCTACTGCAGCTGGGCCTGCCCCTTCGACGCGCCGCGCTTCGACACCAGAACGCGCACGATGGGCAAGTGCACGCTCTGCGCGCCACGCCTCGGCGAGGGTCGCGCTCCGGCCTGCGTGACGAGCTGCCCCACGGGCGCCCTCGCGGCGGGTCCGCTGGCCGAGATCGCAGGGGGCGGCGCCGTGGCGGCTCTCACCGGCTTCCCCCCCTCAGCGGCGGGTCCGCGGCTGCGTCTGATTCCCTTGCGCCCCGGCGCCCATGGCCCGCTCCCGGATCTGCCGCCGCCTCCCGGCGGCGCCTTCGCCGCGCCGCCCGGGCCACCCGAGGACGGCGGCCGCAGCCTCTCCCTGCGCGAGGAGTGGCCGCTGGTCCTCTTCACCTGGGCGGCGCCCTTCCTGGTGGCGCTCAAGCTGGACACGCTGCCGCCCTGCCGGCTCGATCGGCCGTGGCCGATCCTGATCGGGGGCCTGCTGGCCATGGCGCTCAGCGCCGCGCACCTCGGCCGCCCCCTGCGCGCCTGGCGCGCGCTGGCCGGCAGCGGGCACTCCTGGCTCAGCCGCGAGATCCTCGCCTTCGCGCTCTTCGTCGCCCTCGCCGGCGCGCTGCCGCTCGCCTTCCTGCCCGAGGCGCCCTACGCGATCGGCCTCGCGGGGGCCCTCGCGGGACTGGCCGCGCTGTACGCGATGGACCGGCTCTACGACGTCGCGCTGCCGCGGCGCGGCCTCGGCGGCCTGCATGGCGCCGAGGCCTTGCCGACGGCGCTCGTCTACACCGCGGCGCTGCGCGGCTGGGCCTGGCCGCTGGCCGCACTGCTCGCGATCAAGCTCGTCTTCTGGATCGCCCGCCGGGCCGGCGAGCCGCGGCCTTGGGCGCCCCTCGCGCTCGCCCGCGTGGGGCTGGGGATCCTCGCGCCCGCAGCGCTGCTCGCCGCAGGCCGCCCGCCGGCGGCGCCGCTCATGCTGGCACTGATCGCCGCGGGCGAGCTGCTCGAGCGCGCGGACTTCTACCGGAGCCTGCGCCTCGCCTCGCCGCGGCGCGAACTGACGCACGCGCTGGTGGCGCCGCGCCAGCGCTAGGGCAGGCCGGCTCGCCCGGATCCAGGCCGGCAGGCGCCGTCACTCGCCGCGCAGGGCCTCGACCGCATCCACGCGGGCGGCGCGGGCGGCGGGCATCAGGCCGGCAACGAGGCTGATCGCGAGGCCAAAGGCGAGCGCGCCCGCGACCAGCCAGAGCGGGGTGGCGAAGAGCTCCAGCGGTGGCAGGCCCTGGCGCTGCATGATGAGCTTGGCCGCGGCCGAGGCGCCGCGCGCCACCAGCCAGCCCAGCAGGATGCCGCCGATCGAGCCGATCAGGCCCATCAGCCCGGACTCGACGAGGAAGAGCCAGCGAATCTCGCGCTCGTCCGCGCCGAGGGCCTTGAGCACGCCGATCTCGCGGCGCCGCTCGCTGATCGCCATCAGCAGCGTGTTGACGACGCCGAGCGCCGCCGTGACGAGGGCGACGAGCGCGATGGCGAGCAGCCCAAGGTCGAAGATCACGAAGGCGCGCCGGATGTCGGCGAGCTGGTCTGCGTAGCTGAAGACTTGGTAGCCCATGGCGCGCAGGCTGTCGCGCACGACCGCGTAGGGCGCGTAGGGATCGAGGTCCAGGGTGACGGCGGGATAGCCGCGTCCCGTGTCCGGCCTGGCGGCGAAGAGCTGGCCCGACTGCAGCGCGGTGACGAGCGCGAGCGGATTGGCGGGCGGGCCGGCGGCGTTGAAGCGGAGGGCGTCGGCTGGCTGCAGGAGGATCGGCTTCACGCGCAGCCGGTTGGACTGCGTGCCCTCCAGGACGCCGCGCACGACGAGGGTGTCGCGCAGGACAGTCCCCGCCAGGTAGCCGCCAACGAAGCGGCCGGCCGCGGCGCCCAACTCGCGGCTCAGCAGGCGGCGCCGCGCGGCGGAATCGCGGAGGCTGTCTGCAGGCAGCCGGGCGGCGAGGCCGAAGAGGCCGCCCTCCCCGCTCGCCAGCGCCTGCGCGAGGCCGCTGTCCACGCTCGCCACGGTGAGGCTCACGAAGAGGCTGTCCCCGACCACGGCGGTGGCCTCGCCGAAGGGCAGGTCGAGGGCGCTCAGGAAGGCGTCCGTGACGAGGACCTCGCCCGGCACGCCCCGCAGGGCCTCGCCGGCGCGCAGCTGGGAGAAGAGGCGCGTCGCGAGCGCGGCCTCCGGCAGCGCCTGCGCTTCGATCGGCAGGGCGCCCTCGCCCCGCGCGAGCGTGAGCGTGAAGGCGTCCAGCGGATAGGCAAGCCGCACGCCGGGGAGGGCCGCGAGGCGGGCGAGGGCGGCCGCGTCCAGGGGCGGCGATTGCAGGCTGTCCCGCGGGCTGCTCGGCGTGACCTGCACCGTGTTCAGAAGGCCGAGGCGCTCGGCCTGACTCGCCCCCAAGCGGTGGTTGCCCGCCCCGAAGGAGAGCATCGCCACCATCGCCCCCACGGCGATGACGACACCGGCCATCGTCAGCCCCGCACGCAACTTCAGGCGGCGCAGGTTGCCGGCAGCCATGCCGAGCGCATCGCCGAGGGTCATGGCCTCGCCTCGCGGACGGGCTGCCAGACCTCGGCGATGCGGCCGTAGTCCAGCCGCAGCAATCGCTGGGCGAGGCGCTCGGCCAGCGCGCGGTCGTGCGTGACGAGGACGAGGGTCTGCCCCCCGGCCACCAGTTCGCCCAGCAGCCGGCCGAGCTGTTCGCTGTTCTCGCGGTCGAGATTGCCGGTCGGCTCGTCGGCGAAGAGGATCTCCGGCCGCTTGACGAGCGCGCGCGCCACGGCCACGCGCTGCTGCTCGCCGCCCGAGAGATCGCCGGGGCGGTGCTCGAGGCGATCGCCGAGGCCCAGGCGCTCGAGCATCGCCCCCGCGGCGGCGCGCCGCTCGCGGGCGGCGCGGCGGCCGAAGAGGAGGGCGAGCGCGACGTTCTCGAGCGCCGTGTACTGGGGCAGCAGGTTGAAGGCCTGGAAGATCATCCCCACGCGCTCGGACCGGTAGGCAGCCAGCTCGCGGCGCGAGAGCCCGTCCAAACGGCGGCCCTCGAGCGCAATCTCGCCGGCGCTGGGCGTGTCGAGTCCGGCGAGCAGATTGAGCAGCGTCGACTTGCCCGAGCCCGAGGCGCCGAGCACGGCGAGGAACTCGCCGCGCGCCAGCTCGAAACTGACGCCGTCCAGTGCGCGCACCGTCTGCGGGCCGCGCCGGTAGTGGCGCGCGAGATCGCGGGTCGCGAGCAGGCTGGGCGTCATCGGGCCTGCGGGCCTCGCGGGTCGCTCTCGGCCGGCGGCGCCGCGCCGCCCCGGCGCTCCGCCACCGCCCGCTGCAGGAGGAACTCGATCTGGGCGTTCACGCTGCGCAGCTCGTCGGCGGCCCAGCGCTGGAGGTCCTCCCACAGCGGCTCGGGAATGCGCAAGAGAAAGTTCTTGCGGGGGGGCACGGCGCTCCTAGTGGTAGAGCGAGCCGGCGTTGACGACCGGCGCCGCGGCGTTCTCGCTGCACAGAACCACCATCAGGTTGCTCACCATCGCGGCCTTGCGCTCCTCGTCCAGCTCGACGATGTGGCGCGCGCTCAGGCGCTCCAGGGCCATCTCCACCATGCTCACCGCGCCCTCGACGATCTGGCTGCGGGCGGCGACGACGGCCGTCGCCTGCTGCCGGCGCAGCATCGCCTCGGCGATCTCCGGCGCGTAGGCCAGGTGGCTGATGCGGGCCTCGATCACCTGGATGCCGGCCCGCGCGAAGCGCTCGCCGAGTTCGCGCTCGAGCACGTCGGCCACCGCGTCCTTGCCGCCGCGCAGGGTCAGGCCCTGGTCGTCCTCGTCGCTGAAGGTGTCGTAGGGGTAGGCGCCGGCCATGTGCCGCACGGCCGCCTCGCTCTGGACGACGACGTAGTGCTCGTAGTCGTCGACCTCGAAGCAGGCCTTGTAGGTCTCGGCAACCTGCCAGACGAGCACGACGGCGATCTCGATCGGGTTGCCCGCCGCGTCGTTCACCTTGATGCGCTCGCCGTTCAGGTTGCGCGCCCGCAGCGTGATCTTGCGCTTGGTGAAGAAGGGATTCGCCCAGTAGAAGCCGTTCCGCTTCACCGTTCCCTTGTAGGTGCCGAAGAGCACCAGCACGCGCGCGTCGTTCGGATTGACGACGAAGAAGCCGGCCATGCTCAGGAAGGCCAGGATGAGGAGCGGGAAGAAGAGCAGGAGCAGGGGCGAGCTCTCCAGGCGAATCGCGTTGACCAAGCTCCAGACCGCCCCGGCCAGCAGGGCGAACATGACGAGCAGCATCGGGTAGCCGGAAAGGGCGCCGCGGATTCGTTCGGCGGACATGGAAGCCTCCTCGCTGGGGTAAGGCGACCGCCCTTCGGCGGTCGGGACGATAACAGTGTGATATCACTTCGATATGATGTCAAGCCGGTTTTTTCCGGCGCCCCGGACTGGCAGGGAAGCGCTTGCCGTGGCGTGGCTTAGCGCGCGGAGCTGGGCGGCAGGAACTCGACGGCGTAGAGCGTCGGCCAGAGTTTTCCGGTCAGCAGGAAGCGCTCCCCGGCCGGGTCGTAGGCGATCCCGTTGAGCGCAGCGGCGGGCGGCAGGCCGGCGGGGCGCAGGGCGCTGCAGTCGATCCAGGCCTCGAGGCGGCCGGTCTCGGGATCGATGCGCGCGATGCGACTCGTCGGCAGCACGTTCGCGTAGAGCGTGCCGGCCACGACTTCCAGCTCGTTCAGCATGCCGACGCGCCGGCCGCCCTCGCGCACCTCGACGCGACCCAGCTCGGCGAAGCTCGCCGGATCGAGGAAGCGCAGGGTCGCCGTGCCATCGCTCATGATCAGCCGCTGGCGAGTCGGGTCAAAGGCGAGACCCCAGCCCTCGCCCGCGTAGCTGAACTCGGCCACCTGCTCGAGCGTGTCGCGCGCGTAGACGAGGCCGCGGTTCGAGGTCCAGGTGAGCTGCGCGAGGCGGTCGCCGTCAGGCAGGTAGGCGAGGCCCTCGCCGAAGTCCGCGTCGTCGAGGCTGACCCCGTCGAGGACGGCCCCCGTCGCGACCTCGACTCGGCGCAGGGTCGACTGCCCGTGCAGGCCCGTGCTCTCGTAGAGCTGCCCTTGGGCGATGACGAGACCCTGCGTGAATGCCGCTGGATCGTGGGGATAGCTCGCCAGCACGCGAACGGTCCAGACGGCCGCCGGCTCGCCGCCGCCCACGGTCTCCTCCGAGCAGGAGGCGGCCGGTAGGAGGAGCAGCAGGAGAAGCGCGGGCAGGCGAGTGGGGCAGCGCATCGCGATTGGACCTCGGCGGCGGGCCTCGGGAGTCGAGCGCGACAATACTCCAGAAACGGGGGAAGGTGCCAGTCCCCAGGCGGGCTCGGGGGAGCTCGGGTGCTCCGGGAGGCAGCGCCGAGTCTGCGCTTTCCTGCTTCCAAAGCAAGCAATCCAGATGCTATGCTCTTACATGCTTGGACGCCGGTCATTGGGTCGGCACTGGCAGGAACGCAAGCCAGTCAGAGCCGAAGCTGGGCGATCGGGACCAGCGATCTGTCCGTCCAGGAGGCGAACAACAACTGAGACAATCAGGAGGACTCCATGAGACTCGCTACTTTGCTAACGGTCGGCCTGCTGCTGATCGCCGCGACGGCCGTCGCGGAGAAGACCCCCTACAACTATCCCATCGTCGACCATCCGCTCGACCGCCAGGGCGGCGACACGGTCGCCTCTGCCACGCCGATCACCGTCCTGCCCTTCTCGGGGTCGGGCAGCACGATCGGCTACGGCAACGACTACGATGCGGTCTGCCCCTACAACCTGCCCGGGGCGCCTGATGTCGTCTACTCCCTCGTGCCCTGCCTGAACGGCGTGCTGGAGATCACGCTCTGCGCCGCTTCTGCGTATGACACGAAGCTCTACGTCCTGGATTCTGGCCTCAATGTGATCGCCTGCAACGACGACTTCTGCCCGGGCTACGTCTCCGAGCTGACCTACGCCAGCGGTTCGCCCGTCGCGGTGACCGCCGGTTCTCTGTACTACATCGTCGTCGACGGCTGGAGCCCCAGCGACATGGGCTACTACACGATCGACATCACTGGTATGGACTGCACGACCGCAGTCGAGGAGACCAGCTTCGGCACGGTCAAGAGCCTGTACTGATCTTCCTCTCCTAGGAAGCGATGCCGCCCCGCCTCCCGTTCGGGAGGCGGGGCTTCTCGTTTCCGCACCGGCCTAGCTGCGCAGCGCCTCGGCGATCACGCGCCGAGCGGCGCTGCGCGCCGGGAACCAGCCGCCGATCAGGCCGAGCGCGAGCGAAGCGATGAGCCCGGTGAGCAGGATCCCCGGCGTGATGCGGAAGCGGAAGGCCACCTCGCTGAAGCTCGACCAGTTGGTGGTGCCCGTCGAGACGCCGTGGATGGGCAGCGCGAGCAGACAGCCGAGCAACCCCCCCGCGAGCGAGATGAGCAGCGACTCGAAGAGGAAGCTCGTCATCACCTGCCAGGGCCGAAAGCCGATGGCGAGCAGGGTGCCGATCTCCTTTGCCCGCGCGCCGACGGCGGCGTACATCGTGTTCAGCGCGCCGAAGACGGCGCCGAAGGCCATCACGACGACGAGGAAGAAGCCGAGGCCGCGCAGGAGCCCGGCGAGCTGCTGCGACTGCGCCGCGTAGAAGTCCGACTCGCGGCGCAGGTCGACGCGCAGGCGCGGGTCGGCCTCCAGACGCGCCTTCGCGGTCGCGAAGCGGCCGGGATCGGCCAGGCGCAGCGTGAGCGAGGAGTAGCCGTCGCGGTCGAAGGCGGGCATCAGGAGTTCGGCGTCGCCCCAGATCTCGGATTCGAAGGCGCTGCCCGCGGCTTCGAAGACGCCCACCACGCGCCAGTCGCGGGCGCCGAAGCGCAGACTCTCGCCGAGCCCGGCCCCGCGGAAGCGGTCGGCGGCGCCGCGGCCGACCACCACCTCGTCCTGCCCCGCGTTGAAGTAGCGGCCGGCGACCAGGCGCAGCTCCGGCCGCAGCGCCCGCGCACCCGGCCCGACCCCGCGCACGCTGACATTGGAGGTCGTCTGCGATCCCCGGCGCGCGAGCGTGGTCAGCACGACGCACTCCGCGCTCGCGATCGGCTGGCCGTCCGCCTGGCGAGCGACGGCCTCGTCGGCGAGCATCACGCGGGCCACATCGCGCGCGATCCCCGACTCGATCTCGCTCGTGGCGCCTGTCCGCAGGGCGTGCAGGTTGTCGGCGCGGCCGGTGGCGACGAGGGTCCGCTGGAAGCCGCTGGCGAGCGCGAGCGTCAGCACGAGCACGGCGACGACGAGCGCGATGCCCCCGGCCGTCATCAGGGTGGCCGCCTTGCGCACGCGCAGGTTGCGCAGGTTGTAGGCGAGCGGGATGGCCATGCGCCTCCTTTCGCGCTAGCCCGCGTGGCGCAGGGCGTCGACGATCTTCAATCGTGCCGCGCTCAGCGCGGGCACGGCGCCGCTGACGAGGCCGAGGAAGGCGGCGATCGCCAAGGCGCGCGCGATGGTGCCGCCGGTGACGCTGAAGTTAGGGAAGAAGCCGCCCGCCGTGAAGTCCGTGAGGTCGAAGACGACCCGTGCGAGCCCGGCGCCGAGCAGGCCACCGGTCAGGCCGAGCAGCATCGACTCGGCCAGCACGAGACCGAGCACAGTGCGATCCGTGAAGCCGATCGCCTTGAGGATGGCGATCTCCCGCGTCCGCTCGCGGGCGGCCATCATCATCGTGTTCATCGCGACGAGCAGGATGGCGATCACGATCGCGGTGCCGGGGGCGTAGATCACGAGGCGGATGTTGCCGAGCATCGTGATGAAACCGAGCTGGAAGGCCTTCTCGGTCTCGGTCTTGGTCTCGGCGGCGCTGTTGGCGAAGCCGGCATCGATGGCCGTCGAGACGGCCGCCGCGCGCGTCGGGTCGTCGATCAGCACCGTGTAGACGCCGACGAGGCCGGGGTTGCCCATGCGCTCGTTCAGGTAGTCCCAGGAGAAGAGCAGCCAGTTCGTGTCGAGGTCGGGCGAAGTGCTGCGCGCGATGCCGCGCACCGTGAAATCCCATCGCCCCGGGTAGATCGTGCCGCGCAAGGTGATCTGCTGGCCAACGGTGAAGCCGAAGCGCTCGGCCAGCCCC